>Ga0182736_1003165_pt1 | contig 11372 bp, 7 predicted proteins | sample eDN5th30CKraftBY_FD_128882 | JGI IMG/M metagenome (GOLD analysis project Ga0182736, IMG submission 128882) | Enriched backyard soil microbial communities from Emeryville, California, USA - eDNA 5th pass 30_C Kraft BY (version 2) (version 2) | ecosystem: Environmental > Terrestrial > Soil >...
CACAACAATTTGCACGATTACGCAGTGTTATTTCATCCCTATTAAAACAAGAAAAACATATATTAACCTCGCTCAGTCAGGCATTATGCGGTAAAGCTGTATTTGAGTGACCTAAGTAGTAACACTATTCTTGATATTTTCCTCATAACAACCTCCTAATAATATAGTAAATATGTACGATATCTTCTATTAATATACAATATTTCCTCTAGTATTGTAAGCATAGCTCTATTTTTCCAAACTGCAACAAATCTAGTATGTTATACTGCAAGCCGCATCAGAAAACAGATCTCATTAATTTATTGAAAATTTTTCTCAATGGGTACTTGATTATTAAAAAAAGCTATGCTATTATAGTGATAATGATTCTCAATATCATATATTGAATTACTCACCTTTCGCTCTGACGTATTGTGATGTCATTCTAGTTATCCTCTCCTAAACGATAATTATCATTGCTTTAACAATAGAGATGGTGCGCTGCTACTCTACTGTGCAATGGTTGGAATGTAAACGTAATATGTCAGAAGTGCTAAACTCATCGATGTGCAATTAATGCTGAAGGAGCCGCCATCTCCTTACATCATTACTAGTTGCCATCACAAACCATGTTTCAGCTCATATCTAACCCCATAGCGTGAGCCAAGACGAGAGGCTCCAGCGATGCCAACACATCACTGGAGCCTCTCGACATTTTAAATACTTGATTGATCTAAGACCTTCCCTCTCCTCATCAACTGAACAATATAGTATATCGAGTATTGCAATAGCCATAAGGCCACTGCAACTAAGAGAAGCCCAGCAATATAGCCATTTTTTCCAAAGGCTTCGTATATCAACATCAATGGCGAATTGGCAATTGGCCGATTTAAGAACATATAGTTCGTGCCCACCCATGCATTGAAGCTATATACAAGAGGAATAATGAGCAGCAGCACAATTCCGACCTTCCACAGCCCTCTCGGATTCGGCTTAAGCTCCCCAGATGATAGCAATAACAACGGATAAGCGGTAATAATTCCGTGATAAATAAAGGAATGAATATGAATAAAGCTCATGACAGGCTCATCACTCCATCCAGGAAAGAGGAGAGCGATAAATGCCCCAGGTAGCGTTAAGCTAAATAAAATTTCATTAATAAGCGAGGTAGGCCGATAGATATGAAGCATTAGGAGTATAATTGCAAAACCACAAAGATGAATCGGCAAATAATAGAGCAGTGACTTTCCTTGCTGCCATACGACTAGCAGTTTTATGATCTCACCAATAAAGATGGAGTATGCTAGTACTCTCTTGATCCACATTCGTCCAGCATCTGTAGCCCTCATATAACATACCATTAGCACAATAATTGCTACAGCAATACCGATAAGCCATCCTGTATGTAGAGAATCAAAAGCTGTAAACCCTTCGTTCATCGCTTTACCTTCCCCCTTTGCTTACTAACTACGCATCTACTTACTTAACTATAATATAAGACTTTCGTTCAAAATTTTCCAACCAATCTTTAATTTTTCAGCTCCTCCACCTCTAGAAAAACATAGTGGGTAGTAGCTACGAGCCAACATTTTGATATGCTATACTAAGATAAAACTAGACTATCCTCATCATGCAAGAGTTGATGAAACGAGGAGCTTAAAATGGAGAATTTACTATTTTCATATAGACATATAGATCAAATAACATTATTAGCTGCTGATCGCCCTTTACGTCAATCATTGGATTGCTTTCAGCTTTTACTAGTAATTGAAGGTAAGGGTGAACTGAGCATCAATGCGTGTAAAGTGATGCTAGAGGCTGGCTCTCTATATTTCATTAACAGTCATCGCTTTGTCGAAATACATAGCCTGTCTCACAGCGATCTATATTTCTACCAGCTTTCTTTCGACATTATTGAGCAGAAGTTTGACGAACCACAGCAGGCAGGAATTCATCATGACGGTAGATTGCCTCTCTATCATTCCTTCCAAGATCAGTGGCTACCTGATGGTGAGCTTTACGGTGTAGATCATCTAACGATTCGAAATTTGATGCAGCAATTGTGCGCTCTCCAGGAGAGCGAATATCGCCCCTATGATCAACCAAGTACCATAGAGCAGCATCGCACGCTATATGAGCTGCTTGGTTTTGTTATGCAGCATACATCGCTGTCTGCCAATTCACGGATTAGCTCTCTTGCAGAGCATCGTCAGCAGATTCAGAACGTCATTAGCTATATGCAGCAGCATTATGCTGAGGAGATTACGAGAGATGAGATGGCACAGCTTGCAGGTTTTCATCCCCGCTTCTTCACGAAAATATTTAAACAGGAAACAGGCGAAAACTTTATCGATTATTTAACGCAAATTCGTATTAAGAAAGCAAAGGAGCTAATCCTGCTCTCAAAGCTTAATCTAGATGCAATTGCCCAGCGGGTAGGCTATTCCAATGGCTTATATTTAAGTAGAAAATTTAAGCAGCATACTGGTTATGCTCCAACTCAATATGTAAGGAATCTGCAACGAATAGTCGTGTATGACTGGGTTGGCAATGTGCTTGCATTGAACATGAAACCCGTTGGTGCTTCGTATTTTTACGGTCTAAACGGTCTTCGATTGCTGCAGGAGGAGCTAGCTGACATTATCGATGTCGGAAGACAGTCCGTTGAGTCCGTAATTGAGCTAGAGCCTGAGCTAATCATCCTACCAAAATGGTTAGAGTCTAAAGCAGTGAACGAGCTACAACAGATCGCACCAACGTTAATTGTACCTTACGGCAATCCCTTCGAACGCTTTCGCCAGCTAGCCGAGTTGCTTGAACGACGAAAAGAAGCCAATGCGTTTATTGCCCAATATAACAAACGAGCTGCTCAGATCAAGCAAGAGCTTGCATCTGTAATTGCCCCTTATGAAACCGTCGGCTTGTATGAGCTTTCGGAATCGCATATATGGGTACTAAACGAATTTCACGGTCGAGGCGGATATAATTTATATGAAGGCTTAGGCTTTACCCCGCCATTAAACGTGCAGAAGGATGTGATCGGTAAAGGTCAAGTCATTCGACTTACAATGGATCAGCTTACAGACTATGCCGCTGACCATATGATCATTAGCTACAACTTTTCTGAGGATGAGCAAGCGCACGCCGAGCTCATGCTGTCTCACCCTGTGTGGCAACAAATTGCAGCATATCAGAACCAACGAATATATAGGATTGATCGGCGTTTGTTTCATGCTAATGATGTATATTCGCTCTACAAACAGCTAGAACTGCAACGCGAGCTTCTGCTTGGTCATGCAGTTGTAAACTAATTTGTAATCATAAGTGCTAATTACAGCGATCTTTGGCTAATGATTGGCAGTTTTATGTATAATTGTGCATGAAATGAATGACAATATGACATAGACAAGTTTTCGTTCCCTGCTACAATTAGATGATGTGAACGATAATGAGAATCCTTATCACTTACAAACGATAACAGGGGGAAATATAATGGTTTCAACACGCAAGACACTTTTAGTTACACTTTGCATGATCGTAATGCTGTCCGTATTAGCTGCATGTGGCGGTAACAACAAAAACGGTGGCAACAATGCTACAACAAGCAATGAGCAATCTGCTGGTAACAATGCAACGAATAATGCTTCTGGCAACAGCTCAGACGCACAAGCTACTGAGCGTACACTGACTGACCCACTTGGACATTCTGTAACGATTCCAGCACAACCAGAGCGAATTATCGCTTCTTATCTTGAGGATTATTTGGTAGCGTTAGATGTTAAGCCTGCTGCACAATGGTCGGTTTCAGATTCACCAATGGCATATCTGCAATATGCACTTCAAGATATGCCGACTGTTCCATATGATCTTCCATTCGAAATTGTGACAGGACATAACCCAGATCTCATCATCATTGGTGATGAATCACTGATCGCTGATGGAAAGTACGATAGCTATAACAAAATCGCACCAACCTATGCACTAGGTGCAGAAGTGAACAGCGACTGGAGAAAAGCACTGCTTGAAGTCGGCAAGGTTCTAGACAAGGAGGCCGAAGCAGAAGCTGCAATCGCAGATTACAACGCTAAGGCAGCAGCTGCCAAGGAAAAAATTGCAGCTACCTATTCTTCTCCCTCAGCAGTGGCAATCTGGCTAGTTGGCGGTACGTTCTGGATGGTTAGCGAAGGACAATCTAGCGGTGATGTGCTTTACAATGATCTAGGCTTTGCAGTACCTGAGCTTGTAAGCACTGTTTCAAAAGGTGAAGGTGGGATTTGGAAGTCTGTATCGCTTGAAGCATTAGCTGAACTGGATGCGGATTACCTATTCCTTGTCAACAGTGACATCGATGCTGGCTCAGCTGCTCTTGATGACGCGATCTGGAAAAACATTAAGGCTGTGAAAAACGGCAATGTTCATGAATTTGGTAAGGAAACAAGCTGGCTATACACAGGACCAATTGCCAACAACCAAATCATAGACAATGTGCTGGCAAGCCTTGGACTAAAATTATAAGTCGATCTTAAAATGACTGATAAATAAAAGAAAGCTAGACTAGAGAGATAGTAATCTCCCCTTAGTCTAGCTTTTTCTATGTTAGGATAGTGTAAATTGAGGTTGAATTTGTTCTGTTAATACGATATTATCCGAAGAATGTCCGATCATAATGACATACTCCTTGTCAGATATTACCCATCGATTGGTGGTTGTGCACCACATCGAAAATGCTCGCCTATCAAGCTCGAAGAGAATTTCAACAGTCTCTCTCTTTTCGACTCTAACTTTCTTAAAGGCTTTTAGCAATTTTGGTGGTTCTCCACTATCTGCTGGGAAACCAAGATATAGCTGAGGTATGCAATCTCCCTCCCTATCTCCTGTATTTCGTACATGAAATTTTACTTTTATACTACTCTCATCCTGTTCTACTTGAAGCTGCTCCAATGAAAATGCCGTATACGATAGTCCATGTCCGAATGGGAACAATGGCTTTTTCTTATTGGCATCATACCATCGATAGCCAACCAATAACCCTTCCGAGTACACAGAATTCATGGCAATTCCCGGGAATTGTCCCTTCGATGCAGTTGGCACCTCATTTTCTGAAGCAGGGAACGTAATCGGTAAACGCCCTGATGGCTCATCATCTCCGAACAGAATAGATGCCAACGCATTTCCTCCTTCTTGACCAGGGTACCATAGTTGAACAACCGCTCTAACCTGATCAAGCCAAGGCATAAGCACTGGACCGCCAGTATTCAGCACAACTACTGTGTTATCATTGGAGGCGGCCACCGCTTCAACCATACGATCTTGTGCACCAGGTAAGGATAAGCTTGGTTTATCGTAATTTTCTGTCATGTAGTCGTTCAAAAATACAATTGCAACATCCGAATCTTGAGCAAGCTGTACTGCCTTATCAATCTCAGCATCGCTTGAGGCCGGATACCAATGAAGTGCAATGCAAGGTAATGCCGAAGGTGCCCCAATAGAAGTAAATTGAATTTCGATGTCAACTAGCTCATTTTCTTCTAGCATAATCTCTCCTACACCGTAAAAAGCCTGTCCCAGCCAATTGTCAATGACAAGTTGACCGTTTACGAATAAGCGACAACCTCCGGACACAGGCAAATAAAAGGTATGAATGTTAGTTGATTTCGGCCGCAAACGTCCTGTCCATCTCGCAGAAAGAGGCATCGGCGAATCGAAAGTCCACACGATATTTAAATGATCAATAATTTCCGAAGAAATCGGGTCACCTGATATATCGGTTGTATCGAAATATTCAGCAAGCAATCCGCCTTCAAATGCATCTGGCTGAACAACTAAATCTTCATTGGGTGAAGCATACATAAATCTCGGGCCAGTTGGTATAGGTGCTGTTCCCGGCGCATACTGCACAAGCTCTTCACCTACTAAACGCTGTATTCCTGCCAAAGGACTAACCACAGAATCAGATGCAACATGTGCACTTCCGCCTCCAGAGGCAATCATTCTAGAAGATCCTGCTTGCCCAATGACCGCGATTCTTTTTGACTTATTAAGCGGCAATATCTCTTCTTCATTCTTCAGGAGTACAATAGAATCCAACGCTAACTGACGTGCCTCGTTAGGATGAAACAATGGAGCCTTTACCTCACAATTTATTTTATCGAAGTGCCCAAAACGTAAAAGTGTACTTACAATTCTACCTACGACTTCATCTACCTTCTCCATCGATATGAGCTCGTTTTCTATCGCTTTTTTTAACGGTTCCCCGAAGAATTGATTAAATGGCAGCGTCAATTCATAGTCAAGTCCACCAAGTAAAGCTTCGACTGTGCTTTGCGTAGCCATGAAATCTGAAATCACATATCCCTCGAAACCCCAATTGTTTTTCAATATATTGGTTAATAGCTCGCGATGCTCCGTACCTGCAACGCCATTAATCTTGTTATAGGATGCCATAACCGTTCCGACCTTACCCTCCACAACCGCAGCCTCGAAGGCAGGCAAATAAAGCTCGCGTAACGTACGTTCGTCGATTATACTGTTCTGTGTGAAGCGATCTCTTTCTTGATTGTTAGCGGCATAATGCTTCACATTCCCAATAACCCCTTGCTCCTGGACGCCTTTAATGAACTGAACGCCCAATTTCGCTGATAATACTGGATCTTCACCATACCCTTCGAACGTTCGACCATTTAAGGCAGATCTAGCAATATTGACGGTTGGTGCAAGCAAAATCGTAATGTCACGATTTACGCTTTCTGAGCCTAGTACCGCCCCGTATCGATAAGCTGCATCAGTATCAAATGTAGCTCCAAGTGAGATTGGAGCAGGTAATTGCGTGCCTGGTACGGTCACTCCTTCTCCACTAGTTACGCCCCCTGGACCATCACTTAATTTAATACGCGGTATACCAAGCTGAGGAGAGGTAGCTCCACCATGCATTAATGCTAATTTATCTTCTAGTGACATTGCCTCTAGTAAAAGTCTCGCTCTCTCTTCTAGACTCTTCTGTTGATCTAACCATGGTCTCTCCATCACAATTGCTCCTTCCATATAACTAACCTTTTACTGAACCAGCAGTCATGCCGGCTACAATTTTATTGTTAAATATCAAAAAAAGAACAAGTAGTGGAATCGTAATAATTAATATATTCGTAAACAGCAAGTTCCATTGGGACACAAATTGACTTGTAAAGTTATATAAAGTCAGCTGTATCGTTGCATTCTTGGCTCCTGGAAAGAAATAAAGTGGATTCGTAAAGTCATTAAAGATAAAGACAGATTGTGTAATAACCACTGTTGCTGTCACTGGTTTTAGCAAGGGGAGAATAATTCTGAAGAACAATCCCCACTTGTTGTAACCGTCGATAACCGCCGCTTCGTCAATTTCTTTAGGGATACTTACCATAAAACTGCGGAACAAAATTACACAAAATGGAAATCCCAGTGCAACCTCAACTCCTACAATACCAGCCAAGGTTTTAAACAGCCCTAACTCCTGTAATACCCAAATCGTTGGAACAACAGCTGGAGGAATGATAAGACCAGCGAAAACAAAAAAGTTAATGAATGGCGTTGCTCTATCCGTTCTTCGTTGCAGAATGAATCCCGCCATTGCAGAAATAATCACCAAAATGATAATTGATAGTACAGTAATCAATGTACTGTTATAAAAGGATCTGAACAGCATATAGTCTCTTGCTTGTACGACCTCAACAATATTATTCCAAATTTGAACCTTCTCAGGCCACTTCATATTCATAAGCGCAGCTTCCTGCGGACTCTTTAAAGCATTTACAATAACAAAATAAAGTGGAACCCAGAACAATAGAATAGTCACTGCCACAGCAGCAATTTCAATTACAAGCTGCTTAATTCCTTTCATCTAGAGGCTCACCTCTTTTCGATTCAAATACATCTGAAGTGGGAAGGCGAGTAAAGTCACAAACAGGAATAAAATAACATTCCCTGCTGTTGATAATCCAAAGTAACCGGACACATATTGCTTGTAAATGATCGAGGCGATTACATCTGTCGCGAAACCTGGTCCGCCTTTTGTCATTGCCCAGATTAGATCAAACTGGCGAAGTCCGCCTATGAAAGAAAGAATAATGACCGAGTTCATTGCAGGGCGACTAAGTGGAATGATTATACTCCAAAATTTATTCCAGCTGTTACCGCCATCAATTTGTAACGCCTCATAATACTCGTCTGGAATAGATAGAATCCCGGCTATAAACAGTACCGTAGCAAAACCAACACCCTTCCAAACATCTACGAAGGCGACGGATAATAATGCAATGCTTGTGTCACCAAGCCAATCTGGTCCAGCAATTCCTATGAATCCAAGTGCCTTGTTAATCAACCCTTGCGAAGGGTGCATCATTTGGCTAAAGGCTATCCCTACTGCAATGGTACTAACTAATGTTGGAAAGAAGACCGCTGAACGTAAGTAGTTTTTGGTACGAATCTTAGAAGTCAGAAAAACGCCTAACAATAGGCCAAAGACAACCTTCATTACACAAGTTACTAATGCAAAGATCAGCGTGTTTTTAAACCCAATTCGCAGTGCAGTTTCTTCAAAAAACGTCTGATAATTTTGAAGCCCTATAAACTCCCAGTCAGAAAGTGTCCATCTCGTAAGACTAAAGAAGAAAGACATAATTGTCGGCACAATAAAAATAATTAAATAAATAATCGCCGCTGGGACAAGAAAGAGGTAAGAGTACGTTTGTTTCAAAACCTTGGACATCTTATCCATCTCCTTTATCTTGATGTAATCACTCGGCCCTGCACGAAGCAGGGCCGAATAAGAGTGTTTAATATTACCATCCTTCAAGTCCAAGCTGTTGAGCTTGTTTTTCTACATCTTTGTCGTAGCCTTTAGCCGCATTCAGAGCGTCATTGATGCCGGCTCCAACTTCAACCGTAAATTGAGGAAGATTAGGTCCTTTGATCGGACTTACAAATTCTAATGCAGCTACAGTTCTATTCTCTTCAAAATAAGGAAGCATATCTTTGACCACTTGAGCAACATCATCTTCTACCTCTACCCCTTTTACAGCCCAAGGTCCTACAGGCTTAGAAGCGCTTGACCACGCAGCAACCCCTTCGGCTGTCGTCAAAAATTCCAAGAATAATTTTGCTTCTTCAATATGGTCGGATTGCTTCGAAATATAAGCACCGGATGGCATCCATACAGTAAGACCATTTTGATCAGGACTATCACCTGGTTGGGCAAAGAATCCAATATTATCCATTAAATCAGCGAAGTTCTGTTCCAATACTGGAATAGCAAACGTAAGCATTGGATAATGTGCCCCTTGACCCTCCGCAAGCATTTTTAATCCTGTATCATAAGTCGTAGCCAAGAAATCTTCGTTTTGATAACCTTTTTCTCCGATTTCCTGCAGCTTTTCAAAACCTCTAAGCGCTGCTGGAGTTGTAGCATATTTCGCCTTGTTCGCAGTATAATCTTCAGCAAACGTTGGATTTAGAGCATGTACATTGTAGTAATCCGCTAGAACAATCAATTGAGTGGTCCAGCTATCCTTGTACGTTCCGATAACAGGAATAATTCCTGCTTCTTTTATTTTATCGTTATTAGCGATCAGCTCTGCCCAAGTTTGAGGAACACTCAATCCAAGCTCTTCGTACACTTTTTTGTTATAGAACCAACCTCCACCCATCGTAGAGCCTGCAGGAACGCCATACAATTTTCCGTTTAGTTCTACTGTCGGTTTATACGAATCAATAACATTATCCATAAAGGGCTCATTCGTCAGATCTAAGAAATTCTCTTCTGGATTCAGTGCGTGCATTAATGAGCCAGAATTGTAGAAGAACACATCATTCATGTCTCCAGTGGAAAGGCGTGTTTTCACAAAATTGTCGCCCTCTGCTCCTGGGGGACGAGTTTCATGCTCGACGGTAATATGAGGATACTTGACTTGAAATGCATCGATTACAGCTTTCGCAACGTTAGCGAAGTCCTGTGTATTGTCAGTTAGCAAAGAAATCGTTACCTTTTCTACAGGCTTCTCGGTAGCGTTTCCATTTGTAGCCGAGTTACTGCTATCATTATTAGATTTACCACACCCTGATAGAATGCTGACGGCCAAGACAGTGCAAACGGTTAACATGAGAAAATTCTTTTTCAAATTTGTTTCCCCCTGACTATTCATTGTTATTGTTCCTTCATCAGAGCCCGGGATCTCTGTTGTTATTAGTATAAACTCATCCATAAGGAGAGCGGGACTGTCAGTTTTTATGGATTGGTGTCCGATTTTTTTGGTTGATTCCTCAAAAATAAAAATAGAGATTCTAAAGAATCCCTATAATTCATCCTTATATTGGCCAGGCGTCTGACCAGTATACTTCTTAAACACTTCCGCAAAATGCCTGTACGTCCGATATCCGACCATCTCACTGACGTCGTTTACCTTCTTACCTTTACGTAGTAGTTCCTTGGCATACTCCATTCGGTAGCGTGTTAGAAGCTTGATATAGCTCTGCCCTATCACTTCTTTAAATAACACGCTAAAATATGTAGGATTCATACCGACATGTTCAGACACATCATTTAACGACAGATCTCTCATAAAGTTTTGCTCAATGTAGCGTTTAGCCCGCTCCACAGCCTCATGCGAATTGGTATCATGTGAGATCTGGGTATACGCCTTCTGCGCCTCGTGATAGCTTTGAGTTAGTTGTTCGATAGAAGCATAGGTTCCTCCGATACCTAACGGATCTAAGCTTGAACTACATTGACTCCAATCCCAATCAATCACTTCGGAATGCTGAAAATGTAGAATGAGCGCAAGCTGCTCATCTCCTCTATACGTGTGAATGACTCTCGCTTCCTTAAACTCCGGCAATTCAAACCCTTCTTTATATTTCACTACCGTCATACAAGTGAATCTGTCAGCATCCTCTCCCAACATCTTCTTCCATTTTGGCAATTGGTCCATGTTTCCAAGCAGCAATTCAAGCGTAATGTTCCCAAGCATTTCATTTTGTGTTTCCTGAAGCTGTTGCTTTAGCGATTGTTGCTCCTGTTTCGTCTTGTTATGTTGCTGGATCTTATAAAGCGCATCCTCTATGCTTTGTATGGAGATCGGTTTTTCCAAATAATCGATAACACCAAGACGGATCGCATTGCGAACATAATCAAATTCATTAAAGCCGCTAAAAACAACGCAATACGTATCAGATTTTTCCTCCATTACTTTTTCTATTAATTGAAGACCAGTCAATCCGGGCATGCGAATATCCGTAAATACGATATCCGGTTGAACATCGCGGAAACATTGCAGAGCCGAGAAACCATCTGTAGCTGTCCCTACCAACTCGACCCCATAATTCGACCAATCGATCATCATCTCCAATCCTTCGATGACAATATA
>Ga0182736_1003166_pt1 | contig 11365 bp, 12 predicted proteins | sample eDN5th30CKraftBY_FD_128882 | JGI IMG/M metagenome (GOLD analysis project Ga0182736, IMG submission 128882) | Enriched backyard soil microbial communities from Emeryville, California, USA - eDNA 5th pass 30_C Kraft BY (version 2) (version 2) | ecosystem: Environmental > Terrestrial > Soil >...
ATTCAGCAGCGGCTCGAGATATTGCTGCCGCAACCGCGTCTGGCTCGCGAGGGCCGCCTCATAGGAGCTCGGACCGTTCACCGCGGCGCGGTCGGAGGCAATCGCGATATCCTTCACGTCGCCGCCAAGACTACCCGTCGTTGCGGCAACCGACTGGTTGGCCTGCGGGTTGAGAGGCTGTGCCGCGTTCTGCGACCGCTGCTCGAGTTGCTTGGCAACCTCGTCATACATGCGAACGGACCGATCGCTGGCCGCCCGGACGTTGGCATTCAAGGCCGGATCACGGCGGATCATGTCCACGGTCTGCGCGAACAACGGATCAGCCATCATGGCGTCGTGGACCTGTCGCGGGACAAGATGCTGGCCCGCCGCGTCGTACATCGGACGCGTGGCGCGGTTGATTGCCTGCCGCACGTCCGTCACGATCCGCTCGGCATTGCCACCGATGGCGGGACCAATCTGCGAAGGATCGGCAGCCTGCGGCGCAATCCCGCCGAATGCCTGACGTGCTGCCGCCTCGTTCTGAGCCGGTCGCCCGGCATAGAACTCGCGCATTCCGCCCATGCCCTCGACGGTATGCTGCAAGTCGCCCAAGCCTGTCCGGCCCTGCGTCACAGCCTGCAACGCCTCCGCGCGGCTGATCGGCTGGCCTGCCTGCTGAGCACGCTGGAATAGCTGCTCGGCGGCGTCCAATTCTGCCGCCGTGACGCCCTTGGTGGCGCCCTGCACGAGTCTTTCCGGCGACCCCATACGCATTGCCCCGGCAGAGCCGAAACCCGCGGCAAGGCCGCCGACTATGCGCGCCGGCGTCTCCATCGCACTTCCCTCAAACGCTTGCCCAGCGCCTTCGGAGACGAGACCCGGCACAATGCCAAACGCCACGGCGTTGCGCGCCATGTTTGGTAAGCCACCAATCATGGCTCCCGGAACGAACTCGCCCGCCGTGCTGGCGAACTTGCCCGGACGGGTCCGGGGAACATAAGCCTCGCCCGTTATGCTCTCGATCCCACGCTGAATGGTTTGTGTCTTAAGGCTGTCGCCAACCGACTGTGCAGCATCGGCGAGGGCAGGGGATATCTCACGGAGTGACGCGCGGCGCTCAGCAAGTCGCCGCTTAGTCTCATCCGGAGTTTCGCCACGAAAATAACCTTCCAGGCCGATTGCCTGATTGGCAATAAACCCCGGTATTGTATCGGTCACTAGACCCAATGTTCCAGCGGCGCCACGAATGAGTCCGCCACCGAAACCACGAACGGAATCCTCGATGACGCCGGGCTGGCCATCTTGCGGCGAGGCCGCAGCGGTGCGACCGCCGCCCATGTCCATGATGATGCGAGCCGGGCGGCCGCCCTCGGCAGGTACAGTGCGCACACCACCGGACGACTGGACTGGAGTGAACTCAGCCCACGGGTCGTTCTGCGATGCAGACTGACGCGGCGGCGCCGGAGTAAATTCTGCCCAGATATCGCTCATCGGACGAACTCCCGACCGTCAGGGGTTACAAATCGCGTCCCCGGCGGCAGGCGCCGGGCATCGTCAGGCGATGCAACTTGTGCCGCTGGCTGATCACCCCACGATCCACTTGCTCCGTGCGGCTGTCGCGCTGGTGCGGCACCAGGATTGTTCAGTGTCCCGCCGATATCATCGCGCGGTGCACCGACAATGGACTCAGCCTCACGACGCAGATCGCCGAACAAATCGCGATTGGACATCTTATTCGCCCATTCAAGTTCGAAATCCTCGAACCCGCGCGCCTTATTTGCAGGATCGCGCTTGAACGCCTGAAACGCCTTTGCGCGCTCGATATCGAGTTGCACCATGCGGCGCGCGCCCTCGATGAGGATCTTGTTTGCCCCCGGCTCGTTGGCGATGCGCGGGAAGATGCTGACGAGAAATTCTCTGTCCGCATCGCTGAAATTGTTCGCAGGCAGGCCGCCCGAACCGATCTTGCTGAGCACAGACTCCGCGACAAGCGATTGCAAGGCTTGGGCCGAAGCCGCACCCTTTGGATCGAAACCGAGACGGGCCGCGACTTCGTCATTAAGCCCGAAGGATTTTGCCCACGCCGAAACATTCAATTTCGCCGGCGAAAGCTTGCCCTGCTCGAGCTGACCGAGCAAACCTTCCATCCGGGACAAGTTCGTCAGCGTCTTTCCGGCGGAGCCAGCCGCTGCAAACATTTCAGCACGGCGCTTGCCAGCCGCTTCGCCCGCAGCCTTTGCCTCCGCTGTCTCGGCTTTCTGATCGAGAGTGATTTCGGTTTTACCCGCCGCGCGCAGCTCCTTCTCAAGATCAAGCAGCGTCCCTCGATAACCGCTCTGCGCGGCTATCTGCTGCAACACCTTCACCTTGTCCGGCGTCTTGCTCTCATCGAGCGCACGCGTGAGCAGCGTTTTGACCATGTCCTTCTGGCCGGCAGGAAGATAGGGGTTTGCCACCGCCTGCAGGAGCGTGGGGATATGAGTAGCGTTCAAACCTTGAAAGCCATTGGCGGGTGACGGCTGCACGGCAGGCGAGGCAGATTGCGGCGATGCTTGAGGGACGGGTGGCGTCGGCGGGCGATCCGTTACCGCTGCCGTCGGCGCGACCGGAGCGGCTTGCGGCGGCCGGAGATCGGCCAGCGTCATGGGCGCGGGGTTCTGCGTCGGGGAGCCCGGTCTCGGCTCATACAATCCGGCAGCCTCTGCTTCCTCGTCGCCCCAGACGCGCGCCGACGGCGCCACCGGAGGGCGTGCCGGTGCGCCATTGACAGGCGGCATGACCGGGCCGGGATTCACAAATGACGGAGCGGAGGCCGGTGCAGACGATGCAGGAGCAGCGACAGAGCCCGTCGTCGCAGGCGCGCCACCGAGCAGCCCGCTTAGGCTCGTTGCGACCTGATTGGACGCGGCCAGCTCCTTCGCCTGCTTGTCCTTCGTTTCCGCGAGGGCGAGAAATTTGAACATCGCATCGGGATTGCCGAGATCGGCGAGAGAGCCGGCGGCCTGCCGATAATCAATCGTGCCATCAGCGATGCCGCGACCGATCCGGCCGTATTCAGCATTCTTTCGATTCGTTTGCAGCACCTCGCCAAGCTTGGCTAAGGGGCTCCAATCGAGCGCTTGGGGCGCGGCGTAAGACGGGATTTGGAGAGGTGCTACCGCCACTGCCAGACCCTCCCCTCAAGCCGCAGCCAGGCGCGACGGATCGATGCCGTCAGCACGCAGCCGATCGATCACAGATCGGCGGACATACTCGGAAGACGTCATGAGATTGCGAGCAGCCGCAATCTCGATTGCGTCGGAAAGGACTTCAGGCGCACGGACCTGAAGAAGCTTTCCGAATTTGGTTTGGCGTTGCACGTTCATGGAATCCACCCGTCACGGAATTGATCTGACGCTGTCATTACGTCAGGTCATCCTCGCAACGTGACGACGAATTGCCCGTTTTGAGATTATTGCCGAGTTTGTATTTTCTGAGACGGCATCAGTCGGTTGAAATAGCTGGCCACAATGCCGTTGGTGCGCTCGCCATCCAGATACATGTCCAATGCACGCCTATCACCATCGAGAAACATAGCGAGAGCGACCCGACTGACGCGCCATTGTCCACCAACTTTGCGGCCGATACCGTGAGCTTCACACCAGTTTCGGATTGTTCCCACCGAGAGGCCCGCGATGACAGCAGCTTTCTTCAGAGAGATTGCTTCCTGAGAATCGTAAGGCACCAGGCAGCAAAGATGCTCAAGCATATTGCTGTTCATCGCTCGATCTCCCAAAGCAGTGCGCCTCGGATTTTATGAGATCGGTTGAAGCGCTGAATGGAGCCGGGCCTTGTCCGAATGGTCGCCATGGTCTCGGTGAGAGCGATAACTTGATCGCCATGCAGGAGCAGTATGAGACCCATTGCATCGAAGCGGACTGCCGGCGCCGCCGGATGAGCGCCGAACAGATCGTGGATCGACCAGTCGAGACTGGCGGCAGTCGCACCCCACCGTTTCAGGAAGGCGTCGGCATCATCCACGATGTGGCGCCATCGCTCGGAGGAGAAACAGTCTGGAATTTCCATAGTGCGAAGATGGGCAAGACCATCGATCCACGACGGTGGTAGACCCGCGTCAAGCGAATAGCTCTGATCGCTACAGGCACCCGATACGGTAGCTTTTCGATCATGTTCAAAATTACGGGTGACAGGGGTGACACGGGTGACACCACTCCCAAGCGGCTGATTTAGCTTACCTTTGCCGTCACCCCTCGTTTGCAGGGGTTGGCACCCCTCGATTTTAAGGGGTGACAGAGATGCGCAGCGAGGGGTGACACTTACGGCATTGATCTCACTTACGTTTTTGGAGTTGTCACCCCTGTCACCCGTGTCACCCCTATTTTTCAGCAGGGTCGATATTTCATCCGCAAGGCCTTCGAAGCTATGCATCATTGTCGGCCTCCAGGAAGCTTGCCGGCACATGATAAAGCCGTAAGCGGCCGTGCTCCGGCACACGAATGACCTTTGCGCGGTGGCGAGGAGTGTCGGTCAACAGCATGCCTTTTTGCTCGAGGATGGCTGCAATCCTGCGAGCATCGAGGCCGCGACAGATCTCCTCTTTCCACGCGGTGGTGGTGACGAAGAAATCCCAACCGTCGCCAACCTTCTGGCGATAGCCGGCGACGTCGCGCGGCTGGATGCGCTTGTCCTGATCCTCTTCCCAGGCAGGAATGAAACGCGCCATGCCATTCGCGAGGAGGAATGACCTCACCCGCTCAATGCCCTCGCTCGCCTCAGCTGGTTCGATGCCGCCGCGCACGGCCAGCCAATCCTCAAAGCACCGGCCAGCGGCCAGCGTGGCGTCACCTCGCTGCCAAGGAACGACGCCGCAGCGAACGGCGACCTCGCCACCGGCGGCTACCAATCCGAACCGCTGCGCCACGCGCTCCACCTGACCATCAGCACCGGCCGGCACGAACTGTTCGCAGAAGCCGCGGATGAGTTCGGAGACCTGCTTCCGCAAAGCGTCAATATTTGGCACGACCCGCGTCAGGTATTCGCGGGCCGCGACGCCGTAGTTTTGCATCGTTGCAGTACGCAGGTGGCGAGCCAGCATTTCGGCAGACTCAAAGCCGTGCAGGTTTTCAAACATTCCCATGCCGACACCGGCATCCGCGGAGATATCGACAATTCGCACTTGCTGACCTGCGGCGAGACGACGGCCGCGGCCATCCTCCGCAACTTTGTCTGCAAGGCCGATTTCGCCCGACGACAGAAACATCACGCGCCACTTCGCAGCACGCCGGGCCGAGCCGTCACGCGATGAGCGACTCTTTCCCGAACCATTGCCAAGCATGTAGGCCGCTTCGCCTGCATCCTTGGCCGGCAGCTGTGAAAGCTCATCAAGGCAGAGCAAGGTGTCGGAGTGACCGAGCGCAACGCCCTCAAGCCCGTTGGCGGTTGCGCGCCAGGAGCGGACAAAACCCGTAACCTCGCCACCACCCCAGACGCTACCAGCAACCAGAAGCGCAGTGCTTTTGCCCGTGGATGACGCCCCCCGGAAATGCAGGCCACCGCCCTCGGCGGAACAAGGTCCAATCAACGGACCAGCGAATGCGGCCGAAAGCGCAACGATCAGCCGGCTGTTACCAATCGCGTAGCGGGCAACATTCTCCTGCCAACTTTTCAAATCGCCCTTCTGACGGAAGGAATGCTCGTGAGCTGTAGCACTCTGCAGGAGCAACATGTCGCTCTGATCGCCAAAGCAAGCATCCGGCAAGACGAAAGAATTGCTGTGCCATCCAACACGCTGGGTTGCCCGCGCGCGACTCGGAGAACGCACCTGGAGCAGGAAGGAATTGAACTGCATGCGCGCCTTCGCGCTGGGCGCAATGAACATGCCACCATCAAGCAGAGCGCGCCGAGCTTCCGACCCGTCACCCGCCAACATGGCCCGCGGCAGCGCGTAGCGGTGTTCACGACCATCGCGATCCTCCCAATGGATAAGCAGCCCCCAACTGCCGCCTTCGCTATCGCGGGTTTCTGCGACGATATCGAAGTGGCCGGCAATCTGCATCGGCGGCTTGTCGTCATCATCCGGGTTAAGCCACATCAGGCCGCGGTCGGTGAACTTGTAGCCATAGGGTAGCACCGTTGCTCCGGACGCCTCGTTGGTCTCCGATGCCGTTTCGTCGGCCGATGGAGACAAGACGGGAGACGCATCAGCCTTTGCATGCAGTTCTTCCACCGTGTGCCCAGCAGCGATCCAGTCCGAGACGTCACCCTTCTTAGAGGTTTCTTCGAAGTGAACGATGCGCACACTTGCGGCCACCAGGATGGCGAGCGCCGCCTTCTTGTCGGCGTGCTTGCGCCCCTCGTCATCATTGTCGGCAAGGATCACGACACTCCGGCCGGCAACATACTGCTCACACCCTGCCGGCAAGCCATCGCCGCAACCGCCAAAGGTAAAGGCTGGCAGCCCGATCTTAGCGAGCGTATCGACGTCCTTCTCACCCTCCGGCCAATAGAGCGGCTGCCCCGAATCGGCGTCGAACGGATTGACGCTGGTGAAATACGGGACAGAAACAAAGCCATCCGGCTTGCGATACTGCCAACCGGTGGTGCCATCGGCATCCGTCACGCGATAGACGTTCATAGCGTTACCGTCCTTGCGCATGATCTTGATGCGAACCGGAATGCCACCGACGAGGTAGACGTGACGGCGCTTCTCGTCGTCCCGAATGCGCGGACCTTCATCCCCCGCCACTACGAAACGCGGCTTGCCATCCTTGTCGGGCGGGGTGCGCGCGGGAAACGCCGCGGGCGCGGCGGCCATGTCGACCGGCGATAGCGAAGGTTTCGGCGTCAACGTGGGCCGAAATGTTGACGCTGTGCCACTCACACCCAGCCGATGCGCAATCTCGCGTGCGGCATCCAGTTTTGACATGCGCTTGAGGTATGCGAGCAAATCAATGGCATCGCCACCGGACTCACCGGTTGCGAAGTCTGACCATACGCCGGTGGTTAGGTTGATCTTGAAAGACCCGGGATGGGCATCGGCACGTGTCGGGTTACACGCGACCCATTCCGAGCTTTCACGCTTGCCATCCGGAAGCCAGTCCTGCACGAGGCTGGCAAGGGCAGCACGAGCTGCGTTGCTGACAGCAGAGAAGTCGATCCGTTCACTATATCCCATAGCCTGATTGATCGCGCCCATTATTGCACGCCTCCCTGCGGTTCGACGGTGCAGAGCATGAGCGCAATGCCCGGGTGGTGGGTTTCGATGAAGTTCTTCCAAGCCGGCTCGAACTCCAGCCGGGTTTCGACGATGACGATGTCCTGGCGGAACAGCGCGGCGTTGTTGGCGGCTACGGCATAAGCGGCTGTTAGGGGTGCACATGACACGATGACCGCACCGCTCGCCCGCTTGATGAAGCGGACGAGAGATTTGCGGTGGAAAGCGTTCGGGCCCTTCGCCTCGTGCATGTCGTCGCCGACAATGACGATGTTCGGAAGCTTGCGCGGCAGATCGAACCGCTCGATGCCCTGCGGGACGACACAGACGCCAACGCCGTGATCCCGAGCGGCTTCCATCACAGGCCGGAGGTGTTCCGGCCCATGCTCAATGAGGTGTGTGAACCGCTCGCGCGGCACTGACATGTTGAGGATGCCTGTCATGCTGCATCCTCCGAAACGACCGTCACCGGAGTTTCGAGCCGATACCGGCCATGACTGCCCGGATAAGTACCGCCGTGCGATTCCCGATCGGTGGAGATGACCAAGCCAGCCTTACGGAGCTTGAACACATAGTGCGACCAGCGCGGCGCAGGTTGATCGAGCGTGGTAACGCCGATCGATCCGGCAGTGACGAGGTGGCGAAGTGTCCAGGCCTCGCGCCCTTGGAAGGTCCGGCACGCGCCATCAGGCAGGCAGATAGTGATCTTGGTGTTATGATTCGGATGCATCATTAGTGCCCCCATCCGCGATGAAGCAGGCGCACACCAAAATCGGCGGCGAGTTCCTTGGCTTCGATTTGTGCGTTGGATTCGAGGGCGTAAGGACCGCCCATGATGATCTCGCCAGCATCAGGGGATGCGTCGACGTAGATCGTATAGAAGCCGTCCTCGCCGCGGCCGACATAGACCATTCCGTCGGCGGCCTTCGAGGCTGGCTTTTCGAATGCGATGATTTTTGCGGCCATTAGCGCACCTCCGATCCGCCGAGACCGGCGAGGCGTGCCACAGTGGCCGCGTGAGGGATCGTGATGCCGTAGCGCTCAGCCAATTTGCGTACAGCGAGCGGCGCGGTGTTAAGTACCGGCACCGGGCGCCAATCGAATAACGGCAATCCTAAAGGAGGGTGACAACCGGTAAGGTATTGGGTATGTTTTTGCACGTTAAGGACTCCTGAGAGCCCGGCCGCTTTCCCCCCAAGGAAAACCAGCGCGCCGGGTTTTCTGTTGGGTGGATCAAGCGGCGTGACGCGTGTGCTCGGAGGTCGAGCGGACCAGCGGCCCGATCTTGCTGCGAGCCCAGGCGTCGAGGCCGTCTTGTGGGTACAGGGGGATACGGCCGGCCATTCGAAAGGGCGGGCCTTCAGAACTGACGCAGGCCAGTTTGGCGAGCGTCTTAGGCGAACATGGGAAGCCGTAGGTCGCCGTCACATATTCAGATGCTTCTTTCCGGCGAAGCAAGCGAGAGGTCGGCACATCGTGCAAATCAGAGATGTGGCCCTTTTCAGTAGTAACTTTCATCATGTCCTCGCAATTCGGGGAGCAATTCCCGAATGCGAAGAGACTAAAATCTCACCTGAGAAATCTGCCGATAACGGGGCAAAACCGGTCAAAACCAGTTTTGATCAGTTCTGATCAAAACTCTGAAAGCCACCTGTTCACCCGCCTCCGAACAGAGGACTGTGCTGGGTGCTGATCATAGGCCTTCGCGAATTCGTCAGTGACCGCCTCGACCAGCTGTGCTTTTGATGGGAGAGCCCGATTGCCCCGATTGGGGAAACCTTTCGTTTGCACGAGCTGCCGCGCAAACTCCTTCATTTCATCCCAATTATATTCGTCTGGGCGACCACCTTTATTGATCGCGGATGTAGGAACGGAGGGAACGCGCGCCGCCTCGACGATCCGATCGATTGCAACCGATAGGCTATCTCGCCTCACGTAAATCCAACAGTAATCATCTCCTGCGGATCCTCCGCTAAATGGCTTTTTTGGATTCATCTGGCAGAAGTCGAAGCGGCAGTGCGTCCGCTCCGTGTTCCACCATTCGGCAGGGACCTTATAGAAACTACCGCCCACTTTTTCGCGTAGCGCCGTTTTTAGAATACCTGTGGCCGCCATTTCCGATATTCGCTGCCGCACCTGGTCAGCTCTCACGAGAGCGGGCTTTGCGCGATCATAGTTTGATTTCGAGATTTCAAGAGCAGCAGCCCATTCATCGGCTGAAAATTCAATCGGAAGCGGCACCGATGCAAAGCCTGACGGATGGCCCCGCGCTGGAATACTTAACGGTTGTCGCTTAAATTCTGGCCTGTGCGACATAAGCAGATTATGCGCGAAATAGGAGAGGCCGGATAAGAATTTGGGCGGGGTTGCCGGCAAGGATTGGGGAAACTCGGTGGCGAATTCTACGTCACCCCACTCGCTCTCAAAAATACTTCTGCCTAACGCGTTAGCCGCCCTCGCGAGAAAGATGAACTCTCCACCGTCTCTCGGCCAGTTAGATTGATCTCGCCAAAAATCCACCCTCGGATTCATTTGCCCCTCCGCACGGAGCATCCGCATAGTGACGACGCGGCAGGCCAGTGCGGTACTGGCTTTTCGGGAGCTACCCTAGCCGCGCCGATTTCTCAGGCCGTCCGAAGCCGGACAATCTTCTCTGTTTTCTTCCCTGTCATCGCTGTCTCGATATGACGCGCGATTCGATCCGCCGCCGCAACCAGCGCAGTGTCGATTTTGTGGATGTATCCTTCCGTCACGCTGCCGCCGGCATGTCCCATCAGCGCCTTGATCGTCGGGAGCGAAAAACCCAAATCCTCGGCCGTTGAACTGAACGAATGGCGCAAACCGTGCGGCGTCAGGCCTGGAACGGTGTCACCGACAATTCCCGCAAGCGCCTTCGGCAAACCGACGTAACGCTTCTGTTCGTTTGTCAGCGCCGGGAAGACATACTTCGATTTGGATTTTTCGCAGGCCTGTTTCAGAACGGCGATGGCGGCCGATCCGATCGGGCGAATGCTTTTGCCGGTCTTGCTGTCGCCCAGCCGAAGCGCGCTGCTGGTGAAATCGATTTCGGTTTTCAGCAATCCCTCGATCTCTCCCCGGCGGCATCCGGTGAGTGCAATAGCTCGGGTGATCAAAATCGGCTGCCAGTTGACGGCATTGGCCTCGGCAGCGGCGAGTTTCTTTCCGAGCACTCGATACCCAGCATCATCGAGACGCCACTCCCGCGTCTCGTCCTTCGGTCGGATGATTCCGCGTGCGGGATTGTCGGGCCGATAGCCCTCATTGATGGCATAGGTGAGGATTCCGCCCAGCAACCCCATTGTTCGAGCTGCAGTGCCTTTCCCACCGGTGACAATGGCGCGGCCGCGCTTCTTGGTTTTGACGTCCGCGGCCGTCTTGCCGCTGATCACGTTCTGTTGGAAGCGGCGAACATCGGCAGGCGTCAGATCCTTGACGGTGCGCTTGCCCAGGAGCGGGATGATATGGCGCTCAATGCGCCCCTTATCGGTGTAGAGGGTCGATCTGCGCTTGGCCTCCCCGCGCCGCGTCAGGATCAGGCCGCGCTCCGCCTTGTCGAGATATTCGCGGCACAGCGCATCAATCGTCATGGCGCCGCGCTCGAGCTTCTTGTTCTCCGCCGGATCGGCCCCCTTCAAGACATCAGCCAAGCCGATCTTGGCCGCCCTGCGGGCTTCCTCCACCGTCAGGACGCCATAGCGACCCACCGTGAGCCGCCGGCTCCGGCCATTGGCATTGCGATATTGGACGAGGAAGGATTTCGCGCCGCTTTTCTTCACCCGGAGACCAAATCCGGGCAGTTCGTCATCCCAGACAAAGATGTCCGCACCCGACGTTGCGGTGGCGTCGACGACGCGTTTTGTGATCTTGACCATCTGAGACCGGGTAAGCAGTGGGTAAGCACGGAGCGGTAAACCGGAGAAATGACCGGAAAGACCATTGCCTTCCAAATCATCCGGTTTTAAGCCTACTTCTTACACTCGGTAATTCCAAGGAATTTCGGGTAAGCACCAGTAATAAGCCTACCTCTGCCCTCCGAAGGCAAAGGTCACACGTTCGAATCGTGTCGGGTGCGCCAGCAAAATCAGATAGTTAGAAAGAAGCCCCAAACTTAGATAGGCAACGAATCGCCACCGAGTCGCCACGGCAAGG
>Ga0182736_1003168_pt1 | contig 11363 bp, 9 predicted proteins | sample eDN5th30CKraftBY_FD_128882 | JGI IMG/M metagenome (GOLD analysis project Ga0182736, IMG submission 128882) | Enriched backyard soil microbial communities from Emeryville, California, USA - eDNA 5th pass 30_C Kraft BY (version 2) (version 2) | ecosystem: Environmental > Terrestrial > Soil >...
GCGTCCTGCGCCAGCTCGGCAGCCGCCGGATCCGACTTCAGGATCGCGCGCAGCACCCCGGGGTGATTCAGATCCAGGCGCGGATTGCGAACGCCGGCGATGGCAACGGTTTCCAGCACCAGCTGGATGATTTCCAGATCGGCTTCGAATCCGGCATGGCCGTAGATTTCGGCGCCGATCTGCAGCAATTCGCGGCTCGACAGCAAGTCCGAGGGACGGGCATGCAGCACATTGCCGCAGTAGCACAGGCGGGTGACGCCCGCGCGGTTGAGCAAGTGCGCGTCAATGCGCGTGACCTGGGGAGTCATGTCCGCGCGCACGCCCAGCGTGCGGCCCGAAAGCTGGTCGATCAGCTTGCAGGTGCGCAGATCCAGATCGCTGCCGGTGCCCGACAGCAATGAATCGATGTACTCGACCAGGGGCGGCGCGACCAGCTCGAACCCGTATGTACGGTAAAGATCGAGAAGTTCGCGGCGCAGTTCCTCGATGCGCCGGGCCTCTGCCGGAAGTACGTCGGCGAGGCTTTCGGGCAGCAGCCAGTTACCCATGAATGTGTTTACCTGAATAACGCCAAGTGATGCGTGGGCGTCGCCCAAACGAAAAGCGGCTGAGGGGCGTAAGCCCGCTCAGCCGCTGCGGAATGTTTTCTAGCTTACGCGGTATTGTACATGGTTCAGCGGCAAGCGCCACCCGGGGGGACGGGCATGTCCAGAGCCCGGCGGCGTCCCCGATACCGGCAAGGGAGCATCCCGCCAGAAGCAGAAAAGCCCCTCGGTTATCCGAGGGGCTTTTTCGTTCGTGCGGACTGCTGCCGGTTACTTGGCCGGCACGGTGACCGGAGCCAGGGCGGCGCCTGCCGGATCCTTCATGAACTGGAAGAAGCTGGAGCTGGGGTCCACCACCAGCACGTCGCCCGGCTTGGAGAACGAGGCGCGATAGGCTTCCAGGCTCTTGTAGTACGTATAAAAGTCCGGATTCTTACCATAAGCCTGGGCGTAGATGGCTGCCGCGGCGGCGTCGCCCTCACCCATGATGCCCTGGGCCTTGGCGTACGCCTGGGCCACGATGACCTCGCGTTGGCGGTCGGCCTCGGCGCGGATCTTCTCGCCTTCGGCGGCGCCGATGGAGCGCAGTTCGTTCGCCACGCGGGTACGCTCGGCTTCCATGCGGCGGTACACCGACTCGGAAATTTCCGGCGCGAACTCGATGCGGCGCAGACGCACGTCAACGATCTGCACGCCCAGCGGCTCGGCGCGCTTGGCGACGTTATCCAGGATTTCCGTCATGATCTTGTCGCGTTCGGTCGAGACCACGTCGCGCACCGTACGCACGTTGACCGATGCGTTCAGGGCGTCGCGGATCTGAGCTTGCAGGCGCTCTTGCGCCGCACGCTCGTTGCCGCCGAACGTCACGTAGAACAGACGGGGATCCGCAATGCGCCACTTGACGTACGAGTCGATCAGCAGGTTCTTCTTTTCGGAAGTCTGGATGCGCTCGGCTTCGTTGGTTTCGATGGTCAGAATGCGCTTGTCGAGCGTGACGACATTCTGGAAAGGCGGCGGAACCTTGAAGTACAGGCCAGGTTCACTGATGACGCGGCGGACCTCACCCAGCGAGAACACCAGGGCATAGTCGCGCTCGCGGACCACGAAAACGCTGGAGGAAAGGAGGGCCAGCACGATGAGCAGGCCGACCAGGATGGGCATAAGACGATTCATGTTCAGGACTCCTCCGGATTAGCGCGACATACGGTCGCGAGGCAGCGTGTTGCTATTGCTGCTGCCGGAAGGCTGCGGCACCGGCGCGGCCGAACCGCGCGAAGGCTGCTGGACAGGCGGGTTGGCCACCGGCGAGCTGGAGCTGCCGATATTCGACTTGCCTGCGTCCTGAGCGGCGAGATGCATGATCTTGTCCAAGGGCAAATACAACATGTTGTTGTTGCTCTTGGTGTCGACCATGACCTTGCTGGCGCGGGTGAAGATGTCCTGCATGCTTTCCAGGTACATGCGCTGGCGCATGACTTGGGGAGACTTTTCGTATTCGCCCAGGATGCTGGTAAAGCGCGAGGTATTACCTTGCGCGTCGCCCACAACCTTGGCCTTGTAGCCTTCGGCCTGTTCCGTCATGCGCGAAGCCTGACCGCTGGCCAGCGGCACGACCTGGTTGGCATAGGCCTGGCCTTCGTTGATCTGGCGCTCGCGATCCTGACCGGCCTTCACGGCGTCGTCGAACGCGGCCTGGACCTGCTCGGGCGGCTGCACGTTCTGGATGGCGACGGTGCTGACCTGCACGCCGGTCTTGTAGCGGTCGAGAATCTGCTGCATCAGCGCCTGGACCTGCGAGGCCACCGTCGTACGGCCTTCGTACAGCACGAAGTCCATCGACTGCTTGCCCACGACTTCGCGCATGGCGGTTTCCGACGCCTGGCGCACGGATTCATCCGGGTCGCGCGTCTTGAAGAGATAGTCGGGCGCGCCGTCTGCACGCAGGCGGTACTGGACGACGAACTGCATATCGACGATGTTCTCGTCCGTCGTGAGCATCAGCGCTTCGGGCAGGACCTTGTTGCGCGCGCCACCACGGAAACCGACTTCGAACGTGCGCAGTTGCGACACGTTGACGATTTCATGGCTTTGAATGGGATAAGGCAGGCGCCACTGGAAACCGGCTTGCGACGTGCTCTTGTATTTGCCGAACTGGGTCACGACCGCGACCTGGCCTTCTTGCACGATGTAGAAGCCGCTGGCCAGCCAGATGCCTGCCGCAACCAGGGCAATGACGCCCAGGCCGATGCGAGTGCCCCGCGGGGATGGCGGCGTCATGCCACCACGATTGCCGGGCCGGTTGTTGCCGCCCCCGCCCTTGCGCCCGAACAGGTTCCCGATGCGATTATTGAAATCGCGCCAGACCTCGTCCAGGTCCGGAGGGCCGTCTCCATTGCCTTGGGGCCGCTTGGGCGGCGGCTCGGAGCCATTGTTGTTTCCGCGACCCCAGCCGGGGTCATTCAGATTGAAGAGTTTGATAATTCGCGGCATTGTTTCCCACAATCTGTCCGGTTTCCGCAATTGCCCCGCGCAACGCATCCAAACCGGCGCGCTCGGTGGCGCTTACAAATACTCGCGCAATCGTACCATGTGCATCGCGCTCCACCCGCGGCTCCAGGCCCGCCCGGTCGATCTTGTTGTATACCAGAATGGTTGGAATCGCGGCAGCGCCTATTTCGGCGAGGACCTTGTTGACTTCGAAAATCTGCTCATCCCGCTGCGGGCTGGCCGAGTCCACCACATGCAGGAGCAGATCCGCATGCACGGTTTCTTCGAGCGTGGCGCGGAAGGCGGCAATCAGATTATGCGGCAGGTCGCGGATGAAGCCCACGGTGTCCGACACCACCACCGATCCGGCGCCTTCGATCCAGATGCGGCGGGTCGTCGTGTCCAGCGTGGCGAACAACTGGTCGGCCGCGTAGGCGTCCGCGCGGGTCAGCGCGTTGAACAGCGTCGACTTGCCGGCGTTGGTGTAACCCACCAGCGACACCGACAACGCACCGCCCCGCGCGCGGGCGCGCCGCTGGGTGATGCGCTGGCGTTCGACCTTGTCGAGCCGTTCACGCAGCGTCTTGACCTTGGCGCCGATCATGCGGCGGTCCATTTCAAGCTGGGATTCACCTGGCCCGCGCATCCCGATGCCGCCGCGCTGCCGTTCCAGGTGGCTCCACATGCGCGTCAGGCGCGTGGCCAGATGCTGAAGCTGGGCCAGTTCGACCTGCAGCTTGCCTTCGTGGCTCTTTGCGCGCAGCGCGAAGATGTCCAGGATGAGCGCAACGCGATCCACGACGCGCAGGTTGAAGGCGCGTTCGAGGTTACGCTGCTGGGCTGGCGAAAGCGGCTGATCGAAAAGGATGATGTCGGCAAGCAGCGCCTGCGCCATCGCGACGCCCTCGTCGGCCTTGCCGGAGCCGATAAAGAACTTGGCGTCGGGACGATCGCGGCGGGCCGTCAGGGTGCCGACGATTTCGGCGCCCGCGCCCTTGGCCAGCATGGCAAATTCCTCGGCGTGTGCCGTGAAGTCCGGATCACCGAGATCCACGCTGATGATCAAAGCGCGCATACATGCACCATATTCGAGCCAAAGCGAAAATGCCCGCCGACGAGAACCGTCTGGCGGGCAATAAAAGGTAAAGCTGGAGCGAGATTACTCAGCAGGGACTTCCACTTGAAAGTTGACGGCGCGCGCGGGAACGACGGTGGAAATGGCGTGCTTGTAAACCATTTGGGTGACCGTATTGCGCAGCAGCACCACGTATTGGTCGAAGGATTCGATTTGCCCTTGAAGCTTGATGCCGTTCACGAGGTAGATCGACACGGGCACATGATCCTTGCGCAGCGTGTTGAGGAACGGATCTTGCAGAGTTTGCCCTTTATTGCTCATTGGCCAGGCTCCATTTGTTTGTTATTGAGTAATGACGCGCTTTTTGTACTGGTGGTGCACGCCGAAACACGTACTCTACAGGGTTTTCCCGGCCCGTGCTACTTGGCCGGGAAGCAAAAATGAGACCAGAGTTTTCCAGCTGAAATGCCTCTGAAAATCACGCCTTCAGGATGTTCTGGAGCGCTTGCAGAAGCAGATCGCACTGAGCTTCGGTACCCACCGTGATACGCAGGAATTGATCGATCCGCGCGTGACGGAAATGACGCACGATGATGCTGCGCTCGCGCAGGGCGGCGGCAAGCGTCGCGGCGTCCTTTGACTGATGGCGCGCGAACACGAAGTTCGCCGCTGAAGGAAGCACCTCGAAGCCCAGCGCCTGCAACCCTGCGGTCATGCGGGACCGCGTATCGATCACGGCTTTGCGAGTCTGCTCAAAGTACTCCGTATCTTCCAGCGCCGCTACTGCGCCGGCGGATGCCAAACGATCGATGGGGTAGGAGTTGAAACTGTTCTTTACCCGCTCAAGCCCGTCGATCAGCGCGGCACTGCCCACGGCAAAGCCCACCCGCAGGCCCGCAAGCGAACGCGACTTTGAAAGGGTCTGCACCACCAGCAGGTTGTCGTAGCGCGAGACCAGCGGGATCACCGATTCGGCGCCGAAATCCACATACGCCTCGTCCACGACAACGACCGTGTCCGGATTGCCCGCCACGATGCGTTCGACCTCGGCGGCGCTGAGCGCCCGGCCGGTGGGCGCATTGGGATTCGGGAAGATGATGGCGCCCGCCTGACCGTGGCGCGCGGGCAGGTAGTCTTCGACGTCGATGCAAAAGTCCGCGGTGAGCGGCATCGTTTCGAATTCGATGCCGTACAGGCCGCAGTACACGGGATAGAAGCTGTACGTGATGTCCGGAAAGCGCAGCGGACGGTCATGCTTGAGCAGGGCCAGAAACGCATGCGCCAGGACCTCGTCCGACCCGTTGCCCACGAACACCTGCTGCGGTTGCGCGCCGACCGCGGCGGCGATGGCCTCGCGCAGGCGGTCCGAGGAGGGGTCCGGATAGAGCTTGAGCGTATCGTCGCAAGCCGCGCGGATCGCATCGAGCACCTTGGGCGACGGCCCGTAAGGGTGCTCGTTGGTGTTCAACTTGACCAGATTCTGAAGCTTGGGCTGCTCGCCCGGCACATAGGGACTGAGCGTCCCGACAACGGGACTCCAGAAGCGGCTCATGGATCAGCTTTCCTGCGCGTAAGGGTTGTGCGAGGACTTGAATTCGATACGCAGCGGCGTGCCGGCCAAGTCGAACGCATTGCGGAAACGCGTTTCGAGGTAACGGCGGTACGAATCGGGAATGGCGTCCAGCGCGTTGCCGTGAATGACGACCAGCGGCGGGTTCTGTCCGCCCTGGTGCGCATAGCGCATCTTGGGACGGAAGATGCCCTTGCGCGGAGGCGGCTGCTGTTCGACCGCCGCCTGCAGCTCGCGCGTGAGCTTGGGCGTGGACAGTTTGGCAAAGGCCGCGGCATGGGCGGCATTGATGGACTTGAGCAGGGGCTTGATGCCCTGCCCGCGCAGCGCCGAGATCGTGTGCACGCGCGCGAACGACAGGAAGCGCAGCTTGCGGTTGAACTCGCGCTCGATGCGTTCCTTTTCTTCGCCGTCCAGGCCGTCCCACTTGTTGACGGCCACGACCACGGCGCGGCCGGTTTCCAGCACGAACCCGGCGATGTGCGCGTCCTGCTCGGAGATTTCGGTTTGCGCGTCGAGCATGAGCAGCACGACGTTGCTGGCCTCGATGGCCTGCAAGGTCTTGATGACGGAGAACTTTTCGACCGCCTCGAACACCTTGCCGCGCTTGCGCAGCCCAGCCGTGTCGATCAGCGTGTAGCGGCGCCCGTCGCGGTCGAAATCGATTTCGATGGCGTCGCGCGTCGTGCCCGGCATGTCGAACGCGATCACGCGCTCTTCGCCCATGAGCGTATTGATGAGCGTGGACTTGCCGACGTTGGGACGGCCCACGATCGCCAGCTTGATGCGGTGATCGTGCTCGCCTTCTTCGACCGGTTCTTCTTCGACGGGCGGCTCGGCCAGATCCTTGAGCGCCAGCTCGATGAGATCCACGATGCCGTCGCCGTGCGCCGCCGAAATGGGATACGGCTGGCCCAGGCCAAGTTCATGGAATTCGGCGATGGCGGGGCCCAGACCCATGCCTTCGGCCTTGTTCACCGCCAGCAGCACGCGCTGCTGGCCGGACTTGCGCAGCAGTTGCGCGATCTCGTGATCGTGCGCATTGATGCCGGAGCGCGCATCCACCAGGAACACGACGACGTCCGCCTCGGCGATGGCCTGGCGGGTCTGCCGGGCCATTTCCAGCAGGATGCCGTCCTTGGCCACGGGCTCGAAGCCGCCGGTATCGATGGCGATGAACGGAATATCGCCCACCCTGCCCTCGCCGTAATGGCGATCGCGGGTCAGGCCGGAATAATCGGCCACCAGCGCGGCGCGCGATCGCGTCAGGCGGTTGAAAAGGGTCGATTTCCCCACATTGGGGCGGCCGACCAGGGCAACGACAGGCTTGAAAGACACGGTAAAAGGCTTTGTTTTATAAGTTTCAGTTGGCGCCGATCATGACGAGATTGCCATTGCCCGTCTGGACCAGCACACCTTGGGGCGTCGTCTGCGGCGGTGACACGACTGCGCCGCCGCCCACCGACAGGCGCGCCATCAGGCTGCCATCGCTGCGCGACAGGAAGTGCACATAACCATCCAGATCGCCGACAGCCAGCGCTCCCCCAAGCATAGCCGGAGCCGTGAGCTGGCGGTTCTTCAGAGCGCTCTGTTTCCAGACATTGCCCCCGTTATCGAGCGCAAACGCGTTGACCACGCTGTTCTGGTCGGCGGCATAAGCGAAGCGGTCATCGAGCGTGAGGCCACTGACGCTGGAGAAATCCTTGGTCCAGAGCGGGCGGCCACCAGCGGTGACGTCAAAGCAGACGATGCGTCCCTGATAAGCAACCGCGCACAGCAGGTTGCCCGCGATCCGGGGCGCGCCCACCACGTCGGTCAGACGCTCCAGGTCGCTGGCACCGCGCGGCGTGGCCACGGTGCCTTCCCATTGCACGTTGCCGCTGTTGGAGGCGATGGCCATGATCTTGCCGCCGGGCAGGCCCGTGATGACGAGGCCTTCGGCCAGGACCATTTGCGAGACGCTGCGCAAGGCGAGCGACGGGCCGGGACGCTGCACGCTCCAGACGCGCTCGCCGCTGTTCGCGTCGAATGCCTGGATGCGGTAGTCGCCGCTGCGCACGACGACGATGCCGTAGCCGACGACCGGCGGAATGGTGACGTCGCTGGTGGCGCGGACCTTCCACTTCACCTTGCCGGTGTCGTCAAAGGCGATGACGTCGCCGTTGGGCGAAGCGACCGCAGTGGTGGTGCCGTCGCTGCCGGCGCCAGCCGACAGCTTGCCCTCGGCCTTGGCCTTCCAGATGACGCGGCCGCTTTGCAGGTCGAACTTGCCGACGGAGCCGTCGGGCGTGGCGGCATAGATGGCATCGCCCAGCACGGTGGGCGCGAAGCCCAGGCCGGAGCCGCTGCCGATGGACGTGGACCAGACCTGGCGCACGGACATGCCGGCCTTGTATTCGGTCAGGGGCGCCGGATCGTAACGGCCGTCGTCATGGGAGAACAGGCCGCATCCGCCCAGGGCAAGCAGGCTTGCCAAGAGGACGGCGCCGCGCCACGTACGGCCAGGTGCAAATTTACGCATTACAGTCACGCTCCGCTCAAGGCATCCAGTTTCAGTTGCACAACCTGGGTCAAGGGACTGGCCGCACCCAGGCCATCGATGGCGCTCTGCCAGGCCGCGCGCGCTTCCTCGCGCTTGCCTTGCGCAGCCAGCACGTCGCCGCGGCGGTCAGCGAACAAGGCGGCGAAGGCGGCCGGCGGATTGTTCAGCTGCGCCAGCGCGGCGTCGTATTGCTTCTGGTCCAGCATCATGCCGGCCAGGCGCAGGCGCGCCACGGCTTGCATGGAGGGGTTCTTGTTCTGACCGGCCAGCCATTCGAGCTGTTCGCGAGCGCCGGCGTCATCCTTCTGCGCCTGCAGGGCCTGCGCGGCCACCAGGGCGCCACGCGCGGCGTAGCCGGTGTTGGGATACTTTTCGCGCAGCGTCGAGGCTGCGGTCTTGATGCGCACCGAGGAATCGGCGCCACCCAGGCGCGCGGCGTCTTCCAGCGCTTCGAAGTAGCCCATTGCCTGGTTGGCCTGGTGCGATTCGTACGCCTTCCAGCCCCACCAGCCGCCCCAGGCCAGGAGCACCGCCGTCGCCAGCGTCAGCAGAAGCGTGCCATAGCGGGCCCACCACGCCTTGATCGCGTCGAGTTTTTCCTGTTCTTCAAGATCGTATGCCATGCGTTAACCCTTGTTGTTCAATGCGTCGGCCAGCTTCGCCAGCGGAACCTGTTGCTGCGCCGAGTCGCCCTGCCCTTCTGCGCGCAGGAACTTGACGCTGGCGGTCTGCGACGCCACTTCGTCGGCGCCAAGGATAACCGCAACGCGGGCGCCGCTGGCGTCCGCGCGCTTGAATTGGGACTTGAAGCCTGCCGATCCGGCATGCACGATGACCGACAGTCCCGCGTCACGCAGGTCTTCGCCGACCCGCGCGGCCAGGCGCTGCGCGTCCTCGCCCTGGTGCACGACGTACACGTCGCACTCGGCCGGCGCGGCGACTTCGACGCTTTGTTCCCACAGGTCGAGCAGGCGCTCCATGCCAATGGCAAAGCCCACGGCAGGCGCCGGCTTGCCGCCCAGCAGTTCGACCAGGCCGTCGTAGCGGCCGCCGCCGCAGACCGTGCCCTGGGAACCCAGGCGGTCCGTGACCCATTCGAAGACGGTCAGGTTGTAGTAGTCCAGGCCGCGGACCAGACGGGGATTCAAGCGGTATTCGATGCCGGCGTCGGTCAGGCGCTGGCACACGCCGTCAAAGTGCGCGCGCGATTCTTCGCCCAGGAAGTCGAACAGGCGCGGCGCGCTGTCGGCCATTTCCTGCATGGCGGGGTTCTTCGTGTCCAGCACGCGCAGCGGATTGCTGTACATGCGGCGCTGGCCGTCCTCGTCGAGGATGTCGCGGTGCTTTTCCAGGTGCTGGATCAGGGCGGCGCGGTGCGCGGCGCGCTCGGCCGGCTGGCCCAGCGAATTCAGTTCAAGGCGCACGTCCTTCAGACCCAGCAGCTTCCAGAGGCGGCCCAGCATGACGATGAGTTCCGCGTCCACGTCGGGACCGGCAAAGCCCAGCGCTTCGACGTCGATCTGGTGGAACTGGCGGTAGCGGCCGCGCTGCGGGCGCTCGTGACGGAAGACGGGACCGATGGAGTAGACGCGTTGCGGGCGATCGTAGAGCAGGTTGTGTTCGATCGAGGCGCGCACGATCCCGGCGGTCATTTCGGGGCGCATCGTGAGCGATTCGCCGTTGAGCGCGTCGGTGAACGTGTACATCTCTTTTTCGACGATGTCGGTGACTTCGCCGATGCCGCGTGCAAACAGGCGCGTATGCTCAAGCACGGGCGTACGCACATTGCGGTAGCCATAGCCGCGCAGCCAGCCGCGCACGATTTCCTCGAATTGCTCCCAGCGGGCGCTCGCCCCCGGCAACAGGTCATTCATACCGCGGATGGCGGCGACTTTCTGGAAAGCTTGAGTCATCTTGATCATGCCGTCGGCGCGCCCGAGAAGCGCGCCAATGGCTACACCCTTACTTTAGTGAGAGGCGAGCGCGCCATACCGGCGCGCAACGTATTCTTCAACGATGGCCTGGAACTCTTCGGCGATATGGTCGCCCTTGAGCGTCACCGTGCGCTCGCCGTCGACGAACACCGGCGCGGCCGGCACTTCGCCGGTACCCGGCAGGCTGATGCCGATGTCGGCATGACGGCTTTCGCCCGGCCCATTGACCACACAGCCCATCACCGCGACGTTCATCGATTCGACGCCGGGATACTGCGTGCGCCACACCGGCATCTGCCGGCGCAGGAACGACTGGATGCTGTCGGCAAGTTCCTGGAAGAACGTGCTGCTGGTGCGGCCGCAACCGGGGCAGGCGACGACCATGGGCGTGAATGCGCGCAGTCCCATGGTCTGCAGGATTTCCTGCGCGACGATGGCCTCGCGGCTGCGCTCTCCGCCCGGTTCGGGGGTGAGCGAAATGCGGATGGTGTCGCCGATGCCCTGCTGCAGCAGCACGGCAAGCGCGGCGGTCGAGGCCACGATGCCCTTGCTGCCCATGCCGGCTTCGGTCAGGCCCAGATGCAGGGGATAGTCGCAGCGGGCGGACAGATCGCGGTAGACGGCGATGAGATCCTGCACGTGGCTGACCTTGCACGACAGGATGATGGCGTCGCGCCGCAGGCCGAGTTCCTCGGCGCGCTGGGCATTGCTGATGGCCGAGACGACCAGCGCGTCGCGCATGACGGCCTGCGCTTCCCAGGGCTGGGCGCGGCGGCTGTTTTCGTCCATTTTGCGCGCCATGAGCTCGTGGTCGAGGCTGCCCCAGTTGACGCCGATGCGCACCGGCTTGTCATAACGGCAGGCGACTTCGATCATTTGCGCGAAGTTGTCATCGCGGCGCTTGCCGCCCCCCATGTTGCCGGGGTTGATGCGGTACTTGGACAGCGCCTGGGCGCATTCCGGGAATTGCGTCAGCAGCTTGTGGCCGTTGTAGTGGAAGTCTCCCACCAGCGGCACGTTCACGCCCATGCGGTCGAGCTGCTCGCGGATGGCGACGACCTCGCGGGCAGCCTCGGGCGTGTTCACGGTGATGCGCACGAGCTCGGAGCCGGCCTGAGCCAGTTCCTTGACCTGAATCGCGGTGGCGATGGCGTCCGCGGTGTCGGTGTTGGTCATGGACTGAACCACGACCGGGGCGTCTCCGCCCACC
>Ga0182736_1003171_pt1 | contig 11347 bp, 11 predicted proteins | sample eDN5th30CKraftBY_FD_128882 | JGI IMG/M metagenome (GOLD analysis project Ga0182736, IMG submission 128882) | Enriched backyard soil microbial communities from Emeryville, California, USA - eDNA 5th pass 30_C Kraft BY (version 2) (version 2) | ecosystem: Environmental > Terrestrial > Soil >...
CTGAAGGATTGGCGGCGCGTCGCGACCCGATACGACCGGTGCCCGGAAACCTTCTTCTCTGCGATCTTGCTAGCCGCAACCGTCTTGTTCTGGCTCTGAAACTCAATGAGTCTGGACCCTAGGCCAGCCGATCCGAGGCCGCGCTCTCGTCTTTCAATGCGACCCCTGTTGCCCCGATGCGGCGCGCCTCCTCTACCAGCCAGGCAAGACGATCCGCAGCGGCGTCATGGGTCAGCCCCCCGCTTTGATGGATATTCGAGACGCAGTTGCGCGCGCTGTCGCGCAAACCCGGCCGGGGACCGAACGTCAGATAGGCCCCGAGGCTGTCGGCGACCGAAAGGCCCGGCCGCTCTCCGATCAGGACCAGCACCATTTCGGCCCCGAGAAGAGCGCCGATCGGATCACCGATGGCGACCCGTCCCCCCTTGACCAGCACCACCGGCTGTCCCGCGAGTTCCGGGAGCCGCGCGGATAGCGCCGCCGCCACCCCCGGCGCATGGGCTGCGACCGCCGGGGCCGACAGGCCGTCGCAGACCACCAGCGCCAGCGGGCAGTCGATGCGCGTCAATTCCGTCCCTTGGGCAAGCTGCCGGCCAAGGTCGGGACGGCGCAGATAGCTTGCCCGATCGCCCGCCCGGCTTTCGACACGCAGGCAAGGATGCGGGGCCAGCGCGGCCGAGAGGGCGTCCATGTCCAGCGCGGCATGGATCGCGTCACGGGCGGCGGCATGATCCTCCTGAAACGCCAGCAGCGAGGCGAGCGGCACCGGCCGCGACGCCGCGTCGAGGCGCACCCGCGCAGGCGTGAGGCGGCGCAGATTGGCGAAGAAATCGGGCGCGCTCATGCCGAAAGCCCAAGACGGCGGGCCAATGCGGCCGGGTCGGGCAACGCGCGCGTGCCCTGCCCCGCCAGCCCGAATTCCCCGAGCCAGCGGGCAAATTCGGGCGCGGGCGTCAATCCGGTGATCTCGCGCAGATAGGCGATGTCCTCGAAGGCGAGGCTCTGATAGCCCAGCATCACATCATCCGCGCCGGGGACAGTGATCACAAAGCTGACCCCCGCCTGCGCCAGCAGGGTCGAGAGGTTGTCCATATCGTCCTGATCGGCCTCGACATGGTTCGTATAGCAGACATCGACCCCCATCGGCAGGCCCATCAGCTTGCCGCAGAAATGATCCTCGAGACCTGCGCGGATGATCTGCTTGCCGTCATAGAGATATTCCGGCCCGATGAATCCGACGACCGTATTGACCAGCAGGGGTTGGAAGGCCCGCGCGACGGCATAGGCCCGGACCTCCATCGTCTGCTGATCGACCCCATGATGGGCATCGGATGACAGGGCCGAGCCCTGCCCGGTCTCGAAATACATGCAGTTCTGCCCGACCGTGCCACGCGCGGCGGCAAGCCCGGCGGCATGAGCCTCGGCAAGGATCGAAAGCGTCACCCCGAACCCCTCATTCGCGGCCTGCGAGCCCGCGACCGACTGGAAGATCAGGTCCACGGGTGCCCCCCGCTCCAACAGCGCGAGCGAGTTCGTCACATGGGTCAGAACGCAGCTTTGCGTCGGGATCGCGAAGGCCTGCCGCATCTCGTCCAGCGCGACCAACAGGGCGTGGCAATTCGCGATATTGTCCGAGGCCGGATTGACCCCGATCACCGCGTCCCCCGCGCCCTGAAGCAAACCGTCCAGAACCGAAACGGCGATGCCACGCGGATCATCCGCCGGATGATTGGGCTGAAGCCGCGTCGCAAGCGTGCCCCGCCTGCCGATCGTGCTGCGAAATGCCGTAACCACCTCGGTCTTGCGAGCGACGCGGATCAGATCCTGATTGCGCATCAACTTGCTGACCGCCGCAACCATTTCGGGCGTCAGCCCCGGCGCAAGCGCGGCCAGCGCGACCGCATCGGCGGCGGGCGAAAGCAGCCAGTCGCGAAACTCGCCCACGGTCATCGACGCAACCGGCGCAAAGGCCGCGATGTCGTGGCTGTCGATGACAAGCCGGGTTACGTCATCCGCCTCATAGGGGACCAGCGCCTCGGTCAGGAAGATGCGCAGCGGCAGGTCCATCAGCACGCGCCGCGCGGCGACGCGCTCAAGCGCGCTCCCGGCGGCGATGCCGGCCAGTTGGTCGCCCGAACGCTCGGGCGATGCAGCGGCCATGACCGAGGCGAGATTGTCGAAGCGGAAGCTCTCGCCCCGCGCAGTGGCGCGATAGCTCATCTCCGCGCCCGGCCGGGACATGCGCCGGGCGGGCGGCCTTGCGACGTATTGGAGGCCATAACCCCTCGCAAGGGGGGGCCGCCAGTTTTCTCGATCACCTCAATCTCCTGCGCAGGGGATCACCTTGCCGAAGCATAGCAGTCCTCGCGGAGCAGGGAGCAATGATATTCCGCGAAGCGAGCGGGATTGTGCGCGCCTGCGCTTCAGCTTCCCGCTTCGGCACCGGCCTCGGGGAAGAAATAGTCGGTCCAGGACTGCGCTTCGTTCTTCAGCACGCCGATCTTGTGCAGTTCCGAGGCATAGACGAAGGTATTCTGCGGGACGATGGTGAAATCATTCTCGGGGTCGTTGATGATTTCCGCGACCAGTTCGGGCGAAAGCTTCGAGCCTTGCTGGCGAATGAAGACCTCGGCCGCCTCGCTTTTATTGGCATTGATCCAATCCGCCGCCTCGGCCAGAGCCGCATAGAAAGCGGCATAGGTCTTGGGATTTTCGTCATGGAATGCGGTAGTCGCATAAAGCACGTTGAATGTCGCCGGTCCGCCCAGAATATCGTATGAGCTGATGACCTTGTGCACCGCCGGATTTGCCGAGATCGCCTGATAATAGAACGGAGCCGAGGAAAAATGCGAATTGACCTCGGTTCCGCCGGAAATCAGCGCGGCAGTTGCGTCGGGATGGGGAAGGCTGATCGAAATGTCGTCGAACTTCTTGAAATTCTCGGGGCCGAAAAGCTTTGCGGTCTCGATCTGCAAGGTCCGCGACTGGAAGCTCACCCCCGCGGCCGGGACGGCGATACGGTCGTTCGGGCCGAAATCCTCGAGCTTCTGGACATCGGGATTGGTGGTGATCAGGTAGTTCGGAAGCGAGCCGAGCGCCGCGACCAGCTTCACGTCCTGCGCCCCCTTGGTCCGGTCCCACATGGTCAGCGCCGGCGGAACGCCCGCCGAAACCACGTCGAGATTATTGGCCAGAAGCGCCTCGTTCATGGCGGTGGCGCCGGAAATGCTGGCCCATTCGACGTCGATGTCCAGCCCGGCCTCCTTGCCATGCTTCTCGATCAGCTTCTGGTCGCGCACCACGTCGAGGATCAGATAGGAAAGGCCGAATTGCTGGGCGAGCCGGATCTTACCCTCGGCCGCCGCCTGGAGAGGCACGAGCGCGGCAAGTGCCGCGGCCGCCGTCATGGTCAGGATTGGCCGCTGAGTGAGCGTGCGCGGATGGCTGGTTCTCGGCATGGAAACATCCTCTGAAACTGGCGTCCCCGGATCGAGGCCGCACACCCCCGCACAAGCTGGCGGGAGAATGGAACAATCTTCCGCCGCAGGATGCTTATCACGACCCATCCGGTCAATATTACGCAACGGTTGTTCTGAACCAGATGAGGGGAATATTGCTTTTGACGAAGCCCGCATATGGAGAATATTTTTCCTGAATATCGAAATCCTCTGAATACTCCAAAACCCACCCTCGCCCGCCGCCTTCAATGAATGCGGCATAGTGACGGAAATTAATTTCACTGACAGACGCCCTCGTTGGGGAATCCGTTTCCCTTTATTTTGCAGAGATCGGTGAAAATCATCTCAATTCCCCTGCCCCCGATTCCGCCGCTTGCGGCGCAAAGGGTTTTTGACGACTATTCCAGTAGTGATTAATTGGGGCATGAATGAGAGATCTTCCTCCCGCTCCCGCAGCAGACAGGATTTCCCGATGGTCTTGATGTCGCAACTCGACGTTCCGACAAGGACGGCTTCGCTGCCGGCACCGATGCTGAAGGTGCGCGGGCTCACGCTGGAATATGCAACGCAGGAGCGGGTGGTGCGCGCGACGCACCAGATCGACCTCGATATCCATGAGGCGGATCGCTTCGTGCTGCTGGGGCCGTCGGGCTGCGGCAAGTCGACGCTGCTGAAATCCATCGCGGGCTTTATCCAGCCGGTCGAGGGCCAGATCACGCTGGATGGAACCGCCGTCCGCGGACCGGGTGTCGACCGGATCGTGGTGTTTCAGGAATTCGACCAGCTTCCGCCGTGGAAGACCGTGCTGGGCAACGTCATGTTCCCGCTGCTTTCGACGCGGCGCGTTTCCCGGGACGAGGCGCACGGGCGCGCCATCGACAGCATTGCGCGTGTCGGCCTTGCCGGTTTCGAGGACGCCTATCCCCACCAGCTTTCCGGCGGGATGAAGCAGCGCGTGGCGATCGCGCGAGCCTTGGCGATGAAGCCTCGGGTGCTGCTGATGGACGAGCCCTTCGCCGCGCTCGACGCGCTGACCCGCCGCAAGATGCAGGAGGAATTGCTGCAGCTTTGGGACGAGGTGCGCTTCACGCTGGTCTTCGTCACCCATTCCATCGAGGAAGCGCTGGTGGTCGGCAATCGGGTCGCGCTGCTCTCGCCCCGTCCGGGCCGCGTCCGGGCCGAGATCAATTGCCATGACTGGGATCTGAACAGCATCGGCGGCAAGACCTTCCAGCAGGCGACCCGGCGCATCCATGTCATGCTTTTCGCCGAGCCAGACGAAACCGGGGCCAGGGATTGAGCCGATGACGATGATGCTGACCCCGCCCGTCCGGCCCGAATACCAGATCGAACTGCCCCCCTTCGTCGAAGCGCCGGTCGAGCGGCGCATCCCCCTTGCCCGCAGGCTCTGGTCGCAGGACTGGTTGCGGCGCCTCGTGATCGTGGCCGCGATCGCGCTGGTCTGGGAGGTGGTGGCGCGCTTGCAGGCGAACCCCCTTTTGCTGCCGACCTTCGGCGCGACGGCAAAGGCCTTCGTCGGCGGCATCCGCGACGGCGTGCTCTTGGAGCGGGCGGCAACCTCGGTCACGGTGCTGATGCAGGGCTACCTCGCCGGGATCGTGCTGGCCTTCCTGCTGACCACGCTGGCGGTTTCGACGCAGATCGGGCGTGACCTGCTTTCGACACTGACCGCGATGTTCAATCCGCTGCCGGCGATTGCGCTGCTGCCGCTCGCGCTGCTCTGGTTCGGGCTGGGTCAGGCCAGCCTGATCTTCGTGCCGGTCCATTCGGTTCTCTGGCCGCTGGCGCTGAACATCTTCTCGGGCTTTCAGGCCGTCCCCGAGACGCTCCGCATGGCGGGGCGCAATTATGGCCTGACGGGCTGGCGCTTCGTCCTTCGGATCCTGATCCCTTCGGCCCTGCCTTCGATCATCTCGGGGCTGAAGATCGCCTGGGCCTTCGCCTGGCGGACGCTGATCGCGGCGGAGCTGGTCTTTGGCGCATCTTCGGGCCGGGGCGGGCTTGGCTGGTTCATCTTCCAGAGCCGGAACGAGCTTTACACCGATCAGGTCTTTGCCGGTCTCGCCATGGTCGTGATCATCGGCCTTCTGATCGAGAACGTCGTCTTTTCCACGGTCGAGCGCGTGACCGTCCGCCGCTGGGGCGCGCAGCGCTGAACCCTTCGTCCAATTCCTTCAGGACCTATCCCATGACGAGCAATGCCGAATTCCTCTGGTATATCCCCAATCAGGCCGTGGCCGGCCATCGCGGCGACGAGGCCGACGCGGATCACAACAGCCTCGACACCCTGACCGAGCAGGCAAGGGCCGTCGAGGATAGCGGCTGGGCCGGCGCCCTTCTCGGGACCGGCTGGGGCCGGCCGGACTGCTTCACCGTCGGGACCGCGCTTGCCGCCCGAACGACGCGGTTCAATCCGCTGATCGCCATCCGGCCGGGCTATTGGCAGCCAGCGCAATTCGCCTCGGCGGCAGCGACGCTCGACAATCTCAGCGGCGGCCGGGTCAGGATCAACGTCGTCTCGGGCAAGGATGACTTCGAGGCCTATGGCGACAGCGAGGGCGATCAGGCGCATCGCTATGGCCGAACGAAGGAGTTCATGCAGCTTGTCCGCAGGCTCTGGACCGAGCGCGAGGTGACCCATCGGGGCGAACATTACGCGGTGACCGCCTCGACCGCCGAGCCGCGCATCACGCCGCGCGGCGGGCGCCGGCACCCGCCCCTCTATTTCGGCGGCGCATCCGAGGCGGCCGAGCGCGTCGCCGCGACCGAGGCCGATGTCCAACTGTTCTGGGGCGAGCCGCGCGAGGGCATCCGCGACCGCATCTCGCGGCTCCGCGCGTTGTCGCGCGAGCTTGACCGCGACCTGCCGCCGCTGCAATTCGGCCTGCGCGTCACCACCTTCATCCGCGAGACCAGCGCCGAGGCATGGCGCGATGCCGAGGCCAAGGTCGCGAAGATGGCCGAGATCGAGGGCGCGGGCTGGCATGATCATCGCCGCGTCGTGGCCGAGGGCCAGCAACGCCTGTTCGACCTGCAATCCAAGGGAGAGGTTCTGGACGAGAACCTTTACACCACGCCGGGCCGGTTCGGCGCTGGTGGCGCCGCGACGACCTGGCTGGTCGGCTCGGCCGAGGAGGTCGCCGCATCGTTGCGGAAATACCGCGAGATCGGGATCACCAAATTCATCCTCTCGGACACGCCCTATCTGTCCGAGATCCGCAAGCAGGGCCGGGAATTGCTGCCCCTGCTGGCCGAGGAAACCGTGGCCGCCGAATAGGCGGCCACTTTCTTTCAGCGGCTGCGCGTATCGACCGGATAGGCGGTGCTGAAGCGGATCCGCTCCATCGAGAAATGCGAGGTCACGTTCTTGATTGGCACGGCATCCGTCAGCCGCTTGTAGAAGCGGTCGAAGGCGTCCATGTCCGGGACCGCGACACGCAGCATGTAGTCCATGCGCCCGGCCATGCGATAGACCTCCATCACCTCGGGCAGGCCCGCCACCGCGCTGGTGAAATCCTGCCGCCATTCGTGGGAGTGATTGGGCGCCTCGATCTCGACAAAGACGAGGATACCGAAGCCCAGCTTGCCCGGATCGGCCAGCGCCACCCGCCGGGTCAGTACGCCCTGCGATTCCAGCTTCTGGATGCGTTTCCAGCACGGGGTCTGCGACAAACCGACCTTTTCGGCAATCTGGGCAATGGGAAGGGTCGCATCGTGCATCAGTTCGGCGACGATCTTTCTGTCGATCAGATCGAGATTCAGCATTCATCCGCCTTTCACGCGTTCGGATATCGTTTTCGCAGTATCACCTCATTTAACACTATTGTCGATAGTGTTGGTCGTGTATACTCGCGGGACAAGGCAACACTGTCGAAACATGGGAGGCACGAGAAGATGAACCGCTTCATCGCAGCGACCGTAATGACCGGCAGCACCACGGGCGAACAGCTCTTTTCTGTCCGTCTGATCGACCGCAGGACGGGCGAGGTGCCCAGCATCAATGGCATCCCGCTGAGGGTTCTGACCCATTCGCCCCAAAGCGCGATTGCCGAGTTGATGGACGGCCGCGACCGCCATCTGTGGCAAGCCGAGGTCGAACCGCTGACACCCGATTCGGCGCATATGGCCGATATTCCGGGCCTGCGCAGCGGGAGATCGGATATCCCCTCGGGTGCGCGCAGCCGGATCGAAACACCTGTTTCGCGTTCAAGTTAAACATTTGTTAACCATCGTTTTTCCGCAGTTTCTAGACTACTTTTCCTGAGTTCTCTGATCCATTTCGGAGGGAGTTGCGATGCGGATCATCAGGCTGACCGAAATACTGCAGGACGAAGGCGTCTCGGGCATCTATTCGCGCCTGCGCTTCCCCAAGACGCAAGGCGGCGGCTGGGCCCCCTCCCCGATCACGGCGGAGGTCTCGATCAGCGGCAAGCGCCCGGACCTGCAGGAATGCCTGACCGGCGTTTTGCGGCGGGCGGGTCGCCGGGTGGTTCCGGCGCGGACGAGGGCCGCGGTGACGCGGTTCCATATCGACCCCGATCTCGGCCCGAGCGAAAGCTATGGGGCCAATGACGTCCTGATCCTGTCGCGCAAGGCCGGGCCGCATCTCGCGCAGATCGCGCTTCACAGCCGCGGCGCGCAGGCCGTGATCGAGCTTTGCCCGGATCGCTATCAGAAACTGGCGGCAATGGGGATCGAGCGCGACCGGTTGTTCCTGGCCGCGGGCGGCCTCGACGGCTTCGCCCTTGGCATCTATCGCTTCCTTCTGGCCACGCGGGCCATTGACCCGGATGCGGTCGACTGGCGCTCGCTGGTTCCCGAATTTCCGGCCTCGGCGGGCAACATGCCCCGGCTCTGCCTCAGCCTTGGCGAGGTCCGGTCGCGGCGCCAGTTCTTCCTTGAACAGGGGCCGCGCGGCTTCCTGCTTTGCGACGGGCTTCGTCAGGATCCGGGCTGGATCGGCGCGGCCATCGGCTATCGCGCCATGGCGCAGGCCTGCCTTGCCCGCGGCTTCTCGCGCGCGATCTTCTGCGAGGACGATGTCGAGATCGCGCCCGATTTCGAGATCCGGCTGGAAAAGGTGATGGCCTATCTGGACGGTCGGGACTGGGACGTCTTCTCGGGCCTTTCGACGCATGTGCGGCAGGGCTACAGCGCCCATCGGGTCGAGGATTTCCGGGGCGAGACCTTCCTGCACCTGAACCGCACCACCGGCATGGTCTTCAACATCGTGAACCGCCGCGCATTGGAGCGGCTGGCGGGCTGGCGCTATGACGATCACGGGCTGCGCGGCGTCACCATCGACGCGCATCTGGAGGCGATGCCGGAAATGCGCGCCGTGACCACCCTGCCCTTTCTGGTCGATCATTGCGACGCGCTCTCCTCGACCGCATGGGGCTTCAGCAACCGGCGCTATCGCGGGATGATCACCACAAGCCAGCAGCGGCTGGCGGCGATGGCGGCGGCGCGGACCGCCCCCCATCCGGGCGGGTTCTGACCCCGCGCCTCAGCGCAGGACAAGGTCGCGGTGCCAGCGGAACAGCAGCGCGAGGCCCGCGCCGAACAGCAGCGCCGCGACCAGCGCGACATAGACCGGCTCGACATATTCGGCGCGATAGGTCGAATAGAACCCTCCGCGATTCAGGCCCACGATATGCACGATCGGGTTGAACCACAGGATCGACCGGAACCCCTCGGGCAGCGAATCGAAGGGGATGAAGATGCACGAGACGAGGAATAGTGGCCGGGTCACGATCGCCCAGACATTGGCCCAGATCGGAAAGCGGCGCATCAGGAAGCAGTTCATGCAGCCGACCCCAAGTCCCAAGCCCGCCGCCAGGAAAAAGGCGGCGACGATCCTTGGCAGGTCGATGATCAGCTCGACATCGTCATAAAGGACGATGCCGCAGATGACCGTGACGAAGACAATGGCATGGACCACGCAGGCCAGCGTGAAGCGCGCGAAGATCGCGTCGGTGAAGGTCACGCCCGGATAGAACAGCAGTTGTTTCGAGAAGGACAGCGACTGCGCGATCTTCCGGCTGACATCCAGAAACATCAGGAAGGGCAGCAGTCCGGTGGCATAGAACAGCGCAAAGCTGGACCCGATCGGCGGGACGCGCACGGCAAGCGAGAAGATCACCGTCAGCAGCGCGATGCCCCCCACCGGCTCGAGGATCGTCCAGACGAAACCGCCGGGCGACTTGCCGTAGGAAGTCGCCATCTCGCGAAAGATCAGCGCGCCGATGGTGCGCAGCCCTTTCATCCGGCTCATCGGGTGGCGGGTCAGGTCAATCATCGTCGTCCATGTCCTCGACCCCGCCCATATTGGCCATATGGACGGCGATCGCCTCCTCGACATCGGGGTAATAGGTCAGCCGCCCCTGATGCAGCACCGCCGCCGCGTCGCAGATCGCGCGGATCATGCTCATCGAATGCGAGACCATGACCGTCCCGCTGTTCAGCAGCCGGTTGCGGAAATAGGCTTTGCTCTTCTCGCGGAAATAGCCGTCGCCAACGCTCGTCACCTCATCGACCAGATAGGTGTCGAAATGAATGCCCATCGAGACGCCGAAGGCGAGGCGTGAGCGCATGCCCGAACTGTAGTTCCGAAACGGCAGGTGAAGGTGATGGCCCAGATCCGAGAAGCCCGCGACGAATTCGAGCAGCGCCTCGGCATCCACGTCATAGACCCGGGCAATGAAGCGGGTGTTCTGCGCGCCGGTCAGGTCGGGGTGAAAGCTGCCCGAGAAACCCACCGGCCAGGACACCGTGCCGGTCTTGACGACCGAGCCGCGATCGGGCCGCACCACGCCCGCGATCATGCGCAGCAGCGTGGACTTGCCCGCGCCGTTATGGCCGAGCAGCCCGATCGCCGCCCGGTCGGGAAAGGTCACGCTGATCTCGCGCGCAACGACCGTCGTGCGGCCATTGACGTTGAAGCTTTTCGACAGGTTCTCCAGCCGGATCATTTCGAGCGGTCGCGATTGCTGATGCTGATCAGCACCACGCTGAGCCAGGCGATGAAGATGAAGACCGTGGCCAGCGCCGTGATCATCACCCGGCGCGGCCGTGTTGCCGTCTCGGGTAGCGAAGGCTGGACGAAGGTGGCGAGGTAGCGGTTGTCCTGCCCCGCCTTCGACCGCGCGGCCTCGACCCCGGCCAAGGCCAGCGCATAGCTCTTTTCCGCCAGTTCGAGGTCGAGGACGCGCTTGGTATAGCCGTCCAGAACCGCGCTGAAGCTGGTATTGTCGCCTGACGCGCCGACATAGCTTTGCTGTTCCTCATGCAGGCGGTTGCGCAGGACCTCGATCCGCTTCTGCACCTGGGCAAGCCGGATATCGGCGGTGCCCTGCTCGCGCAGGGTCTCGGCCTGGATGATCGCCTCGGTCAGTTCCTGCGACAGCCCGGCGATCACCGAGGCGTTGATGTTCAGCGCCGCCTGCGGGTCCATCAGCTTGTGCTCGTCCCGAAAGCGCGAGATGGCGAGGCGGGCATCGGTCAGCCTCTGTTCGGTCTGGGCAAGGTCGCGCTCGGCATAGCGCAGAGTTCCGGCCCGCGCCTCGCCCGAGACGGTGTTGACGAGGCGCCCCGCCGCGTCATGCAGCGCGATTGCGATGCGGCGCGCGTCCGAGGCATCGAAGGCGCGGATGCGAATGCCGATCATCCCGCTCGCGGAATCGACGCTGATCGTCGCCATGCGCCGCCAGTAGGAGACGAGTTCCTCGAGGCTCGCACCCTGCTTCAGGGCGAATACCGGATCACCCGTGGCGCGGGTATAGATGGCGCGCAGATCCACCTCGCGGTCCAGCTCGGCGACAAAGCCCGGGCTGCGCAAATATTCGTAGAGCATCCGCGCATCCGTCGTC
>Ga0182736_1003172_pt1 | contig 11345 bp, 9 predicted proteins | sample eDN5th30CKraftBY_FD_128882 | JGI IMG/M metagenome (GOLD analysis project Ga0182736, IMG submission 128882) | Enriched backyard soil microbial communities from Emeryville, California, USA - eDNA 5th pass 30_C Kraft BY (version 2) (version 2) | ecosystem: Environmental > Terrestrial > Soil >...
CGCGGCATCGACCTGCCCGATCTCGGCCTCGTGATCCATTTCGACCTGCCGAACGACCACGAGACGCTCCTGCACCGCAGCGGCCGCACGGGCCGCGCGGGCCGCAAGGGCGTCTGCGTCATGCTCGTGCCCTATACGCGCCGGCGCAAGGCCGAGAGGCTGATCGACATGGCGGGCGTCGACGTGACCTGGGCCGGGCCGCCCTCCGCCGACGACATCCGCCAGCGCGACCGCGAGCGGATGATGCAGGATCCGATCTTCTCCGAAGAGGCGACGGACGAGGATCTCGCCATGGCGAAGGCCCTCCTGGCCGAGCGCTCGCCCGAGGACATCGCCAATGCCCTGGCGCGCTTCTTCCGCGCGCGCCTGCCCGCGCCGGAAGAGATCGTCGATGCGGGTGCGGACCGCGAGCCGCGCCAGCGCAAGGACAAGCGCGAGCGCCAGGATGAGCGCCAGCGCGGCTTCAAGGAGAGAGATCGCGGTTCGTCCGGTGAAGGTTTCGAACGTTCGTCCGAGGACATGGTGTGGTTCCGCATGAGCGTCGGACGCCGCAACAACGCCGACCCTCGCTGGCTGCTGCCGATCATCTGCCGCCTGGGTCACGTGACGAAGAAGGAGATCGGCTCGATCAAGATCTTCGATCGCGAGACCAAGTTCGAGATCGTCAAGTCGCACGCGCCGAAATTCGCCGCGGCCGCGCGCAAGTCCAATGACGAGGACATTCACATCGAGCCCGCCGATGCCGGGCCGGGCAAGTCGCACGACAGGCCCCGCCGCGAAGGCAAGCCTTGGGACAAGCCGAAGGGCAAGCCGTCCCAGGAGCGAGGCGGGCCTCCCCCGTATCGGGCGGCGAAGGACAGCAAAGGTCCTAAAGATAAGCGCCCGAAGGACAAGAAGCGGTCCTCGGAGAAGCGCTCCTGATGAATGAAACAGGCCGGGACATCAGCGTATCCCGGCCTGACTTTTTCGGGAGACGGTCATGAGCCGTTCTCCCTCGACCACGTCTGTTTCCCTAACGAAACGGCCCGCGTTCTTTTCCGAATGTGCAGAAATCCGCACGATCATGACGCGTTGCAACAAACATATTGTGCATTGCAACATAGCCCCCATATGAGGCGTTACCTTTGAGATAACTCCTTACCCGAAAGGGCCCAGTCATTATGCAACGCTTAGGGCAGATGATTCGCCAATTGGCACAGTATCGCCGCCAGTGGGAAACCGTGATGAACGCGTCGAACGCGGCGTCCCCCGCCATGGGAAGCCCGTCGGCGCCGAGCCGGTTGAATGAAGTCACCGGCTTCGGTTCCAATCCCGGCAATCTGAGAATGCTGACTTACGTTCCGGAAAGCCTGCCGCGCTCCCCCGCTCTCGTGGTCGTCCTGCATGGCTGCACGCAGACGGCGGCGGGCTACGACCACGGCTCCGGCTGGTCGGCGCTCGCGGACCGCTACGGTTTCGTCCTCCTCTATGCCGAGCAGCAGGAGAGCAACAATCCGAAGCGCTGCTTCAACTGGTTTCAGCCGGCCGACATCGAACGGGATCGCGGCGAGGCTCATTCGATCCGGCAGATGGTCGAGCATGCGGTCACGCGGCACGACCTGGATCGCGGCAGGATCTTCGTGACCGGGCTCTCGGCCGGCGGCGCCATGACGTCGACCATGCTCGCGACCTATCCGGAGGTGTTCGCTGGGGGCGCCATCGTGGCCGGACTGCCCTATCGCTGCGCCACCAGCATTCCCGAAGCCTTCGAGTGCATGTTCCAGGGGCGGACCCGTTCGGCCGAGGAATGGGGTGCCCTCGTGCGCGGAGCCTCATCCCACAAGGGCCCGTGGCCCAAGGTCTCCGTGTGGCACGGCAGCGCCGATGCGACGGTCAAGCCCATGAATGCGGGCGAGATCATCAAGCAATGGACGAATGTCCATGGCCTGCGCGCGGAGGCGAGCCGCAGCGACATCGTGGACGGCTACCCGAGACGCGCCTGGACCGATGCGAACGGCAACGAGATCATCGAGGAATACGTCATCACCGGCATGGCCCATGGCACCCCCCTGGCCGTCGGCAACGACGAGCACAACTACGGCAGCGCCGGTCCCTTCCTGCTCGATGTGGGCATTTCATCGAGCTACCGGATCGCAAGGTTCTGGGGATTGACGGAGTCCTTCGAGGAAAAGGCAGCCCCCCAAGTTCCAGACAAGGCCGTCGCCCGCGACACGACGGCGAGCGTGCATATCCTCCCCGCCCCGGCGGAAGCACCATCCGTGGAAGACTCACCGCGCGAGCCGCAGCCGAACAGACGTCCGGCGTCGTCTCATCTGGATATCGGTGCGGTGATCACGAAGGCGCTCAGATCCGCCGGCCTCATGAAATGAGAAAAGGAGAGTTGAAGCCCCGGTCAGGGCTTCCGCTCCTGGCTCAGCAGATCCTCCTGCTTGCGCCGTTCCCCCGTGATGCAGTTCATGCTTCCTGACTGAGCCGGCACGATCAGCGACCGTGCGTCGCCGAGCCCTGCGACCTCACGCATGATCTTCGTGCGAATCACCATGGCGAACTGCTCCGGATCGTGCAGCGGGAGCACGAAGGAGCCGACGCCGCCGATCACGCATTCCTTGAAGTAGAGATCGAGATCCTCCTGATCCGTGCCGCCGGCGACACGCCTGAACATGATGGGAAGACCGTTGATGATGATGCCGTGTGCAACCGCCTCGTCGCGCGCATAGGTGACGTGACGGCCATCGTTGTTGGGACCGTCTCCCGATATGTCGATGACGCGGCGGATCGGAGCGCCTCCCAGCTGCTCGAAGAGCTTGCGGCTCTGATCGATGACGCCGGAAATCGATGTCATCCCCGCTTGGCGGATGGGCTGATAGGCGAGCTGGTTGGAGAAGGACATCGCCCGTTCAGGGCTGTCGATGATCGTCCAGGGCACGATGACTCGCTGATCCTTGACGCCCGACCATTCCACATAGGTCACGGCGATGCGGCCGTTCATGCCGCTCTCGATGGCCTCATGCACGAGAGAGGAGCGGAAGGCATCGATGAAGCCCTCGCGTTGAAGCCCCTGCTCGTCACTCTCCATGGAAGACGAGACATCGACGGCAATTACGAGAGCGACATCGATCTGGGTCTCCGGAACGTTGGGAGCATCGGCAAGAACCTCGCCGGCCAGCAGGAAGAACGCGAGAGCACTCAGGAACCTGTTCGCCATGACCACCTCCGTTCCCAGCCCTCAATCCCGCGATCGCGGCCAAGATTACTGTCTGTCAACGCCCTACGCGGGCATTTGATGCGCCAGCTTCGGCCATAAATCGGCAGACCCGCTCGGCGTCAGGTTGCAGCCCCGCCGCTTCCGAGGACGGGAAGAGACGGCGTGTCCCCCTGCCGGCCACTCCATTCCGGCGCCGTTCAAAATACGTAACAAAATCCACCCTCTATACGCAGAGCAGACAGGGGGGGCCTGTTCGAGTAGATATTTTCTACGCTACGCAAAGGGCAAAACCATGAAACCGGATATGGATCTGACCGGCGCTCTCACCAGCTTCTCCGTCGGCACGCTCGACGGCCGCGATGCGATGATGGTGATCGAACTCGCGACAACGCCTGAAGAATACGAGCGCGGTATCCGCCACCAGATGCCGGTTGCCATGACACCCGAGCACGCCCGCGAACTCGGCGAGGCTCTGCTGCTCGCGGCCAGGGCAGCCCAGATGGGTGAGGCCCCCAGCTACGCGTTCAACTGATCGTCACGCTTCCTCTCGGAAGCGCGAAGAGCAGTCGCTCATCGGCGTCATGCCGAGCCGATGTGAGTTCGAATTGAAACGAACGTGGTCGTGGGCGGTCCTATCGCAGCCGGGGTGCAGCCCGACGTCAAAAAGTTGCGTATTTGTCCCTTAGCGCATCGAGCGGCCCCGGAGGGCCGCATCAGCGACCCCGGGGGTCACGCCAGTGAAAAGTGGAGCCGGTTTCTCCGAGCCTACACGTTGCGTCAGCCCAGGATGGGAGCATCGGGCGTTCCCTTCGGGTTCGCTCCCCACGATACGCCACTTAGAAGATCGAGCATCGAAGAAGATAGAGTATCGAACCAAAAGCAAGCCCACTTTCGAGGCCAATGCCGGACGAGGATCGAACGTCCGATAGCGGGTGAGACACCCCTGCCCCATCGACTTTGGCCATCATCAAATCTCCATCGGCCAGAATCAAACAGGCAATCGCGATGGCCTATGTGCTTGCCGTTTGCCGCTCCGATGATTGACATCATGACGGGCGGACGTGCCACGACGCGAGCCCTGCATCACAGCCTCTGCCAACCTGCTGTCGGGACCGCGGGGTGCATGACATGGGCCTTGATCAGCGCTCAAGCGGTGTAGGCCCGCTAGTGGCCGAGAACACTCGATCCGATTGCACCGGTAAACGGGAGCTTTGCCCGGGACATCCAGGAAGGACGATGCCGCTTCCAGAATCGATTTCATTTGCGTGGCATCGTTCCGTCTCATGGCCGGATCCACGTCATCGGAAATTGGCGCTGAAACGAAAAAGAGCAAGGCGGACAACCGCCTTGCTCTCTGGTTTGAACGCACCGGGACGCGCGTCAAGCGTCGTCCCCGTTGCCTGAGGATCAGATGGATTCCTTGAGATCCTTGGCAGCGCGGAAGGCGATCTTCTTCGAGGCCTTGATCTTCACCGGCTCGCCGGTCTGAGGGTTGCGGCCCATGCGAGCGGCGCGCTTGCGCACCTGAAGGATGCCGAGGCCGGTCAGGCGAATCTTATCGCCCTTCTTCAGGCTCTTGGCGATCATCTCGACAACCTGGGTCAGCATCTCGTTGGCCTGGCGCTTGGGCATCTCGTGCAGCTCGGAGAGCTTTTCAGCGATGTGGCGCAGCGTCAGGATCGGGGACGATGCCGAGGAGGAGGCCTTCGCAACCTTCTTCACAGCCGCTTTCTTCGCCGGTGCCTTGGTCGCAGCAGCCTTGCTGGCGACTTTGCTGGCAGCCTTCGCAGGGGCCTTGGCAGCCTTCGACGATGCCTTCGCTGCAGCCTTAGGGGCCGCAGCCTTCTTGGCCGGGGCCTTCTTGGAAACCTTGGTTGCAGTCTTGGCCATCAGAAACTCCTTATCGTAGATGGTGAATGCGTAAGACAGCAGATTCTCAATAACGCTTTCAGCCAAGAATTAAAGATGGCAAAGCCGGCTTTCCGCACAATAGTACAAGTTACTTGTGGTTTTCTCGTCAAGAAGGGCCTGAATGCTGGTTACGCAGGGCATTGAAGCGCGCTCCGCATCCGCACCGTGATGGGATCGAAACGCCTCGAATGCAGAGAAACATCGCTGGCAGAAGCGCATTCCGCGTCAGGGCGCGGGTTATCCCACGATTGCGCCGTCTCCCCGCGTTTCGGGACTGGACATTCATGGACAATTTGATGTCACCTCCCCTGTCGCAAAATCGCGGTTTTCCGGCTATTGGATCGATAAAGGGCTGAAGCTCGCCACAATCCGAAAACGCCACGGTGGAAACATGACAAGAGTCGCCTGCATCGGTGAATGCATGATCGAGCTTCGGGAGGAGGCCGACGGCCGGTTATCCAGGGGCTATGGCGGCGATACCTTCAACACCGCCGTCTACCTGGCCCGTCTCGGGACCCGGACCGACTACATCACCGCGTTGGGAGACGACAGCTGGAGCGATGAGCTGATCGCGGCCTGGAACAAGGAAGGCGTTGGCACGCAACGGGTGCTGCGCCTGCCCGGACGCCTTCCGGGGCTTTACATCATTCAGACGGACCCGAAGGGCGAGCGCCGTTTCTCCTACTGGCGTGAAACCGCAGCCGCGCGTCTGCTGTTCCAGGCGCCGGAAGCTGACAGCATCATCGAAGCCATCGCTACCTACGATCTCGTCTACCTGTCGGGCATCTCCCTCTCTCTGTATGGGGAGAGCGGACGCGAGCGCCTGTTCGACGTTCTTCGCGACGCCCGGTCCAAGGGCCGGCGCGTCGCCTTCGACACGAATTTCCGCCCGCGCGGCTGGCCGGATCCGGAAGTCGCACGAGCGGCCTTCCGTCAGGCTTTCGCATGCGCCGACATCATCCTCGCATCCACGGAAGACCTCGACCTCCTGTTCGGCGACAAGGGCGTGGACGAACTGCTGGCCTTCTCCGACCGGGCCGAGATCGTCCTCAAGCATCCCGACCTGACCTGCCGCGTCCTGTCGCAAGGTGAGGATATCCTCGTGCCCGGCAAGCCTGCGGACGACGTGGTGGATACCACGGCGGCCGGCGACAGCTTCGCCGCCGCCTATCTGCATGCCCGTCTGTCGGGGGAAAGCCCTCGTGCCGCCGCGGCGGCAGGACATCGCCTCGCCGGACAGGTCGTGCGCTATCGCGGCGCGATCATCCCGCGCGAGGCCATGCCATAGAGTCTTTCGACCATCTCGATCACGGAGCTCCTCTCATGCCACAAGACCAGAAGGACCTCGCCAGCGCCCGCAGCAAGACGCTGGCCGATATCCTCCGCGCCGGCCCTATCGTTCCGGTGATCACGCTGGAGCGCGTGGAGGATGCGGTTCCCCTTGCGCGAGCTCTCGTCGCGGGCGGGCTGCGCTTGCTGGAGGTCACCCTGCGCACGGCCGCCGCGGCCGAATCCGCAGCCGCCATCATACGAGAGGTGCCGGAGGCCATCGTCGGCATCGGGACTGTCCTGACCCCGAAGGATCTGGAGCGCGCCCAGGCGCTCGGCGCGCGTTATGCCTTGAGCCCCGGCGCCACGCCGGACCTGCTCGAAGCGGCAAGCCGGAGCGAGATGCCGTTCATTCCCGGCATCGCGACGGCTTCCGAGCTCATGGCGGCCCTCGCCCACGGCTTCCAGACCGTCAAGTTCTTCCCGGCCGTCGCGGCCGGCGGCATTCCGGCTCTCAAAGCCCTCGCCGGCCCGTTCCCGCAGGCGCGCTTCTGCCCGACCGGTGGGATCGACGAGAAGAACGCCCGGGACTGGCTTGCCCTGTCGAATGTCGTGGCCATCGGCGGATCGTGGGTCTGCCAGACTTCGGATATCCGTGCCCAAGCTTGGGATGAGATTACGGCGAAAGCACAGCGCGCCTTGATGTCGATCAAGGAATGAGGCTGCGAAGGCTGACATTTCGTCGACTTGTCAGTCTCCTCCCTCCTGGCGATACTCGTCGGCATGGGAGGAACGCCCGTGACCTCGACGATCTACGACACGAACCTGGACAAGAATCCGGCCAATTATCAGCCGCTGACGCCGCTCTCTTTCCTGGAGCGGGCCGCGAGCGTCCATCCGGACCGTCCCGCCGTGATCCATGGCTCCCTGGTTCGCGACTATCGAGACTTTTACGCCCGTGCCCGCCGGCTTGCGTCGGCGCTCGCGCGCCGCGGGATCGGGCGCGGCGACACCGTCTCGGTCATGCTTCCCAACACGCCCGCCATGCTCGAATGCCATTACGGCGTCCCGATGACCGGTGCCGTGCTCAACACGCTGAACACCCGCCTCGACGCCAAGATCATCGCCTTCTCCCTGGAGCACAGCGAAGCCAAGGTGCTGATCACCGACCGGGAATTCTCGGACACCATCAAGGCCGCGCTCGCGCAATCCTCCGTGAAGCCCCTCGTCATCGACTATGACGACCCTGAATTCACCGGCTCCGGCGAGCGCCTGGGCACCATGGAATACGAAGAGTTCGTGGCCGGGGGCGATCCGGACTTCGATTGGAGCCCCCCTTGGGACGAGTGGGACGCGATCACCCTGAACTACACCTCAGGTACCACGGGCGATCCGAAAGGCGTCGTCTATCATCATCGCGGCGCCTATCTGCTCGCCATGGGCAACATCCTCACGGCCGGCATGGGGCAGCATCCCGTCTATCTGTGGACGCTGCCCATGTTCCATTGCAACGGCTGGTGCTTTCCCTGGTCGCTGTCCATCGTCGCAGGCACCCATGTCTGTCTGCGGGCCGTACGCGCGAAGCCCATGTACGACGCGCTGGCCGACCACGGGGTGACGCATCTCTGCGGCGCCCCCATCGTCATGTCGACGCTGCTCAATGCGCCGGCTTCCGAAAAGCGCCCCCTGCACCACACGGTCAAATTCCTGACGGCCGCCGCGCCGCCGCCGGAAGCGGTCCTTGCCGCCATGAAGGCCGCGGGCTTCGACGTGACGCATCTCTACGGCCTGACGGAGGTCTACGGACCGGCGGTCGTGAACGAGTGGCACGCTGAATGGGATGCGCTCGACCAGGGCGGATATGCGGCCAAGAAGGCCCGACAGGGCGTGCGCTATCCGGTGTTGGAAGCCCTCGACGTGCTCGACCCGGAAACCATGCGGCCCGTGCCTGCCGATGGGCAGACCCTCGGCGAGGTCATGTTCCGCGGCAACGTGGTCATGAAAGGCTACCTCAAGAATCCGACCGGCACGGCGAAGGCCTTCGAGGGCGGCTGGTTCCATTCCGGCGATCTCGGCGTGAAATATCCCGACGGCTACGTGCAGCTGAAGGACCGGTCCAAGGACATCATCATTTCCGGCGGCGAGAACATCTCTTCCATCGAGGTGGAAGATGCCCTCTACAGGCATCCCGCCGTCCAGGCGGCCGCCGTCGTTGCGATGCCGGACGAGAAATGGGGCGAGACGCCCTGCGCCTTCGTGGAGCTCAAGCCCGACCAGTCGATCCCGGCGGAGGACATCATTGCCTGGTGCCGGCAGCATCTCGCCTCCTACAAGTGCCCGCGCACGGTGATCTTCACGGAACTGCCCAAGACCTCCACGGGCAAGATCCAGAAGTTCCAGCTGCGGGAAATGGCCCGGGCTCACAAGGCCGCGGGTTGAGCGGGGCCGGTCACCGTCCCTTCCACACGGGCCTGCGCTTCTCGATGAAGGCATCGATGCCCTCGGCGGCATCCTCCGCCATCATGTTGCAGGCCATGACGTCCCCGGCATAGGCATATGCCTCCTCGAGGCTCATGGAGCGCTGCCGGCTGAACATGGCCTTTCCCGTCCGGATCGCCACCGGGCTCTTGGCGCAGATATCCGCCGTCAACGCAGCGACGGCCTCATCCAGCCCGGCATCCGGCGCCACGCGGTTGATAAGCCCGAAAGACAGAGCCTCGGCAGATGAAATGAAACGCCCCGTCACCAGCATGTCGAAGGCCTGCTTGGGCGCGACGTTGCGGGACAGCGCCACGGCCGGCGTGGAACAGAACAGGCCCACATTGATGCCGGAAACGGCGAAGGTCGCGCTCTCGGTGGCAACCGCCAGATCGCAGGTGGCCACCAGCTGGCAGCCCGCAGCGGTCGCCATGCCATGCACGCGGGCGATAACCGGAACCGGCAGATCGACGATCCCCTGCATCACCCGGCTGCACTGCGCGAACAGCGCCTGATAGTACTCATGACGCGGGTTGGACCGCATCTGCTTGAGGTCGTGCCCCGCGCAGAAGGCCTTGCCGGAGGCCGCCAGGACGACGCATCGGACCGTGTCATCCTCCTTCAATCCGTCCAGCGCGTCCTGGAGCGCCGTCAGCATCTCCTCCGACAATGCGTTGAACTGGGCCGGACGATTGAGGGTGAGCGTCACCACTCCGTCCCGTTCGTCGCGCAGCAGAATGTCATTGCTGGAAGCGGCCTGCTGGGCACTCATCGCCATTCTCCTCCGAAGCCTCCTCAACAGATGAGCATCGTTCTTGCTCATTGTTTGCAGGATCCAACCTGAATAAGCTCGGTCTGGCAACAGGCCCCTTCGAGGAACGCCATCTTCCAGGGGGAATCAAACGACAAGAGGTGCCCTTCGTGAGCAAGCCGCCGATCAGCCGCTTTCCCGTCCCTGAGATCTCCGACCTGCCGGAGGATATCCGCATACGGATCCTCGCGGTTCAGGAAAAATCGGGCTTCGTGCCGAACGTCTTTCTCGTTCTGGCCCGCCGGCCGGACGAGTTCCGCGCCTTCTTCGCCTATCACGATGCCCTGATGGACAAGCCCGGCAACCTCACGAAGGCCGAGCGGGAGATGATCGTGGTGGCGACGAGCAACGCCAACCAATGTCAGTACTGCGTCGTCGCCCACGGGGCGATCCTCCGGATCCGGGCCAAGAACCCGCTGATCGCCGACCAGGTCGCGATCAACTACCGCAAGGCCGACATCACGCCCCGCCAGAAGGCGATGCTGGATTTCGCCATGAAGGTCGCGCTCGAGGCTTACGCGGTCGGCGATGCGGACATCGCGGCATTGGCCGCGCACGGCTTCTCGGAAGACGACGTTTGGGACATCGCGGCGATTGCGGCCTTCTTCGCCATGTCGAACCGCCTCGCCAACGTCACCAGCATGCGGCCGAACGACGAGTTCTATTCGCTCGGCCGAGGTTGAACGCTCAAGCCGAGAGCACCTTGCCGGGATTGAGCCGGTTGTCGGGATCGAGCGCCCGTTTGATCGTGCGGGCGAGCTCCATCTCGGTCGCGGCGCGGTAGCGCGCCAGCTCGCCCACGCGATATTGGCCGATGCCGTGCTCGGCCGAGATGCTGCCGCCGAAAGCCGCCACCACGTCATGCACGATGCGGTTCACGTGGCCCGCGTCATGGCTCGCATCCACGAGAACATTGTAGTGGATGTTGCCGTCTCCGAGGTGCCCGAAGGCGTTCACGCGCGTGCCCGGTGCGCCGGCGGCCAGCGCCTCCCCGGCTTCGATGAGGAAGCGCGGAACCTCGGTGAGCGGAACGGAGACGTCGTGCTTGACGCTCTTGCCCTCCCGCGCCTCGGATTCCGTGACATGCTCGCGCAGGGCCCAGAGCTGGGCGGCCTGGGCGCCCGATTCGGCGATGACGCCATCGAGCGCGATTTCCTGTTCGAAGGCCGCGCCCAGCATCGTCTCGGCAGCCTCCCGCAGGCCGGCGAGGCTGGACGCCGCTTCGATCAGCACGAACCATTCGCCCTCGGCGATAGGCGCCTTCAGACCGGCATGCCTGGCGACAAGCTGCATGGAGGTGGCGGAGATCAACTCGAAAGCCGAGATCTGGTCGCCCAGTTCGTCCTGGGCGAGTTCCAACAGGCGCAGGGCCGCCGCCGGATCAGCCACCGAGAGCAAGGCGGTCACTGCGTGCTTCGGCCGCGGCACGAGTCGCAGGACGGCCGCCGTGACGATGCCGAGGGTTCCCTCGCTGCCGATGAAGAGCTGCTTCCAGTCGTAGCCCGCATTGTCCTTGCGCAGCTTCCGCAGCCCATTGGCGATCGTGCCATCGGGGAGGATGACCTCGAGGCCGAGCACGAGGCTTCTGGTCATGCCGTAGCGCAGGACGTTCACGCCACCCGCATTGGCCGCGACGACTCCGCCAAGGGTGGCCGAGCCCTCCGCCGCCAG
>Ga0182736_1003176_pt1 | contig 11342 bp, 19 predicted proteins | sample eDN5th30CKraftBY_FD_128882 | JGI IMG/M metagenome (GOLD analysis project Ga0182736, IMG submission 128882) | Enriched backyard soil microbial communities from Emeryville, California, USA - eDNA 5th pass 30_C Kraft BY (version 2) (version 2) | ecosystem: Environmental > Terrestrial > Soil >...
CGCGAATAATTTCAACTCTGGCCAGCTTCGGGCGCACCCGGTAGACCAACACCAGCGATGTGCGCCGAATGATCAGCTCGCGGGTGCCCCGCTTTCGACCAGGACGGCCCATTTCTGGAAACCTGGCCAACTGCTCAACCTGCTGGTACACCCGATCACCAACGTCTATCGCGGCTTGCGGGTTGTCCTGCTCGATGTAGTCGATTTGCGCATCAAAGGTCTTATCGGCGGTCGGGGTCCAGAGGATCTTCAAGCGCGTGCCTCTTTGCTGACTTTCTCAGCCAGCTTGGCGCGGCGCTTTGCCCACTTATCCATGACTTCCTCATGCGGTATCCATTGCGTGGCAGGGTCGTCGGCCTCCTTGATGCCGGCGTCCACCTGGGCGCGAAACCACGTATCGTAGGCTGCGGCTTCGTGGGCGTGTTTCAGGCGTGCGGCCGCATCGGGCCGACCAGGACGATGAATGTCCGCGTTGCTGTGGTGTGTAGCGTCGATGCCGTCGATCCGCACGATGGACAGATCCTTGCGCAGGTATTCGGTGAGGGTGTCCAGGCTGCGCCAGGTGCGCGGCTTGTCGACCTTCTGACTGCCCAGGGGCTTTTCGAGCATGCCGGTCTTGAGCATGACGGACCAGCCGCCAGGCTGACCGACGATGGAAACCCCTCGGATGGTTCCGGCCTCGGCCATGCGCCGCGCTGTGGCCGTGTCGATGGTCTGACTCATGATGGAATGCCTCCCGATAGCGTCCAGCAAAAAATTAAAGATGATCGGATATTTATTAATTATATATCCAGGTCCGTTTTACTGGCGATCCTGCCGACGCGACATAAGACCTGTTATGCCACCGAGCAGATGGCCTTGCGACAAAACACAGCCATCAGCGCTCCGCACATGGAGAAAATCGATCAAATGAAGCGTCAGCGCTACACTAATAAAATAATTGTAGCGCTGACGCTTCATTTTTTAGCCAAAACACCAGATTTTCCTTGTAATCTCTAGTCATCGGCTTCACCCACAAAATCAGCACAACCTTAAAGGAATCAAGATGAACGAGATTATCGGAGCACTCGGAAACCTGGCCAAAGAAGCAGGGCCTGCCGGTATTATTTTTGCCGTTGGCTGCAGCGCTGTAATCATCCTTGCCAGCACCCTCTCCAACAAAGATCAGTCCGCTGCCTAACAGGTCTTTTTTTGCCACATCTCAACGCACCCAAAAAGGAAACAAGATGGATAGTTTTTTCGAATCACTCAAGGACATCACAAAAGACGCTGGCTCGGATGTCAAAAAATTCGCAATTGGCTGCGCCGCAATTGTCGCTCTAGCCATGATCGCTCGCGCTTAATCAGGACAAGACCCTCATGCCAGATCACGACACAGCGCAGAGAGACACCGGATTCGGAGATTTGTGCAGAACCATTCGCGAGAACCTCAACACAGCACTCAAGGTTGGAGGGCCGCAACGTGCCGATGGGATATATGGGTCGATTAGCAACTCTGAAATATTCGATAAAACCAACATAGCCCGCAGCACCCTGGTCGCACTCCGGGGAACAGGGAAGAACCCGCCGCCGCCACCAAGTCCAGATCTCCGAACACTCCACCTCTTAGCAGATTACCTAGGCATACCGATAGCTTTTCTTCTCATGTCCCCAAGCGACTGGGATATGCTGATCAAGGCTATCGGCGACATAAGCAACATGGCCAAGGCCGCCCAAAAAGTTCTGAATGGAAAATTCGGACGCCACCAAAGCGTGATAGATGTTTTGGCAAGCCAAAGACTACTAAAAATATCAGCCCCATCCGGCGCGCCGCCCAATCCAGATGAACAAGCATCTCTAGAAAAAATCAATGAACATCGCCGCCAAATCAGCAACATCATGGGCGCTCTGACGCTAAGGCAACCAGAGAATCCAAACAGATACAACGAGACAGACAGATACAACGAGCATGTGGCCCTAGTCGCGCTAGCCGCCTCCATCGCCAATCAAACCAAACATCACCAACTAAAGTAGAACACCTATGGCTTACACCCCTGACCCAGACCTCGACCCATTGCTCCGAAGCGCTGAAAATGAGGATCTTCATGTCCTCATCGATCACATAACTGACAAAGGTGATGGACGCATCTCTCTTTCCTCAGATTCTTGCGCGCAGCTCATCCGAGCAAAAACATCGAATCAAATATCATCTGAAGACTTAGCCCTCATCTCCACAGAACTAAGAAGTTTTGGTGGGAATAGCCTATTCAATCTATTTCGAGGAGGAAACGGGGTCCCATACAAAGAACTCCTGTGCGATGTAGCCGACCACCTTGACGTTAACTACAATAAAAAAATTGACTGCCAGCAAATAGAACTTGCCGTTCTTATGAAAATTCTTGAGCAGTCTATTGAGAAGATGTCTGAGCAAGAACGCAAGGAACTCTTCGAGGATCTAGGCGGAAAATTCACAGGGCGTGGCCCACTGATGATGGCATCCATACAAGCAGCCATCAGCGCATCAGGGTTTGCCGCATACAAACTCGCGGCAATCGTAGCCCAATCAACTGCAAAAGCCATCCTAGGGCGCGGTCTAGCCGTTTCAACAACGGCCCCCCTAATGAAAGGAATCAGTGCATTTGCAGGCCCCATTGGATGGGCAATCACTGGCATATGGACTGCATTTGATCTAGCAAGCCCTGCATATAGAGTAACGGTCCCATGCGTAGTCCAAATCGCCTACATGCGCCAGAAATTAATTTCTGGAACATTCGATTCTAATTTCTGCCCAAAGTGCAACTCCCCAACAAAAGCCGATGCAAAATTCTGCAGCGAATGCGGCGAACGCTTAAATCAGTAAAAGCTAACAGGATGGAACTGATGATGAAAAATCTCCTGGCTGTCATCGGCTTTTTTGTTGTTGCTCAAAAAAGCTATGAGATCTATTGCGACTACCAAGACCTCAAACAAGAAAACGAACTTCTGAAGAAAAAACAGCACCAGCAAGGCACAACCTAAGACCAATTGTCGAAATTTTCCCCATTCAACAACTTGGCAGTTGTTCCACGAACTCCGTTAGCACTTCCCTGATGGTCTTGCCCTGCCTGGTGGCATAGATTTTCAGGCGCAAGTGCAGATCCGCCGCCAGCTCAAAATTCACTCTCTTGGTCACGCCATCATCGGTCAAGCTGGCCAGAGTGGCGGCGGGATTCTTGCGGGCGCTCGGGCGTCCCGCTGTCAGTGCATTACTCATAAACTCAATTCCTCAAATACTTAAATGAGCCTTTCTTTCACTTGCACCATCAGGGCGCGAACTTCAGCGGCGGCATCACCCGCTGGCTCGGTATCCAGCACCGTGGTCCCAGCCGCAGCGGTCCCCGGATAACTAACCCGCTGCGTGATCCTGGCATCCAGGATGGGTAGGCCGTAGCCATCCAGAGCATCCGCAACCTCGCCACCGATCCGCGTCCCCTTGATAGCGCGTGAGACCACGAAAACGGCCTGCAAACGACCGTCCGTTACCTCGATCCGCTGCTTGACCAGATCAACCAAATCCGACGTTGCCCAGATGTCATACGGCGACGGCTGCACCGGAATCAGGATCAGGTCAGCGGCCTTGATAGCCGATACGGCCAGATCCGCCGCCTGGGGGCACCGTCGATCACGACGAAATCAACCTTCCGAGCCACGTTTTTCACATCGCGGTCGATGGTCGGCCGGTCAATCCCAACGACAGTCAGCGGCTGGTCCTCCTTCACTGCGGCCCAGTCACGGGCGCTACCCTGCGGGTCGGAATCGACCAGTAATACATCCGCACCATCAAGCTGCAGGGCACGGGCCAGGTGGGTGGCGATGGTGGTTTTTCCCGACCCGCCTTTCTGGTTTAAAACGGCGATGACCTTCATATACTCCCCAGTTCATAAACTCAAATGATATTTTACTCATTTGAGGAAAAATAAAAATACCTGATTTAACCCAACACTGCCCGCTGATCAGCAGACCAGACCACGCGCACATCCCCATCAAAACCTGACTTTTGAAGCGCGGCAATCGCGGCGTCAGCCGTTTTGAAGATCCGCAGATCACCCCGCTGCGTGTATAGCTGGCGGCTCATTTCGGGGTCCGTGTGATCGGTGTCGATGTACCAGCCGCCACCGTCGGTGGCCGGGTGAGGCATCAAAAATGCCATTTTGATGCTCCCGGTCCTGACCAGCCCCGCCATCCTTTCCTGTGTCAGATTGATCATTTATAAATATCCGATGAATTAAAACACGGATATTATATCATCAAAATATCAATTTTGATGAATCGTAAATGACTTCCTGAAGGCACGTCTCTCGACCTCATCAGCCTCTTTTTCCTGCCTCTTATCCTCCGTACTAGCGATCCAGAAGGCGAATGCGGTCAGCGCCACAACGCCGACCATCATGATGGTCACGCCAATGGCAAATCCCTCACTCAAGCTCATAACCCCTCCCCCATCGTTCTTGCGCCCAGTCACTGGCGGCCAGGCCGACCAGGCCGCCGCCGCCATAGAACACGCCCAGGACGGCCAGCAGGTAGACGGCCTGCAACCCGCTCGGTGACTGCCAGGCCATCACGCCTAGCGGCAGTGCCAGCCCGGCGCACCAGGCCGCTAGGCCTGTCATCGGAAATTTTGACCTCATCGCCCCGCCCTCCGATCGAGCCAGGCGGCGGCACGATCCAGACAGCGCCCAGCCCGGTCGCCATGCTCGGCCACCAGGACGCCGACGCCCATCAGCGCCAACAAGAACCACACGCCCACATCCGTCATACGGCCTCCAGCACCACATTCAATATTCCTTATATTCGCACACCGCCGCGCCAGGGGGAACCGCAAGGCTGCCCGTCCAGGGCGGCCGCAGGCGGGGCGAAGGCGTCCAGCCGCAGCCCCCGGAGCCCCCTAGGGCGGAGGGTTTGGGGGAACCGCCTGAAAAATTTGCCCCCAGGCAAATTAGGCCCGCCCACGGGCCGGTTTCAGGTGGGGGCAAAGCCCCACCCGCCGAGTGGAGCGCGGCCACCCTGTTACGGAGCGAAGCGGCCGCCCTAGCGGCCGCTTCGCGGTGGTCGGAAACGGTCGGGGTCCCCGGAAATTGCTGGAGGCAATTTTTGGGGCCGTTTTCGAGTCGTGTAGCGACCAAGCTGGGGAGGTATGCGATAGCATGCCGCGCCAGCGCAGCCCCGGAACGGGGTGGCCGCGCTCTGCGCGGCGGGTGTGCCAAGTGTTGCGACAGCAACACGCTGGAAGGCGAAGCCTGGAAGGCAACGTAGAAGGCAGATTCGCGGCGTCCAGCCGCGAAAACAAAGGCATCCGGCCCTAGCCGGTCGAGCGGAGCGAGAAGCCGATGTGGTCTGTCTTTGGAGGCGCAGCCAGTTTGAAAAACTGGCGTAGTTACACGCTTATATTACACGCTAGCTTATACACCAAGTAGATGATAACATTCCGTGTATGGATACGAGTATTCGAAGCGAGCAATTACAAGCGGGGAGACGGGCGCTGCAAGCGACCGGAAAATCCCCGCGTCAGGTTGGCCAGGAACGTGCCCGAACGGCCCTCACCTGGATCTATCGCTGGGGCTGGTCCAGCCCAGCCACAATCGAGCTGCTGACTGGTGGCAATCGCGGCGGCCTGGCCGCCAAGCTGGTACGCCGAGGGCTGCTCAGTCGGACCAAAACGGAATCCGGCGGGGGACATCGCGATGTCCCCGCCTACATCCTCACCCTGACAGAGGCCGGGGTGCAGGAAGTCGAGCGGTGGCTGACCGATGAGGCGGAGCTACTCCCCTACGACACGGACCCATATCGAGTAAACCAGTCCTTGCTGCGTCACGACACAATGGCTCAAACCGCCACGGCCCGGGCTCTGCAAAATCGGAGCATTCAGGCATTCCTCACCGAGCGGCAAATGGCGGCGCGATCCAGACCAGGGATCAAGCAGCCGGACGTTGTATGGCTGCAGCGAGGCGACGAGGAAGACGACCAGTGGCTGCGCTTCGCCGTAGAGGTGGAGCTATCGGCCAAGTGGTCGAGAGATTTGGATCAGTTCGTCCACGCCTGCGTGACCTCGCTCACCGGCGATCAGCCCAGATTCCACCAAATCATCCTGATCACCGACTCACCGGCGATCAAAGCCCGCTACGAAAACGCTTTTCGGCCAGGCAGCCAATATGACCTCTGGGAACGGGACCCACGCCGTCACTGGCACGTAGTGGACACAACGACGGTACCAGACACCACTGAGGGTCGCTTTCTATGTCGCCTCGTCAACCGATCCTAGCCCTCCTGGCCGTGCTGCTGTCGCTGCTCCTGGCCGGGTGCGACAGGTTCGACGCGAACAGCATCGAGGCACTGGAGGCGAAAGCGCAGGCCCAGGCCGCAGGAGAACGGCAGGCAGAGCTGGAGTATCTCAGCCGCCAAGCCGCCGTAGCCTCCGGCTGCGGCTACTTGTTCGACCCATGCCCCGAATCGCTCACCAGATTAGGGCATGAGTTCATCGAGCGCGGCAACATCGGCGGCGGCGGAGACACGTTCCTTTTCTGGGCCATCGTCCTGGCAAAAATGCTCATGCTCGGTGCGCTTGCTGGCGCGGCCTGGCTCACAGCCAGGATGGGCTGGATCAGGATTGGGAGACCGGCACAGCGCCGAACCGAGGCCGCCAGAGTGCAGGTGCAGACCGCTGAAAAACGCGCCGCTGAGCTGCTGTCCCAGGCGCAGGCAGAGGCGACCAAGCTCACAGCAACAGCCCAGGAGCAAAGGGACCACCTGGATAGCGAGTGCCGCGCCCTGGAAAGCGACAAAGAATCACTCCTGCGGCAGATCCAGACCCTGACAGCCAAGGCTACGCAGGCGCAGGAGCAGGCTCAGGCCGCCGAGCGTGAGGCAAAACGTCTGAGACTAGCCGCCCGGGCGGCCGCGAATTTCGACTGAATCCACGCACCACCCGGCGGAGGCGCATTGCCCTTTGCTCTTTGCCCATTGCGCTATGCGCAAAGGGCAATGCGCATCAACAGTAACTGACCGGCCATCTGCCCCCTACCTAGCAAAGGAAGGGGAAGCGACCTCTCATAGACCGTCGCACAACTTAGAGTTTTGTGATGCTATGGAGGTATTTTTGGATACACAAACGTGTATCCATGCAATACTGTCACTCTATGCCAAATAAAGATGCTGGCCTTCGTATCCGTGTTGAAAGGGAACTCCGCGAGGCGTTCCAAGGAGCTTGTTTGGCCGAAAACAGGAGTGCGTCGGAAGTGTTGCGCGAGTTCATGCAGGTATTCGCCGACCGATATCAAGGCGGCTTGCAACCCGATATGTTCACGACGCCAGCAGCCAGAAAGCCACGTCAATCAACCTATAGAAAACCGATATGAGCCAACTTGATCCCTCGAAAGGGCGTTTGACCTCACTCGACCTGTTTGCAGGAGCTGGTGGCCTGTCTGAAGGCTTGCGCGAAGCTGGGTTCACGCCGCTTTATGCGAACGAGATTATCCCTCGCTATGCCCAAACCTATGCTGCCAATCATCCTGAAACGCAGGTCGATAGCCGGGACATTCGCAAGGTCGATGCGCGCAAAATCCGAAAGCTATTGGGCCTGAAGCGGGGCGAACTGGATTTGATCGCTGGTGGCCCGCCCTGCCAAGGCTTTTCGATCAACGCGCCAAAGCGTTCCACCGAGGATTCACGGAACCACCTGTTCCGCGAATACCTGCGGTTTGTCACTGAGTTTCAGCCACGAGCAGTTTTAATCGAGAACGTCCCTGGCATGGTGTCGTTTGAAGGCGGCGCAACGTTGGATGCGATCCTGGAATCATTGAAGCAGCTCGGGTACGACGCCGACGTGCGGATTCTGTACGCGCCTCATTACGGCGTACCGCAAACCCGTTGGCGCACGATCATCCTTGGTAGCCGTTGCGGCGTCGATCCAACTACGCTATTCCCAGAACCCCTGCGCCAAGCGCCAGTTCGGGTGAATTTCACTTCGCAATTCGCTGGGAAAAACCTGGTGAACTTGCCTCAATCCCTGGAGTTGCCGTCACACGTCACGGTCAAGGATGCCATTGGCGACTTACCAGCCCTGGGCAACGGCGAGATTGGCGAGCTGGTCAAAGACTACCGGCACCCGGCGGATAATCCATATCAGCAGTTGATGCGAGCTGGCTCAACGGGCGTAACGTGTCACGAAGCGGCCCGGTTGAGCAAGATTAACCTTGAGCGCATGACATATATTCCGCCGGGCGGAAACTGGACGGACATTCCCGATGCCCTGTTGCCGCGTGGAATGCGTATGGCGCGGCGCAGTGACCACACCAAGCGTTACGGCCGGGTCAATCCTGACGGGCTTGCCTCTACCATCCTGACCAAGTGCGATCCGCATTGGGGCGCTTACTTCCATTATGAGCAGGACAGAACCTTCACCGTGCGCGAAGCAGCACGTATCCAGTCCTTCCCTGACACCTATGTTTTCTGCGGATCACGGGTTGAGCAATACGAACAAGTTGGCAATGCTGTTCCGCCGCTGCTTGGCGCAGCCGTCGGGCGAGCTATCGCCCAGGTACTGGGGAGTGTCCGAAAGACCGATCGTAAAGTAAGGGTGGCGTAGTGGCGGGGAAGATTTGGGAGTTCTTCGGTTATCGCTCCGATGACCACTCCCCAGCCGCAGTGACCGCAGCAACGGACAAGCAATGCCCCTATTTGTCCGAAGTATGCGAAAAGCGGTTGAGTGACGGAGCCATCGCTGGCGTTTGCACCATTAAGCCGGTGACTTCCGGCCCGGTCATTTGCTGCCCTATCCGTTTGTACGCGGATAAATACCGTGTCCTGTACGACGTGGCAAGAATCGCATTCGACGACGATTACGAGTTGGTCGCAGGCGGGCAAGCATCGACGCGAGCACGAGCGAAACAAGCGCCAGTCGTGGCCGTATTCGGCAAACGCTGGGGCGGCGAACTGCGCTTGCCGCAAAAGGACGGCGCAGGCAGTTACTTCGTGGATTGGGTGTTGGCGCTGCTTGATGCCAATGGCAATCTGAAAGAGTTTGTCGCCGTCGAAGTTCAGACCATCGATACAACGGGCAATTACCGCAACGGGCGGGAAGCCTTACTCACACCGGAACGCACAAACCCGGCAACGACGGCGGGGCTGAATTGGGAAAACGTCAATAAACGCATCCTTCCCCAACTGATCTACAAGGGCCAGGTGCTGCAACGTGAGGCGTTGTGCCGGAAAGGTTTGTTCTTCGTCTGCCCGCAACCCGTTTACACGCGGATCATGGCCCGCCTTGGTGGCGTCGGTGGCTTGATCCGCTACGCCTTACAACCGGCATCAATCACGTTTCTGGCTTACGAGCACGAGGATACGGACGCCATAGATGGGACTACGGTGCCGTTGAAGGCACTGCCACCGCATTCGACCACGGTTTACAAAGTCCAAGAGGCGTTCAATAACGTCACCCTGCCAGATGAAAACGTCTATAAGGCTGCTATTGAGGTCGCATTAGGCTGACAGGCACATCCACCCTGCGATACGCCTTTCCGCGAAGCGGCCAGCCAGCTCTGCCAGCCGCTGTCCACTGCCAAACCGATTCGACGGTGGACGTCCGGTATTGCTACCCGGCGTAGCCGCACAATCTCTTTGCCCGGCGAACGGGGGGCATTCATAAGCCCCCTTTGGGGGCGTCGATAAGCAGGAGGGGGAGCCGCCGCGAAGCGGTGGGGGAACCCCGCAGGGGTGCCCCTTTCTGGCCTGCGTGAACGTGATTTTTCGACTTATCCACACATCCTCCTAGTAAAAGGAAGGTAAAAGAAAGGTAAAGGGCGTCTCGACCGCCGGAAAGCCAATATCCATGCGGGTTTACAGAGGGGGGGAGGAACGCTACAACGTAAAAGCGGAACGCTACAACGTAAAAGCGGAACGCTACAACGTATAAAACGGAACGCTACAACGTAGGGGTGCGGTGCTACTTGTGGCCTGGGAGCCAAAGGGCAAGCTGCACCTTGCCCTTTGTGCTGTCCTCAATCTTGTGGTTGCTGATGATCTGCAGCCGTTCTAGCTCGGCACAGGCTGCGCCAAGCGCCTCCCGAAACTTCCGCATGGGGCTGCTGTATTCCATCTTGGCCCTGAGCCAGTCCAGCGCGTACCGCTGTACCGGCGCGGACGAAGTGGCCACAAGGCGCTGTAGCGTCTTGGCCATGTCCTGGCCACGCCCAAATGCCAGCCGCTTCTCCCAATCGATCAGGGCAAATTCACGGTTGTCATACATGATGTGCCAACGCGGGTCTATGGTCAGCGTGTACGCTTCTGTCTCGTCGTCATAGTCGAACCCAGTGATTAGGTGCAGGGCGCGGGTTTTACCAATGGACAATTTTGGCTTTCCGTCAGCCTTTGTGACCTCAATCACCAGCATGGCGAAGGATAAATCCTGCATCGTGCGATGCAGCCACTTGTAATTTGGCCCCGTATTCGTGCGGCCAATCGCTCGCAAGAAGGCCAGGCGATTAATGACTACAGGCGTCCCCAGGGGCTGGCGCTGGGCTTCCTTCATAGCCTGCATCCAGACATCGGCCTGCGCCTCATCCAGTTGCTTACCTCTGAACCTGATTTCAGCGTCCCCACGGCTCTGCAAGATTGTGCCGTCGTGCATCTGCTTGCGCCCACGCGCCACTGGTGCGAACAGGCTAGATCTGGCGATGTGGTTCGGCATGGCCCGCATAAACTCGTCCATACCGGGTAGAAACATTTGGCGCGGGGTTTCCGCTGCCTTGTCCTCTGCCGCTGCCATTGCCTCAGCGGCTTTTTTCTTGATCCATTCCATCGGATCGCGCTTGGCCTTGGTATCCTTCGATTCAGCCATTACTGAAGCCCTTTTCTTCGGTTGTGGTTAGGTGTCGCAGGGTGTCTCACCACCCTACGGCACCGCCTGTCTTTGTACACTGCCCGCCGATTTCCAGAGAGCACCGCGAAAATAATCATCGGCTAGCGTGCTATCCGATGGCCGTCATTTCTTGACTACAGGGAACTGCTGAGGCCAGCGCACACGGCCATCATTACCCAGGCTGTCGGCCCAAGCCTGAACCACAGAGTGATCCACGACCCGGCCCTGGTCTACATCATCCATGGCATCCTGGGTGAGTCGAGTAGCCTCAGCCTCTGAAATCGGCGTGTCGTTTCCCATCACACCCCCTTTGCCGCCTCGGGCGGCCACTGCTGCGACGAGTGCAGCACGCGAATAATTTCAACTCTGGCCAGCTTCGGGCGCACCCGGTAGACCAACACCAGCGATGTGCGCCGAATGATCAGCTCGCGGGTGCCCCGCTTTCGACCAGGACGGCCCATTTCTGGAAACC
>Ga0182736_1003177_pt1 | contig 11338 bp, 8 predicted proteins | sample eDN5th30CKraftBY_FD_128882 | JGI IMG/M metagenome (GOLD analysis project Ga0182736, IMG submission 128882) | Enriched backyard soil microbial communities from Emeryville, California, USA - eDNA 5th pass 30_C Kraft BY (version 2) (version 2) | ecosystem: Environmental > Terrestrial > Soil >...
CGCGCCAGAGCGCCCACAGAATGGCGATCGGCAGCGCGAGCCCGAACAGCACGCCGCCTGCGAAGAACTGATAGACCCAGAAGTCGCGGCCGGCCGCCCATTTTTTGAAGGCGTAGAAGTCCTGCTCGCTGATGTCGCCGGCAAGATCCGGCAGATACGACGGCGCGTAGCGATAGTCGTGTCCGTAGCCCATGCCGACGATCGTCGACATTGCCGACGACGTAGTCTGATCGACCTGATCCTTCATTTCCGCGAGACGCGCGATCAGCACCGGATCGCGTGCGGGCGGCGCATCCTGCACGAGCGAGAGACGCTTCATCCACGGGGCTCCGATCGTCGGAAAGAACGTGGCCGTCGCGGTGGCCATCGCGATCAGCAGCGTCAGGATCGTGGCCGCGCGCAGACCGGCGGCGAAGAACGCGCGCAGCGAAGGCGCGGCGAGCCACGTCGCATAAGCGATCAGCAGCACGGTGCCGACCAGGAGGCCCGGCGTGCCGAACAGAATCTCGATGACGATCGTCGCGAGAAAAAACAGCCCGGCCAGCTTCCCGATGCGCTGCGCGAAGACGATTTCGTGCAGCAACAGCCCTTGCAGGCAAAGGAACGTGACCGGGACGACGGGAATGCTCAAGGTGTCGATGCCGCCAGGCATCGCCATGCCGAAACCGCCGCCGAACACGAGCGATGCGATCATCGACCAGACCATCGCGCGTTCGATCTGCGCAAGACGCTGCGCATCCCACGGACGGCAGCCTACGAAATAGCCGAGCAGCATCAAGAGGAACGGCAGCACGACGCGCGCGTAGTTGCCGGCGTCGTTGCCTTGCAGCCATTGGGTTGCGACGCTGCCGAAGATCGTGAGCAGAAAGAGCGCGCTGACGAACCCGCGCATGCGCGAGCGGCGCGCGAAGCGCGGCGCGATGAGCAGCATCGCGCAGGCGGCGCCCATCGATGTCACGGTGAGCAGAACATCGATGGCCTTGCTGGCCGTCTCGACGCTTCGTAAGTCGAACGCGAGCGGAAGCAGGCAAAGCCAGATCCAGACGACGGCGAACTTGTTGCGCATGACGGCCCCGGCACCCCTATTTTTTGCGTCGAATATAGCAGCGGCTCTTGTCGTGCGCGGTTGCGGCGGCGTCTTGCGACTAGTCTTCGGCGCGAAACGACGGATGCGCGTGTGCGCCGGACCACGCTTCATCGGACGCTTCGAATCGATGTCCGCAAAGCACGGCATTCTGGCGGATCGCCGCCGTTCGATGGACCGAAGATGCAATGGCCGGAAGCGGTCCGATCCGGCTTGAGACCACTCAATATGCGCGATGTGCGTGCTACACGCCGGAACGAGGTGCCCCGCGATGCCGGGGAAGCAGGCCCACGAGGACGCGCGGTTCCGGCCGCGCGAGCCACTCGATAACAATCGACCCTCGCAGAAGGGAAATGGCATGGGCGGTTCGGCGCGACACGCATGCAAGGCCCCGATCGATCGATACGCTCGATTCATCCGGGGACTCGCGATCATCGCCGAGATGAGTGGTCCGCTTCGAGCGCGGCGCGGGAAAGTTTGGATATGATGGGCTCGCTTCATCATCCAGGAGACTTCCCATGTCCGAGACGCTCAGCATCTCCATCCCCGATGGCAATTTCGACGCTTACGTCGCATATCCCGCGCAAACGACCGCGCCGGCCGTGATCGTGATTCAGGAAATTTTCGGCATCAACGCCGACATGCGCGAAACCTGTGACGAATACGCGCGCCAGGGATACGTCGCGCTATGCCCCGATCTCTTCTGGCGGCTGGAGCCGAACGTCGAACTCACCGATCGCACCGAAGCCGAATGGCAGCAGGCGCTCAAGTACTACAACGCATTCGACGTGAACACGGGCGTCGAGGACATCGCGGCGACGATCGGTTTCGCGCGCGCACTCTCACAAGTGCAGGGCAAGATCGGCTCGGTCGGCTTTTGTCTCGGCGGCTTGCTCTCGTTCCTGACGGCGGCGCGCACGGATGTCGACGCATCGGTTTCGTACTACGGCGGCGGCACGGATCAATACCTCGCCGAACTGCCGAAGATCAAGGTGCCGCTCATGCTGCATCTCGCGGAAGAGGACGAGTTCATTCCCGCCGATGCGCGCAACCGCGTGCTGGCGGCGGTGAAGGGGCAGCCGAATGTCGAGGTGTACACGTATCCCGGCTGTCATCACGCGTTCGCGCGCAATCAGGGCGCGCATTACGACGCGGCGGCCGCGCAACTCGCCAACGGCCGCACCGCGGATTTCTTCGCAAAGCACCTGAAATAAGGCTTCGAATGAAAAACGCCGCCTGGAACTCAGGCGGCGTCGCTTCATTTCTTCACCGTGTGCGGCCGGCGAAACACGAGCCAGCGCGGTGATTTGAAGCGCACGATGCTCATGTAGAGCCACACGTAAGTTGCCGCGAACACGACGACGAAGCAGAACAGATGCACCGTATGCCGCCAGAAGAGCGTCGCGGGAATCACGGCGACGAGACACAGCAGCCACAGATACGGCGACGTCAGCGAATTGCGCCGCGTCAGCTCATGCGCGTTTTTCACGCCGACGGCCCAGCGCATCAGACGCTTGTAGACGAGCATATGCAGATGCACGCCGTCCGGAATGCCCGGCGAAATGCCGCGAATGAACTTCTTGCGATAGATCGAGAAGCACGTCTCGAAGATCGGATACATGAAGAGCAGCACCGGATACCACGCGGAGACATCGCGGTTGCGCATCACGAGCATGATCGAGAGTTCGCCCAGCATGAAGCCGACGAAGTACGCGCCGCCGTCGCCGAGAAAGATCAGCCCGGCGGGGAAGTTCCAGATGAAGAAGCCCATCACCGCGCCCATCATGATGAGCGAGCCGGAGAGCACGATCGGATCGTGCACCTGGAACGCCACATAGGCGAGCGAGGCGAACATCATGAAGCTGACCATCGATGCGAGGCCGTTGAAGCCGTCGATGATGTTCACCGCGTTGGCGAGCGCCGCGACGGCGAGCACCGTCACCGCGCATGAAATGACCGCGTAGGACAACAGGAAATCGAGCGGCGGCACGCTGATGCGCGTGACCGCGATGTTCAGGAACGCATAGGCGAGGCCCGCGGCGGCCATCGTGCAGACGAGGCGCGCGAGCGGCGAGACGCGCTTGGTCAGGTCTTCGATCAGCCCGGAGAGAAACGCCGGCAAGCCGCACGCGACGATGCCGAGAATGCCGCCCGATACGGCCGGATAGCCCCATCGCAACTGCACGGCCGATGCCGTGAGCCCGCAGATGATGCCCACGCCGCCGATGCGCGGAACGGGCCGCGCGTGAAACTTCTGCACGCCGGCGAGATCGGTGTCGCCGAGCACGCCTTCCTGCAGGTGTGCGAAGCGCACGATCAACAAGGTCACGAAGAGCGAGACCAGAAAAGCAAGCGCGAAACTGAGCATGAAATAGAACCGATGGAAAAAAGCGGCGCCGCGCGCAAAGCGCAGCGCCTCGACGCTTTTAAGCGAACCCTTGCGGATTCTGCGACTGCCAGCGCCAGTGATCCGCGCACATGCGTTCGATGCCATGCTCCGCGCGCCAGCCGATCAGTTCCGCCGCGGCGGCCGGATCGGCGTAGCAGGCGGCGATATCGCCCGGACGGCGCGGCACGAGCTCATACGGAACCGGCTTGCCCGACGCGGCCTCGAACGCCTTCACGACATCGAGCACGCTATAGCCTTGCCCGGTGCCGAGATTCACGACGAAGCTGCGGTCGAGCTTCTTGAGCGCATCGATGGCCGCGATATGCCCGCGCGCCAGATCCACGACGTGAATGTAATCGCGCACGCCGGTGCCGTCGTGCGTATCGTAATCGCTGCCGAACACGCGCAGTTGCGCGAGCTTGCCGACGGCCACTTGCGCCACATACGGCATCAGGTTGTTCGGAATGCCCGCCGGATCTTCGCCGATCAAACCGCTCTCGTGCGCGCCGACCGGATTGAAATAGCGCAGCGTCGCGATGCGCCACGACGGATCGGACACTTCGAGATCGCGCAGGATCTGCTCGGCGATGAGCTTGCTCTGGCCGTAGGGGTTCGTCGCGGAAAGCGGAAACGATTCGTCGATCGGCACGCTCTTCGGCACGCCATACACCGTCGCCGACGAGCTGAACACGAAGTTGCGCACGCCGCGCGCTTTCATGACCTTGAGCACCGCGAGCAGGCTGCCGATGTTGTTCTCGTAGTACTCGATGGGCTTCGCGACCGATTCGCCCACGGCCTTCAACGCCGCGAAGTGGATCGCGCCGGTGATCGCGTGCGCGTCGAAGATGCGGTTGAGCGCGGCTTCGTCGCGGGCATCGGCTTCATAAAACGTGACGCTCTTGCCCGTGATGCGCTCGACGCGCTTCAACGACTCCGCGCGACTGTTGACGAGATTGTCGATGACCACGACGCCATAGTCCGCGTCGAGTAGTTCGACGCACGTATGCGAACCGATGAAGCCCGCGCCGCCGGTGACGAGAATCGTGCCCTTCGTCGGCTGATTGCCATTCATCTTGTGCTCTCCCGATTGCATGAAATCAAAGTGAAATGCCGGTAATGGCATGTATTGTGCCCTTGTAGCGTTCGACGACATTTTTTTCGTCGAATTCGCTCGCGACCTTTTCGCGGCCGCGCCGCGCCATGGCGGCGCGCTCGTCGGCGGAGAGCGTCAGCATGCGCTCGAGCGCTTCGGTCAGGCTGTCGGCGCTTTTGACCTCGCAGAGCAGGCCGTTCACGCCGTCCTCGACCACTTCGCGGCAGCCGGGAACGTCGGTGGCGACGATCGGGCGGCCCATCGCCGATGCCTCCATCAGCGTGCGCGGCACGCCTTCGCGATACGAAGGCAGCACGACGCAATCCGCCGCGGCGACGAGCGGCCGCACGTCGTTCGCTTCGCCGAGATATTCGACGATATGCTCCGCTTCCCACTTTTCTACGTCGGTGCGGCTGATCGCGCTCGGATTGTCGACGCCGACCGGCCCGAGCAACTGAAAACGCGCGTGCGGAAACTTCGCGCGAATCCTGCGTGCGGCTTCGACATATTCCGCCACGCCTTTATCCCACAACAGACGGCCGATCAGGATGAACACGAAATCCTCGCGCGCGGGCAGCGGCTCGAACGCGAATTCGTCGAGATCGACGCCTTCGCCATGCAGACGCCGCGCGCGATCCGGATGCGCGAGCAGATTCTCGTGCAGGAAGGCTTCGTGATCGTCGCGATTGAGGAACCACACTTCGCGCGGAAAGCGGAACGCGAAACGGTACAGCCGCTTCGCGACCTGCGCCGTGCGGCTCTTCTGGATGAAGACGTAGCCGAGACCCGTCGTCACCGCGATCGACGGCACGCGCGCGAGCATCGCGGCAAGCGAGCCGTAGATGTTCGGCTTGATCGTATAGTGAAACACGATATGCGGACGCGTCGCACGATATTCGCGAAAGAGCGCGGCGAGCGTCCTGAGGTCATCGCGCGGATCGGTGCTTTTCGATGCGACCGGCAACTCGACGCAGCGGCAGCCCATTTCGGTGAGCGGCTCGAAGGTGCGGTCGCGCGGCGCGATGATCGTGACTTGCGCGCCGCGCGCGGTCAGCATGCGCAGCACGCCTTGCCGGTAGGTATAGATCGCCCACGCCGTGTTGCACACGAGGGCGATACGAAGCTTCGACTTTTCTTTGGTCATCCGGAAGTCAGGAATAGGTTCACGCGGCGGATGCGCGCTTCAGCAAGCGCGCCTTCAATCCACGCAACGCGCGATACGGCAAAACGAGATGCGCGATGCTCTTCGCGACGCCCGCCCAGTCGAGCGGATTGGTCACGCGCAAATGGCGCAGTTGCAGACGCAGCGTCGACATGATTTGCGCACGCCGTTTGGTCGCGCTGATGCCGCTTTCGTTCAGTTCGTAGAAGAGACCGAACTCGGGCAGATTCGCGCCGTCGTGCCGTTGTAGCAGACGCAGGATCAGATCGAGATCCTCGGCGGCGCGATACTGCGCGCGATAGTTGCCCGCTTCGATCACGGCGTCGATGCGCAGCATCAGCGACGGATGCGTGAAGCATGTGCGCGCGAGCATCATGCGGCGGATCGCGGCGGGATCGGCGGGCGGCGTGAGATCGAAGAGCGGCGCGCCATCGGTCGATACGACGTGCGTCCACATGCCGAGCACCGCGACGCGCGGATGCGCCTCCATATACGCGCGCTGCTTCGCGAGGCGAGCGGGCGTCGCGAGATCGCCTGCGTCGATGCGCGCCGCGTAACGGACGCCTCGCGCGTGCAGCGCCGCGATGCCCGCTTCGAGCGCGCGCTCGATGCCGCCGTTTTTCGGCATGCGCAGAATGTCGATGTACATGCCGTCGATGACGGGCGCGACGATAGGCGGCGTGCTGCCATCGTCGACGATGAGCACGTTCACCATCGACGTTTCGCGAAACGACGCGAGCGTGCGTTCGACATCGGCCTGGCCGTTGAACGCGGGCATCAGCACGGCGACATCGTGGAGTTCGTTCATGCGCGCAGCCGAAAACGGATGTAGTAGAAATTCACCGATGCCGCCGCGACATAACCCGCCGCGAGTCCGATCAGCGCGCCGTAGCCTTCCATGCGCGGTATCGCGAACCAGTTCACCGCGAACGCGACCGCGAGCGCGAAAAGCCATTTCGACAGCAGCACATACTTCGCCTGATATTTCAGCACGACGAGATTGCCGATCGCTTCGATGCCCGCGGGCACCGAAAGCCACACGGCCCAGCGGAAGATGTCCGCCGCGCCCGCGTAATTCGGTCCGAACACGCGCGCGATGATGAAGCCCGCGAGCGCATCGAGGACGGCCGCGCCTGCGATCATCAGCGCGGCGGTCATCGCGAAGAGGCGCACGAGATTGCGCTTCAGGCGCGCGGTTTCCTGCACGCGATACACGAACGCCGGCGCGATGGTCTGCGAGAGCATCAGCGCGAGCGCGATCCAGTTCTCGTTCAACTGCTGCGCGGCGGAGTAAAGCCCGAGTTCCGCGAACGACACGCGATGCGCGAGCATCAGCCGGTCGAGCTTCAGAAACAGATACATGCAGATGAGGCCGAGCCAGAACACCGTGCCCGCGCTCGCGAAATGTCTGAACAGTGCGCGGTCGAAACGCCAGCCGAGCGTGCCGCCGTGACGGCGCACGTAGTACGCGACGAGCGCGGCGCTGATCGCCGCGGCTTCGAGCGCCCAGAGCCAGCCGAAGCTCGACGGCGCGGCCGCGATGCGCACGAGCGCGAAGACGAGCGCCGCCTTGACGATGGCCGCCGCCATGCTCGCGATGAGCTGCGGCTTGCTGTAGGTGAGGCTTTGCAGCCACGAATTGACGACGCCGATGAACGGCTCGCGAAAGAGCATCGTGACGGCGAGTCCGGCGAGCATCAGCCCGACCATCGGGTCGGTGCCGCCGGCGGCGATCCAGATCCACGTTACGCAGAGTGCGACGACCGACACGCCCATGCGCAGCACGAACGCGCTGCCGAGTACGGCGCCGGTATCGGCGGGCTTGCGGTTGACGATCGTCGGCACGAGAATCTCCGCGCCGCACACCCAGGTGATCGGCGCGATGACGAGCAGCAGCGTGTTCGCGTATTGCCATTTGCCGAAGTCGTCCGGGCCGAGGTAGCGCGCGAGCAAACCGGAGATGACGATGGCGACCGCGATCTGCGTGAGCCGCTCCAGCCCGAGCCAGACGATGTTGGCGAGCGCGCGGGCGACGTCCGGATTGCCGGAGCGCGTGAGCGCCTTCATGCGGTGAAGCGCTCGGCGTAATCGGGCACGGCGCGTGCTACCCAAGCCTGACCGCCTCGCGCAAACGAGCGATCGGTCAAGTTTTGTGTGTTTGCACGCAGACGCGCCTCATTCGAAGGCATCGAGGCGAAAGAGCGTTTGAGCATTGGATTAGAATGAACGCGCAGGCTCCAACCGGCTTCGTCAGAGCGAGCGCAACCACCAGAGCGCCGAAAGACAGCGATTATAAGTGCGATCCGTGGGCCGCCCGCTGCGCCGGTTTTGCATCCATTTGCTTCGAATTGTTTCTTTCGTATTGGTTTACCAGACGCATAGGCAGAATTCGATACGTCATCTGGCAGTCGTTCGCGCGCGCTGTGCATTGCAGCGGCGCGCCAACCGTCACGACCTGCATGCCCTCATGGCTGCATCGCCGAGAAACCATCAATTAATAGAGAGGAGGTAGCCATCTCATGAGCCAAGTTTCCCAATCCATTTTCAAGGCCTACGACATTCGCGGGATCGTCGGCAAGACGGTCGACAAGGACGTCGCTAAGAGCATAGGCCAGTCGTTCGGCAGCGAGATCAAAAAGCAGGGCGGCGATTCGGTCGTGGTCGCGCGCGACGGTCGTCTCTCCGGTCCCGAACTCGTCGGCGCACTCTCGGATGGCCTGCGCGCGGCGGGCGTCGATGTCGTCGATATCGGCATGGTGCCGACTCCGGTCGGCTACTTCGCGGCGAGCGTGCCGCTGCCGTTGCCTTCGGGCGAGCGTCGCGTCGATTCGTGCATCGTCGTGACGGGCAGCCACAATCCGCCCGACTACAACGGCTTCAAGATGGTGCTGCGCGGCGCGGCCATCTACGGCGATCAGATCCAAGGCTTGTACAAGCGCATCGTCGATAACGACTTCACGACGGGCGAAGGCACGTACACCGAATTCGACGTGTCGCAGATGTATCTCGACCGCATCGTGTCGGACGTGAAGCCGGTGCGCGCGATGAAGGTCGTCGTCGATACGGGCAACGGCGTCGCGGGCGGTCTCGCGCCGCGTCTTTTCAAGGCGCTCGGCTGCGAGCTGGTCGAACTCTTCACGGAGATCGACGGCAACTTCCCGAATCATCATCCGGATCCGGCGCATCCGGAGAATCTGCAGGACGTCATCAAGGCGCTCAAGGAAACGGACGCGGAAGTCGGCTTTGCGTTCGATGGCGATGGCGACCGTCTCGGCGTCGTCACGAAGGACGGGCAGGTCATCTATCCGGATCGCCAGTTGATGCTGTTCGCGCAGGAAGTGCTGTCGCGCAACAAGGGCGGCCAGATCATTTACGACGTGAAGTGCACGCGCAATCTCGCGAAGTGGGTGCGCGAGCAGGGCGGCGAGCCGGTCATGTGGAAGACCGGCCATTCGCTTGTGAAGGCGAAGCTGCGTGAAACGGGCGCGCCGCTCGCGGGCGAAATGAGCGGCCACGTGTTCTTCAAGGATCGCTGGTACGGCTTCGACGACGGTTTGTACACCGGCGCGCGTATGCTCGAAATCCTGTCGCGCGTGGCCGATCCGAGCAAGCTGCTCAACGATCTGCCGAATTCGCTTTCCACGCCTGAACTGCAATTGAAGTTGCAGGAGGGCGAGAATTTCGAGCTGATCGCGCGTCTGCAGAAATCGGCGAAGTTCACTGGCGCGGACGACGTGCTGACGATCGACGGTCTGCGTGTCGAGTACCCGGATGGGTTCGGGCTGGCGCGTTCGTCGAATACGACGCCGGTCGTCGTGATGCGTTTCGAAGCGGACAACGACGCGGCGCTTAAGCGCATTCAGGAAGATTTTCGTCGGGTGATTCTGGCGGAGAAGCCGGACGCGCAGTTGCCGTTTTAAAAAGTTGATGAGATATCGGCGGCTTTCCGGAGCATGGAGGCCGCTGATTTGTTTGCGGACGCTGGGCGACGTCGCCGGGTGAGTCAACTGTTATTCGGAACAGGCGACCGTCAACACTAGTGATGCATGCCCGCACCAAGCCCGTGATGACAGGTTTAGTTTCCTCAAGAAACGCAGTTTCGGTTCTCGCCTTCTTCGCTTCTGCCGCTATCAGATAGCACTTGTCCAGGCATCAGGCAGGCTTGGCACAGTGCATGAATAGACGGAACCTGAGGAAAGTGACAGGGCACCAAGGGATCTGCGGCACATGACCAACAATATGTGCCAGGATATGCCGCGGGCGTCGGCGGAGGGTCCTGCAAAGGCTGGACTATCCTTTCTAATTCGAGAGCTACCAGCAATTAATCGATCCTCTCTGGCATTGTTCGATCTCGGTATTGGACAGTGCTCGCTCCCGGATAGCATTCATGGCCTCCGCGGACTGTATTTCCATCGAAACTGCTATCCCCGTTGAGTCATCATTCCACTTGAAGCCAATTGCGCGGTGCAGATCCAGCCTTTCGCCCTTCACTCTATAAAAGTATCTTATGGCTTGAAATTCACTGCTGCTCGACGTCAAGCCGGAAAAATAACCCTGCATGAATCTGTCCTTGGCCAACAAGGGAGCACTTCCGAGATCAGTTATAGATCGTCCGTCCTTCGAGATCTTCCAATAGTGCATTCCGTTTGCATCGCGCCCTTCGCCAGTGGTGACACCAAGGCCTTGACTGATGCCATTGTCGAAATCGATCAATGAATCCAGCGAAAGCTGATAGGCTGAGTCCGCATAGACTGTTCTTGTCCAGGCGCGCTTTTCAGCTCCGACTAATACCGTCAGCGTGATCGTCCCGCCGCCTTCGTCGTCGGGGCAGGCTTCAACGAGTACGCGGCCGTTGCTGACTTTAGATAGTGATAGATTCGCGCGTTGACATGACGCAAAGACGCTAGCCGATAGACAGCAAGAAATAGCGCCAATGGCGATTATGAATTTGCGTCGCATAAAATGTCCTTTGCCTTTAGGGAGCGAAGCTTCTTAGCCCGCTCACATGACCTCGGGTACGTGTCGTGGCATCGTTCCACAATGGGTTGAAATCTAAACTTCTTACCTGAAGCCGACAGCGCAATTTCTTCATCGGTTCAACCGTCTAGTTTCCGTCCTGCAAAGCTTCGGTTCGTTCCCGTCATAGTACGTGCTCACGAGTACATGCTTAACGCGATCGACCCGCAAATTGACGAACTCATCCGCGCATTTCGGACGTATTTCCACGAAACCACGTCTGTTTGGCGAGTAGAGAAAAACACGCGATATCGTGCTCGTTGCCATTCCTTCGTCCAAATACCACACAGAAAAGGCCCTGGTTCCATCGAAGCCGTAATCATCCACGCCAATATGAGGAGCGCTCTCTGTATCGAGTTCTATGTCTTGGGACGTTAAACCAAAGATGGTATCGCGGACATCCACATGTACCGACCGATCCTTCAATCGAACGGATGCTGACGCTGTTTCGGTCACTTTAAACGTCACGGTCTGAGCCGAGGCCCTTGCTAGTGCAAATAGGAAGGTGCAGACGACAATCATTAATGGTTTGTGGATCTTCATATCAATCGTTGCTCCTGGTCAGATCGGGCTTAATCGTGGTTCGTCGAGTAG
>Ga0182736_1003182_pt1 | contig 11325 bp, 8 predicted proteins | sample eDN5th30CKraftBY_FD_128882 | JGI IMG/M metagenome (GOLD analysis project Ga0182736, IMG submission 128882) | Enriched backyard soil microbial communities from Emeryville, California, USA - eDNA 5th pass 30_C Kraft BY (version 2) (version 2) | ecosystem: Environmental > Terrestrial > Soil >...
CATCCGGCGGATCGAGCGTGAGTTCGGTCAGGAAGCGCTCGCGGGAGGGATAGCCGGCCGCGATCTGCTCCAACTGGATCAGATCGGCTTTGCGGGGCGCGGCGTCCTCGTGCATGCGCGCAAAATGCGGTTCGTACCAGGTCCGCACCTGCTCGAGTTCCGCTGGCCATCCTGCGGTGCCAATGCGGAGATGCGCAATCGCGTCGACGAAGGAGGGCCACTCGTCTCCCGCCTTGGGTGGGGAAGACGCTTCCATGAGCGCCTGGATCGGATCGGCGGCGTCATGCATGCGATCGAGCACCCGCTGGGCCGAAGTCGGGCCGACACCCGGCAAAAGCTGCATCAGACGGAAGCCAGCAACCCGATCGCGCGGGTTCTGCACAAACCGCAGCATCGCAAGCAGGTCCTTGACGTGAGCGGCATCAAGGAACTTGAGGCCGCCGAACTTCACGAACGGGATGTTGCGGCGGGTCAGTTCCACCTCCAGGGGCCCGGAGTGATGCGAGGTTCGAAACAGCACGGCCTGCTGCTTGAGGCTCATCCCGTTCTCGCGGTTCGCGAGCACCTGCTCGACCACGTAGCGGGCCTGATCGACCTCATCCCGCACGGCCACGAGTTGCGGCCGCTCGGCGGACGCGCGGTCGGTCCAGAGGTTCTTAGTGAAGCGCTCGGAGGCAAGCTCGATCACCGCATTGGCAGCGGCCAGGATCGGCTGGCTTGAGCGGTAGTTGCGGTCCAGTGTGACGATCTCGGCCGGCGGGCTGAACTGAGAGGGAAAGTCCAGGATGATGCGCACGGTCGAGGCGCGGAAGGAATAGATCGACTGGGCATCGTCCCCGACCACCGTCAGGCCCTGGCCGCTTGGCTTGAGGGCTAGCAGGATCGAGGACTGAAGCCGATTGGTGTCCTGGTACTCATCGACGAGAACATAGTCGAAGCGTCCGCCGAGTTCGGCGGCGATGGATGGCTCTGCCACCATCTGAGCCCAGTAGAGCAGGAGATCGTCGTAATCGAGGACGTTCTGGCGCTGCTTGGCCTCAACATAGGCGGCGAACAACTGGCGCAGTTCGGAAGCCCATCCGGTACACCAGGGTTAAGCGGTGCGCAGCACATCCTCAATCGCCATCTCGGCGTTCACGCAGCGGGAATAGATCGCAAGACAGGTGCTCTTCGCAGGAAAGCGGCTCTGCGTTGTCGAGAAGCCGAGTTCGTGCCGGACGAGGTTCATCAAATCGGCCGAGTCCTCGCGGTCATGGATCGAGAAGGCCGGATCCAGGCCGATCTCCGGCGCATAATCGCGCAGGAGCCTGGCGCCGATGCCGTGGAATGTGCCGGCCCAGATGAGGGCATCGGTCATCACGCCTGCGTTCTGACCCATGACCTGTCCGGCGATCCGCTCGACCCGGCGCGCCATCTCGGCCGCAGCCCGTCCTGAGAAGGTCAGCAGCAGGATGCGGCGCGGATCGGCGCCGTTGACGATGAGATGCGCGACGCGGTGAGCGAGGGTGTTGGTCTTGCCCGATCCGGCCCCGGCAATGACCAGCAATGGCGCAGGCAATGCTGCGCCGCTGGCGGTTACGCCATGCTCTACCGCTTGACGCTGCCGGGAATTGAGTTGCTCGAGATAGACAATGTTCACGGGCACGGTCGAACCATTCCTTTGGTCACAATAGATCCTTTTTCTGGCTTGGTTCGCAACGGCCCGGCTTGTCGCGCCCGATGGACGAGGGTGACGGGACGGGGGCTCATCAACGGAAGTTTCGTGCGGCCACTTCGATGAAGGGTTCCTCGAACCCCACCTTCGGTTCCGGCCGTTGAAAGCCCTCCGATGGTCCATTGCGAACCCAATCACGGGTGCCTGTCCGCGCCTCGTCTCCGCGTCCGTAGCGCAGGCGCAGTTCGCCGTTGCGTTCGGCGACAGAGCGCAGGAGGTCCGAGAGGTCGAGGAAATGCTCGGCGATCAGATGCGTGACGCTGCCCTCCCGCTGGAGGCGTCCCCGACAGCCGATCATGCCCGAGGACAGGATTAGGCGCCGGTGCTTCTCGAACACCGTCGACCAGATCACCAGATTGGCAACGTCGGTCTCGTCCTCGACCGTCACGAAGGTCACACCCTTGGCCGAGCCCGGCTTCTGACGCACGAGGACGAGACCTGACACGGTCACCCGCTGCCCGTCCCGGGCACGGTGCAGGTCCCCGCAGGAGCGAATGCGCCGTTCCGTCAGTTCCTGGCGCAGGAAGGCGAGGGGATGGCGGCGCAAGGTCAGGCCCTTCGAGCGGTAGTCCTCGACGACCTCGCGGCCCTCGGTCATCGGAGCAAGCTCGACCTCCGGCTCGACGAGTTCGGGTCTAATGGTGCAATCCCGCTCGTCGGCGGCCGCAAACAGCGGCAACACCTCGTCCGACAGCCCCTCGATGGTCCAGAGCGCATCCCGTCGACGGACGCTGAGCGAGCCGTAGGCATCGGCCAAGTATTTCAGCGCCTTGACCGAGATCCCGGCGCGGCGCCAGAGATCCTCGATGGAGGCGAACGGCTGGCCTGCGCGGACGATCGGGATCAGGCCGCCATCCACGTTGGAGAGGCCATGCACCATCCTGAGGCCGAGGCGAACGGCAAACCGTTTCGAGTCCCGGGTCGGCTCCAGGGTGCAGTCCCAACGGGAATGGTTGATGTCGACCGGACGCACCTCAATCCCATGAGCCTGCGCGTCCCGCACGAGTTGCGCCGGTGCATAGAAGCCCATGGGCTGCGAATTGAGGATCGCGCAGCAGAACACATCCGGATGGTGGCATTTCAACCAGGCGGAGGCATAGGCGATCTTGGCGAAACTCGCCGCATGGCTTTCCGGAAAGCCATAGGAGCCGAAGCCCTCCAACTGTTTGAAGGTGCGTTCGGCAAAGGCGGCGTCGTAGCCGCGGGCGACCATGCCCGTGACCAGCTTGTCACGGAACCTCGACACGCCGGCGGTAAACTTAAAGGTCGCCATGGCACGTCGGAGCTGGTCGGCTTCCGAGGGCGTGAACCCGGCGCATTCGATCGCCACCCGCATAGCCTGTTCCTGGAATAGCGGCACGCCAAGCGTCTTCTCCAGCACGCGTCTCAGTTCCGGGCGTGGATACTCGACCTCCTCACGCCTCTCGCGCCGGCGCAGATAGGGATGCACCATGTCGCCCTGGATCGGGCCGGGCCGCACGATCGCCACCTGGATGACGATGTCGTAGAAGGTTTTGGGCTTCAGCCGCGGCAGCATCGCCATCTGGGCGCGGCTCTCGATCTGGAACGTGCCGACTGTGTCGGCCTTGCGGATCATGGCGTAGGTCGCCTTGTCCTCGCCCGGGATGGTGGCGATGTCGTAGCTCAAGCTCTTGTGCTCGCGCAGGAGATCGAAGGCGCGGCGCATGCAGCCGAGCATGCCCAGTCCCAGCACGTCGACCTTCATGAATTTCAGCGTGTCGATGTCGTTCTTGTCCCACTCGATGACCTGTCGGCTTTCCATGGCGGCCGGCTCGATCGGCACGAGATCGTCGAGGCGGTCCTGGGACAGGACGAAGCCGCCCGGGTGCTGGGAAAGATGGCGAGGCGCCCCGATGAGCTCGGTGGCGATCTCCAGCGTCATGCGCAGGCGCGGATCATTCAGGTTGAGGTTGAGCTCCTTGGCTTCTTTGTCCGAGACGCCGTCATTCCCCCAGCCCCAGACGAGACCTGCCAATCCTGCGGTGACGTCTTCGGGCATGCCGAGTGCCTTGCCGACCTCGCGCACCGCGCCCCGGGCGCGGTAGCAAGAGACGACGGCGGTCAGCGCCGCGCGATGGCGGCCATAGGTATCGTAGATCCATTGGATCACCTCCTCGCGCCGCTCATGCTCGAAGTCGACATCGATGTCCGGCGGCTCGCGCCGTTCCTGCGAGACGAAGCGCTCAAAGAGCAGATCGTGCTCAGTCGGATTGATCGAGGTGATCCCGAGCACGAAGCAGACGGCGGAGTTCGCCGCCGAACCGCGCCCTTGGCACAGGATGCCGCGTGACTTGGCGAAGGAGACGATGGCATGAACGGTAAGGAAGTAGGGAGCGTATCCCAGTTCTGCGATCAGGCGCAGCTCATGGCGGCAGGTGGTGGCGACCACATCCGGGATGCCGTCCGGATAGCGATGTCGGGCGCCTTCCCAGGTCAGCCGCTCCAGCTTCTCCTGTGCCGTCTCGCCTGTTTCCGTCTCGGACGGGTACTGATAGCGCAGCTCGTCGAGCGAGAAGGTGCAACGTTCGAGGACTTCGCGCACGCGCTGGAACGCGTCCGGATGACGCTCGAACAGGCGCTGCATTTCGACCGGATCCTTCAGGTAGCGGTCGGCGTGGCGCTCGAGGCGATAGCCCGCCTCGTCGATGGTGCAGCCCTCCCGAATGCAGGAGACCACGTCCTGCAAACGACGACGATCCGGGTGATGGTAGAGCACGTCGCCCATGGCGATGGTCGGCACCCGGGCCATCTGCGCCGCCTGCCCGATGGCATGAAGGCGCAGGTGCTCGTTGGGCGCGAAGCGCCGGATCAGGGCCATATAGGCGCGGTTGCCGAAGGTCTGCCTGAGCCGCATGAGGTTCCGGCCGAGGTCTTCGTTCGCTTCATCGCCCAGGAGGATCGCCAGCATCCCCTCGTTCCAGGCCACCACATCATCCCACACGAGATGGCACTTGCCCTTGCCGCCGCGGCTCTTGCCGAGGCTGAGCAGCCTGCACAGGCGCGAATAGGCCGCGCGGTCGATCGGGTAGACGAGAAGGGACGTGCCATCGGTGAGATCAAGCCGGCAACCGACGACAAGGCGGACGCCCGTCTCACGCGACGCCTCGTAGGCGCGCACGATCCCGGCCAGAGAGTTGCGGTCGGTGATGCCTAATGCCGTGATGCCGAGGAGCTTCGCCTGCTCGAACAGTTCCTGCGGGCTCGAAGCGCCGCGCAGGAACGAGAAGTGGGTCGTGACCTGGAGCTCAGCATACATGGGAGCGACGATCGTCTGTCACGAGAAGAACCCATGCATCCACCAGCGTCCGCCCTCGGCGGTAGGGGCATCGCGGAAGATCCAGAAGCGTCCGCCCTGTTCGGTTTCGACGCGGTAATAGTCGCGGGCGAATGAGCTTTTGTCGCCGTTCCACCATTCCGGCGTGATGCGTTCCGGCCCGTCGGCCTTGGCGACCTTGTGGCGGACCTTGCGCCAGACGAAGAAGGCCGGGGGATGATCGGGCAGCAGGGCGGTCGCCACCACGGGCTCGGGCGGATCGAGCAGCCGCGTGGGGCGTGGAAGGTTCTCCGGCCAGATGGAGCCGGTCGGTGGTGCAAGAGCAGGGATCCGGTGCGCCATGCGTTCAGGGACGAGGCTCTGGACTGGCGCAAGGCGATAGACGCGCCGCATGCCGATGCGGGCGCCGAGCCGGTCGACGAGCGGACCTATGTCCGCATCTCCGATATCCTCTTCCCCAAGGCTACGAGCATGGATCTGCGTCTCGCTCAGCGGCTCGACCTTGCTCGCGATCAGCACCATCTCCTCGATGCCGAAGCCCGGGTCGATGGTTTGCAGCCGCTCGTCGAAGAGCCTGGCCAGATGAGCCGCGTCCCTGTTGGCCCTGGCGGTGCCGACCCGCAGGCAGGCGCTCTTCTGATCGACGCGCTGGAAAATGAGGTCGAGACGGCGCACGCCTTCGCCACGGCGCTCCAGTTGTCGGCACAGATCCTTGGCAAGCCGCAGCAGCACGCTCTTGAGATCCTCGAGCCGGGCGACCGGCTCGGCGAAGGCCCGGGATGCCACCGGTGTTTCCTTGGGGATCAGCGGCGTGATCGGCTCGAAGGCGTGGCCCGCAGCCTGGTCGAGCCGCAGGGCGACATCGCGCCCAAAGCGCCGGACCAGCGGTGCGCGCGGCATGGCAGCGAGCTGTCCGATCCGCTCGATGCCGAGCCGATGCAGGGCATTGAGCGTGTCGGGAGCGATCCTCAGGGCACGGATCGACAAGGTCGCCACGGCATCGACCATGCGACCTGTCGGCACGACGCCGCCCGTGCCATAGCGGGCCACCGCCCAGGCGGCTCCTGGGGCATCGGCGACAGCCGCCTTGGCGGCAATGCCCTGGCGCGTCAGGCGGCTGGTCAGATCCGCGAGGAGTTCTTCCTCGCTGCCGAAGAGATGCGCTACGCCGGCAATGTCGATCCAAAGCCCGTCCGGAGGATCGGGCGCCACCACGGGCGAGTAGCCGATGGCCCACCGCGCGAGTTCCCGCAGGGAGGCCTCGTCCTCGTCCGGAGTTGCTTCAACCACATGCAGGTTCGGCACCAGGGCCTGTGCCTGTGCCAGCGCCATGCCGACATGCAGACTCGCCTCCTGTGCGGCCGCACAGGCCGCGCGGATGACCCGGCGCGATCCGACCGTATGCACGGTCACGAGCGGCTCATGACGCGGCGGCTCGCCGGTCCGCCGCCTGATCCGATCGGTCGGCCAGGTCGGCAGGTAGAGCGAGACAACCCTTCGCATCGCAGGCCTCCAGGATCCAGGTACGGGGTTCGGCGCCTCGGCAGCGCAGGAGTTCGACGTGCCAGCGCTCCCGCCCGAGACCGGGAGCCGGCATGAGTTCGGAGGGGGCGGGGGCGATGCGCCAGCGGGTCACCGCGGCCGTCGGCAGATGGACCAGGTCCTTCTCGGCCAAGGTCCACCAGCGCCGGATGACAAGAGCGGTCACGCCCGTGGCTTCAGCCGCCAGTTGCAGGCGTCGCGAGGCGATGAGGCTCATGCGCGTGACCTCGCCGACGACGGCGGCCAGTCCCTTCTCGCGCAGCCCTTCCTCGATGAGCGGCAGGATCTCACGCTCACGCTCGGCTTCGGCATAGATGACGCGGTCGGGATGAAGACCCGCGCGCAGGAGACCGGGCGCGAACAGGTCCCGGCGGGTCAGGCACCAGAGCACGGGCCCCTTGAGACGGGCCGCGATCCCCGCGGTGAAGAGGGTTGTGCTGCCGGCGAACTCGGAGGCGAGGCCCGCCTCGATCATCTCGTGCAACGCACCCCGGGCGAGCCCGCCGCCTGGCAGGTGTTCGTCGATGGGGCACAGACCAAACGGCAGAGGCTTGGTCTTCTGTGATCCGCCCTCGAACCGAGCAATCCGGAGCCGCAAATCGGCAAGCCTGTCCTGTTGCCCGGCGTCCATGAATCCGTGCCCGTGCCGCTGTCCTGTTGATGATGTTCCTATTATGTTCTCACCGTCACATGAGTCAAATACACGCAGAAGTACTTGTGAATTGCGAGGAGAAGATTGTTGCAAACGCCTTTGGCGACGACGGAGCTCCAATACTCTCATTGCCTATGGTTGCTTGCGGAGCTCCATGCGGCGAGCTGGCGGGACACCTGCCATGATCCCGTCCTTGAGGGGTTCGAAGCTGGTCAGGCGGTTGTAGACGAGCTGGGTGCCGCTTCCGCTGTCGACGGCGATCCCGATGGGATCGAAGCCGGTGATCTCGATTCTTGTACTGGCAGGCCTTTCCGTTTGGACAAGGTTGAAAGAAATACGGGCATTCATGAGGGGCAACCGGATGCAGCCATGCGAGGCGGGCGAGCCCAAACGACCTGTGGCGCGGCTGCCGTGGATGGCGTGCCCGGCGTCGGTCAAGAAGATAGAGTACGACATGTGAGCTTTCTGGGTGCCTTGCTCAGCTTGGGGCGGCATCCTTTCTTAGTGCCCCATCTGAGAGCGATCTGGCCGTAGGGGCGCCGCTGGACGCTCAGCAGCTTGTGGGCCTCATCATGTGGGTGCCGGGAGGAGCACTCTTCACGCTCTATAGCCTCGTCATCCTCGGCAGTGGCCTGCAACAGATGACTTCAAGGGAGGCCGATCCGTTCCTGGGGAACTGACCGGCTTCCGTGTCTTACGCGACCAGAACCGCTCCACCAACCGCGAATGGTCGCTCCTGGCACTCCTGAGACGTAAGCACTTGGTCCGCTTCGGCAGTCATGAGCCGACGTTCAACGGGCGTCTGGAAGGTGAAAGTTTGACCGAGGCCGTGTGAAAACGCTGTTACCGGCGTCCGGATGACGTGCACTGTTTCGCGGTTGCCGTGATGGTGCTGCGCATGGGCGGGCGTGTGGCGTCAGGCTTCGAGAGCCTTCAGCAGGGGTCCAACACCCAGGATGGTGATCATCCGCTTCAGGTTGTAGGCCAGCACGTGCAGGCTCATCTCGGTTCTGACCTTCTCCAAGGTCTTCATCAGGAAATGCGTACTGCCCATCCACGCCTTGATGGTCCCGAATGGATGCTCCACCGTCTGCCGGCGAATGAGCATGGCCCGCGGCATGCGCTCGAGCCGGACCTGCATCCTGTCGAGCACGTCCTCATGCTGCCAACGCTTTACCCGCTTGTGCTAGTCCGGCGTGCACCGAGGCTTGAGGGCGCAACTCGGGCACGCCGTCAGATTGCGGTAGTGGTCGATGGTGTCCCGCCGGGCAGGTGTAGCGGTCATGTTCGGCGTCGTAGACGAAGTCCTGTACCGTGAAGAGGCCGCGGTTGGTATTGCCGGAGGTCTGGGTCTTGGGAACATAGGGCAGCACACCGGTTCCCTCGCAGGCCAGCATCTCGTCGCCGTTATAGTAACCTCGGTCGGCCAGCACGGCGAGTTCCTCACACGCCATCACGGCCCGGGCTTGTTGTCCCATCGCCAGCAGTTGCGTCCGGTCGTTGCCGACATTGGTCACCTCGTGCGCGACGATGAGATGATGCTCGGCTTCCACCGCCATCTGCACGTTGTAGCCGACAATGCCGGTGCCCTTGCCGCTGGTGGCCATCGAGCGCGCATCCGGATCCGTCAGAGAGATCTGCTGGTCGGGCGCAGCCTCCACCTGCTGCTGCATCTCCTTGAGCGACTGCATCGCCCGGCGCAGGCCCGCGATCTTCTCCTTCAGGCGGCTTGTCCTGGCCTCCGTCTCCTCGCCACCCTGCCGGTCGGCGCGATCCAGTGCCGCTAGGTAGCGGGCGATACCGGCCTCGACCTGCTCGATGCGCTTGGCCACCTTGGCGACGGTGAAGTTCTTGTCGCGATTGTTGACCGCCTTGAACTTGGAGCCATCGAGAGCAACGACCGCCCGGGTGAACAGGTTGAGCTTGCGGCACAGCCCGATGAACTGCGCACAGGCCGTACGGATGGCCGGTCCGTTGTCGCGGCGAAAGTCGGCGATGGTCTTGAAGTCCGGCATCAGGCGGCCGGTCAACCAGATCAGCTCGAGGTTGCGCTGGGTCTCGCGTTCCAAGCGGCGGCTGGACGGGATACGGTTGAGATAGCCGTAGATGTAGATCTTGAGCAGGGTCGCGGGGTGATAGGCGGGCCGTCCCGTTGCCTCTGGTATCATCCCGGCAAAGCCCAAAGCTACCAGGTCGAGTTCGTCCACGAAGGCTTCGACGATGCGCACGGGATTGTCGGGCGCCACATAGTCGTCCAGGCACTCCGGAAGCAGGGTGACCTGCCGGCGGTCTTCCCCTTCAACGAAACGCTTCATGCTGCCCTCCGTCGATCAAGAGCAGCTTACCAGATCAACGCGTTTCCACACATTGGGTAATCGCGGAGCGAGTCGCCCTCAGGCCACACGGTCAGTGCATGGAAGAGCGGATGGTTGTTCCCCGATAAGATGGAAAGACGGGCTCTCGACTGGACGCCGGGCCCAAGCATCGAACGGAGAACAACCATGGGTGAGTATATTGGCCTTGACGTGTCGTTGAAAGAGACAGCGATCTCGGTGCGGCGGGACGGCCAGAGGATCTGGCGCGGCAAATGCCCCTCGGATCCGAGCCTGATCGCGGAACTGGTCCGCAAGCGCGCGCCCGCGGCCGAGCGGGTGGTGTTCGAGACCGGGCCATTATCGGTGTGGTTCTATCATGCGCTCCAGGCCGAGGGGCTGCCGGCCATCTGCATCGACGCCCGCCATGCCAAGGCCGCCCTCGACATGGCACCGAACAAAACCGACGCCAATGATGCCGATGGCCTGGCTCATCTGGCCGAGGTCGGCTTCTACCGCGAGGTACGGGTGAAAGGCTATGACAGCATGCTGGTCCGCACGCTGGTGACCGCGCGGGCCCGATTGGTCCAGATCACGACCGAGCTGTCCAACCAGATCCGCGGGCTCATGAAGACCTTTGGGTTGGTCGTGCCGCGCGGCAAAGGCGGCACGTTCGAAGCCGAAGTCCAACGCCTGCTGGCCGGTCAGGAGGAGCTTGCCCGGATCATCCTGCCGGTGCTGGAGGCCTGGCGCAGCGTGCGCAGCCGGGCTGCCGCCCTGGGGCGACAGCTTCTCGCCAGCGCCCGGCAGAGTGCGGCTTGTCAGCAGTTGATGTCGATCCCCGGGGTCGGCGCGATCACCGCTGCCTCGTTCACAGCCGCCATTGAGGATCCTCTTAACTTCAGCAAGTCGCGCTCGGTCGGCGCCTGGCTGGGCCTGACGACCCGCTGCTATCAGTCCGGTGAGGTCGACTATGACGGCCACATCTCGCGGCGTGGCGATGCCCATCTGAGGGGCCTGCTCTATGAGGCCGCGACCGTGATCCTGACGCGCACTCAGGCCGAGAGCGACCTGCGCCAATGGGGGTTGATGCTGCGGGAGCGGATCGGCTTCAAACGGGCGGCCGTCGCGGTGGCAAGGAAATTAGCCGTCATCATGCACGCAATGCTCAAATCAGGCGAGCCGTTCAACCGGGCGGTCACCGCCTGACCCAGTCAGAACTCGGATACGCCTGCCCTGAGGCGTGCTGAGGCGTCCCTGCCGGGACGTGGACGAACCATTCCGCCTAGGCTGTTGCACCTGCGAGCCATCAGGCACGTTGCGTGCGTTCCACACCTTGGAAGGTTCCTCCTGCGAAGCCCCATCATGCGGCGACTGATGTCGACCGCGAAGACGACACTGCTCCCGGCAAACCACAGCCTCGGCACCAAAAAGGACTTGCATTCTAACGAGCGATTAGACGACAGCCTGGACCCGCAGCGGACCATCCTGTCTGGGGCTCATTCATTCAAGACATGCCTCCACTCGGGAACCGCGTGACTGCGATCCAGAATCCCACACTTCCCCTTCGTCTATCGGGAGGCGAATAGGACGAGCGAGGGTGTCAGTATGGTGGCGCAGCCAAGAATAGGCGGATCAGCAAGGCGGCATCGGCTGGATCGACGATCACAGGACGGTTAGCTGGCGCTGGGGAGCCCCCCGCCGTCATTGGCCAGCTCCGAACCTTGCATCCGCCAGGCGACCACGGCCAGCCAGAGCATCCACACCAGGCTTAGGATCCAGGCCAGCACGATGGCGGCCGAATGCATAG
>Ga0182736_1003183_pt1 | contig 11319 bp, 10 predicted proteins | sample eDN5th30CKraftBY_FD_128882 | JGI IMG/M metagenome (GOLD analysis project Ga0182736, IMG submission 128882) | Enriched backyard soil microbial communities from Emeryville, California, USA - eDNA 5th pass 30_C Kraft BY (version 2) (version 2) | ecosystem: Environmental > Terrestrial > Soil >...
CTGTCCGGCGTCCGGCTGCGCAACGCCGGCGACGAGGAGTGCGGCGGCAGCCTGGTGACGTCGTTCGCGCACTCGTGCAACTCGGTCTTCGCGCCGCTGGGCGCGAAGGTCGGGGCCAAGAAGCTGGTCGACATGGCCGAGCGGTTCGGGTTCAACGAGCCGTTCGACATCCCCGCGGCCAAGACCAACACGATCCCCGCCGCGTCCGAGCTCAAGGACAGCCTCGCGGTCGGCTCCAGCGCGATCGGCCAGAACAAGGACCAGGCGACCCCGCTCGGCATGGCCTCGGTCGCCGCGACGATCGCCAACCACGGCGTCCGCGTCCGGCCCCACCTGGCCGGGACCAAGCGCGTGCGCAAGCGCGCGGTCAGCGCCAAGGTCGCGGGCCAGGTGCGCGACATGATGATCGCGGTCGTGACCAGCGGCACCGGCACCGCGGCCGCGATCCCGGGCGTCACCGTCGCCGGCAAGACCGGTACCGCGGAGCTCGTGTCCACGGCGGACATCGCCCAGAACGCCAAGAACACGACCGCCTGGTTCGTGGCCTTCGCCCCGGCGGCCAACCCCCGCGTCGCGGTCGCGGTCATGCTCCCGAACGCCGGTCAGGGTGGCGCCTCCGCCGCCCCGATCGCCAAGCGGGTCCTGCAAGCCGCGCTGTAGCGATGTCGACTTTGTCACCTGTGAAGTGACAAAGTCGATGCACCCCCCGGCTACACCAGCCCGACGCGGTGCGCGAGCGCGGCCGCTTCGGTGCGCGAGCGCACGTCGAGCTTGGAGAGGATGCGCGAGACGTGCACGCTGGCGGTCTTCTCCGCCATGTAGAGCGCCGCGCCGATCTCGCGGTTCGTGCGCCCGGCGGCGAGCAGCGCGAGCACCTGGCGCTCGCGCGGGGTGAGGCCGAACGGGTCCTCGTCGTCCGCCGCGGGCGCGGACGCCGGCGCGTCCGGCTCCAACCGCAGCCGCGCGCGGACCGCGAAGCCCTCGATCTCCGACGCCAGCCACGTCGCGCCGATCGCGTGCGCCGCCCCCAGCGCCTCGTGCGCGACCTCCGCCGCCTCGTCGCGCGCGCCGCGCGCCAGCAGCGCCTCGGCGCGCCGCCGCTGCGCCTGCGCCGCCCGGTAGGGGCGCTGGAGCGACGCCCACGCGCCGGCGGCCGCGGCCCACAGCGCGGGATCGTCCTCCCCGTGCGCGCGCGCCAGCTCCGCGCGCGCCGTCGTCAGGAACGCGCCCTCGACCGGCCGGTCGCCCTCCGCGCACGCCTCGACCCGCGCCAGCAGCGCGACCGCCGAGCCGACGGCGAACGCCGGATCCTCGCCGAGGTCCCGCGCGCGCACGGCGGCGTCGGCCTCCACGCGCGCGCCGGTCGCGGCCACGTGCGCCATCCGCGACACGTCCTGCGAGCAGAAGTCGAGCCGGTCCAGCGCGTCGTCGATCGCGCTGCGTGCCGCGTCCAGGTCGCCGGAGCGCCGCTCGAGCTCGGCCCGCAGCGCGCCCAGCGGCCCGATCCACTGCGGCTCGCGCGTATCCGCCGCGACGTCGGCGGCCCGGTCGAGCAGCTGCCGCGCCTCGTCGTGCTCGCCCCGCCCCAGCGCCAGCTCGATCCGCCGCAGCGCGTCGTTGATGAACGTCGTCCCCATCGCCGGCCGCCCCGGGGACGGGAGCGCGGCCTCCGCCGCGGCCCAGTCACCGGCCTCGAACGCCAGCTCGGACCGCAGCAGCATCAGCCAGCGCCGCGACGCGCCCTTCTCGGCCGCCAGGCGGTCTCCCTGCTCGGCGATCTCCCGGGCTTCGGCCAGCCGCCCCGCGGAGTACAGGGCGTCCGCCAGGTTCACGTGCGTATGCAGGACGTGGATCAGCCCGCGTTCCTGCGTCCGGATCAGCGCCTCGCGCAGCGCCGCCTCGCCCTCCGCGTAGCGCGCGAGCCCGAACAGCGAGACGCCCATCCCGTCCAGCGCGCGCAGCTCGGCGATCTCGTCGCCGACCGCCCGCGCCACCGCGATCGCCTCCTGCGCCGTCGCGACCGCCTCGTCGTGGCGCGACTCGAGCATCAGCTCCTTGGACATCGAGGCGAGCAGCGCCGCGCGCACCGGGCTCGGCCCGTCCGGCAGCAGTGCCAGCGCCTGCCGGCGCGTCGCGGCCGCGTCCGCGGACCGCCCCTGGCTGAACTGGTTGCGCGCGATGTGCTCGAGCAGCTCGGCGGCCCGCACCGGGTCCGCTTCGCCCAGCTCGGTGAGCGCGGCGCGCAGGTAGGCCTCCGCGCGCCCCGGCTCGTGCTCCTTGCTGGTGGTGAGCGCCGCCGAGCGCAGGAGGTCGACGTGGTCGCGCCCGGCCAGTGCCGCCGCGTCCGCGACGTGCGCCCACAGCCCGAGCGCGCGCGAGTACAGCGCCGCCGCCTCCCCGTTGGCGTGCACGCTCTCGGCCGCCTCGGCCGCGCGCACGCTCGCCACCAGCGCCTTCGGCTGGTCGCCGGACGCCAGGTAGTGGTGCGCGATCCCGGCCGCGAGATGGGCGCCGCCGCTGCCCGGCAGCCCGTCCGCGCGCCGCTCCAGCGCGCGCGCCAGCGCCAGGTGCAGCTCGGCGCGCTCCCCCGGCAGCAGGTCGTCCGCCACGACTTCCCGCAGCAGCGCGTGCCGGAACGCGTACCGCCCTTCCTCGTCGGGCACGACCAGCTGGGCCGCGACCGCCTCCCGCACGGCGTCGCGCAGCGCCCGCGGGTCGATCGTCGACGCGTCGGCGAGGATCTCGTGGTCGAGCCGGCGCGCGGCCGCGAGCAGCCGCAGCACTTCCTGCGCGTCCACCGACAGCCGCTCGATCCGCAGCATCAGCGCGTCGCGCAGCGTCGGTGGCAGGGAGCCGCGCCCGTCGGTCCCGGCCGCCAGCAGCTCCTCGGCGAACAGCGGGTTGCCCTCCGAGCGCGCGAGCAGCCGCGACAGCAGGTCCTCCGGCGGCGCGCCACCGAGGATGTCCGCGAGCTGCTCGGCCAGCTCCTCGCGCGTGAGCGGGCGCAGCTCGACGCGCCGGTGGCGCGCGTCGCGCTCGAGCTCGGCCAGCAGCGGCCGCAGCGGATGGCGGCGGTGCAGCTCGTCCGGCCGGTAGGTGGTGACGACCAGCACGCGTTCGCGGCACAGCGACGCCGCCAAGTAGACCAGGAACGCGCGCGTCGACCGGTCGGCCCAGTGCAGGTCCTCGATCGTGAGCATGAGGCCGTCCTCGCCGGCCAGCAGCTCGAGCAGCTCCAGCAGCGCGTCGAACAGCCGTGCCTGCGCGGTCGCCTCGTCCTCGTCGACGCCGGAACCGAGCCCGGGCAGGATGCGCGCCAGCGCGCCCCGCGCCGCCCCGGACAGCGCCCCGAACGCGGGGTGCCCGGAGCGCGCCAGCGGGCGCAGCGCGCCGACGAGCGGTGCGTACGGCAGCTCGCCCTCCCCCAGCTCGACGCAGTCGCCCCCGATCACCCGGATGCCGTCCGTACGGGCCGCGCGCTCGAGCTCGGACAGCAGCCGCGTCTTGCCCAGTCCGGACTCGCCCGCGACGAACGCGAGCGACGGCCGGCCCTCGACCGCTTCGGTCAGTGCCGCCCGCAGCTCGGCGAGCTCCGCGAGCCGGCCGACGAACCGGCTGCTCGTGACTCGCGACGCCATGCGAGCAGTATCGCGCCCCCCGCCGCCGGAACGCGGGGAGGGCGTTCCGGCGGCGCTGAGGGGAAGCGAGGACACGCCACCAGAGTCGCGCGCCGCGGGGCCCGCCGCATCGGGAGAATGGTGCCGGGTGCGCGAGCCACCATGCGTACGCGGCCTTACCGGACCCCTTACGCGTCCATCCCGAATTCATTCCCGCGAGCTAAGCTATTGCTTGCACAGACAATCAATGCGGACCCCGGCCGGCGCGGTTGGCCGGCCCCGGCCCGCCCGGATCGAAGGGAGCGCACATGCGCATCGACTTCATCTCGCGGCTGGCCCTCCTCGTGATCGCCGGCTTCATGATCATCGCCACCCAGGTGTGGGCGATGAGCACCGTCGAGTGGATCTTCATCGTCGGCGGCGCCGTGATGCTGCTGCTCGCGGCCACCGGCGTGGCCCACAAGAGCACGCCGCAGCGCGCGCTCGACGGGCTGCTCGCCCTGCTGGGCGCGTGGAGCATCGTTCAGGCGCTGGTCTTCAACGGCACGACCCTCGAATGGGTCTCGTTCGCGACCGCGGCCGCCGCGGCCGTGATCGCCACGGTTGGCCTGATGCTGCACGAGATGACCACCGAGCGGGTTGTTCACGAGCTCAGCGTCACCACCCCGCAGCACTCCACGAGCGTCTGAATCATCGTCCCGGCGCGCCCCGGGCGCGCCGGGACCTATGCTCACTGGATGCGGCTCAGCGTCCTCGACCAGTCGCCGATCTCGGAAGGGATGACGGGATCGCAGGCGCTGCACAACACGCTCGACCTCGCCCGGCTGGCCGACGCCCTCGGCTACCGCCGCTACTGGGTCGCCGAGCACCACGGCGGGCCGATGCTCGCCGGCCCGAGCCCGGAGGTCCTGATCGGTCCGATCGCGTCCGCCACCGAGGGGATCCGGGTCGGCAGCGGCGGCGTGATGCTGCCGCACTACTCGCCGTTCAAGGTCGCCGAGAGCTTCAGCGTGCTGGCCGGGCTGTACCCCGGCCGGATCGACCTCGGCCTCGGCCGGGCCGCCGGGACCGACCCGATGACCACGCACGCGCTGCAGCGCGACCGCAGCCGCGCGCTGGCGGACGACTTCCCGGAGCAGCTCGCCGAGCTGCTCGCGTACTTCGAGGGGACGGTCCCGCTCTCGAGCCCGCTCGCGCGGCTGGCCAAGGTGCTGCCCGGCCGGCCGGAGACGCCCGCGCCCTGGCTGCTCGGCTCGTCCCCGCAGAGCGCGGCCTGGGCGGGCGAGCTGGGGCTCCCCTACGCGTTCGCCGACTTCATCAACCCCGGCGGCGCGGAGATCGCCGGCCTCTACCGGCGCGAGTTCCGTCCCGGCGTGCGGCTCGAGGCGCCGCGCACGGTCGTCGCCGTCTGGGGCCTGGCCGCCGACAGCGAGGACGAGGCCGTGCGGCTGGCCACGAGCAGCCGGATGGCGTTCACGATGCTGCGCCGCGGCCGGCTGATCGCGGTCCCGCCGCCGGAGACCGCGCAGCGGTTCCTGGCCAGCGAGCCGGACGCGGCGGGCCCGCGGCGGCGCTCGATCGTCGGCACCGCCGAGCAGGTCCGCGCCGGGATCGAAGCGGTGGCGGCCGACTACGGCGCCGAGGAGGTGATCGTGGTCACCATCACCTACGACCACGAGGCGCGACGCCGGTCCTACGAGCTGCTGGCCGAGGCGTTCGGGCTGCAGGCGCGGCGCACGGCGGAGCTGACGGCATGATCGAGGCGCATCCACTCGGCCTGACCTGGGTGATGGACGACCCGGTGGTGCGCACGTCGCACGCGCTGGCCGACGACGGGCGCGTCTGGCTCATCGACCCCGTGGACGAGCCCGAGGCGCTCGAGCGCGCCGCCGCGCTCGGGACGCCGGTCGCGGTGCTGCAGCTGTTCGTCGCCCATCCGCGCGACGGCGCGGCGATCGCGGCGCGGCTCGGCGTGCCGTTGAAGGTGCTCCCGGACGCCGTGCCGCCGTTCGAGGTCATCGACCTCAGCCTCGGCCCCTGGAAGGAGCGGGCGCTCTGGTGGCCGCAGCGGCGCGGGCTGATCGTGCCGGAGGCGGTCGGCACCGCCGAGCATTACGCGGTCGGCCCCGGGCCCGCGGGCGTGCACATGCTGCGGCGGGCGCTGCCGCCGGGGCGACTGCGGGACTTCGCGCCGGAGCACCTGCTGGTCGGCCACGGCGCGCCGCTGCACGGCGAGAGCGCGGCCGCGGGGCTGCACGACGCGCTCGCCCGGTCGCGCCGCGACATTCCGACGTTGGTCTGGAAACTGCCGTCGATCATGCGTGGCATGCGGACCCGGCGCTGAGGTAGCGTGCGCCCATGTTCACCCTCGACCACGACCCCGTCGAAGGCAGTCACCTGATCGTCGCCGGCGGCGAGCTCGACCTCGCCGCGACGTCCGAGATGAGCGCGATTCTCGCCATGTCGGCGGCCGGTCCGCAGGTGGCGGTCGTGCTCGATCTGAGCCGGGTGGACTTCATCGACTCCTCCGCGCTGGGGACGATCCTGCGGTCGGCCTCGCAGCTCGAGGAGAGCGGCAAGCGGCTGCACGTGGTCGCGCCGGCCGGGCCGGTCCGGCGGCTGCTGGAGATCACCGGGACCGCGTCCCGTTTCTCCCTGCACGTGACCCGCGACGCGGCGATCGCCGCCGCGTACTAGAGCCGCACGGCGTCGAGGTCCGGCAGCACCTCGTCGGCGAGCGCCAGCGCGCGCTCGGACGGTGGGAAGTGCGGATTGGGGATCGCGATCACGCGCAGGCCGGCGCCGTGGGCGGCGCGGATGCCGCTCTCGGAGTCCTCGATCGCGGTGCCGGTGTTCGCGTTCAGACGTTTGAGCACGTCGAGGTAGACGTCGGGCGCGGGCTTGCCGCGGGCGACCTCCTCCGACGACACCGTGGCGGCGAACCGGTCGGCGACGCCCATGCGCTCGAGGACGAGGTCGATCACGGGGCGGTTGGAGGAGGACGCGAGGCCGAGCCTGTAGCGCTCCGCCAGGCGCTCGACCGCCTCGCGCGCGCCGGGCAGCAGCGGCAGGTGCTGCCGGTAGCCGTCGAGCATCGCCTCCACGACCGCGGCGTTGACCTGGTCGGGGGTGAGCTGCGCGCCGAGCTGCTCGACGACGTAGACCGACCACTCCTTCGAGCTCATCCCGAGCATGTCGCGCGTCGCGGACTCGCGCCAGCGGCCGCCGTGCGCGGCGACGACTTCGCGCCGGGCCTGGTCCCAGACCTGCTCGGAGTCGACGAGCACGCCGTCGAGATCGAAGACGACGACGCTCATGCCGCCGCGGCGAGCCGGGGGCGGGCGAGCACGTCGAGCAGCGCGCGGATCGCCGGGTTGGCGTCCGCGCCGGCGCGGGTGGCGGCGAAGACGTGGCGGCGCGGCGCGATCCCGGCCAGCGGGACGATCACGACGCCCGCCGGCGGCGCGGTGTGCGCGAGCCGCGGGACGAGCGAGATCCCCAGGGCCCCGGCGACGAGGCCCATCACGGCCTGCCAGTCGCCGGCCCGGTGCGCGACCTTCGGGCTGAAGCCGGCCATGCGGCAGCCGGCGATGAAGACCTCGTCGCAGGACCAGCCGACGGGCGGGGCGACCCAGGTCTCGCCCGCCAGCTCGGCCAGCTCGATGCGCGGGCGGCCCGCGAGCGCGTGGTCGGCCGGGAGCACGACGTCGAGGATGTCCGCCAGCAGCTCCTCGCGGTGAAAGCGCGCGTCGTCGCGGCGGGGCGCGGACGAGCACTCCATGCCGAGGATCAGGTCCACGTCGCGGGCGACGAGCAGCGCGACCGCCTCCGGCGTCTCGGCTTCGCGGATGCGCAGGGTGACGGCGGGCGCCCTCGCGTGCAGCGGGCGGGCGGCCGGCGCGAGCAGGCCGGCGAGCGCGGTCGGGAAGCCGGCGACGCGGACCTCCCCGCGCGGCGCGGCGTCCTGCGCGGCCAGGTCTCCCTCCAGCTGCTCGATCTGGGCGAACAGCGCGTCGGCGTGCTGCAGCAGCACGTGCGCGGCGGGCGTGAGGCGGACGCTGCGGCCGGCGGGCTCGAGCAGCGCGCGGCCGACGTCGCGCTCGAGGCCGGCGAGCTGCTGGGAGACGGCTGACGGCGTCAGGTGCAGCGCGTCGGCGGCGGCGGCCAATGTGCCGTGGTCGGCGACGGCGCGCAGGGCGCGCAGCTTGCGCAAGTCAACCATCAGGTCATCTTACGGGTTCGCTCCACAAAGTCCACTCGCTCTTGCGGGTCGGGGGCGTCACCTTGAGTGGCGATGCCTCGCCGCCATGTCGCCCTCGCCCTGATCGTCGCGGTCATCTGGGGCGTGAACTTCGTCGTGATCCACGTCGGGCTGGAGCACTTCCCGCCGCTGCTGTTCGCCGCGCTCCGCTTCGCGCTGGTGGCGCTGGCGCTGCCGTTCGTCCCGCGGCCCGGCGTGCCCGTGCGGTACGTGGTCGCGGTCGGCGTCTTCCTCTCGGCGGGGCAGTTCGGGCTGCTGTTCCTGGGCATCCACCGCGGGATGCCGGCGGGGCTGGCCAGCCTCGTGCTGCAGCTGCAGGCGGCGTTCACGGTCGGGTTGGCCGTGCTGTTGCTGCGCGAGCGGCCGCGGCCGGCGCAGCTGCTCGGCGGTGCGCTGGCGCTGGCCGGCATCGGGATCATCGCGGCCGGGCGCGCGTCGACCGTGCCGCTCGGCGCGCTGGCGCTGACCGTCGGCGCCGCGTTCTCCTGGGGGCTCGGGAACGTCGCCACACGGCGGGCGCGCTCGCCGCACCCGGTCGGGCTGCTGGTGTGGTCGAGCCTGGTCCCGCCGCTGCCGCTGGGCGCGCTGTCGCTCTTGACCGAGCGTGGGTCGCCGGTGTCGCTGGACGCGGCGGGCGTGGCCGCGCTGCTGTACGTGGTCGTGCTCTCGACGCTGGTCGGGTTCGGCGCGTGGTCGTGGCTGCTCAGCCGGCATCCCGCCTCGACGGTCGCGCCGTTCACGCTGCTGGTGCCGGTGGCGGGGATCGCGGCGGCGTGGGTCGCGCTCGACGAGGTGCCGACGGCGGCCGAGCTGACGGGCGCGGCGGTCGTGCTGGCGGGGCTCGCGCTCACCGTGGGCTTGACAGCGCCGCGGCGCCGCCGCAAGGTAGGCGCTGCATGCGCAGGCTCGTCCTCGCCATCGCCGCAGCCTGCGCGGCCCTGATTCCCGCGTCGGCGCGCGCCGACTTCCCGGTCGCCGACGCGGGCTTCCACAACGACGCCGAGTGGCGGGCGGCGGTCGACGCCGCGGTCGCGACGCATCCGGACATCGTCTCGCGCACGCCGATCGGGCTCAGCGCCGAGGGGCGCGAGCTGTGGGCGGTGAAGATCTCCGACAACGTCGCGGTCGACGAGGACGAGCCGGAGGTCCTGATCACGGCCGGCCAGCACGCGCGCGAGCACCTGACGATCGAGATGGCGCTGTACCTGATCGGCGAGCTCACGTCCCGGTACGCGACCGACGGCCGGATCCGGGGGATCGTCGACTCGCGCGAGATCTGGATCGTGCCGAACGTCAACCCGGACGGCAGCGAGTACGACATCGCGACCGGCAGCTACCGGTCGTGGCGCAAGAACCGCCAGCCGAATCCCGAGTCCAACGCGGTCGGCACCGACCTGAACCGCAACTGGGGCTACCGCTGGGGCTGCTGCGGCGGGTCAAGCGGGAGCTACGCCGAGGAGACGTTCCGCGGCGCCGCGCCGTTCTCGGCGCCGGAGACCGCGGCGCTGCGCGACTTCGTGCTCAGCCGCGTGGTCGGCGGCGTGCAGCAGATCCGGGCGTCGCTGGACCTGCACGCGTTCTCGGAGCTGGTGCTGTGGCCGTTCGGGCACACGCTGCGGGACACGACGGGCGGCATGACCCGCGACGACCGGGACACGTTCGCGACGCTCGGGACGAGCATGGCGCGGGAGAACGGCTATACGCCGGAGCAGTCGAGCGACCTCTACATCACCGACGGCGCGCTCGACGACTGGCTCTGGGGCGCCAACGGCGTCTTCGCGTTCACGTTCGAGATGTACCCGCGGGAGGGGCACGCGCCGGGCTTCTACCCGCCCGACGAGGCGATCGGGCGCGAGACCGCGCGCAACCGCGAGGCCGTACTGATGCTGCTGGAGGCCGCGGCGTGTCCGCAGGCCGCGATCGGCAAGGCGTCGGTCTACTGCGCCGGCCGGGGCGTGACGACGCTGTACGCGGCCTCGCCGTCCCTGCGCGCCCGCGCGCGCCACGCGATCCCGCCGGTGACGCTGACCGGCGGCAGCACCTTCGCGCTCACGTTCTCGGTGCGCCGGCGGCCCGGCCGGCACGTGCGCGTGCGGGTCGGGTACACGACGGTCTTCGGCGACCGCTCCTCGTCCGGCTGGACGCCCGCGACCGTCAGCCTCAGCCGCTTCGCGGGCCGCACCGTCCGGATCACCGCCTCAGGCGGAGACCTGCGCGCGGTCCGCGTCACGCGCCTCTGACTCGCGCCTCCCCCACTTCCCGCCCGCCTCGCCGCGGCGCGAGCCACGCGCTCTCCCCGACCGGCACCGTGCCGCCGACGAACAGCGCCGGTAAGGGCGGCGGCCGGCCCAGCGCGCCGTGAACCTGGGCGATTTCCTGGCGCGTTGCCGCTCATCCCGCCCGCGAGGTGTCGCTTTTCCACCGCCCGCGCCAGAAAGTGACCACTCGCCGCGCACCGACGGCCTCGCCCCGCCCACCCGGCGCCGGCGCCGCGGCCCGCACTCGCGGACGACAGGCGCGGACTGCCGGGGCGTCCCCCTCACCTGCCGCCGTTCGCCGGGAAGCGCGCCGCGGAGCGCGCGCGGCGCGGCGAGCGGTCGCGTTTGCGCCGCCCGCGCCAGAAAGTGACCACTCGCCGCGCACCGACGGCCTCGCCCCGCCCACCCGGCGCCGGCGCCGCGGCCCGCGCTCGCGGACGACGGGCGCGGACTGGCGGGGCGTCGCCCTCACCTGCCGCCGTTCTCCGGGGCCCAGAAGCGCGAGTCAAGTCCCGGGAGGTGGTGTAGGAGTGCGGCGTGTTGATCGTCGGTGGGACGTTGGCTGCTCAGGCCGCTTGGAGCGCTGGGATCTCCTCCTTGATCTCTGTCATTGATGACTTCTCTGGGTCTGTGAGGCAGAGAGAGATCGACTCCGCTGAGAGGTAGCCGCGGCCGACGAGCCATTCATCGTTTTGCTCGATGCAGAGCATCCCGGCGAGCCGGACGAGCGAGCGGTCGTCGGGGAAGATGCCGACGACGTCGGTGCGCCGGCCGACTTCGCGGTTGAAGCGCTCCAGCGGGTTGGTCGAGCGCAGCTTGCGCCAATGGCTAGGCGGGAACGCGTAGAAGGCGAGGATGTCCGGTTCGGCGTCTTCGAGCAGCGTGGCGATCTTGCCGAGGCGCCCGTCGAGATGCGCGACGGCTTCCGAGAGTCGATCGCGCGCCTGTTCCAGGTTCTCGGCGGCGAAGATCGGTCGGATCAAGGCACCCAACAGCCCGTGCTGATCCTTGCGGGCATGCCCGAAGCAGCCACGCAAGAAATGGACGGTGCAGCGGCTGCCGGGTCTGTCCGATGTTCTGTGTGTGGTGCGTGGTGACACGACGCGGCGCTGATGTCGCCGTGCCCGCCTGAGTCGAGGAGCCCCGGAGGGGCGAGTCGGCTCGGGCGGGCACGGCGGGCGGC
>Ga0182736_1003189_pt1 | contig 11301 bp, 11 predicted proteins | sample eDN5th30CKraftBY_FD_128882 | JGI IMG/M metagenome (GOLD analysis project Ga0182736, IMG submission 128882) | Enriched backyard soil microbial communities from Emeryville, California, USA - eDNA 5th pass 30_C Kraft BY (version 2) (version 2) | ecosystem: Environmental > Terrestrial > Soil >...
CGTCGACTGGGTCAGCGAACTGTTCCAGCAATGTCCACGAATGCGGGACTGCACGGCCGGCAAGGAATACAGCCACGAGTGCGCTTTCGGATCACAAGGGAAAAGCAGTTCGAGCATACGGGATTTCCTGGTGCGCGAAGGCGCCGAGGAAAGTGTTTTCTAGGCTGGAAGCGCCTGACAATCCCCAAGTCGCGGACGCGCCGGCGGCGTGCTGTTTGCCGCGCCAGGCGCCTGCATAGGACATGCATTGTCCAGATCACCCGAACTGGTACATAATCAAGTACATTCCCGCTTTCCAAACGGGGATATTCATTTATTCATCAACAGGCCGGCGCACAAGCGCGTCTTCTGCGCCTGCCTTGCGCCGGCAATCCACGGGCCTCCATCCGGGAGTCGGGCCGCGAGCTTGGCATCGGACAGCCGCCCGACACAAGGAACCCACAATGAAAGCGGTCATGTTCGAAGCCTTCAATGAGCGCCCGAAACTGGTCAATCTGCCTGACCCGTCACCCGAACCGCATGGTGTCGTTGTGAAGGTCGAGGCAACCGGCGTCTGCCGCAGTGACTGGCATGGGTGGGTCGGCCATGATGCCGACATCAAGCTTCCGCATGTCCCCGGCCATGAACTGGCGGGCGTGATCGTAGCGGTCGGCAAGGACGTGATCCAATGGAATATCGGTGACCGAGTGACCGTGCCCTTCGTCGGCGGCTGCGGCGCCTGTCCCGAATGCCATGCGGGCCATCAGCAGGTTTGTCATCATCAGTTTCAGCCCGGCTTCACGCATTGGGGATCGTTCGCCGAGTACGTGTCGCTTCACAAGGCCGACCTCAATCTGGTGGCGCTGCCGGAAAGCGTGGGATTCGCCACCGCGGCGAGTCTGGGCTGCCGTTTCGTGACGTCCTTCCGGGCCGTCGTGGATCAGGGCCGAGTCGTGGCGGGTCAACGGGTGGCGGTGCATGGCTGCGGCGGGGTGGGCCTTGCCGCGATCATGATCGCGAACGCGCTGGGCGCCGACGTCGTGGCGGTGGATATCGCCGAAGACAAGCTGGCCCTGGCGCGGAGCCTGGGTGCGGCCGTCACCATCAACGCCAAGTCCGTCACCAGCGTACCCGAAGCGGTGATGGACGCGACGGGCCGCGGGGCGCACGTTTCGCTGGACGCGCTCGGCCACCCCGAAACCTGCTTCAACTCCATCCTGTGCCTGCGCCGGCGCGGCAAGCATGTCCAGGTTGGCCTGATGTTGGGCGACCATAGCACCCCCGCCGTGCCGATGAGCCGGATCGTGGCGCATGAGCTTGAAATCCTGGGCAGCCACGGCATGCAGGCGCATCGCTACGACGTGATGATGGCCATGATCCTTTCCGGCAAACTGAAGCCTGAGCTTCTCATTGGAAAGGAAATCAGTCTCGAAGAATCGATCGATGCTCTGGTTTCGATGGACAAGTTCCAGGGCGTCGGCACCACCGTCGTGACCCGATTCTAAAGTGCGGACAAGGGCGGCTTCCGCCGTGTTTGCCGGCGCAGGGAATGCCGCCCGATGAGCGGCGCGGCCTTGCCGGGAACGTATGCAAGAGCGCCGGGAGAACGCTGGATTTGCGATGCGTGGCTGGGTTCGCCGGCGGATCGGCGTGGAGGCAACTGTTACGATGCCCCCGGGGTGCCGGCGGCCGGGTCGTGCGCGGCTCAGGCGTTTTTGCGCCCGGGCAGGCCTTCCAGGGTCTGCAGGGCCAGGGCGGAATGGGCGTAGGCGCCGCCCGCGCGCATTTCAGCCGCCACCCAGATCGCTTCCATGATTTCCGCATCGGACGCGCCCGCGCGGGCTGCGCCTTCGGTGTGGCCCTTGATGCAATAGGGACACTGAGTGACATGAGCCACGGCCACGGCGATCAACTGCTTGGTTTTCGCGTCCAGCGCGCCGGGGGCGAACACGGCCTTGCTGAATGCTTTGAAGGCGGCCAGGGCGTCGGGCGCCAGCTCGGCGCGCCGCTTGGCCAGTTCGGCGGTGGGGCGGGGGTACATGGGGGAATCCATGGTGCGGGTCTCCTGAGGTTGTGACGAAGACCATCATAAACCCGCGCCGCGGGTGCGGCCGGGGATAGCCCCGTCGACGAAGGGGGCTAAGCTGGCTTCGTGGCCTTGAAAACCAAATTTTGATGCTCAGGGGATATCAGTCCCGGCATTCCCTTCTTCAAACGCGGATCGAACGGCCTCTACGATACGCTCGGACCTGCCTGCATCCTCAAGTTGCGGGTACTGCTTTTTCAGTTTGCCGGACACCTGCCAACCGTTCTCCTTGAGGGAACGAATGATGCGGTTTGCATCCTGGTCCGGCATTTCGAGCACGTCCTTGAGCCGCTCTTGTGCTTGCTGGAAGATCACCAGGACTCTGGCCTCATCAGCCATTTCGGTGCGCACTGTATATTCGACGACCCGAGCGGTGTAGAGAACGTGCTCGGTCAAATCCGGATAACGCCAGGCGAAGCGCGCATCTTCATAATCATTGAAGTGGAAGTTGCTCGGTGTGCCGTCCTCGTACGTGACCAGCTTGCCAAATCGATAGGACGTTGCATACCGCTGCATGAGCGGCCGCGAAAAGACTTCAAGCGTGCGATCGTACCCTGCCCGAAAGTCCAGGGAACTTGTGATCGTGGCAGAGACCGGCAGGATCACGCCATCAGGGATCGCCTTGTCGCGTATCAGCGTATCGTTGATCAGGAATCGATGGATCCGGCCGTTACCGTCTCGCATCGGGTGGATATAGACGAAGCCAAAAGCCAGTGCCGCGGCTCGCGCAAGAGGCTCAGCGCCGCGCGTGGCCACGTCAAATGCTTTGAGACCGCTCAGGAATTGGGGCAGGTCTTCAAATTGCGGGGCAACGTAATGGACGATGTCCTCATGCATCGCTGCCTGGCCCACGAAAACGGGCGAGCGCCGCAGGCCCAGTCCAATGGCATCATGCCCCAGAATGCCCGCTTGCAGGGTGTTCAGGCTGCTGTCGCTCAATGGATCGTCGATACGGCCGCAGTAGCGGGCGATGACGTGCGCGAAGCGCTGGATACGGTCCGCCTGATCGCCTTCCTTTTCGATCAGGAAGCTTGCCCTGGACTCCTTGAACGTGAGCCAGCTGGCGGTCCGCATCAGAACGTCGGCACCAAAGGCCCTGTCCAGTTCGGTCAATGCCGCGCTCAGATCGAACTTCAAAGCTTCCCGGACGGTTGGGGTGCGGCGGATCAAGGGACAAAAATCAGGTGTCCCCGGGAGGTTGTCATTGACCCGCCAACGGCGCGCTCGCTGCGATTGCGTCCGGGCAAGATAGTCCTTCGGCGAGATAGCGTCTACATAGCCGCCGTTAGTAATATCGGGTACATCCAGACGCAGTCCGGTCAGCCATTCATACAGGAACCCGGTACGGCGCGCGTACTGTCCGAAGGGTTCACGCCGACACCAGGCCTCTATAGGTTCAGGGCCGATGGCTGCGAACAGACGGGCAAAAAACTCAAGATGAATCTCTTCGTACTTGAGTCCGAATTCGAAGTGGCCAGAAACGTCGTCGGTGGGTCGGTAGCTTGGAGGATACCGGTTCTCGACATGTCCATCACTATCCCGGCTGGCACGGACTGTAGCGATCAGAGATTCGACGCGCAGGGGTTGTGCCGACTTGATGCCGTATCGATTTGCGAGGGCTTTGAAGCCTACGAGCATGGCCGAAATCCCTACTAGTAACGGAAAAACGATAATTAATTTTAAATTTTATGCGAAAACAATAATTAAATCAAAATGAATCGGCTAATGATTGCTTCAATTTACTATTGAATCGGTAGGTTGGCATGAAAACGATAATAAAGCCTGTGGTGCAGGGTAGGGTAGCGGGAGGTGTCAGGTACATGACGGATGTGATGAAAGGTGCTTTGCGCTGGGAGTGTCCCACTGTTACGCTAAACAGATTTCAGCGGCAGAAACAACCGGCGATGACCGCCCGAGCCCAGCAGCGAGAAGCCAAACTGCTCATAGAAGCTATGTGCCTGCTCGTCAATGGCATCGACGATCATGGCATAAATGGCGATCTGGTCGCTGATTGCCAACGTGTGCTGAATGGCATTGACCAACAGCATTCTGCCCACGCCATGGCCACGGGCTTGCTGATCGACACCAAGCCTACCCAGCAATGCCGCCGGGATCGGATGTCGAGGCAACTTGCGGGCGACACTGTCAGGCAACTGATCGAGTTCAATCGAAAGCGTGGACAATGTGTAATAGCCCACAATGGTGTGCGGATCCGCTGGTGTCGTCGCAACAAATACGCGACTGATGCGGCGCTGCACATCTTGGCTGGCCTGCTTGTGGAGATAACTATCCAGCGCAGGCACACCGCAGTGAAAGCCAGATCTTTCGTGGCTGCTGTCCAGCGCGGAGATGAACAGAGACGAATAATCAGTCATCTGCTGGTCACACGCTGCTCATGTTCCTTGAGGGCGGCGGCCAGCCTCTTGTTGAGTCGGACAGGCTTGGCCAGGGCATCGAAGAATGCCTCGGAATCCTGGTTGTTCAGGCGCATGACTTCGTGCGCGTCAATGGTCTTTTCAGCATGCGCCAGGGCACTGGTCAGGATAAAACTGCTGACCGTTTTTCCCTCGAAACGCGCGGCACGCTCCAGTACTTGCTTAGCGCGGTGTTCCAACCGCAAATTAATGCGTTCCTGTTTGGTATTGGTCGCTGCACTCATGGCAAGTACCTCTGCATCTGTAAATAGATAGACCATAATTGTACGTCAAAATGGTGCCTTATTGAACTATAGTTTCAACGCTGAGAACTGCGCTGGGTGATGGCGACTAGGCGCAGATACGGGCGATGGTCCGATAGACTGGACAGCGACATGTCGCCCATGACGGCAATCCCAGGCGTGTTGGTTGTCGTCTCATTTCATCAAATTGCCATCACCCCATAAGATACTTGGAAGTCTCCTTTCTTTGACAGGATGGCGCCTCATGGATGACGATCAGCTTGCCGAGTTTATGCAGTTCTCAAGAAAGTATCGACATAAGTTCAGGCGAATTGCCAAAGCAACTCGAAATGAGTGTGAACACGACGACGTACAAAACGAAGCCTGGATATTAGCCGAACGTTGGGCACAGGCTGGGACACCGATAGACTTCGACGACCAAAAAGACATAGATAAACTCTTCTCGTTTCTTTACAACAAGCTGGTAAAGCACGTAGAGAAGAAGATACGCAACGCTGTTCGGCTAGACCATTACTCGTACGGGGACAACTCCGAAAGTGAAGTCCACCCGTTGATGAATAAGTTAGAGACTTCAGAAACCTCTCGGCCGCTGCAAATGTTACTGGCATTGGAGTCTGCCACCGATCAATCCCGAGAGCCCGAGTCACATGAATCAAGGGCCGGTGCATACCTATATTTACTGCAGCATCACCGTAACAAGATGCGGTCTGTCGCGGACCAACTGCTGATCTCACTTTCTTATTGCTACTACCGTTTCAACGAAGCACTGGAAATGGCGCGCAGCCAAAGTGATCTGCCCGACACCATAGGCAAATTGAGCCCTGCATTTTCTCCAGGCCCCTGGCGATCCTTTCGTCTGCCACGAAGAGGGCGGTCACCTTGCTTGACACGGTCCGGGGTTCAAATGGATCTTTCACTACCGCTTCCCGTCGATTCGCGATAGCAGAACACACAACCTGATTAACCGCGACATGCTTTACTTGCGCTCATGCCATCGCTGCGCGATGGCTGCGAAAGAAATGAAAAGAAGCAAATCCGTTTCAGCAGTATGCAGCCACTCAACCAAACCGCAAGAACGAAATCACCAAACGCAAAAAGGCCCAAACCGAAACTTGGGCCTTTTTAGAATTCAGAGCGGGAGACGAGTCTCGAGCTCGCGACCTCAACCTTGGCAAGGTTGCGCTCTACCAATTGAGCTATTCTCGCGTGGCATATATTGCATGCACTGTCCTGGCACCGGTTCAACACCGTGCTAGCTGTTTCGTTTACCGAAAAGCGTCCGGTGTATCCACGCGTCCAGATCTTGCCGATCGACCTTTCCGAGAAGATATTTGTCTCTCTTGATCCGTTCGAGAGCGCCTCTCGTCAGATAGGAGGATGTGACGATGACGCCCTTGCTTGCGCCAAGTTCCTGTCGAGTGTCTGCCAGTTCGCGTACAACGGAAAGGCCGACCTTGTTGGACAAGGCCCATTTTTTGGCTTGCCAAAGTGTCTTGAAGTATCCGCTGGGCCCGAGATCCTTGACTGCTATGACATCGACACCGCCGTCTTTGGAGCCCCTCATGAGTTCAACGTTATAGCCATCTGTCTCCAGCAGCGAGGCTATGAGCCTCTCGAAGTCTCTCCATGATATTTCGTCAAGTGCCGTGGGACCCGCCTGAAGCCGCCGCAAAAGGGAAAAGCTGGGCGAGAACCTCGCGAGACGTAATTCGGCGGGAGGAGCCTCGAGAATTGACTGGGCCAGCATCAACTCGCTTTTGAAGCGAAACTGGGAGTCGAAGGATAGGTCGAGAGGAGCGTTCCGGGATATGAATAGGGATCTTCTTCTGTTATTGAGTTTCAGCATCTGATCGACCAGCGACACCAGTGACCCTGTTTCGTACGCGGGGTCGTCCGCTACGATAAGCCAACGTTTCTCCCGTGCCGCCTCTTCGATCAATTCCTCGGTGCCGTTTGTTCGAAGCGATTGCAGCGTTGCCGATACTCCTTGTCGATGGAGGCAATCCTCGAACGACATTCCAAGCTCGATGCCATAGCGCCTGGCCATATTGCTCCACTGATCCCGGATCACGGGCCGATCGGAAATGACGAGCAAGGAGTCAACGACGCCTTGCAATAGCATTTCATTTGCGGCAACGAGCGTGGTCGCGGTTTTCCCGGAGCCCACTGGGGCCACCAATAAACTCTTGGCGTTCTGCTGCAGCAAGAACCGGTCTACAAAGTCGCGCTGCCATGGCGCTAAAAGGGGGATGTCGTCGATATTCACCGCAGTGACCCGGATGGCCAATGTTGGGATTCTGGATCGTGTGCGGTCACTCTAGACGATAGTGGGAAAGTGCGCCACTGGAAACAGTGGTACCGGTCTTTGTCTCAAGCAGGCAATGCCTTACTTGCCTGTCTTTTTTGCTTCTGCCTTTCTTACCGGACAGATTTGTCCGCATAATTCCAGCCGGCGACTGGCGCAGGCTGTCGCCGCAGTATAGCGGCCAGCGTACCGCCGGCCTTCGGAGACAGCGTTTATTTGCGCCGGCCTATGCCTATCACCACGAAACCAGCCACGATGGCCAGCACGCTGGCCCAGGTAGGAATGAAGATCGATTTCTCTGTTTCGGCGGTCGCCTTGACCGAACCGATTTGAAGCACGGTCTCTTCGGATGTGTAGCTAAAACCTTGGTAAACCAAGGCAATGGCGCCCAGTGCAATTAGCACGGCGCCGACGATAACGGCGGGTTTCATTGATTCCTCTTCTTTCTGGTCGTGATGACGGCAGACGATAGCACATCGGGGAAGTGCCAGGTGCGATACGATCTGTCACACTTTGTGTGGTCCCCAACTTGGTCTGGCTCTTGTTCTGAACCTGCCTCCGCCCACGGGGGAGCAAGGACGGTACGGAAACGAAAAAGCCCAGACCGAAGTCTGGGCTTTTCAAGAATTCTGGAGCGGGAAACGGGAACGCGAAAGTCCAATTACTCCCTTGATTTACCAGGTTCTTTTCTAATCCTGAAAAGAGTGATGGGCCCATTTCTGTACCCATCGGAAAAGATGATACATCATTTCGAGAATGCAGTATCTACTGGGGCTGCCAAGGGCTACTGACAGCCGTGCCTTCATCTTGATATGAGACTCTGCTCGGTACTACTTCAACCTGCGCGCAGTAGGGAGCCAAAATGTACTTCCATCAACACCGAATGTGTTATTGGGAAAGGCCACCTCTTGAGCCACGTATAGGCGGTCGCCTTTCTTGGCATAGAGGGGTGCAAACTGAGGTTAAACGCTTATTTGGCGCATGCTTGAAATTTATCCGGGCGATTGAAGTCGTATTGTTTATTGGTTATATTTAATACGGAATTCTGTAAGGATTGAATTATGCCGCGAACCACGACGATGACCGTTCGCCTCAAAGGCTCATTGAGCGACTTTGTGGCCGCTAATGTAGGCGAGCATGGCACCTATGATAACGTCAGCGAATACGTCCGTGACCTGATTCGCCGAGACAAAGAACGGGCGGAGGCAGAGGTGTTTGACAGGCTCAAGACCGAGTTGACCCATGCCTTCGCAGCACCGGAGTCTTCGTATCAGCCGCTGACAGCAGCGGACATCATCGCACGCAACAAGACCTGAATACATGGTCAATGTTCGCATACAAGAGGCCGCTTCCTACCGGCTCGATGAAATCTATCGCTATACCCGTGACCGATGGGGCATACAGCAGGCGGATCACTACATTACTGGGATATTCCAGGCGATTGCCAAGATCGAAACCCGCGAGATAGCCTCACGACCAGTCCCAGCGGAGTTCGGGGTGGAGGGTTATTTCTTTCGCTATGAGAAACATATTGTCTACTGGCGTAGGTTGTCGAATGGTGACATCGGTATCGTGACCATTCTGCATGAGCGGATGCATCAGATAGAGCGATTTCAAGATGATTTTGGAACTTGAAGGTGATTTGCAAACGGACTTCTGTCATAAACTCGCTCGACCTTTAGCGCCAATCCAGCCCCAGAAGGTTTTAAGGTTCGTACGTTAGACCATACATCTTTGACGGCCGGACCGCCTGCTGCTAATAAATTGCTTCTTGGGGGGTGTCGATTAGCTGTTTCCGGCCAAAACCAGTAGTTCGAGCTGCCATCTCTAAAAGAGTCATTGGATTTTCCCTCGTCCCCCATATTTCAAACATGAGCAGAAGCCCAACAAATAATATGCACGCCCAACCATCATTTCGAGCGAAACACCTAACCAGATGTCACATATGGACGCATATGCCTATTGGTATGTGCATCCCCCGTGAACTTTGCGTTAGACCTGTTTGGTGATGCTGTGGGCCCACTTGCACTCTTCGACAAATCGTTCCTGCAGTCGCTCACTGTTGACGAGTCGGTTTGGTTCGATCACTTCTTCCTGCCCGTCATTAGCCCGCTGTTCTTTGTCGAGACGCTGGCGGATCTGAGCAAGCGTGAGCGCGAGAGCGCCTCAAGAACCCCCGAGGATCTAGTTCGCATCATCGCGGACAAAACACCTGTCATGTCGGGGGTGCCTTGCGTCCATCACGCGCAGCTCTGTATTGCCAACCTGATGGGACATGAGGCACCACACTTTGGCCAAGTTCCTCTTGCCGGCGGGCGCCCAGTTAAAGGCGCCGACGGAAAGCCGGGAGTGGTGTTCAAGAACTCCCCTGAAGCTGAAGCCTTCTCACGGTGGCAACGCGGGGAGTTCGACGAAATAGAACGCGACTTTTCCTCCTCTTGGCGCGCAATGCTCGCAAACTTGAATTTGCCTAATGTCGCTTTAAGGATGCGTGCGCTGGGCATAACTCCTCAAAACTGTAAGACCATAGAACACGCACATGGTATTGCCGCCTCGCTTGTAAATACACGGTTCCAGCCAGAAAAACAGCTTGCGCTTCTCTTTTACTTCGTTAATATCCCGGAGCACATGTGGGGCCCAATCGTTCAGCGATGGTCGGATGCCGGCTTTCCCGCGCTAGTGCAGCATGCAAGCTACGCAGCACATGTGCTGAAGGTTGAGCTCTTCTTTCAGATTGCGCTTGCCGCCAATCTGATTTCATCAGAACGGGCGTCGAACCGCGCGGATATTGCCTATTTCTTCTACCTGCCGTTTTGCCACATCTTCGTCTCTGGAGACAAACTACATCGACGCTGCGCGCCCGTGCTTCTTACCAAGCGGCAAGACTTCGTCTGGGCTCCGGACCTGAAGGCCGACATAGCACGCATTAATGAGGAACTCTCTGCTACACCTGAAGCGGAACGTCAGATGGGTCTGCACAAATTGGCACCTCAACCACCAGGCGATCCAAGCGGTGTAGTAGCCTCTTTGTGGAGGAAGCATGCGCCAAACTCTCTATCACCATCCGAGTCTCAGACTTCCGTGTCAGCAGAGGCTGAACGGAAGTTAGTTGAATATCTCAAGTCATTTACAAATGCTCCAACCTCTCCCGATGTTGCGACGCTGCCATCTGACGAATTTGAGAGCGTTGCAATTGAACGACTCGTACCCGCTAAACGGGGCAGTTGGTGGCTAATTCCGAAAGAAATCGCGGATCGAGAACGGAACGAAGAGGTCTAACATGGCAATCAACACGGACGCCCTATCGACGGGTGTTCAGCCGCCTACGGTCCGCCAGTCATTTCTACGTTGATTTTTCCTCGAACGTCCGCTTTCCAACTTTTCGAATGTCTCCTTGGGGTCGAAAGCGATCACTAGCATGAGCACAAATTTTCCCTAGATACATAATAGATCGTTATGAGAGATTTTGATCGCACAAACTTTGCAAGTATTGAAAAAAGCATCCCTGAGCGTCCTGGGATATATGGGATTTATACCTTAGACAATGTTCCACTAAAAGTTGGCATTAGTGTAAATCTTAGGCGACGCCTTCGACAGCATAAGGAGTCGAGGCAAAAATACCTATTGCTTCGTTTCAATGGAAACTGGGCTAATCCGGCCGATGTCAAAAGCACGCGGTCGATTTTAGCCAAACACCTTTATTTCTCAACTGCGGACGGATTTAACCTTAAACTTGAGACAGATCGTCAACGATATCTTCTCGAGAATTGCTATATTCTGTTTAAAACAACGGGAAGCAGAGAAGAAGCTCGAGAAATAGAGAAGCAATTGGAAGCCACCGGAAAATTTCGATTTATCGGGCGAGTTAAACCATGACCTCTACTCCGTCGAAGCGTCCAATTTCAGAGGATTAGCCAATAGACAGCTTTGGGTCGATAACCGTCAGTCACGAAACATCAGAACCGGTCGATCAGAATACAACTCTCATCGGTGGCCGGGGTGGGGCCTGATGACTCCCGTTACCTCTCCAAAAAAAGAAAATGGCCCAACCGAGGTTGGACCATTTCGGAATTTGGAACGGAAACGAGACATGACCTAGTCGTCCAGCTGTATTCACTTAGCAAGGAATTTTACTTATATTGGCGAAGTATCGGTGTAATGACCCAGCGGAACCTGCTCAGATTATGCGGCTAATGCGAATGCCTCGGCCGGGGTTTTCATGGCCAACGCCTGGTGTGGGCGCCGGTGGTTGTA
>Ga0182736_1003191_pt1 | contig 11291 bp, 11 predicted proteins | sample eDN5th30CKraftBY_FD_128882 | JGI IMG/M metagenome (GOLD analysis project Ga0182736, IMG submission 128882) | Enriched backyard soil microbial communities from Emeryville, California, USA - eDNA 5th pass 30_C Kraft BY (version 2) (version 2) | ecosystem: Environmental > Terrestrial > Soil >...
ACGCGCAACGCGGCGTCCAGCCATTGTTGGCAGGCCAGGCCCTGCTCGCGCATCTGTTCGGCCATGAAGGGTGCGCCGTGGCGGCGCATTTCGGCCTTTTCCAGATAGAAATCCGCAGCCCGGAAAGCCTTCGCACGTTTTTTCAGGACTTCCCCCAGCGCGTCGTCCGGCGCGGCAAGCGCGTCGAAGTCCGTCCACAGCGTCGTGCCCACGAACCGCACGCCGCCGATCACCGTGGTCTCGCGTTCCAGCCATTGGATGCCCAGGTTCTCGCACAGGTCGCGCAGACGCTCATGCGTCTCGTCGAAATCGACGTTGTCGTATTCGTGGTTGCCCGGCACGAAGAGAACCGGCGTGGGCCAGCCGTGGCGGGGCGAATAGTCGCCCAGGCCGAAATCGTCCCGCTCCAGCCTTGAGCCCTGGCGATACGAACCGATGTCGCCGGCCAGGATAAGCAGGTCGGCCCCGGGCGAAGGTTGTGCCACGAAGGTGGGATCGGTTTCAAGATGCAAATCGGAAAGCAATTGGATCTTCATGGGCCCTATCTTAGGCGACGAGCGGACGCGCTGCGCCGGGCCCGCATCCGTGCGACACTTTCCCCCAAGCATTTGCCGACCCAACGGCAATCACCCAAACCCACCACCCACCGGATACAGGAGGAACTCCCATGCGTATCGTGTTTGCCGCCGCAGCGCTCCTGCTTGCAGCGGGGGCGCAGGCCCAAGTGCTCAAGTGTGACCAGGCCTCGACCCAGACCGACATGAACCTTTGCGCGGACCAGGCCTATCGCAAGTCCGACGCCGACTTGAACGCCGCGTACAAGGAAGTGACCGAGCGTCTGAAAGACAGCAAGGCCGCCTTGACGCAATTGCAGACCGCGCAGAAGGCGTGGCTGTTCTTTCGCGATGCCGAATGCGCGTTTTCGTCAGCAGGCGTTACGGGCGGCAGCGCGTATCCGATGGTGCTGAGCCAGTGCCTGGATAAGCTCACGCAGGCCCGCACCAAGGAACTGCGCGCGTATCTCGCGTGCGAGGAAGGCGACACCAGCTGCCCGGTGCCCCGCGAGCCATGAGCACTGGCAGGCAGACTGGCGGGGATCAGCTCAAGCCGGACGCCGGCAGCCCGGACGCCGGCAGCCCCGACCCTGGCCTGATCGTCGACGAGCACGGCGTGCCGCGCTGCTTCTGGCAGCCGTCCATGCCGGACTATCACGATCATGAATGGGGCCGGCCCGTGGCGGACGACCGGCGGCTGTTCGAAAAGATCTGCCTGGAAGGCTTTCAGGCCGGCATGGCGTGGATCACCATCCTGCGCAAGCGCGAGGCGTTTCGCGAGGCGTTCGACGATTTCGACATGGAACGCGTGGCGCGCTATACCGAGCGCGACGTGGAGCGCCTGATGGGCAATGCCGCCATCGTGCGCAACCGCGCCAAGATCGTGTCGGCCATCAACAACGCGCAGCGCGCGCGCGAACTGGCCGATGAAACCGGGTCGCTCGCCGGCTGGCTATGGTCGCACGAGCCGCCGCCGCAGGCGCGTCCGGCGGCCGTGGACCGGCACTACTGGGACAACAATCCCACCTCCAAGGCGTCGATCGAACTCTCGCGCGCGTTGAAGCGGCGCGGCTGGACGTTCGTCGGGCCAACCACCATCCACGCCTTCATGCAGGCCGTCGGGATGGTAAACGAGCACATGAGCGGCTGCGTCTGCCACGGGCAGATCGAGGCGGCTCGGGCGCGCTTCCGGCGCCCCGGCTGAATCAACGCGCCGCAACGCCGGCCCGCGCCCGCGCAAGCGCGCGGAGCACCGCAAAGGCGTCAGACCACGCTGATCCGCAGTTCAGCCAGCAGCGCCGCCGCCTGGGTCTTGGAAATGGTGGCGCCCGCCAGCCGCGCGGCGGCCGTCAGATCCAGACCGCCCAGATCGGCCTCGCGCAGGTCCGCGCCTTCGAAGTGAACGTTTTTCAGGGTGGCGTTGCGCAGGCTGCCGCCGTGAAAGACCGTCTCGCGGAAATCGCTGCCCGATAGGTCCGCGTCCGAGAAATCGAGCTGGAGCAGGTTGCACTTGCGAAACGACACGCCGCGCAGCAGGGCGCCGACCAGCAGGCATTCCTCGAGCGACCACCCCAGGCACGCGATGCCATCGAAATCCGAACCCGTCAGCTTGCATGCCCGCAAGCGCGCGCTGGCCAGCCGCGCACGGCGCCAGTTGGCATTGTTCAGGTCGCAGTTCTGGAACAAGGCCTCGCTGGCGTCGGCCGATGCGAAATTGGCCGACCCGCCCCGGCAGCGCAGCCATTGCGTGTCGGTCAGGTCCGCACCTTGGAACGAGGCGCCGGCGATCGCGCAGCCGCTGAATTGAAAGCCGCGCAGATCCAGGCGCGAAAAGTCCGCCTCCTGGAAGTCGCAATCGACGAATGACAGCGGGACGCCCGGGGCAGCCTCGATCAGGGCCAGCATCGCCTTGCGGTCGATATCCTGGCCCTCGATCGGTGGCGGTACGGTTTGCGTCATGCGGATCAGGCCGACGCGTCGGACTGCATGCGGCCCAGGATGAATCCGTCCACGGCGCTGGTGCGGCCGCGCCACAGGGTCGGCTGTCCCGCAATGGGCGTGCCGTCAGCGGTGAAGAACAGCGCGTCGGCCAGGTGGATGTAGTTGGGCAGCGGGTCAACGGGCTGCGGCAGGCGGAACACGTCGCCCAGCTCGGCCAGCGAAGCGTGCACGGTCTGGCGCGTGTCATCGTCCATCGACGCCAGCGAGCCCGAAAAGCTGGCGGCGAAGGTGTCGAAGTACTCGGCGCCCGAAACGATCGAGCCGGACACCAGCATGCCGCCCATCTGCAAGGTCACGCCAATGCTCTCGATCTGGCTGCCGTTGTTGACCAGGTTGACCAGGAACTGCAGGAAGGCGTCCGCGGTGGGTGCGGCGGCAGCAGGCTGGCTGGCGGCGGAGGGGTCGATGCTCATGAGAGGGGTCTCTGAAAGGTTTGCAAGAGGCACAAGATACTCGAAGGACGCTGAAAATGGTCGCGCGGCAATCCCGCGAGAAGCGGGCCGATCGGGCGCCTGACCGGGCCTTCCGGCGGCGCGGGTGGGGAGTATGTTGGCACCCTGACCGCCATTCCCTTTGGAGCCTCCATGAGCAGCGTGAATTTCCTGGGTATCAATGCCGGCGCCGGCCAACCCGCGTCCGCCCGCAACGCCAACGCCACTGCCGGCGAGGGCTTTCGCGCGGCGTTCGCCGACGCTACCGAGCGCAACCGTTCGGCCATGGGCCGTGGCGTCTCCGGCGCCTCGCAATCCGCGCCGTCGCAGGCCGAGCAGGAATTCATGGACTACGCCGCGATGTCGATCGAGGACAAGATGTTCTACGCGGCCTTGGCAAGCCTGGGCATTTCCAAGGAAGAGTACGACGCCATGTCGGCCGCCGAACGCCTGGAAGTCGCCCAGAAGGTGTCCCTGGCAATGCAGCAGCTAGCCAAGGCCGAAAATACGAAGGAAGTGCTCTGAGGTCCTGACGGCCCAATGCGAAAAGGCCCGCTTGTGCGGGCCTTTTTCACATCACCATCCCCAGCAGGTGCCCGACGCCGGCTTGCCGCAGGTGCGGTAATTCACCGCGAACCACAGCTTGCCCGCGCCGCGCGGCGTGCCGTCTGACGTCTTGACGTCGTTGCGCGGCAGTTCTTCCAAGGTGTCGCGCGCGGTCTTGGTGGGCGAGCCGCTGGCCGCGTTGGGCGCCAGCACGATGCGGCCCAGGCTGGCGGCATCGCGGTCCTCGAACACGATATCCGTGTCGTTCAACGCGCTCATCTTCAAGGAGGCATCGCGCACGGCGGCGGCGTAGCTGTCGCTGGCGCCGGTCGGCAGGATGTCCTTGTTCAGCGTGCTGACCGCCAGGATCTCGGCGGGCGTGGCCGGCGCCTGCATCTTGTACTGATCCAACCCGGGCAGTTGGCCCGCCGCGGCCTGCCGGCGCAGCCAGTCGCCCCACAGGAATTCCGCGAACTCGGGCAGGTTGCCGTTGCTGTAGGCGATGTCGCGGGTGAAGTACACCAGCGAGCGATAGCGGTCTTCCTGCATGCCGCCGGGTTCCTGCGCATGGGACAGCCCCAGGCGCGTGGGCAGCTGGTCGACGGTGATGGGCTGATTCTGGCCGTCGCGCAGCCACGCGCGGCGCTCGTCCACCAGGCGTTGCCAGAAGGCGGCCGCGGTCGTCAGATCGCTGTAGTTGGCGTCGACCTTCACCCACACCGGCAGCTTGGGGCCGCCGTCAAAGATCTCGCGCAGGGACGAGAACGTGTGGTGGCCGTCGGTCAGGTACAGATTGCCGTCCCAGCCCACCACCACCGTCTTCAGGTTGGCGGTGTGGGTGCCCGGCGCGTCCAGGCAGGCGAACGTGTCGGGCTGGTCCAGGCGGGCGGCGCGGGCTTCGGCGATGCTCTGGAACTTCTGCGCGCGCTCGGCGCCGCCCACGTCTTCGCAGTAATCGTCGAACTTCTTGCCGACCGTGCGGTTCAGGTAATCCAGCTGCAGCACCGGATCGGCCGCCCAGGTGGCGCGGTCGAAGTCGCCCTGCCAGCGGCCCAGCTTGTAATAGATCTGGTCATAGCCGATCGCGGCCTGCGTGGGGTGCAGTTCCTCGATGCGGACCTGGATCACGTCGCCCGGCTTGGTCTGCAGGTAGGCCGTATTGCGCGGGGGCGTTTCAGGTTGCGGTTCCGGAGCGGGCGTCTGCGGCGGCGCCGGGGTTTCGGCGACAGGCGGCTGGACGGCGTCATCGTCATCGTCGCCGCCGCCATTGCAGGCGGCCAGGACCAGCGGCAGCAACGCCAGGGACAGGGCGCGGGCAAGGCGCGTTCGCGGACGGAATACGGGCGAGAACTCGGAAGGGGAACGAGAAGGCATGACAGTTCGTGGGAGGCTGCGATCAGTAAGGGAGGCCGATCATGCCGGACGCGTGTTTCCTGCGCATTGCACGTCACCATGAATCTGACCGAGCATAGCTTGCGCGGCGCGCAGCAGGGAGATAATGGCAGCGCGCCCGGCGCGGGACCGTGGCGCGATACCGGAAAACCCAGGGAGGCTGCCGGCAATGGCTTACATCAACTTCTGGCGCGTCTGCTTCGCGCTGACGCTCAGCGCAATCGGCTTCGGTGCGGCGGCGGACGACCGGGGCGCGCAACTGCTGGAGGCGTCCGGCAAGGGCGACACGGCGCGGGTGCGCCAATTGCTGGCCGCAGGCGCGCCGCTCGAGGCGCGGGACGGGCAGGGCAACACGCCGCTCCTGCGCGCCACACAAGGCAACCACGCAGCGGCCGCGGCGGCGCTGATCCAGGCTGGCGCGGACGTGAACGCCAAGAACGGCATGCAGGACAGCGCCTATCTATTGGCGGGCGCGCAGGGGTATCGCGAGATTCTGGAACTGACGCTGACGCACGGCGCGGATCTGAAAAGCACCAACCGCTACGGCGGCACGGCGCTGATACCTGCTTGCGAGCGGGGTCATGTCGAGGTCGTCAAGCGTCTGCTTCAGGCTGGGGTGGATCCGAACCATGTCAACCGGTTGGGTTGGACCGGGCTGCTGGAAGCCATCATTCTGAGCGATGGCGGACCGCGTCATCAGGCCATCGTGGGGCTGCTGATCGAAGGGGGCGCGGACGTGAATCTGCCGGACAAGGACGGCCGCACGCCGTTGCAGCACGCCCGCCAGCGCGGGCAGACAGAGATCGTCCAGATGCTGGAGCGCGCCCGGGCGCGGTAGCGGCCCGGGCGGCGGGGTGGGCCGGCGCCGCGCAGGCGGACCGGCCCGGCACACGCTTAGAACTGGTGGCGGATGCCCACGCCGGCGGCGGTGCTCTTGACGCCGTCGATGAACGCGTAGTCCGTGCCGTACGAACCGTAGGCGTACAGGTTGGTGCGCTTGGACAGGTCGTAGGTGTAGCCCACGCTGTAGACGTTCATGTTGGCGTCGCCGCCCGTCAGCTTGTCGTTGGACGGGGCCACGTGCTGCCACGACGTGAACAGGCTGCCGGCTGCGCTGACGGGGAACGTTGCGCCCAGCATGTAGGAATTGGCCTTGAAACCGTCCACGAAGCGGTTGATGCCGAATTCATCGCTGAACGGCGTGCCGGCCGGCAGGTCCTGGCCGACGAACCAGCCGTCGGTGGTGCGGCCGTAAGCGGCGGCCAGCTTGACGACTTCCAGGTCGTACGACGCGCCGATGGCGTACTGGCGCGGCGTGGCGCCGTTGTCGATGGAACCGCGGTTGGAACCGTTCAGCTGGTCATACGTCAGCGTCACGTTCAGCGGACCTTGCACGTAGCGCAGGCCGGTCGTGATGCCGCGGGTGTTGTCGGCGGTCTTGAAGCCGGTCTGGTCCGTCGTCGTGTCGTCCACGCTGAACGAGTAGCCCACGGCGAATTCAAAGCCGTTCACCGACGGGGTGCGGTACATGACCATGTTGTCCCAGCGCATGGTGTTGGCCGCGCTGAACCCCAGGCCCAGGTTGGACTGGGTGTAGCTGGTGTAGAAGGGATCGATGTCGGCCAGGTAGTTGGAGCCGACGGTGGCCTGGCGGCCGAATTCGAGCGAACCCCAGGCGTCGTTGGCCAGGCCGATGGTGGCTTGGCGGCCGAACAGGCGGCCCGACTGGCCGCGGCTGCCGTTGGCGGAGTCAAAGCCGCTTTCCAGCTTGAAGACGGCGCGCAGGCCGTCGCCCAGATCTTCGGATCCGCGCAGGCCCCAGCGGGAGCCGGCCTGGATGCCGTTGATCATGCCGACTTTGGAACCACTGTAGCCATCGCCCTTGATCTTGTTGTAGCCGAGGCCGGTGTCGATGACACCATAGAGGGTGACTGACGGTTCTGCCTGGGCAACGCCTGCGAAAGAGGCCAGCATTGCCGCGGCGAGCAGCGTCTTTTTCATCCGGAAAACTCCTGTGTTGCAGTTGAAGAAAAAGCAAAAGGAACACGGCGCCAAGCATCAACCCGGCGGTGTTCCTCGGGGCATAGTGTAGAACAATGCGTTAATTGTCGTTATCCGCCGTCAATTTTTGCCAAAATTCGAAGTTGTTCTAGTGGCGCACGCGCCCGAAACCTGCGCAGGCGGATCGGGGCCGGATTGACCTGGATCCGTCATAGTGGCATCTTGCCCAAAACCCGAATCTTGGAACCCTCGTCTTGGAATTTCCCCAGCCGCTCGTCACCGTCGACGCCGTCCTTCTCACCCTGCGCGAATCCGGCCTGGAAGTCGCGCTGCACCAGCGCGACCGCGAGCCCTTCCAGGGCGCGATGGCGCTGCCTGGCGGCGTGGTGCACGCCGACGAGGACGCGTCCACCGAAGACAGCATCCGGCGCGTGTTGCGGGAAAAGACCGGTTTCGAGCCGCGCTACCTTGAGCAGCTGCAGGTGTTTTCGGGCATGGATCGCGACCCCCGGCAGTGGTCGCTGTCGGTGGCCTACGTGGCCCTGGTGCCCGCCGCCGAACTGGCCGCCGCCACGCGCGCCGAGTTCCGCTTTGTCAGCGTCGACGCGCTGCCGCCGCTGGCGTTCGATCACGCCGCCATCGTCCGGGCGGCCGTGGATCGCCTGCGCAGCAAGTCCACCTATTCCACGCTGCCGTTCTTTCTTTTGCCCGAGCGCTTCACGCTGACGCAGCTGCAGCACACCTACGAGGCGATCCTGCAGACCCGGCTCGAGAAGTCCAATTTCCGCCGCAAGATGGAAGCGTGGGGCGCGCTGGAGGCCACCGACGAACAGGTCGGCGGCGCGCAGCGGCCGGCGCGCCTGTACCGGCTGAAGGATTTCACGTTTTTCGACCGCAGCGTCGGATGAGGCGTGAGCGCGTCCAATCAAATGCAAAGATAGTTGCACAATGACAATAAGTAGGCTTATACTGGCGTCACTTAGTTTTGAAATGCCACTAAGGGACGATCATGTTCACCATCACTGCGGTCATTGAAGGACAACGCCTGACCGATACGCCGGCAGCGTTCCGGTTTCCGGGCGGCGAAATGCAGGTCACCATTCCGGCAGGGTTGCGCGAGCAGGCGGACGCCGCCCGCGAATTTCGCATCCATGCCTTGTTGAAGTCGGCCGACGACGTGATGCAGTTGTTGCTGTTGACCGATGCCCTGCGCCGCCTGAACCCCGCCGTGCCGGTGCACCTGGACATGCCCTACGTGCCGTACGCCCGCCAGGACCGCGTGTGCAATCCGGGCGAGGCGCTGGGCGCCGCGGTGTTCTGCAAGCTGATCAACGACCAGCAGTACGCCACCGTCACCATCGTCGAACCCCACAGCGACGTCACGCCCGCGCTGCTCGCGCGGGTTCGGATCGTCGATGCCGCCGCCTTCCTGAAAAAGGCGCTGGCCGCCCCGGCCTTTGCGCAGGGCGTCACGCTGATGGCGCCGGACGCCGGCGCCCGCAAGCGCGTGCAGGCGCTGGCCAAGGCGCTGGGCGTGGCGGATGTGCGCTACGCGGAAAAGGTCCGCGATCCGCAGACCGGCCGCATTACTGAAACCCGCGTGCCCGACGATATCCCGGCCCAGCCGGTGCTGGTGGTCGACGACATCTGCGACGGCGGACGCACGTTCCTGGAACTGGCCGCCGCCCTGCGCGGCAAGACCCGCCAGCCGCTCTACCTGTATGTCACGCACGGCATCTTCAGCAAGGGTCTGACCGAACTGAAGGCCAACTACGCCGAGATTTTCACCGCCTACGACTGGACTCGCACCGAAGACGCCCCTGTGCCGGGCGCCGCCGCAGCCGTCCTGGTCAACTAAGCAGCCAAGAAGGAAAACGCCATGAATGCCCCCGACACCCTGGCCCCCGCGCTCAAGAACGGCCTGAATCCCTTTCTGCAGGCGGATTTCTACAAGACCGGCCACCCGTTCCAGTACCCCAAGGGCACCAACAAGATCCTTGCCAACTTCACGCCGCGTTCCGCGCGCCTGGCGCCGGTGCTGCCCGAACTGTTCGACGAGAAGATCGTCTGGTTCGGCCTGCAGGGCTTCATCAAGGAAATCCTGATCGGTCTTTTCAACCGCGAGTTCTTCGGCAAGCCGGCCGCGACGGCGGTGCGCCAGTACCAGCGCCGCGTGGACAACGCGCTGGGCAAGGGCGCGGTCACGGTCGACCACCTGCAGGCGCTGCACGACCTGGGCTACCTGCCGCTGGAAATCCGCTCGGTGCCCGAAGGCGCCCGCGTCGACATCCGCGTGCCGCCCGTCACCTTCATCAACACCCAGCCGGAATTCGCCTGGCTGGTGACCTACATCGAAACCCTGTTCAGCTGCGAATCCTGGAAGCCGTCCACGGTCGCCACCATCGCCTTCGAATACCGCAAGCTGCTGACCTACTTCGCGCAGCTGACCGGCAGCCCGATGGCGTTCGTGGACTGGCAGGGCCACGACTTCTCGATGCGCGGCATGGCCGGCCTGTACGACGCGCGCAAGTGCGGCGCGGGCCACCTGTTGTCCTTCACCGGCACCGACACGATCCCGGCCATCGATTACCTCGAAGACCTCTACCTCGCGGATTCGGATCGGGAACTCATCGGCGGCTCGGTGCCGGCGACCGAACACTCCGTGATGTGCCTGGGCAGCAAGGAAGGCGAGATCGAAACCATCCGCCGCCTGGTCAAGCAGGTCTATCCGGCGGGCATCGTGTCCGTGGTATCGGACACCTGGGACTTCTGGCAGGTGGTCACGGATTTCGCCTCGGCGCTCAAGTCCGAGATCATGAGCCGCGAGCCGGATGCGCTGGGCAACGCCAAGGTCGTGTTCCGCCCGGACTCGGGCGATCCCGTGAAGATCCTGACTGGCTACTTCTGCACCGATGTGCCGGGCGTAGACGACCGCGCTGCCCTGCAAGCGGCGCAAGCCGCCGGCTTTGAGGCCGTGCGCGATGCGGCCACCGGCAACTACTGGCTGCTGGGTGAAGACGCCAGCGCGCGGCAAGCCCTGCGCGCCGCCGAGGTGAAGGGCGCCGTGCAATGCCTGTGGGACACCTTTGGCGGGGTAGAGACCGAGCGCGGCTACAAGCTTCTGGATCCGCACGTCGGCCTGATCTACGGCGACTCCATCACGTTGACCCGGGCGCGCGACATCCTGATGCGGCTGGAGCGCAAGGGCTTTGCCTCGGGCAACGTGGTGCTGGGCATCGGGTCATACACCTATCAGTACCTGACGCGCGACACCTTCGGCTGGGCGCTGAAGGCCACATACGCCGAAGTCAACGGCGAACCGCAGGAACTGGTCAAGGACCCGGTCACCGACTCCGGCGTGAAGAAGTCCGCCAAGGGACTGCTGCGCGTGGAAGAGACGCCAAGCGGCTACGTGCTGCACGATCAGCAGACGCCCGAGCAGGCGGCGGGCGGGGCGCTGGTGCCGGTGTTCCGCGACGGCGAGCTGCTGGTCGAACAAAGCTTGGCCCAGATCCGGGCGCGGCTGCAGGGATCGTGGGTGTGCCCCGAACCGGGCAGCGTTTGCTGGCCCGCCTGCTGATCCGGGCTGCATTCGCTGGCCGGCCTGCTAATGGCGCCGGCGTGTGCCGGCCGCCCAAGCGAAACGGCGCCCGAAAGGGCGCCGTTGTTTTTTGCCGCGTGAGGCTCAGGCCTGCCGGCGCGCGCGCTTTTCCTCGCGCACGAAGATCACCACGCCCACGATCACCATCAGCGCCAGCGCATACCAGGTGATGGCGTACGTCAGATGGTTGTTCGGAAAGTTGAGCATCGTCAGGCCGCCCACCGGTTCCCGCGCGGGATCCTTGCCGGGGCTGGTCGCCGCATCCGCATCGATGAAGTACGGCGCCACGTCGGTCAACCCGCGCGCCGCCGCGATGCCGGGCAGATCGCGCGAATACCAGAGGTTGGCGGCCGGGTCGTTGTTGCGCAGAAAGCCGCTGGCCGGCTCGCCCATGCGCAGCAGGCCCGTCACCTGGCCCGGGGCGGCGGGCTGGGCGGCATTGGCCGGGTCCTTGCGCCACGCAGGCAGTACGAAGCCGCGATTGACCAGCACGGTGCCGCCGTCCGCCAGTTGCAGCGGGGTCATGACCCAATAACCGCTGCCCAGTTCGGTCGCGGCCTGCACAAGCGTCTGCTTGTCGAAGTGGTACGTGCCGGCGGCGGTGACGTGGCGGTATTCCGCGTTGTCCTGCGTCAGTTGCGCCCATTCGCTTTTGCCGGGGGCGGGCGTGGCGGGCGCGTGGGCCCGCTGATCCACCTGCGCGATCAGGGCGCGCTTCCAGGCCAGCCGGTGCACCTGCCAGGTGCCCAGGGCGCAAAGCCCGGC
>Ga0182736_1003195_pt1 | contig 11283 bp, 12 predicted proteins | sample eDN5th30CKraftBY_FD_128882 | JGI IMG/M metagenome (GOLD analysis project Ga0182736, IMG submission 128882) | Enriched backyard soil microbial communities from Emeryville, California, USA - eDNA 5th pass 30_C Kraft BY (version 2) (version 2) | ecosystem: Environmental > Terrestrial > Soil >...
CAAATTGCGTGTGACCGCGGGCCTGAAAAGCTGCTTTCTTTGCCTACTTTCTTTGCAGCAGCAAAGAAAGTAGGTGCCGCCCCGCACAGGGGCAACGCTAATAGACCGACGCGAAACCGGGATCCGGCGACTACAGCAAAGAAAGTGAGTGCCGCCCCGCACAGGGGCAATGCTAATAGACCGACACGAATACGGGATCCGGCGACTACAGCAAGGAAAGCGAGTGCCGCCCCGCACAGGGGCAACGCTAATAGACCGACAGACCACGGAATCCGGCGAAACAAAAAAACTGGTACAGGATTTGCCTAACCCCAAAGCCCCAAAAAAATCCCGCCAAGAAAAAGGAAGCCCATCCCGATGCCGACTCAACCAGCACGCATCTCGCCGCCCACGGCGATCACAGTCGAATCGCCTGCGCGCCTGCATCTTGGCTTCATCGATCCGAATGGCTCGCTGGGCCGCGTCTTCGGCAGCGTGGGTCTTGCGATCGACGCGCACGGCACGCGCATAACGGCGAGGCAAGCACCAGCATCCAGACGCGATGCGCACATCGAAGGCGCAACCACCGAAGCACAACGCGAACGCATCGAACACCACGTCGAGCAACTGGAAGCAGCACTGGGCAAAGGCCCAACGATCGACATCGAGGTACACGAAACCCCGCGCGCCCACACGGGCTTAGGCTCCGGCACGCAGCTGGCCTTGGCCCTGGGAACCGCCTACGCCCGCGTACGAGGCCACGAAGCCACCACCGCCGATATCGCCACAATCCTCGCGCGAGGCGCGCGCTCCGGCATCGGCATACATGGCTTCGATCACGGCGGCCTGATCGTCGACGGCGGCCGCGACGCGCGCAATACCCGCCACACCTCCACGACGAAACTGCCGCCGCTCATCGCCCGCCAGCCATTCCCGGACGCATGGCGCGTCCTGCTCATCGACGACACCTCGCGCGAAGGCCTCCACGGCGACGAAGAGAAACGCGGCCTCGCATCGCTCGCACCCTTCCCCGCATCGCTCGCCGCGCACCTTTCGCATCTCGTGCTGATGCGCGTCCTGCCCGCCGTCGCGGAACACGATTTCGACACCTACGCCGACGCCATCTGCGACCTGCAACACACCATCGGCGAATACTTCGCGCCCGTTCAAGGCGGCGTGTTCGCGAGCCCCGCCGTCGCGCGCGCGCTCGAAGCCGTCGCCGCGGAGCAGAAAGCGGGCATCGGACAGACATCGTGGGGGCCGGTTGGCTTCGCGTTCGTCGCGAGCGCGCAGGACGCCGAACGCGCGCTCGCCGCCGCGCAGCGCGTCTCGCAAGGCGCACCGCTCGCGTTCACGATCGCCGCCGGACGCAATCGCGGCGCGACGTGGCGTGCGGCGGGTCATCGTCATCACGGCGCGGACGCGGCCTGAGCACGGAACGCACATCGAACCATCCACCACGCCCAACGAGTCCATCGCCATGCCCGAAGCCACCGAAAGACCCTACGTCCTGCACATGTTCACCAGCACGCCGCAAATGAGTCCGTTCGATGTGAACATGGCCGCCGACGCGGGCTATCAGATCCTCGTGCCCTACTGCAATGTCGATGAAGACATCGTCGTGCAGCTCACGCAGGACGCGATCTTCTCGCGCGGGCCAAAAGGCGTGTCGCGCACGGGCATCTTCATCGGCGGACGCGACGTGATGCTCGCCGCCGACATGCTCGAAAAAGCCCGCAACGCGATGGTCCCGCCGTTCGAAGTCTCCGTCTTCGCCGATCCGAGCGGCGCGTACACGACCGCCGCCGCGCTCGTCGCGCTCGCGGAAAAGCATCTGCGCGCCGCGCATTCCGTCGATCTCGGCGGCAAGCGCGTGCTCATTCTCGGCGGCACCGGCGCGGTCGGACGCGTGGCCGCGGCGATGGCCGCATCGCTCGGCGCGGATGTCGTCGTCGCGAGCCATTCGAGCCAGTCGCGCGCGACGCAAGTGAGCGACGAAATCAATCGCCGCTTCGATATCGCGACTTCGGGCGTCGCGACCGGCTCGCCCGATCAGTTGCATCGCGAACTCGCGCGCGCCGAAGTCGTGTTCGCGACGGCGGTCGCGGGCGTACAGGTGATGACATCCGCCGATCTCGCCCACGCAAAAAACCTGCTGATCGCCGCCGATGTGAACGCCGTGCCGCCCGAAGGCATCGCCGGCGTCAACGTGATGGACGACGGCAAGCCGCTCGCGGGCGCCGCGCGCGCGGACGCGGTCGGCATCGGCGCGCTCGCGATCGGCAACGTCAAATATCAGGCGGAGCATCGGCTGTTTTTGCGCATGCGCACCGGCGGCAAGCCCGTTTATCTCGGCTTTCCCGAAGCATTCGACGAAGCCCGCGCGATCGTCGCGGGACAAAGCTCATGATCGCAGGCGAGCTATCGCGCGCACCGCGCATCGCCGTCGCGGGTTTGTCGGCGCGGCTTCTGGCGCAATCGGCGGCGCGCGCGGGACTGAACGTCGTCGCGCTCGATATCTTCGGCGATCGCGACACGCGCGAGCACGCGGGCATGTGGTTCGATATTGGCGGCAAGGGTCTGTCGATCGATCGCGCGCGTCTCTTCGATGCGCTCGAACACGCCGCGCGCCTGCCGCGCATGCTCGGTCTCATCGTGACGAGCGGACTGGAGCCGCTCGCGGGCGAACTGAGCCGCGCGCCGCACATGCCGCGCTTCATCGGCAACGGCGCGCAGGCGGCGGCGGTGCGCGATCCGCGCCGCTTCTTCGCGCTGCTCGACGAAGCGCACATCGCGCATCCGGAAGTGCGCTACACGCCGCCCGCCGATCGCAGCGGCTGGCTCGTCAAACGTTCGGACGGCTGCGGCGGCACGCATATCGAATGGGCCGATGATGTCGGGCGCGCGCCCGCCGGCGCGTATTTTCAGCGGCTCGCGCCGGGCCGTTCGATGTCCGCGCTTTTCGTCGCCGCGCATCGCGAGGCGGCGGTCATCGGCTTCGCGGAGCAACTGACGGTCGCGGCGGGACGTCTGCCCTTCGTGCACGCGGGCTCGCTCGGGCCGGTGCGATTGTCCGCGCGCATCGCGGCGCGCATCGTCGAAGCGATCGATCGAATCGTCTGGCAAACGGATCTGACGGGGCTGAACAGCATCGACTTTCTGCTCGACGGCGACACGTTCAGCGTGCTCGAAATCAACACGCGCCCGTCATCGACGATGGCGCTCTATGAAGCCGCCTGGCCCGACGCCTGGCCGCGCGGTTTGATCGGCGCGCATCTGGATGCGTGTCTGCACGGCGAGCTGCCGCACGCGCCGGATACCGCCGCTCGCACCCCGCCGCTCCATGCGGGGCAGCGCGTCGTGTTCGCGCACGAAGGCTTCACGGCGTCGCCCGCGTTCAGCGACGCATGTTTCGACGATCCAGCGTGTCACGACGTGCCGCTCGTCGGCGCGCGCATCGAAGCGGGCCAGCCGGTCTGCACGATGACCGCGTCCGCGCCCGCGTTCTCCGATCTGCGCGACGCGCTGGATCGCGAGCATGCGCGCCTTTTGCAACGCATCGAACTCTTATCGAGACCATGACTTCAACTTTCCAGGCGGATTCGGCGGTGAGCGTCAACGCATCGAGCGAGCGGCTCGTCGCGCGTCTCATCGACGATGCCGCGCGTCTTCACGTCGACGTCACGCGCACCGATGGCGGCACCGTCATCGTCGATGCGGGCGTGGACGCCAAAGGCAGCGCCGACGCGGGCATCCTGATCGCGCGCATCTGCATGGGCGGGCTCGGGCGGGTCGCGCGGCGCAGCGCGTTCGATGACGCACCGCTTTGGCCGAGCTTCATCGAAGTGCATACGAGCAACCCGGTGCTCGCGTGCCTCGCGAGTCAGTACGCGGGTTGGAGCCTTTCCGCGACCAAGGAGCAAACGGGCGGCAAGAAATTTTTCTCGCTCGGCTCGGGGCCGGCGCGCGCGCTCGCGTGCAAGGAACCGCTCTTCGACGAACTGGGCTATCGCGACCGTCACGATCGCGGTGCGCTCGTGATGGAAGTGGACCGGCTGCCGCCGCAAGTTGTCATCGACAAAGTGCTCAACGATTGCGGCCTCGCGCCGGACAAGCTCGTCATCGCCGTGACGCCGACACAGTCTGTTGCGGGCACGGTGCAGGTCGTCGCGCGTGTCGTGGAAGTCGCGCTGCACAAGACGCATGTGCTGGGCGTCGATCTCGCGGAGATCGTCGAAGGCAGCGGCAGCGCGCCGCTTCCGCCGCCCGCGCCCGACGGCATCCAGGCGATGGGCCGCACCAACGACGCGATCCTCTACGGCGGCCGCGTGCATCTGACGGTCAAAAGCGACGCGGTCGCGAAGCGGCTCGCCGCCGAATTGCCGTCGTCGAATGCGCGCGATTACGGGCGTCCGTTCGCGGAGATCTTCACGTCGTTCAACTACGACTTCTATCAGATCGATCCGGCGCTCTTCGCGCCCGCCGAAGCGTGGGTGTCGAGTCTCGAAAGCGGCGCGACGTATCACGGCGGCAAGGTCGACAAGCCTTTGCTCGACGCGCAATGGAGCGCGTCATGAGCTTGCGCGTCGCCATCATGACCGATGAGACAGGCTGGCACACCGGCCGCCTGAAGAAAGCATTCCGCGCGCGCGATGTCGAAGCGCGTTGCGTCGATCTCGCGGATTGCCGCATCGACACGACATGGAAACCGCACGGTCTCGCGATTCCCGGCTTCGGCCACACGCTGCCCGACGCGGTGTTCGTGCGCGGCATCGCGGGCGGCACGTTCGAGCAGGTGACGTTGCGGCTCGGCATCCTGCATGCGCTGCGCGAGAGCGGCGTGCCCGTCTATAACGATGCGCGCGCGATCGAGCGCAGCGTCGACAAGTCGATGACGAGCTTTCTGCTCAACCGATACGGCGTGCCGACGCCCGCGACGTGGGCAAGCGAATCGCCGTCGCATGCGCAGCGCGTGCTGATGCGCGAGGCGGCGGCGGGCCGGCAAGTCGTGATGAAGCCGCTTTTCGGTTCGCAGGGCAAAGGGCTGAAGAAGCCCGGCGTGACGCTGCCGTCGCTGGAACCCTTCAGTCAGGTCGCGTATCTGCAGCGTTATGTCGATGCGGGTGCGCCTGGCTTCGACTGGCGCGTGCTCGTTATCGGCGGCAAGGCGGTCGCGGCGATGAAGCGCGTCGGCGGCGAAGACTGGATCCACAACTTCGCGCGCGGCGCGATATGCGAGCCTGCCGAAATCACGCCCGCGCTCGCAGACATCTCCGTGCGCGCGACACAGGCGCTCGGTCTCGACTACGCGGGCGTCGATCTGATTCCGGCGGAAGGCGGACGGCCGGTCGTGCTCGAAGTGAACGGCGTCGCGGCGTGGCGCGGTTTGCAATCGGTGACGCCGCGCGATATCGCGGCGCTGCTCGTCGACGATTTTCTCGATCGCAAGCTGGCCGCATCGAAAGGCCCGCTTGCGCTCGCCAGCGGCGATGAGCGCGTCTGACGCCGCGCGCACCGCGTTTCTGCGCGCGTGCCGGCTCGATGTCGAGACCAGGAAGCCCGGCAACGTGAGCGTCGCGAGCGCGGGGCACAACATGACATCGGCGCAATTCATCGCGAGCGCGGGCACGGCGGCGGCGGGACTCTTCACGCCGCGCGCACGCGTGGGCGCGCGCATTCTCGACGCCGTGCGGCGGACTTTCGACGCGGTCGGCTGCAACACGAATCTGGGCATCGTGCTGCTCGCCGCGCCTTTGTGCGCCGCGCTCGAACGTTTCGATGGCGACGCTCCGATCGATGCATCGCGCTGGCGCGCGGCGACCGAGCGCGTGCTCGCGGAACTGGACGTCGACGATGCGCGCCTCGCGTATCGCGCGATCGCGCTGGCGAATCCGGGCGGCCTCGGCGACGCGCCCGAGCAGCCCGTGCATGCGCCGCCGACCGTGACCTTGCGCGCGGCGATGTCGCTCGCGGCGGATCGCGACAGCATTGCGCGTCAGTATGAGAACGGTTTCGCCGATATCTTCGGCGCGGGCCTCGATGCGGTGGGCGCCGTGTCGTCGGCGACGGAGCATCGCGCGATGCTGGAAGCGTTCCTGACGTTTCTTTCCGGCTGGCCCGATTCGCACATTGTGCGCAAGCAGGGCGCGGCGATGGCGCAAAGTGTCACGCGCGATGCGGCGATGCATCGCGCGAACTGGCACGCGACGGGTTGTCCCGCGGAGTCGCCCGCGCTCGATCGATGGGATGCCGAACTGAAGGCGCGCGGCATCAATCCCGGCACGAGCGCGGACCTCGCGGTGGCGGCGCTTTTCGTCGCGTTGACGACGTCATCGGCGAATGCATGAAGTCTGCCCGCGCGGACCGGAAATTGGCACGGAACATGTTAGGAAGTTCGCGGTTGAGCGGTCGCATCGGCAATCCGGTGGGACCGCGAGCCTTGCGCGGCTAAAGAGGTGCCCGTCGCGAGTCGAGAGCAAGTCGCTAGTCCCTAGAACCACACATCACTGGAGGAACAGCATGGCCAAGATCAACCGCGTCCTGGTAGGAGAGTCGCTCGTCGGCGATGGCAACGAGGTGGCACACATCGACTTGATCATCGGACCGCGAGGTTCCGCTGCCGAGACCGCGTTCTGCAACGCGCTCACGAACAACAAGGACGGCTTCACGTCGCTGCTCGCCGTGGTTGCGCCGAATCTGCTGACCAAGCCGAACACGATTCTCTTCAACAAGGTGACGATCAAGGGCGCGAAGCAGGCCGTGCAGATGTTCGGCCCGGCGCAGCGCGCGGTGGCGATGGCTGTCGCCGACAGCGTGGAAGGCGGCGTCATTCCCGCCGACGAAGCCGACGACCTGTTCATTTGCGTCGGCGTGTTCATTCACTGGGAAGCGGACAACGACCAGAAGATTCACGACTTCAACTATCAGGCGACGAAGGAAGCGATTGCGCGCGCGGTGGCGGGCGAGCCATCGGCCCAAGATGTAGTATCGAAGAAGGGAACGATGTCGCATCCGTTCTCGCCGAGCTGATTTGTTGTTTGGGGCCGGTGCGTGTGGGACTTTTGCGTGCCGGCTGTCTTGGCGTTGTTCGTTTCATAACCACGAGGCTCTTCGCATGACCCCACGTTGCTGCGCGTTGTCGGTGCTTCTTTGCCTCTCGCTGATCTCGCCGCTTTCGTTCGCCGCGACAGGCGCGGGTGGCGGGCCGCCGCCGGCGAAGACGCACGATTATCCGACCGAAGGGCGCGTGGAATACGTGCTCGGATGCATGGACGATAACGGGCACGATTTCGCCAACGTGTACAAGTGCTCGTGTGCGATCGACAAGATCGCCAAGGTGCTTACTTATGACGATTACGTCGAGCAATCTACGTTTTCTAAGTACGCTACGTTGGGTGGGGAAGGTGGGGCAGAGTTTCGCGTGGATCGCGCGAAGGCTCAAACCAAAAAGTATCGGGAATTGCAGAGGGATGCTTATAAGGCTTGTGGGATTCAGCAGAAGGCTGCTGCCAAGTGAAGTTCTTTTTGCTTGCGGTTTTCTCTCGCGCTCTTGATTTCGCCGGATCCGGCGAAAACCAAAGCCAAAAACCAAAAGCGAAAAAAAAACCAAAAACCCATCACCCCGGCACATACCCCCGCCCGATCCAAGCAAGGCTAACAGAACCGCCGCCCCGCACATCGACGCTACGTCGTCGCTCAATCACAACACCCACAGCATCGACATCATCGAACTTGGCTGGCTTGGCCAGCGTAACCCTTACCCAATGCGCACCGAAATCCGCGATAAGCATCTGCGCGATGCGCTCCGCCAGCGCCTCCAGCAACTGCAATCCATGCGACGCAAGCAGCCCGTGAACCGCCTCCCGCACTGCCGCATAGTTGACCGTGTCCTCGATCCGATCCGTCACGCAGGCGCGCAACGACGGCACTCCGATCGCGAGGCTCATCCGCACCGGCTGCGGATCATGCAGCTCGCTCTTGTCGATGCCGATAACCGTCTGCCCCGTCAGTCCCTCGATATAAACGATGTCCATTGCAGCATGCGATAGGGACGCATCAGGTTGCGGCGCAACATACGCAGCTTCGCGGATCGGTTCGAATCGGCCCATATGTTCATCACCGCGCGAATGCGGCCCTTTATAGAAAAGAGACCCGGCGCCAATCGCCGAATCCATCCGCGAATGGCAAGCAAAAAGCGGGCGCGTTCGCATCACTCTATGCGACTACTTATTGAACCTACGCGCCTAAGGATGTACAGTTTTTGAGAACCGGTCGTTCGGGTCCGCAGACAGCACCTGAAATCTCCCGATCATCCGGCCACGAGGCGCGCCTTCAGGCACGATTGGCCGCAGCGCCAGCGTAAAACACAACAGATTCGGCGTCGAACGGCCGCGCGAAACGCGCACCGGAATGCGGCGCAACGGAGACTTGCCCCCATGTCGTCACTTGCTGACGTAGACACGCATGTCCGGGAAGTGCTGAACATCGTCAATAATCCGCTGGCCGCGCGCCGCGCCAGCGATTCGGTCGCGCAATCGTGGCTGCGATGCCTCACGGAATTCAGGCTCGATCCAGGCCGCTTCGTCATGCCGCCCGTGCTCGCGCAGCACGAACTCAACGAGCGTCGCGAAGCCGCGAGCGATCTCATCGCGTGCTCGAAGCTCGAAATGACGACGCTCTATCAGCAACTCGCCGATCCTGAACTCGCCGTCGTGCTCGTCGATGCCGATGGCGTCATCGTGCATCAGGTGTCGTCGGTGCCGTTCGGCGAAGCCGTCGCCGCCGACGGCCTGCGCGTCGGCGCGATGTGGAGCGAGCGCGAAGCCGGTACCAACGGCATGGGCACGTGCCTCATCGAGCGCGACTGCATCGCCGTTTGTCAGCACGAGCATTTCTATCCACGCTATACATCGCTCACGTGCTCCGCCGCGCCGATCTTCGATGAACGCGGCACCGTCGTCGGCGTGCTCGATGTCACGAGCCGCTCGAAGCTGTTGCAGCAGCATTCGCTCGTGCTCGTCGGCATGTCGCGGCAGATGATCGAAAATCGTCTGATCGATGCGCGCTACCGGCACGCGAACATGATCCACTTTCATAGCCGGCCCGAGTTCGTCGGCACTCTGCATGCGGGCAAGCTCGCCGTCAGCGACGACGGCGTCGTGCTCGCCGCAAGCCGCAGCGCCCTCTTCCAGCTCGATCTGCGCTCGCCCGCCGAGCTGTGCGGCAAGCGCATCGAGGAAGCGTTCAATGCGTCGCTCGAAGACATGATCGCGCGCAGCATTCGCGGCTCGTTCCATCCGGTGACGGTCTACAGCGCGAAGGCGAACAGCCGCTTCTTCCTCACTGCGCAGACGTCGCGCGAAGGCGCGAAGGGCGCAACGCGCATCCTGATGAACGATCCGGCATCGCGCGATCTGTCCGCGCCCGGCGCGCGCGCCAAAGCGTCGAAGAAGGACGCGCGCGAGCCGGCATCGGCGGGCCGCCTCGACAAGCTCGCGCATCTGGAGTTCGGCGATCCGCGCATGGCCTCGCAGATTCAACTCGCGGCGCGCGTGATCCAGCGGAAGATCCCGATCATCCTGCGCGGCCAGACAGGCACCGGCAAGGAAGTCTTCGCCAATGCGCTGCACAGCATCAGCCCCAACGGAACCGGTGCGTTCGTCGCGGTGAATTGCGCATCGCTGCCGGAGAATCTGATCGAAAGCGAACTGTTCGGATATCGCGCCGGTGCGTTCACCGGCGCGCAGCGTGAAGGCCGTCGCGGCAAGATCGTGCAGGCGAACGGCGGCACCCTTTTCCTCGATGAAATCGGCGACATGCCGCTCGCGTTGCAAGCGCGTCTTCTGCGCGTGCTCGAAGAACACGAGGTGACGCCGCTCGGCGCGGAAACGACGGTAAAGGTGGACTTTCAGCTCATCAGCGCGAGCCACCGCAATCTCGTCGAGCTCGTGCAAACGGGCATGTTCCGCGAGGACCTGTATTACCGGCTGAACGGTATCGAGATCAATCTGCCGCCGCTGCGCGAACGCGCCGATGCGCTCGCGCTCATCGGCCATATTCTCGAGACCGAAGCCGAAGAGCCGCCCGCGCTTTCCGCCGAAGCGAAGCAGGCGCTCTTGAACTATCCGTGGCCGGGCAATATCCGCCAGTTGCGGCATGTGCTGCAGATGGCGATCGCACTCTGCGACGGCCCCGAGATTCGCTGCGCGCATCTGCCGCCAGAGATCGCGAACGGCGTCACGCCGGTCACGCAAACCGCCGCACGCACGCCGATAACCGCAGCGCCGCATCTCGCCGACGATGCCGATACGTCGTCGCTCAACGCGATCCAGGTCAAGGAGCGCGAGACCGTGCTTCAGTTGCTCGACGAGCATCGCTGGAACGTGAGCAATGTCGCGAAGGTGCTCGGCATCAGCCGCAATACGCTGTATCGCAAGATGCATCGTCTGCATATCCGGCTGTCGCACGATACGCCGGGCGCATCCGACGCATGACGCAACCCACGCCCGCCCGCCGGCTCGACGAGTTCAAGCCCGACGCGCGCTTTGCGTGGTGCGTGACGGGCTCGGGCCATATGCTCGAGGAATCGATCGCGCTCGCACGGCAGCTTCCGGGCGTCGATCTGTTTCTCTCGTCTGCCGGCGAGGAAGTGCTGCCGCTCTATGGCTGGACTGTCGCGAAACTGCGCGAGCACTTCAAGGTGTTGCGCGACAACAGCGCGAGCAGCGTGCCCGTCGGCATGATCTATAACGGCGAATATCACACGGTCGTGATCGCGCCCGCGACGAGCAACACCGTCGCCAAATGCGCGTTCGGCATCTCCGATACCCTGCCCACCAATCTCTATGCGCAAGCCGGCAAGCAATGCGTGCCGGGCATCGTGTTCGCATGCGATACCGCGCCCTCCGTCATCACGCACGCCCCGCACGAATGGGTCGAAGTGAGGCCGCGCGCGATCGAGTTCGAGAACGTCGAGCGGCTCGCGCGCTTCGCGCATACCACGGTGGCCCGCTCGCTCGACGATCTCAAAGCGGCGCTCGATCAACGCCTGGCGGACCTGAAGCTCGCATGGAACACATCGTCTTCCTGACGGGACGGCTCGCGGAGCCCAGCCTTCGGCAAGTGCTCGAAAGCATCGCGCCTGTGGCCGCAGGATCGCCGTTCACATGGGAAGTGCGCGAGATCGGCCTTCAGGTCGCGGGCCTGTGACCGCCGACATGATCCGCCGGCGCGTCGCGACGCCCTTGAGCGAAGGCACGACTCGCATGATCGTGCCCGGCCGATGCCGCGGCGATCTCGACGCCC
>Ga0182736_1003198_pt1 | contig 11269 bp, 9 predicted proteins | sample eDN5th30CKraftBY_FD_128882 | JGI IMG/M metagenome (GOLD analysis project Ga0182736, IMG submission 128882) | Enriched backyard soil microbial communities from Emeryville, California, USA - eDNA 5th pass 30_C Kraft BY (version 2) (version 2) | ecosystem: Environmental > Terrestrial > Soil >...
AGGGCCATGAAACGGATGTGGCGGGCACTTAGCCCGCGCTTGAGACCTTGAGCTTGTTGCATGTCACGTCCTTGAATTGTTTTTGTGGTCGTGAGATTCAGGGGGCTGCTGCGCAGCCCCTTCGCGGGCACGCCCGCTCCCACAGGGGATGGTGTTTTGCACCTACTTCTGTGGGAGCGGGCGCGCCCGCGAAGGGCCGCCCAGCGGCCCCAGGGGCGTTACAGGCTTGGCAGTACACCCGCCGGCAGCAAGCCGGTCAGACTACCCTTGGCCAACAGGTCCACGGCCTTTTCAATATCCGGCGCGAAGAAACGGTCACGGTCGTAGTGCGGCACCTCGCTGCGCAGCGCCTGGCGCGCTTGCTCCAGCTTGGCCGAAGTCTTCAGGCCTTTGCGCAGGTCCAGGCCCTGGCACGCGCCCAGCCATTCGATGGCCAGCACGCCACGGGTGTTTTCGGCCATTTCCCACAGGCGCTTGCCGGCGGCCGGGGCCATCGACACGTGGTCTTCCTGGTTGGCCGAAGTTGGCAGGCTGTCGACGCTGTGCGGGTGCGACAGGGCTTTGTTTTCGCTGGCAAGGGCGGCAGCGGTGACCTGGGCGATCATGAAGCCGGAGTTGACCCCGCCGTTTTCCACCAGGAACGGCGGCAGCTGGGACATGTGTTTGTCCATCATCAGCGAGATGCGGCGCTCGCTGAGCGAGCCGATTTCAGCGATGGCCAGGGCCAGGTTGTCGGCGGCCATGGCCACCGGCTCGGCGTGGAAATTGCCGCCGGAGATCACATCACCTTCGGCAGCGAACACCAGCGGGTTGTCCGACACGGCGTTGGCTTCGATGCCCAGTACCTCGGCGGCCTGGCGCAGCTGGGTCAGGCAGGCACCCATGACCTGCGGCTGGCAGCGCAGCGAGTACGGGTCCTGGACCTTGTCGCAGTTCTTGTGCGACAGCGACACTTCACTGGAGTCGCCCAGCAGGTCGCGGAAGCAGGCCGCGGTGTCAATCTGGCCACGCTGGCCACGCACTTCGTGGACACGCGCATCGAACGGCGAACGCGAACCCAGCGCAGCTTCGACGCTCAGGCCGCCGCAGGCGATGGCAGCGGCATACAGGTCTTCGGCCTGGAACAGGCCACGCAAGGCATAGGCGGTGGAAGCCTGAGTCCCATTGAGCAGGGCCAGGCCTTCTTTGGCGGCCAGGGTCAGCGGTTCGAGGCCGGCAATCGCCAGGGCTTCGGTGGCCGGCAGCCACTGGCCCTTGTAGCGAGCCTTGCCTTCGCCCAGCAGCACCAGCGACATATGCGCCAGCGGCGCAAGGTCACCGGAGGCACCTACCGAACCTTTCAGCGGGATGTGCGGGTAGACTTCGGCGTTGACCAAGGCAATCAGCGCGTCGATGACTTTGCGGCGGATGCCGGAGAAGCCACGGCTGAGGCTGTTGATCTTCAGCACCATGATCAACCGCACCAGGTCGTCATCCAGCGGCGCGCCGATACCGGCGGCGTGGGACAGCACCAGCGAACGCTGCAGGTTTTCCAGGTCATGGCTGGCGATGCGGGTCGAGGCCAGCAGGCCGAAACCGGTGTTGATGCCATAGGCAGTGCGGTCTTCGGCAATGATCTGTTCGACGCAGGCGACGCTGGCGTCGATGGCCGGCGCGGCGCTGGCATCCAGTTGCAGGCGCACGGGCGCGGCGTGAATCGCACGCAGCTGGGCCAGGGTCAGGGTGCCAGGCTTGAGGGTGAGTTCGGTCACTTTGCTACTCCAATCGCGTAGAGCCGCAGGCCCGTATCCAGGTGCCTGCGCACTCCTTCTTGTTGTTCAGTATCACCCCTTGTGGGGTGCGGTCCAAAGCGAGGCGATCAGCCAGTGATCATCGGCAGGTCCAGGCCCTGCTCCTTGGCGCAGTCGATGGCGATGTCGTAACCGGCATCGGCGTGGCGCATGACGCCTGTCCCTGGGTCATTGGTCAGTACTCGGGCGATGCGCTCGGCGGCCTCATCGGTACCGTCGCAGACGATGACCATGCCCGAGTGCTGCGAGAAGCCCATGCCCACGCCACCGCCATGGTGCAGCGACACCCAGGTGGCGCCGCCTGCGGTGTTCAGCAGGGCGTTGAGCAGCGGCCAGTCGGAAACAGCATCCGAACCATCACGCATGGCCTCGGTTTCGCGGTTCGGGCTGGATACCGAGCCGGAATCGAGGTGGTCACGGCCGATCACCACCGGTGCCGACAGCTCGCCGCTGCGGACCATTTCATTGAAGGCCAGGCCCAGCTTGGCGCGAAGGCCCAGACCCACCCAGCAGATACGTGCCGGCAGGCCCTGGAAGCTGATGCGCTCGCGGGCCATGTCCAGCCAGCGGTGCAGGTGGGCGTCGTCAGGGATCAGTTCCTTGACCTTGGCGTCGGTCTTGTAGATGTCCTCGGCGTCACCGGACAGCGCCGCCCAGCGGAACGGGCCAACCCCGCGGCAGAACAGTGGGCGGATATAGGCCGGGACGAAGCCTGGGAAGTCGAAGGCATTGGCAACGCCCTCTTCCTTGGCCATCTGGCGGATGTTGTTGCCGTAGTCGAAGGTCGGGATACCCTGCTTCTGGAAGTCCAGCATGGCCTGCACGTGCACGGCCATCGACTGTTTGGCGGCCTTGACCACTGCTGCCGGTTCGGTCTGCGCACGGTCGCGGTACTGCTCCCAGGTCCAGCCGGCAGGCAGGTAGCCGTTGAGTGGGTCGTGGGCGCTGGTCTGGTCGGTGACCATGTCCGGGCGCACGCCACGTTTGACCAGTTCTGGGAGGATTTCGGCGGCGTTGCCGTGCAGGGCGATGGAGATGGCCTTGCCTTCGGCGGTGTACCTGGCGATGCGTGCCAGGGCGTCGTCGAGGTCAGTGGCCTGCTCGTCGACGTAGCGGGTTTCCAGGCGGAAGTCGATGCGGCTCTGCTGGCATTCGATGTTCAGCGAGCAAGCCCCGGCCAGGGTCGCGGCCAGTGGCTGCGCGCCGCCCATGCCGCCCAAGCCAGCGGTGAGCACCCACTTGCCTTTCAGGCTGCCGCCGTAGTGCTGGCGCCCGGCTTCGACGAAGGTTTCATAGGTGCCCTGGACGATGCCCTGGCTGCCGATGTAGATCCAGCTGCCGGCGGTCATCTGGCCATACATGGCCAGGCCCTTGGCGTCCAGTTCGTTGAAGTGTTCCCAGTTGGCCCAGTGTGGCACCAGGTTGGAGTTGGCGATCAGCACGCGCGGTGCATTGCTGTGGGTCTTGAACACACCGACCGGCTTGCCCGACTGCACCAGCAGGGTTTCGTCGTCTTCCAGGCGGGTCAGGGTTTCGACGATCTTGTCGTAGCAGGCCCAGTTGCGCGCAGCGCGGCCGATACCGCCATATACCACCAGCTCTTTCGGGTTTTCCGCGACCTGTGGATCGAGGTTGTTCATCAGCATGCGCAGTGGCGCTTCGGTCAGCCAGCTTTTGGCGGTCAGCTTGTTGCCACGTGGGGCACGGATTTCAACGTCACGGTATTTGTTGTTGTCGGTCACGGGAAAGGTCCTCTGCGGTCGTCCGCGGGCGGGTATGTCGTGGTCAATATACAAACACACCTTTACTTGTATGTACAAGCATGGACAACCAAAATAATCGGACCTGTGCGCTCCTGGCTTGATTTTTGTGGCGGTGTCTAGAACGAGCGCCGCTCGCGCGGCGCATCGCGAGCTGCGCTCGCTCCTACGTTTGTTTCTGGCCAATTCGTCCTGTGGGATTTGCGCGCGAACGCTTTAGCGCATGGCTTGATGTCGCGTCTTGCAAACAAGGCGATCGCGCGCGTTGGCACAGGCGTTACTGGCCAGAAACAAACGTAGGAGCGAGCGCAGCTCGCGATGCGCCGCGCGGGCGGCGCTCGATCTCACAGGCGACAAAAACCTACAGGCGAACCCCTCAGCGCCCCACCAGCTCAATCAGGCAGAACCGCCCTTGAACATCCAGCCCCAGCAACTGGTCATTGCCTTCCAGCCGCAAGCAGTCATACAACCCCAACCGCTGTGTCTCGTGTCCGACGATAGTTACTTCGACCAGGCTGCTGGCAGCAAACAACAACACCGTCGACGCCGAGCTGTACACCCGGCTGGTGCCATCCAGCCACTGCAACCGCGCCCGATATCGCTGCGGCGAATAGATCAGGTTGAAATCGCGGATCGGCCCGCCCAGCAACTTGCAGCTGACCTGGTTCTCGCCGCTGAAGGCAAACGCATCGAACGCCAACAATGGCCGGCTGGCCTGGCCGTCGACCAGCAGCCGCATGCCGTCGCCCTGCAGCACGGTGATGATCCGTTGGTAACCGACGAAGGTTGAAAAGCCGCCCGACTCCTCGATATCGGCAATCGACAGACGCCAGCCAAAACCGTCCAGGCCCTCGCCGCTGTCACGGGTGATCTCTTCGGTGAAACCGCCACCGTTCTTCCACGGCATGCGCGGGTAATCGTGCGCACGCATCAACAGCAGCTGACTCATTTACTGAAACGTCCTTCCAGGCGATGACGGGAACCGGGGTGGATCAGCCGTGCAGCGGTCACCGGCTGGCGACCGGACCAGGTGCGACGACGAATCAGCAGGCAAGGCTCGCCCGGCTCGATCTGCAACAGGCGGCATTCTTCCGGCTCGGCCAGGATCGCCTCGACCACGTGCTCGCCTTCGGTCAACGGCGCCACCTGGGACAGGTAGGCGTAAGGCGTCTGCCGGGTGAAATCCTGCTTGAGGTAGTCGGGGGCGATGGCCGCGTTAACGTAGCGGTCCTCGATCTGCACCGGTACGCCGTTCTCGAAATGCACGATCAGCGAGTGGAACACCCGCTGGCCTTCGCGCATGTCCAGGGCCAACGCCCGTTCGGAGCCAGCCGCTTCCTCGGCAAGTGTGATCACCTGGCAGCTGTGCTGGTGGCCACGGGCGGCAATTTCGTCAGCGATGTTGTTGACCTCGAACAGCGCCGAACGGCCCTTGGGCTCGGCCACGAAGGTGCCGACCCCCTGCATGCGCACCAGCAGGCCTTCGGCGGTGAGTTCACGCAGGGCGCGGTTGATGGTCATGCGGCTGAAGCCCAACTCGTTGACCAGCTCGCTCTCGGAGGGTACCCGATGATGCGGCGGCCAGCTGCCGTTGTCGATCTGCTGGATGATCATCTGTTTGACCCGGGCGTAGAGCGGCGCCGGGCCCTCGCCCATCTGGGCAACCAGCACGGAGACAGGAGGTGTCGGCACGGCGATGGATCCTTGTGCAAATGAAATGAGCGGTAGCTTGCCGCAGTTTACCCGGCAGGCAAACGCCTGTATATGTATATACAAGTTAACAATAACAGGATTCCACCGATGTCTGCCTACTTCGCCGAACGCGCCCTGCTACCTACGGGCTGGGCCAGCCATGTGCGTATCGAGGTCGCCAGCGATGGCCATGTGGCCAGCATCGAGCCAGGCGCTTCGGCCGAAGGCGCCGAGCGCCTTGCCGGCCCTGTGCTGCCCGGCATGCCCAACCTGCACTCACATGCCTTCCAGCGCGCCATGGCAGGCCTGGCGGAAGTTGCCGGCAACCCCAACGACAGTTTCTGGACCTGGCGCGAGCTGATGTATCGCCTGGTCGGGCAGATCAGCCCCCAGCAGCTTCAGGTCATCGCTCGCCAGTTGTACATCGAGATGCTCAAGGCCGGCTACACCTCTGTGGCCGAATTCCATTACGTACACCACGACCAGGCCGGCAAGCCCTACGCCGACCCGGTCGAACTGTCGCTCCGCATCAGCGCGGCTGCGGCCGATAGCGGCATTGGCCTGACCTTGCTGCCGGTGCTGTACAGCCATGCAGGCTTTGGCGGCCAGGCGCCGAACGACGGGCAGCGGCGCTTCATAAACTCCACTGAACAGTACCTGCAGTTGCAAGCGCAACTCGCCCCGCTGCTGGCCGCGCAACCCGCGCAGCACCTGGGCCTGTGCTTCCACTCGCTAAGGGCGGTAACACCTGGGCAGATCGCCGAAGTGCTGGCGGCCAGCGACAGGCAGTGCCCGGTGCATATCCACATCGCCGAACAACAGAAGGAAGTTGACGACTGCCTGGCCTGGAGCGGCCTGCGCCCGCTGCAGTGGCTGTACAAGCACGTGGACGTGGACCGCCGCTGGTGCCTGGTACACGCTACCCATGCCGAACCGGACGAAGTAACTGCCATGGCCCGCAGCGGCGCGGTGGCCGGGTTGTGCCTGACCACCGAAGCCAACCTGGGCGACGGGATTTTCCCGGCAGTGGATTTCCTGGCACAGGGCGGGCGCATGGGTATTGGCTCGGACAGCCATGTGTCGTTAAGCGTGGTGGAGGAACTGCGTTGGCTGGAATATGGTCAGCGCCTGCGGGATCAACGGCGCAACCGCCTGTATCGCGGCGACCAGCCGATGGTCGGGCGCACGCTGTATGACGCGGCGCTGGGCGGTGGTGCGCAGGCGCTGGGGCAGGCGGTCGGTGAGCTGGCGGTGGGCAAGCGCGCGGACTGGCTGGTGCTCGATGGACAGGACCCGTACATCGCCATGGCGGAGGGTGACGCCATTCTCAACCGCTGGCTGTTTGCCGGTGGCGATCGCCAGGTGCGCGATGTGATGGTGAATGGGCAGTGGGTGGTACGCCAGGGGCGGCATGCGCAAGAAGAAGAAAGCGGGCGGGCGTTTACCGAAGTGTTGCGCGAGCTTTTGGGCTGAGTGTACCGGGGCTGCGTTGCAGCCCTTCGCGGGCAAGCCCGCTCCCACAGGTTGGACTGCCCCCCCAAAAAACGTCTTGTGGGCAGTCCAGGGCTCAGCGCAGAACCTGTGAGAGCGGGCTTGCCCGCGAAGGGTTGCAACGCAACCCCGAAAAACTCAGTGCATTTTTACTATTTGCTGATCGGACGCCCGCCAGATCAAGCGGCTGGTGTCATACCCCTGCTGCCGCGCCCTGGACAGCAGGTTCTCGCGCTCCCAGGCAGGCAGCGTCGGCGTACGCGACAATATCCACAGGTATTTGCGGTCCGGGCTGCCGACGATGGCCGTACGGTAGTGCTCGTCCACATAAAGAATCCAGTACTCACCCCGCGCCACGCCTGGCACCAGCTTGGTGAACCAGTTATCGAACTCGATCCACAGCTTGTCGGTGTGCCCTGGCTCCTGGATATTCGCATGCCCTTCGGCGCGTAGCCATTCATCACCCATGGTGCGGCAGCGGTTGAGCACGCCATAACTGCCATCAGGCTTGAGGTTGTAGTGGGCCTCGGACTGCTCGCAGCCTTCCTGATAGCGCATGGGCAGGCGCGCCAGCTCGTACCATTTGCCCTGGTAGCGCTTGAGGTCGACATGGCCGGCGGTTTTCGGTGCCAGCGGGTCGTGCGAGGAACCTGCACAACCGCCCAGCAGCAACGCCAGGCATACCCCCATCAGCAGGTACGCACGCCTCATTTGAGACCCTGCCCGGAATACATCAGCACCTTGTCAGCTGCGTACTGCACGCTGATGAAGCTCTTCTCGTCCCCCCAGGTGCAGCTGCTCATGCCCAACGCGCCAGAGCACTCGGTCGGCGTGCCGAGCAACTGCTCGACCTCGGCCTTGCTCATACCGGCCTTGATCTTGGAATAGTTTTCCTGGTTGATCTTGCTGCAGGCAGTCAGCACGACGCACAGCGACAACAGGGCGAGGGAACGCAACGACATGAAGGGACACTCCTGAAAGATGATACAGGCGAGTGGCCTGCAGTGACCTTCGACGTGAAAATCCCTCCCAGGTTCCCTGCCCCACCCCCTTTGCCCCTACACCATTGGTCGGATGGCCACTACTGTGCGATTAATCACAAAGCATTAGTCATGCGCACAATAAAAAAGGCCGCCCCTGTTGGAGCGGCCTTGCGTCGCGATGGCCTGCACAGCAGGCCCCTTGGGCGTCAGAAGCGAGACCCAGGCTCCAGCAAAAAGTCCATCTCTTCGCTGGTGCTCGGCCGCTCCAGCACCAGGTTGCGGTGCGGGAAACGCCCGAACCGGGCGATTACCCGCTGGTGCTGCTCGGCATAGTCGAGGAAACCTTCGAACAGCCGGCGGTTGGCCTCAGGCTGTTCATCCAGCAGCATTTGATAGCGTTCCACGCACAGGTTCTGCCAGTCCAGCACCTCGGCATGCTCCAGCACCAGCAGCACAAACACCCGCTGGATCGGCAGCAGCTGGTAGTCCCAGCCCTTCTGCAGGCCCTGCATGGCCACTACCTGGGCACGCCGATCGCCCTCGAAGGCGCGCGGCGTGTCGCGGTAGATCATGCGTGGCAGCTGGTCGAGCAAAATCAGCAGACCCAGCCAGCCCTGCGGGCTTTGCTGCCACTCGTCGAGCCCACCCGCCAGGGCGTGCTCGACCAGGTCGCCAAACAGCGCATGGGCGTCGGCATCGTAATGCTTGCCGAACCACAGCGTGCTCTTCTCGTCAGCCACGGCCTGGGCACTGGTGCCCCAACCGAACCACCACTCCAGCAACGGCTGCCAAGGTGCGAGCATGACTTACTCCTTGTGGTAGGCGGTGACGCGCTCGACCTCTTCCTTCGAGCCGAGGATCACCGACACGCGCTGGTGCAGGCTTTCTGGCTTGATGTCGAGGATGCGATCGTAACCGTTGGTGGAAGCGCCGCCGGCCTGTTCGATGATGAACGACATCGGGTTGGCTTCGTACATCAGGCGCAGCTTGCCCGGCTTGCTTGGTTCGCGGGCGTCACGTGGGTACATGAACAGACCGCCACGGGTCAGGATGCGGTGCACGTCGGCCACCATCGAGGCGATCCAGCGCATGTTGTAGTTCTTCTTCAGCGGGCCGGTCTCACCTGCCAGCAGTTCGCCCACGTACCGCTGTACCGGTGCTTCCCAGTGGCGCTGGTTGGACATGTTGATGGCGAACTCGGCGGTGGTTTCCGGTACGCGGATGTTTTCGTGAGTCAGCACGAAGCTGCCCAGTTCACGGTCCAGAGTGAAGCCCTTGACGCCGTTGCCCAAGGTCAGGATCAGCATGGTCTGTGGGCCGTAGATGGCATAGCCGGCAGCAACCTGCTCGGTACCTGGCTGCAGGAACGCTTCTTCGTTGAGGCTTTCGTTCTGGCTCAGGTACTGGTTAGGGCAACGCAGAACCGAGAAGATGGTACCGACCGAGACGTTGACGTCGATATTCGACGAACCGTCCAGCGGGTCGAAGACCAGCAGGTAGGCGCCTTTCGGGTACTTGCCCGGGATCTGGTATGCGTTGTCCATTTCTTCGGAAGCCATGCCAGCCAGGTGACCGCCCCACTCGTTGGCTTCCAGCAGGATATCGTTGGAAATCACGTCAAGTTTCTTCTGGACCTCGCCCTGCACGTTTTCAGTGCCCATGCTGCCCAGCACACCACCGAGGGCGCCTTTGGATACGTGATGGCTGATTTCCTTGCACGCACGCGCTACCACTTCGATCAGGAAGCGCAGATCGGCAGGGGTATTGTTGCTGCGGGTCTGCTCAATCAGATAGCGACTCAGGGTAACGCGGGACATGTATGGCTCCGAACGGATTGGGGGATGAAAACCCCCGCAGTTTACAGGGAGAGTGGCGGGCTAGCGAGTGATGAGACTCGCCACGGCTCTCAGACGGCACAATAGGTCGGTAGTTCAGCGCGCGCCAGGCCGGTGGTCTGGTTGTGGGGCCATTCGCGGGCGCGCCCACCCCCACAGGTTGATGAGGCCCCTGCAGGAGCGGGTTTACCCGCGAACAAGCCAGCATGGGCGCTGCATCAATCCAGCGCCTTCCAGATCTCGGTCGCATACTCACGGATAGTCCGATCCGACGAGAACCAGCCCATCCGCGCAGTATTGAGCACCGCCTTGCGCCACCACTCCTGCGGCGTATGCCACAGTTCCTCGACCTGCCGCTGGGCATCCCAGTAGGCATCGAAATCGGCGCACACCAGGAAGCGGTCGTAGGCGATCAGGCCGTCGATCAACCCGGTGTAACGAGAGGGGTCATCTGGCGAGAACACACCACTGCGAATAGCCTGCAACACATCGCTCAAGCGGTTGGAAGCGGCTATGGCAGCGCTGGCACCAAAGTCACCGGCACGCTTGCGCGTTTCAACCTGCTGCGCGGTCAGGCCAAAGATGAACATGTTGTCGGCCCCCACCTGTTCGCACATCTCCACATTGGCGCCATCCAGGGTGCCAATGGTCAGCGCACCATTGAGGCCGAACTTCATGTTGCTGGTACCGGACGCTTCGTAACCCGCGGTGGATATCTGCTCGGAAAGGTCCGCCGCCGGGATGATGCTCTCGGCCAGGCTGACGTTGTAGTTGGGCAGGAACACCACCTTCAGCAGGCCGCGCACTGTCGGGTCGTTGTTCACCACCCGGGCGATATCGTTGGCCAGCTTGATGATCAGTTTGGCCTGGTGGTAACTGGCCGCAGCCTTGCCGGCGAAGATCTTCACCCGCGGCACCCAGTTGGTGCCAGGGTCGTTGCGTATGGCCTGGTACAGTGCAACGGTGTGCAGCAGGTTGAGCAACTGGCGCTTGTATTCGTGAATGCGTTTGACCTGAACGTCGAATAGCGCCTCGGGGTTGACCGTGACGCCGATACGATCCTGAATGATGCTGGCCAGGGCACGCTTGCTGTGCAGCCGCTGGGCAGCGAACTGCTTGCGAAAACCGGCTTTGTCGGCGAACGGCACCAGGCCCGCCAGCCGCGCCTGCGGGTCGTCCTTGAGTTCCGGCCCAAGCGCCTCGACCAGCATCTCGGTCAGCTGCGGGTTGGACTGGTATAACCAGCGGCGGAAGGTAATGCCATTGGTCTTGTTGTTGATGCGTTGCGGGTAGAGCTTGTGCAGCTCGGAGAATACCGTGCTCTTCATCAATTTGCTGTGCAGCGCCGACACGCCGTTGACGCTGTGCGAGCCAAGAAACGCCAGGTTGCCCATGCGCACCCGTCGGCCGTTGTCTTCCTCGATCAGCGAAACCGCGCGCAGCACGTCGAAGTCGTGCAGGCCTTTGGCGCGCAGGCTGTCAATGTGGTAGGCGTTGATCAGGTAGATGATCTGCATGTGCCGCGGCAACATGCGCTCCATCAGCGCTACCGGCCAGGTTTCCAGGGCTTCTGGCAACAGGGTGTGGTTGGTGTAGGCGAGCGTACCGACGGTCAGCTCCCAGGCCTTTTCCCAAGGCACTTCGTGCTGGTCCACCAGCAACCGCATCAGCTCCGCCACCGCAATCGAAGGGTGGGTGTCGTTTAGCTGGATGGCCGC
>Ga0182736_1003199_pt1 | contig 11265 bp, 11 predicted proteins | sample eDN5th30CKraftBY_FD_128882 | JGI IMG/M metagenome (GOLD analysis project Ga0182736, IMG submission 128882) | Enriched backyard soil microbial communities from Emeryville, California, USA - eDNA 5th pass 30_C Kraft BY (version 2) (version 2) | ecosystem: Environmental > Terrestrial > Soil >...
CACGACGCGACCACGTATCGCGAAAAATGTCTGCACGCCGACATGGACGACATTCTCACCAAACCTTACACGCTGGAAGAGTGCGCGCGCCTGTTGCGCAAGTGGCTGGTGGCACTGCCGGTCGTCACCACGGCCGACGTGGTCGACTTGCCGGTCGCGCCGGCGAAGCATGATGCGCTTGCAAGCGTCGATGCGGCGGCGGTCGCCTCGATGCGAAAGCTGCGCGCCCGCGGGCACACTGATCTGTATTCGAAGCTGGTGGATTTGTTCAGAACGGGATCGGCGGAGTCACTCGCGCAGCTAAACGCCGCGATGTCGACGCAAGATCTGCCCGCCGCGGCTGGCATTTGTCACAAGCTGGCATCGAGCGCCTCGAATGTCGGCGCACTGACTTACGGTAAAGAACTGCGTCGTCTGGAGCAACTGTGCATTGCCGGCGAACTACAGCGAGCGTCCGAGCTGCATGAGGCGATACAAGCAGCGCACGCGCCGCTGATGGATGCATTGCTGGGACTGACCTTGAAGGCCAGCGCATGAGTATCGTAGATCGACATCCTGAGATCGCTATCATCGCCGATGATGAGTCGACTGGTCGCGTACTTCTCGAAGAGTCCGCGGCAGAAGTTGGGCTCGAGGCATTGGCCTTCGACAATGGCGCCGATGCGCTCGCGGCCGCGCTAACCCATCCAGTAGCCATCGTGCTGCTCGACGTCGACATGCCGGGCCTCAACGGCTATGAAGTCTGCCGCCGTCTGCGCGCCGACGCGCGGTTCGCGACCACACCGATTGTCATGGTGACTGGTCATGAAGATTCGGAAGCGATCACGCTGGCGTTCGAGGCGGGCGCAACCGACTTCGTTTCCAAGCCGGTGAACTGGGCGTTGTTGCCCCGACGTCTCGAGTACATTCTGCGTAACGCGGCCAGCGCGCGGGCGCTGATCGCGAGCACCGAACGCATCGAACGACTCGCTTACTTCGATACGTTGACCGGGCTGCCCAATCGGCAGCGCTGCATGGAAATTGCTGCCGCGATGTTCTCCGCTGCCGAGCGGGAGCGGGAGAACGTCGCCGTCGTCTATATCGATCTCAACAGCCTGAAGCGCGTCAACGATTCATTCGGTCACGCCATGGGGGACGCCGTGTTGCGCGCCTTTGCAGATCGATTGGTGCGCACCGTGAATGATTTCAGCATCGAGCCCGAGCGAGTGCTGATTTCGAGGCTGGGCGGTGACGAGTTCGTGGTGGTGTTGCGGCGAGCCGCCGCTCGCGAAGCCGCTATGGAGATTGCGCGTCGGTGCGCCGAAGCCTTCAAGCTCGCCATCACTCACGATGCGCTGGAGTTCTACTCGTCGCCGAACATCGGTGTCGCGGTTTATCCGGACGACGGCACGGACGTGGCCACTCTATTCAAACATGCGGACACGGCGATGTATCACGCCAAGGCAACCTCGGGCGCCGTTGCTTCGTACGCGCCCGCAATGAGCGCCAGGATGCGTGATTGGCTCGAATTGGAAGGTCGGCTACGCAAGGCCGTTCACAATGATCTGCTGAGCCTGGTCTTCCAACCCAAGTTCCGTATCAAGGATCGCAAGCTGGTCGGTGTCGAGGCCTTGCTGCGCTGGCGCGATGCCGAGTACGGCGACATCTCACCGAATCGTTTCGTGGAAATCGCCGAGGACAGCGGTCTGATCCTGGATATGAGTGGCTGGGTGGTGCGAGCGGTCTGCCGACAACTGCGCCGGTGGCTGGATCGTGGCATCGTGCTGCCCGTCGCCATCAACTGCTCGGGCAAGGAGCTCTTGCACGGCGATCCCGCCAAGGTCGTGGAAACCGAAGCGAGAGCGGCGAATGTACCCGCGTCGCTGATCGAGATCGAGCTGACCGAGTCGTTGCTGATCAAGGACTCAGCGACGGTGCAGGGCGCACTAAAGCGCTTGCGACAGCTGGGCTGCCGAATTGCGCTGGATGACTTCGGTACTGGCTATTCATCGCTTGCCTATATCACGCGCTTCCCGCCCGATCGCATCAAGATCGACAAGGCGTTCGTGCGCGACATCGACAATTCACCCAGCGACGCCGCGGTGGCGAGCGCGATTCTGTCACTGGCGCACAGCTTGAATCTGGTCGTCACGGCCGAAGGCGTGGAGCGGCAAGGGCAGCTCGACTGGCTGCTTGCTCGCGGGTGTCATGAGGTGCAGGGATTCCTGTTGGCGAGGCCGCTGTCGGTGGCGGAGCTCGAGGCGCGTTTCTTTGCGACTGGAGGCGAAGTCGTTTATGAAACAGCTCAGATGTTGTCGCGGGCTTGACGGCAACTGTGAGCCACGAGACATTGTGGTGCGGAGCCCCGCGACGCATAATCTCGCAGCAACGGCGCCAATTATTCGAAAGACGAACCGGCCTCGGCACAGCCGCGCCGAATGCGAGGACCCGGTGACAAACGCAATAGCGAGAATCGAAAGAAGAAGGCTGCATGAGTACGTTCGATAGTACAAAAACGTCGCTGCCCGACATCATTCGCCAGACCATAGAAGGCAAGGTGCAGCTGCCCGACTTTCAGCGTGGCTGGGTCTGGGATGATGAGCACATCAGGTCGCTCTTGATGAGCATCGCGCGCTCATTTCCTGTCGGCGCGGTTATGCTGCTGAAGACAGGGGGCGAGGTTCGCTTCCAGGTACGACCAGTCGAGAACGTCACGTTCGGCGGCCAGATTCCTCAGCCGGACTACCTGATTCTCGACGGCCAACAGCGTCTGACGACACTCACGCAAGTGCTCGCGCTCGATGAGCCGGTAAAGACCTTCGACGAAAAGGGAAAGCCGATCAACCGTTACTACTATATCGATATCAAACGGGCGCTGGAGGACGACACCCTCGATGACACGTTTGTAGCGGTCGATCAGGATCGAAAGGTCAAGGCGAACTTTGGGCGCGACGTAGTGCTAGACCTCTCGACACCTCAAAAGGAGTGTGAGGAGTTCTATTTTCCCTGCAATCAAATCCTCAACTCCGACCGGTGGGAGGAGCTGTTGCAGGAACACACCCCGGACAAGTTTGGGGTGTTTATGCAGTTTCGGAAGAAGGTGCTGAATTCCTTCCGCAGCTACCAGCTTCCAGTCATCTCACTGGGCGAGAACACGACCAAGGAAGCCGTCTGCCTGGTTTTCGAGAAGGTGAACACCGGGGGCGTCCCCTTGTCCGTGTTCGAGCTGGTAACCGCCAGCTTTGCCGCGGAGAACTTCAATCTGCGTGACGAGTGGTATGGGAGCAAGCTGCGGAAGGTCGTGGGGCGTTCCGAGCGCATCAAGAAGGAGGCGGTTCTCAGTACAGTCGAGCCAACAGATTTTCTCCAGGCTATATCGCTGCTTCACACCTATGAGCGGCGTCAACAAGACATCGCAGATGGCAAGACCGCGAAAGCGGTCGCTGCGGTGAGCGCGAAGCGCGCTTCTGTGCTCACACTATCGCTAGAGAGCTACAAGAAATGGGCGAATGATGTTGAGCAGGGCTTCATGCTCTCAGCGCGATTCTTACGCAAGCAGTGTTTCTTCGCTTCGCGCGATTTGCCGTATCGCACGCAGCTCGTTCCGCTGGCTGCCTTGCTGGCAACTTTGAAGGAACGCTGGCTTGAGCCCCGTATTCTCGACAAGCTCAGCCGATGGTTTTGGTGTGGCGTGCTTGGTGAGCTCTATGGGGGCGCGGTCGAAACGCGCGTGGCCAATGATGTTGAAGACCTTTTGGCATGGATCCTCGACGAAGGCGGCGAGCCGCGCACGATCTATGATGCCGCGTTCCAGCCGAATCGGCTTCTAACGCTGCGCTCTCGTTTGAGTGCTGCTTACAAAGGTTTGAACACCCTCATTCTTCGTCAGGGAGCTCGGGACTTCTTTTGGAAAGCCACGATCCAGGAGCTGGATCACGAGGAGGTCGCGCTCGACATCCATCATATCTTCCCGAAAGCCTGGTGCGAGGAGCGGGGAATTCGGCCTGCCATCTTCCACGCCATTGTGAACAAGACGCCCATCTCCTACAAAGCCAACCGGATGATCGGTGGCCGAGCTCCGTCCGCCTATCTGACTGCGATTCAAGCGCACCGGCAGGTGGGTCTGGTCGATGGGGATATGGACGCCATCCTTGGCAGTCATTACATCGAGCCGAAAGCAATGAGAGCCGATGATTTCGACGGCTTTTTCGAGGCGAGAAGGAATGCGTTGCTGGACTTGGTAGAGGCGGCCATGGGGAAGACGATCGATCGAACAGAACAGAGTCTGGTCGCTGGCGAGCAGGAAGCCGACCTCGCCGCAGCGGAGGAGGCTGCGGCATAAACCCGAAGGATGAACCTGGGCTGGTCGCCAGGCGTAGATCGTGACATCGCCAATGCTGGGCTTCTTGGGCACTTCGGAGGCCGGCGCCTGGTCGGCCTCGCGCAGAATCTTGACCATCCATCAGAAGCTGGAACTCTCCGGGTTTTCGAGTCTTACGGATCTTCTTGGATGTCCTCGGAACAGGTGATGGTGCGGCGGCGACCCTCCAAAATGCGCGAATCTGCGCTGATTCGCGCAAGTTTTGAGTTAATGACTCGCGATAGTTCCCCCCGGAAATACCCCCGCTTTTGACTGCCTGCTGCCGTGAGCGGCCGCCGCCGGTGTGTCACCACCGGCGACGGCCTGACCACAACCGCACAGCTGAGGTGCAAGTCATGGCTACGGGTGATTCTATCCGGTTGCCGCTGGCTGCCTATACGCCGCCCATTGTCGGGCGGCTGGGTGGGCCGGCATGAGCGACCAAGGGGATTCGGTTCGAGAGCGTCTAAACGGTCAGGTTCGCCGTCTGCAGAAGGCTGCCGCCGTCTTGGCGTGTATTCAATACGTCGCAGAGTACGAGGAGGATTTCGAGTTTAGTTTGGCCGACGCGGTCAGCGTCGTCGTGGAGATGGTCGAGGATGTGGCGGACGCGATGAGCTTCATCGCGTCTGAGGTCGAGGCGGAGGTGCGGTCATGATCAAGCAGGAAAGCCGCGCCTACTTCAAATCACTCGGCGCGCACGTCATGGCGCTTCGCAAGTCGCGAGGCATGACGCAAAGAGAGCTGGCGAGGGCCATCGGAGTCTCACAGCAGGCAGTCTTCGCATACGAACTCGGCGATCGCAGGATTTCGGTTCTCGTGCTTACCAAGCTCGCGAAGGTGTTCGCCGTCTCGGTCGAGGAAATGGTTGGCTTGTCCAAGCCGGTACGCGTTCCGAAGGGGCGACTGTCTCCGCGTTGTATCAGACACGCGGGGCGGCTGCAGGCGCTCTCAAAAACGCAGCAGCGCTTTGTCATTCGGATAATCGACGTGCTCGAAGACAGCAACAGCCGTCGCTCAGGGGGTGCCAGATGAGCGGCACTGCCAAGAGGCCTGTTACGGATGAGCTGGTCTGCCTGAAGCAAGCAGTTGATCTCCTCAAGGTCGCGGAAGACCTGGTGCAACCGGAGAACATCGAACGATTCCCGGGCGCGATCGCTTCCGTCATCAGATCGGCTCGAACACTCGTCGAAGAGGTTCTGGAAGCGCTCACCGCGTACTTCGCCGCGCAAGGCGGTGCTGAATGATGGCCACGGCAATCGTGAGGCGCATTGAAATGGGGGAGGGGTAAGAGACGGCCTCGAAGTCGGTCAATGACTAGGCGGCCTCGGACGCACGTCTGAGGCCGTTACTAGTGCCTCAGAAAAGGGAAAGGGGCCAACCCGAAGGTTTAGCCCCTTTTTCCGCCGTCCGCAGCCCGGCGGGGAGATGCGGGGATTATACGGGCCAACCGCCAAATTTCTATCAGCAGCAAACATCCATGATGAAGATGCATAACCCGCCCCATCCCGGAAGCGTCCTGCGGGACACTGTGCTCCGCGAGATGACCGTGACCGAATTCGCCAAGCGGCTTAGTGTGTCCCGCGTCGCGCTTTCTCGCGTGGTGAACGGCCGGGCCGCTGTGGCCGCGGAACTGGCGATTCGACTTGCCGTTGCGCTGGGCGGCTCTGCGGAGACGTGGATGCGTATGCAGGTAGCTTACGATCTCTGGCATGCGCAGAAGAGGAAGCGTCCGAAGATCCGGCCTATCAAGTTGGGGAAAGTTGAATAGCCGGGGGATGGTTTTGGCTCATGCGTTCGGAAGGCGCTGCTAAAGGGTTGTGTTCGGATTGGGAATTGAAGCAACAAGCCGCTCACCATCTCTGAACCACAAGGGGCCGCGGTCCGAGGACAACTGGACGCCCGCAGCCCATTCTTCAATCGGGTTCGTCGGGAAATTAGAAGCTCGCCCTTCGAGCGCGTCCCGACCGAACGGAGTAAGTTCAACTTCGGTCGTGCGCATGTTGCTTGTGTCCCCCGTGATCTTGAGCAGAGGCATCGGTAGGGTCTCCGCTGCCATCCTCAGCATGCGCCCGAACAGAAAGAAATCACCGACGGGGTCAGCATCGTCCCAGTTTTCAGTCAGCGTATAGGCGACAACTCGCACCGCGCGCGGGCCGTGTGTGTGTACGTGGGCAAGAAGCCTGAAGTCCCAGTGAGCCAGCCCGCTGCTCACATCCGGATATCGACGCAGCATCAGACGCATCGCATCCTTTGCCCAAGTACTGGCCGATGGGTTCTTGTTGGCGAAGCCTTCAATGGCTCGTGGATCGGGCGACGTCAGTGCATCCCACAGAGCGAGGAAGTTGGCGAACGCAGTTTGCTCGATCACTGTCGCACCAGGATGGTTGCGCATATGCGCTTCATTGAGCTCACCCATTCCAATGACGCGAGCGCGGCGATTGGGTAAGTGCTCAAACTGCACCAATTCAACTCTCTCCAGAGGAACGTTCGCTGTGGCAATCAGATTGCATGCCGAGGCGATGAATAACTGCTCGCTCAGCCCTGTTGCCGCCCAGATGGTGATGCGATCCGCCTCGGCGAGTTTCGGTACGCTTTCCAACAAATCGGACGGTAAATCCTCAAAGTCCTTAAACACACCTGGTACAAGACCCGCCCAGAATCTGCCTCTTAGCTTTCGCCAAGCATTGAGATCGTCACGCCGTGGCGTCGGTCCGCAGCTGAGTACGTCAGGATCGACCAGAAGACTGTCACTGCTTCGGAACGCCACTTTGAAAGTTCCGCCGGCGGAGTCGCCGAGGATCAAGTTCAAGTGACTTGCCGGTGTACGGCGTGCAGTGGGGTGTGGCATTGCCCGCGCAGTTTACGCTAACGAGCGTCGAAGCTGTCGAGCGGCGAGAAAGATTGCGTGTCACCGTCGGGCTGGTCTGGCGACGGCAGCAGCTCGCCGGGCCAATCAAGAGGGTTTTCCAAGGAGGAGGGGTAGAGAACAACTCTTCCGCGTCGTCGCAGCGCTGAGCGTTTAGGATCGCAAATTGCGATCTTAAAGCCGCACCTGCGCAAAGTTCAGCGACCGGAATCGTCAATCGCTGCCGCGCGGCCCTCGGCGGAACTCAGCAGGCACAGAGCGCGCGGACTCACGACGATAGTTTGCAGATCGCTAGGCGCTGGCGCATTCTCGGCCCAGACGATTATTCCCTGACGACGAGGGCATCGTCGTAACCCCGCCTGCGTTTGCAGGCAATCCCAAAGCAGCTTTAGACCAGGCAGTGAGCTGCGCAGCCAATCAGGCTGTGGTCATGATTCATCACTCGGGCGCTGACGCCTTTCTTCTCCGATCCGCTGTCCAGCGGACGTCCCCTGCGGCAACCATTCTTCTAACGACGTAAACATACAAAGCTGCGCCAACAGCAGCATTCCTATGCGCGTGCGTCACTGTCTTCGGCGAAGCCGAGAAAGTGACGCACACGGCCCACTGCCGCAACTACTGTCACCGCAACGCATTTTCACCGATGCGAGAAAGTGGCACCGCGTCTGCAACGGACGCAATCAACCATAGCTTCGCAACGAAGCTCCCTCCGTTGATGTCGATGTCAGCCACCGCGAGCGGCCCGCCAAGGGCAGCCTCGATCTCACGCTCACGCGTGAGCAGCAACACATGCCACCGGCACGTGCTGCTGTGAGGCCACGAAACTCAACAGACCGGACTAGCACATCCGGCTGCTCGCGATGGATCAAGGCAGGAAATGTTTCCTGCCGGGATTGCCCGGATGTGCGGATCGAAGGTGATGAGTGAGGAGGAGTGATGAGTAAGAAAACTGAGTTGCAGGCGGATCTTCAAAGGATCAACTATCTATTGGGTCGTGCGCATTTAACGCAGGAGGACCGCAGCCGAACATTCAGAACGTTCGCCAGGGTTATGCGGGAGACGGGTCTCGGGATTCACTCCGCGGCGCAGATCGGCGGCAAACATGTACAGGCGTTCGTTCGCCATCGACAAGAGAGTGGCATCGGACGCCGAACTATGGCAAAGCAAATGGGCCATCTGCGTGCGGTATTGAGGCACATCGGTAAGCAAGGATTGGCGGACAATCCAGCGTACAGCAATCAAGCACTGGGGATTGCCCAGGGCAGCCGCAAAGGAACAAAGGAACCGTTGTCGGACGAACAGATTCGCGCGTTTCAGGAATACATGGAACGGTTAGGCAGACCGGACGCGGGAGCAATTTTGGAAATGCAGCGAGCGCTTGGACTTCGCGCAATCGAAGCTATTCGTTCCGGCCAGGCAGACACGCTTCTTCGCTTGCAGCGCGAACTGACAGAGCGCGGGTGCGCACGCGTGTTTGACGGCACTAAAGGTGCGCGGCCGCGGTTAGTGCATCCTGCCGATGTGGGGCGAGCGCTGGCAGTTGTGCAGCGCGCGCTGGAAATATTAGAAGCCAGTGGACGACGCTATCTCCTGGCTCGTGCCAAAGGCGCGGAAACGACAGGGCTGAAGCAAGCCGCGAAGGTCTACAGCGACCTTTGCAGCCGAGCCAAGATCCAAAGTCACGCTGCCCGCTATGCGTTCGCGGAGGAGCGTATGCAGGCGTATCGCAATGAAGGCTTGAGCCAGCGGGAGGCGCGTATCGCGACCTCCCTGGATCTCGGCCACGGTGATGGTCGCGGGCGCTACGTTGCGAGCGTCTATGTCCGCAACGGTTAGGTTCTACGCTGCAACTGGTCGGCGATCCATTGATCTACCTCGACGGAGTCCCAACCAACTGCTCGGACGCCGATCCGGACCGGGCGAGGAAACTTGCCCTCGTCGATTAGTTTGTAGAGATGAGCACGCTTGAATCCGCACCGGGCTTCAACTTCTGGACGGCGCAGAATGCGGCGGTTTGCTTCGGGGCTCTCAGCAGACATTCGGAAACCTCTGTGGCGACACGCCACGCGGGGAGGAGTCTGCTTTTCATCGCGGTTGGGGGCGACAATGAATAGGGAATCGGCGAGATCGGATTGTTGGTTGCTTCACGACTGAGGTCTATTGAATGGCCTTCGCTTCGGTCATTAGTTTCCACTCTGTTCGGCAGCCGAGCGCAAGTACTTAATCTGTAAGGTATTTCGACATTCGTCTGGCTTGGCTTGTAATAACTACGTGAGGTATAACGCCGGTCGGGTTGCACGGAGAGCCACATGGCCGGAAATCTCACGCCGAAGAAATTTACATATAAGCGCGCGATATACCTGCAGAAAAACGGGTGCACTTTACAAGCAGACATCCGAAAGGCTGTCGGCAAGGCGAAGTTGGTGGGGGAGCGTAAACAGCTAGTTGCTGCAGCGGAACATACGTTCTTTTTTCTCAATAGCGTCCGAAATCGCTGGGGCATGACCTTCGGCTCTATGCTCGTCTATTCGAGGGGGAAGAATCAGCACCTGGTCACGCAGGACGACGCCGCCGAAGAGCTTCCTGTGGCTCAGATTGCGCCACCAAGGGGGCAAAACGGGGCTTTTACCGACTTTGTTGAATCATTGTTGTTCTTCGGAGTGTTAGAAAATCACGTCGTGCTCGTACAGTCGGCCGGGCTGAGAGCCCGGCAATTTGAAGTGCATCTTAATTGGCTACTTCAGGCGAGGACTAGTGTCATGGATGAAGAGGATCGAGTGGAGTTGGCGGATCTGCCGTCGCCTAAGGCCGCGGATGCGGTGCGAAACTCCCCGGTCAAAAAGGTGTCCGTTGGGCTGCCCCTGGAAACGAGGCCCGCCGGTGCTCGCTCGACTGTGGAAAGGGCTTCATTCAAGGCGGACGGCGTGGGCTTCGACGTTTTGGACAAGATTATTGGCGGAGACTGGATCCGAAAGCTGAAGCTGTCTGACAGTTTAGATACCTCAAAGCTCGAGGTGCAGGTCAACGTCACCTACAAACGCGCTATCAGTGATGAGGGGCAGGATGTCCTCAACGATATAGCGTTACAGTTGAGGCATCAGGAAGAGGATGATGTGACCATCGAGTTGAAGAATGGAATGAAGCTGACAGGGTCGGACATAAAGGTGTCAGGGCCTGTCTCGGTGCTCACTTATGATGGATTGATTGATCCTGACGACTTATTTCCGAAAATCAGGGATTGGCTGAAGGAACAGCTCGAACTCGGAGTGGTGTAGGTGCTTGATGGCTAAGCTGGCAGACAATCTGTTTGTCTGGGCGGGGTTCGAACTCGCGGTGATGTTCGGCTGCGGCTGGGTGACGTCCGAACTTTTGCAAGTAGCGAATATGGACGCCGTCGCGCGAAGCCTCACACCCACCACCGTCCTTCTAAGTGTGGCGCTTGGCGTATCAGTTCAGCTTTGGAGTAAGTTAAACGATCTCAGTGCGCTCACGCAGCTCGCCTCGGAAGAGCGGACGCGCCTCAATGCGCAAGTGAAGTTGCGAGTCCGATCGATTGTTTACTTAGTAACCTTCTTTGTTGCTTTCATATTGTTTGTTCTCGTTGCAGCGGCTATGAGCACATCGTCATCAAATTGGGCTCAGCCGATGGTAATAGCCAGCGGGGCCGGGCTGGGCGCGTGTATGGTTTTGATTGCTGCCTTGCTTGTGGATCTGAACGAGGTTGCGGAGTTTCGGTGGCAAGTCGAAGGTGCAGAGCAAGAGCGCAAGCGGCGTGAGAGCTTGCTCGGGCGAATAAACCAGGCTGACGAAGGATTCCGCGACGACGAGCACATCCAGAACTTTAAGCGCGTCGTGAATCACGACTGATCTGAGTTAGCGAGTGCGCCGGATGGACGAGCTGCAACGATCAAAGCAGGAATTCCTGCAGCCAGGGATGACCATCGGATGCCGGAGCGTCGAGGCGTAGACCACGTCCTGCAAGCGTCGAAGCAATGAAGCTCGCGGTAGTCTCGATGTGTGCATTGGCGTCGCGAGCAACCCAGTCAGTTGGCCTACC
>Ga0182736_1003200_pt1 | contig 11262 bp, 8 predicted proteins | sample eDN5th30CKraftBY_FD_128882 | JGI IMG/M metagenome (GOLD analysis project Ga0182736, IMG submission 128882) | Enriched backyard soil microbial communities from Emeryville, California, USA - eDNA 5th pass 30_C Kraft BY (version 2) (version 2) | ecosystem: Environmental > Terrestrial > Soil >...
AGGCTTTCCTTGTTACCGAGTTTAATACAATCGCATTTTAAATAGTTTGTTTATTTATAAAATACATTAACAACTATAGCTATGCAACTATCTAGCCAAACCGCTTAACAGCTTTCAAAAAAAAACATTTTTTAATGACTAGTTAATTTTTATTTAACTAAGCAATGACATTCACCTCGCGCTCCAATATGATCCCAAAGCGCTGTTTAACACTTCTAATGATTTCTTCAGAAAACTCATAAACCTCTAACCCTGTGGCATTTCCATGATTAACCAGCACTAAGGCCTGATTTTTCCAGGTACCCGTATTTCCGATAACTTTACCTTTCCAGCCGCACTGTTCTATTAACCAGCCTGCGGCTAATTTAACTTGATTGTCGCCATAAGGGAAGTAAACAATGTCCACAAAATCAGACACTAACTTGCCTAAGGTGTCCACAGACACAATAGGATTTTTAAAAAAAGATCCCGAATTGCCTATAGTAGAAGGGTCGGGAAGTTTCTTAACCCGTATAGCAGAAACAACTTTCGAAACGTCTTTAATAGTAGGATGTAAAATACCCCTTAATTTTAATTCCTCCTCTATTGCTCCGTATGTTGTATTTATCTTAGACGTAGTAGCTAGCAAAAGGTTTACTTCTGTAATCAGATATCTTGCAGTATGATCTCTTTTAAATAAGCTATCCCTATAACTAAAGTTGCAATCTTCCTTTAAGAAAGTTACAAACACACCATTTTTTACATCAAAAGCTTTACAACTAAAAAACACGTCTTTCAATTCAATGCCATATGCCCCAATATTTTGCACAGGTGCAGCACCAACGGTACCCGGAATCAGGCTAAGATTTTCAATTCCCCCAAAACCATGATGTACACAATATATTACTAAATCGTTCCAGAGTTCACCTGCACCCACAGAAACAAATACCGAATTGCCATCTAGCCTATGTTTAATTCCCTTAATACCCATATGCACGATTATTCCGTCATAATCGCGCACAAAAAGCATATTACTGCCACCGCCAAGGAATAATAACTTATCGGTTTCGAAACATTTTTGCGCAAATAACTTCCTCAACTCCCCTTCATCCTTTATGTCTACAAATCTCCTCGAAATAGCCTCAACCCCGAACGTATTATATTTCTTTAATGAAACATTATGCAATATTTCCATTTATTATTAATTTTGCGCCATCTTTCTAGCTTAAAAACATGTATTTTGAATACTTCTGCACCCGACTCCATACTTTGACTTTTTTTTTCAAATTTTCAATTTTTGCGTATATTTATATGATACTTAAAAATAACGCCCAAACTTAGATAAACTTGCTTTTATGTGCAAGTTTACAGCAAGGTCATATAAATTGGAAAAGAATTTCATCAGTATCGTCTTTAGAATAAAACTTGACAAATGGATAATCACGACAAAAAGCGAACGCTGATTATAGAGACTGCGACTAAACGTTTTGCTCACTTCGGTATTGCAAAAACAACTATGACCGAAATAGCTAAAGACTTATCGCTTTCAAAAGCGCTATTATATTATTATTTCCCGGATAAAATCAGCCTTTTTGCAGCGGTTTTTGAGAACATCGCTAAAAAGATGATTGCTAAAATCCAATTGGGCATAAATGACATTAATAATTGTGAAGAGGCTGTATTATACCTTATCGATATGCGTCTGGCATTTGCCATGAAATATTATAATTTATTTGACCAAAGCCTAAACTCCATGACTGAAATGCCTTCAGAATTGGCTCGTGTAATTCAACTTGTAAGTGATTTGGAAATAAAAATTATTGCAGAGATCTTTAAAAAAGCCAATAAAAAAGGCGAAATCGATATTGATGACCCTGCTCATTTAGCTGAAATATTTCTAAATGCTATGATTGGTATGCGATTTTGCGTGCTAAAAGATAAAAAAGCCTTATTTGTACCCACCAAAGAAGAATTTGACGACATCTCCCAAATGCAAAAAAAATTAGCCATCATTTTTCTCAATGGCTTGAGACGACAAAAGTCAGAATAACGTCATTTTAAACTTTCTATTCCATTTTATTTTGATGATGTATTCTTTTCGCAATACTTTTGACCAAAATATACAAAAAGTCAAAAAGTATAATAGTTGAAAAGTAGAGAAGTTAATTTGGAAACGAATGAAATAAAAAGGCAACATATTATCGATGTTGCGTTAAAAAGGTTTTCCTATTTCGGGATAAACAAGACTACAATGGGAGAAATTGCAGAAGATATCTCAGTATCTAAAGCTAATCTATATTACTACTTCCCAGATAAAACGGCCCTGATAGTTGGGGTGATTACTTATTTAATTGCAAAAGCAAAAACGGCTTTCAACAATATCCTCCTCGAATCTGATGATATCCTGGACTCACTGATAGCATTTCTTCGACTAAAAAGAGACTTTTTTGAAAAGCACTATTTATTGCATGTTACCATGGGCCATGCGGACAGTAACTTAAATACGAGTGAAATTAATGCCCTTGGTAAGTACGCTGAAGAAACAGAATTGGAAGTACTTCAACAGGCATTTACAAACGCTATCGCCACAAAACAACTTGTAACATTTGATGTTACAAAAACGTCTCAGATATATTTCACCATATTAAAAGGCATAGCGATGGTTACTATCGGCAAAATTGCCAGCAAAGACATTCCAGAAACGTCCATTTTCAGTGAAATCTGCGAGAAACAGAAGGTAGCCACTATCATTTTTGTTAACGGGCTGAGGCATGAGTTATCGGTGAGCTAGTTAGCGAAGCAGCGAATAAAGACAATATTGAAAATTTAATCGAAGTAAAAAGATGGGAACAAAAAAAACCTTAATGGTGTTCATCCTAATATTAACAAGTTTATTTCACTTAAGAGCACAGGATTCTTTAAGCTTAAAAGATGCACTGAATTATGCAATTAAAAATAGCGAAGTAATTGAAAAGGCTCGGCTCGATATCATAAATGGTCGGAATAAAGTAACAGAAGTAAAGGCCGGAGCGCTACCACAAATAGATGTTACCAGTACGATGACCTACAATTTACTAGTTCAACAATTCATTTTGCCAGCAGAATTCATGGGAGGAAAGCCCGGTGAATTTATTTCGGTAAAAGCCGGCCAATCGTGGGGAGCAATGACGCAGGTACAACTTAATCAGGAATTATTTAATCAGTCGGTTTTTACGGGATTAAAAGCAGCGAAAAGCTCAGAAGAATATTATCGCTTAGCTGCAAAATTGAGTGAAGAAAATGTACTACAACAGGTGGCTGCAAACTATTATCAAGTTATTATTAACCGCGAACAACTTAACGTAATCAATGCGAATATCGAACGGACGGACAAGCTATTAACCATGGTATCCAATCAATACGATCTCGGATTGGCAAAAAAAATTGACTTAGATAGAATGAAGGTCAATAAAAGCAACTTAATCGCACAAAAGCAAGACCTGCAAACAGCTATTGCCCAACAAAAAAATCTACTCAAGTACTATATGGGGATGCCTGTTAGTGAAGAAATAAATCTTCCTTACCAAGCCGTAGGTGAACTAGAAAAAGAAGCCTTCCGATTAAATCACGATGAGTTTAATCTAGATCGCTTGGCAGAATACCAAGTTTTAAGAAGTCAAGAAACCTTATTACAATATCAACGTAAAGCTTATATCGCAGAATATTATCCAAGTTTATCACTCGGTGCAAATTATATGCTTAATAGTCAAAGCAACCGCTTTGATCTATATACCAGTAAAGCATTAAACTATAACATGTCGGCCGTTACATTGACCTTAAAGGTCCCGGTTTTCGATGGTTTCGCTAGAAGATCTAGGGTTAGACAATCCAATGTCGAACTGCAAAAAATCAATCAAGATATCCGTAATACTTCCAATTCGTTAAAAATGGCATTTGACAATGCCGAAAATCAGCTAAAAAACAGCTTGACTACCATTAAAACACAGGAAGAAAATAAACAGCTTGCAGAGGAAGTTTATAATAGTACACAAAACAACTACCGAAACGGATTAGCTAGTTTAACAGACTTATTAACTTCTGAAACAGATTTAGTTGCTGCGCAGAACAGTTATAACGAGGCCTTACTAAAATACAAAGTCGCTCAAATAGAACTCATTAAAGCCAACGGAAATATTAAATCATTGCTAGCAGAATAATAGCATCAAACATCGAATAAGAAAATAAACTATAGAAATGAAGAGAATAATTTTTACCATAGTTATTGTCATTGGTATTGTGGCATTGATTGCTTGGATCCTCACTAATAATAAAAAAGAGAATCAAGCAAAAACTGATATTGTAGCTAAAGGAACTGGGGCGGTTATTGTCCGCACTACTACTGTAGGCAAATCAGCCCTTAACTTAGATTTCACTGCTAATGGAAACTTTGCCGCTTGGCAAGACCTAAGTTTGCTTGCAGAAAACAGTGGGCGGATAACAAGTATATTGGTAGATGAGGGCTCTCCTGTAACGAAAGGGCAAACACTTGCCCGTATAGATGATAAATATCTAAATCTAACCCTACAATCAGCGAAAGATAATCTCAGTAAATTAAAAACTGACCAGCAGCGCTACCAGAGCTCCTTCAAAACTGGAGGGGTAACTAAATCCCAATTAGACGAAATTGATTTAAACGTACGCAATGCGGAAAATCAGCTTCAAGAAGCACAGCGCCGTTTGGCAGATTCCTATGTTAAAGCACCTATTACGGGTATCATCAATAAACGGAGTATAGAAGTAGGTACCTACGTGTCTCCAGGTACTCCACTCTTTGATATTGTAGATGTTTCCAGATTAAAATTGCTGGTAAATGCTAATGAAGCGCAAGTTGTAAATTTGCAGGTAGGTGACAAAGTAAAGATTACCTCTACCGTTTTTCCAGATAAAACCTTTGACGGAAAAATTTCCTTTATTGCGGCAAAGGCCGATAATACACTCAATTACCCAGTCGAAATTCAAGTAGAAAACTCATCAAAACAAGCACTTAAAGCCGGTATGTACGGAACAGCGAAATTCGAACTGCCTAAGCAGCAACCTAGAATTATTATTCCGCGCAGTGCATTCGTGGGCAGTGTAAGCAGTAATGAAGTTTTTACCCTTGAAAATGGCAATACCGCAAAAATAAGAAAAGTAACAGCAGGCAGAAATCTAGGCGAACAGGTGGAAGTTTTGGACGGCTTAAAAGAAGGAGAAACAATTATTATCAGCGGGCAGATTAATCTAGTTGATGGTACGGAAGTAATACCACAAACCACCGAAAAGACTGCCGGCGACTCCACTAAAAAGTAAAAGAATAGGAATTCTAACAATTCATACGAATGAAAATTGCTGAAATATCTATAAAACGCCCATCTATTGTTATTGTGGTTTTTACCGCATTAACGCTATTGGGAATTATAAGCTATCTCTCTTTAAATTATGAGATGCTTCCAAAATTTAGCCCTGGTGTGGTTTCTATTTCAACCATATACCCCGGAGCATCCCCCAATGAAGTAGAAAATACGGTCACCAAAAAATTAGAAGATGCCGTTTCCTCTATGGAGAACATTAAAAAGCTAGAAGCTACCTCTTTCGAAGGTCTATCTGTTGTTACCATAACACTAACGAGCGAAGCCGACGTAGATTATGCCCTGAATGATGCACAGCGAAAGGTTAATGCAGTATTATCCGATTTACCCGACGACGCCAAAACACCGTCTTTAGCTAAGTTCTCTTTAGATGATCTTCCTATTGTTACTTTATCCGCTACAGCGGATATGGACGACGCGCAGTTTTTTGATTTGATCGATAAACGTATTCAGCCCATCGTCTCTCGTGTAAATGGTGTAGCACAGGTTAACCTGGTTGGTGGGCAAGAACGCGAAATACAGGTCAACCTTAATGCGGCAAAGCTTCAAGCATACGACCTATCGGCCTTAGACGTACAACAGGTCATTTTAAATTCTAATCTGGATTTCCCTACCGGTAGTGTAAAAACTAAAAATCAAGACATTTTAATTCGCTTGGCTGGCAAGTATAAATCCGTGGAAGAGTTAAGAAATCTAGTGGTTAGCACAGCAAAAGAAGGAGCCCAAATACGATTAAGAGATATTGCAGATGTACAGGATGCCCAGAAAGATGTAGAAAAAATCGCTCGTCTAGACCGGAGTAATTCTATTATACTCCAAATACTTAAAACTTCCGATGCCAATGCGGTTAAAGTAAGTGAAGGGGTTCGTGCAATTATAGCGCAACTACAAACAGACTATGAAAAAGACAATCTGCAGATCAAAATTGCAAACGACTCCTCCGAATATACCCTTGAATCGGCAGATGCTGTAGTGCATGACTTATTCCTCGCTGTTATTCTCGTAGCGGTGGTTATGCTATTCTTTTTACATAGTCTTCGGAATGCTGTTATTGTAATGGTTTCTATACCAGCCTCGCTTGTGGCTACCTTTATTGGCATGGAGCTTTTTGGATTTACCTTGAACCTTATGTCTTTATTGGGCTTATCCTTGGTAGTAGGTATTCTTGTGGACGATGCGATCGTGGTTATTGAAAACATTTACCGGCACATGGAAATGGGGAAAAATAGAGTAAGAGCCTCCTACGATGCTACAAAAGAAATTGGATTTACGGTAGTCTCTATCACCATGGTAATTGTGGTTGTGTTTTTACCAATTTCTCTCAGTACGGGCCTGGTGTCTGATATTTTAAGAGAATTTTGTGTAGTAGTTATGATCTCTACCCTTTTAAGTCTCCTCGCCTCATTTTCCATTGTACCACTATTAACATCTAGATTTGGTAAACTAGAACGCATCTCCGATAGAACATTTATTGGCCGCTTCGTTCTTTGGTTTGAAAAGCAATTACACCGTTTTACCAATTGGGTAACAGGTGTATTGAATTGGGCCTTGGATCATAAAACCATCACATTAGTTACCGTTTCGTTGCTACTGGTTTCATCTTGCGGATTAACCTTCGGGGGGTTTATTGGTGCAGAGTTTTTCGCTCAGGGTGATAGAGGAGAATTTTTGGTACAGATAGAGTTACCCAAAGATGCTTCTATCGAACAAACCAACCAAATGGCACGGAAAGCAGAAGATTTCTTGAGCAAGAAAAAGGAAATTATTTCGCTAATCACAACAGTTGGTCAATCAAGTGATAATTTGGGTGCCGATCAATCTACGGCCTATAAAGCGGAAATTACTGTAAAACTTGTTCCTAAAGATCAACGACAGGATCCATCCAATATATATGCAGCTAAGTTGAAGGGTGAAATAGAGCATCTACTCGTTAATGCTAAAGTTAAAACAGTTCCGATCAGCATTTTAGGCATGGCCGAACAGGCACCGATAGAAATGGTTGTAACCGGATCTGATTTAGACAGTGTAATGGCCTATGCCGAAGAGGCTAGGGCGGTTTTAGCTAAAATTCCCGGTGCTGCAGAAACAAAATTATCGGTTGAAAGTGGTAACCCAGAAATTAGTGTTGAAGTTGACCGCGACAAAATGACTGCGTTAGGCTTATCGCTCCAAACAGTGGGCGGAACAATGCAAACAGCCTTTAACGGAAATACAGATGGTAAATTTAGACAGGGTGAATATGAATACGACATTAATATTCGCTTTGAAGATTACGACCGTAAAAATGCAGATGATGTAAAAAATCTTTATTTCGCTAATAAAGATGGAGATTTAATCAAGCTATCTCAATTTGCAGAAGTTAAAGAAGGCTCCGGCCCAAGCCAACTCGAACGGCGGGATAAAAGCACATCGGTTAAAGTACAATCGCAGGCAGTAGGCCGCCCTTCTGGTAGTATTATACAAGATTTTGAAAATAGCCTTAAAGATCTACGCAAACCAACAGGTGTTAATTACGTTTGGGGCGGAGATATGGAAAATCAATCCGAAGGCTTCGGCTCACTCCTCGTTGCTTTACTGGTATCGATTGTATTGGTTTACCTGATCATGGTAGCACTTTATGATAGCTTTGTTTATCCATTGGTCGTTATGTTCTCCATACCACTTTCCGTAATTGGAGCACTATTGGCCTTAGCATTAACCAATAACTCGCTGAATATTTTCACCATTTTAGGTTTAATCATGCTTATTGGTTTGGTAGCAAAAAATGCGATAATCCTTGTCGATTTCACCAATCAAATGAAAGCAGAGGGCAACAGCACGCGTAAGGCATTAATTTATGCCAACCATGCCCGTTTACGCCCAATATTAATGACCACTATTGCCATGGTTATTGGTATGATGCCTATCGCGCTTGCATCAAGTGCCGGTGCAGAGTGGAAAAATGGGCTCGCCTGGGTTATTATTGGTGGATTAATCAGTTCGTTATTCCTTACGCTTATTATAGTTCCCGTAGTATATCAGGTAGTCGACAATATTTTACATTACTTCGGTTTAGACAAAAAAGGTAGGCCGATAGAAGAATTAATGGTAGAAGACTATGAACATAAAGAAGTCAAGGAGTACGAAGACATTCATTAATGGCTTTTTAAACTAATTCGTACAAAAGTAACCGACATAAAGCGTCTCGATATACAAAGTCGGGACGCTTTTTTTTTCAACAACATTTGCCTTCGTCACTAAGGCGTCAAACCTTATAAATCACTTATAGACAATCCCTAAATCTTGTACCTTTACGACATTTAATAAATTATTAACATATCCATAATGGCCGCAGAGACCTTGAATTCCAACAGCACCCTTCATCGATTCGAAAAAATCGCCTTACTAGAAGGTATTTCTTTCATTTTACTGGTATTTATAGCCATGCCTTTAAAATATTGGGCAGACTTTCCAATGGCAGTTAAATATGTAGGTTGGTTACATGGCGTACTTTTCATCGCATATGTTTTTATGCTGATTCAATGTTGGATAGCTTATAGTTGGAAATTTGGAAGGGTAGTCTTGTTTTTCTTTGCCTCTTTACTGCCATTTGCACCTTTCTTTGTAGAAAGAAAGCTTAAGAAAGAAGAACTTCATTCCTAAATACCACAAATATATTATGAGATTTGGTCAGGTAAAAATGTCTATTATAGGGGCGCTGTTCGCAAGATTCGTTCTTTTATTACTTATTTATGCGCTCTTACGATTGGGTTTTTACCTATATAACCTAAGCTTATTCCCTAACATCACGTTTACCCAACTAATCACCATCTTCGCTGGTGGTATAAAGTTTGATATTTCGGCTCTGCTCTATATTAATGCGCTTTATATTCTATTAATGGCGCTTCCGCTACCTTACCGTTACCATTCTTTATATCAAAAAAGCTGTACTTGGTTTTTTGTCATCACCAACAGCATTGGTATCGCCGCTAACCTTATAGATTTTGCCTATTATAAATTTACTTTGAAACGTACAACAGGCACGGTATTCGATCAGTTTTCTCATGAGCAAAACAAATTCAAGCTAGCGGTTGATTTTATGGCAGATTACTGGTACCTGTGTATTTTGCTTATTCTGGTTATTTTGCTGTTAAGCAAGGCATACCAGCTCATTAAAATTAAGAAACCCACAACGATCGGTATCCGTTATTATTTAGTACAAAGTATCTGTTTTTTAGCAATAGCATGTTTAACTATAGTGGGCATGCGCGGCGGTTGGCGGCATAGCACCCGACCAATTACTTTAAGTAATGCCGGAGAATTCGTACAATCGCCTAACCAAATGAGTTTGGTACTCAATACACCATTTTCCATTTTACGTACGTTAAAAGCGGTCGACTTAAAACCCGTACAATACTTTGATGACACAACGTTAAATGCCATTTATTCGCCCATTCATGTCCCTACAGATACCGCAAAATTCAGACCGCTCAATGTAGTTTTTCTTATTATCGAAAGTTTAGGTAAGGAACTTGTTGGAGGCTTAAATAAAGACTTAAATCAAGGAGAATATAAAGGCTATACACCTTTCTTAGATTCACTGATTGAAAAGAGCATGATCTTTACGGCTAGTTATGCCAATGGAAGAAAATCAATCGATGCTCTTCCGTCTATCATTTCTGGCATTCCTTCCATTCGGGAGCCCTTTGTACTCTCCATATATTCTAGCAATAAAACGAGCAGTATAGCCAAATTACTTACTGATAAAGGTTACGAAACCGCTTTCTTCCACGGTGCACCAAATGGCTCTATGGGTTTTTCTTCTTATACCAAATTAGCAGGCATACAGCATTATTATGGTAAAACAGAATACAACAACGACAACGATTTTGATGGCACGTGGGGGATTTGGGATGAGCCGTTTATGCAGTTTATGGCTCAGACGATTAACGGATTCCATCAACCCTTTTTCTCAGCCTTTTTCTCGGTGTCTTCTCACCACCCTTTTAAAGTCCCAACACAGTATATAAATAAGTTTCCTAAAGGCCCTCTACCCGTACAAGAGCCTATGGGCTACACAGATATGGCAATCCGGAAATTTTTCGATACTGCTTCTAAAATGCCTTGGTTCAACAATACGCTTTTTGTACTTTGTGCAGACCATGCCACTGTTACTTACTATCCCGAATATCAAACCATACCGGGAGCTTTTTCTATACCTATATTATTTTATTATCCGGGGGGCGATTTAAAAGGAAAGGCAGATAAATTGGTACAACAGATAGACATCATGCCAACTGTGCTGAATTACTTGCATTATGATAAACCCTATTTTGCATTTGGCTTTGACGCCTTCTCCTCAACAAAAGATAATTTTGTGATAAACAATAATGATGGCACCTTTAGTTTGTACCAAGGCGATTACCTTTTACTTAATGATGGGCAAGAAAACACGGCGTTGTATGACCTGAAAAACGACCGCTTAACGCAGCACAATTTAATCGGACAGGAGAAGGAAATCACGCAAAAAATGGAAACGGCTTTAAAAGCTTTTATACAGCAGTACAATAACCGCATGATAAACAACCAGTTGATTAACTAAACTACGGTTAACCGCATTTAACTTGCAAGAGGTTGATAATAAAAGAACCTTTTTCTTAACTTCTTTTCTCTTAAAAGAAAAGCAAAAGTTCAAGGCTTTCTAGTTCTCGCTAAAGATTCAGGCCTAAAGCGCAGCGCTGTGGAGCCGTTTCGTTTCACTCCACTTCCTCACAGCGCTCTTTTCCATTGCAACCCTGAATCTTCTTAACGCTCACTCAAGAAGGCCGCTTCTTCCAGCCCACAAAAGCCCATACCATCCGTCGCAACGCTTATGGTCTGTTCGCAAAGGCCCTCCGTTCTGCTCTGATATCGCCTA
>Ga0182736_1003201_pt1 | contig 11260 bp, 9 predicted proteins | sample eDN5th30CKraftBY_FD_128882 | JGI IMG/M metagenome (GOLD analysis project Ga0182736, IMG submission 128882) | Enriched backyard soil microbial communities from Emeryville, California, USA - eDNA 5th pass 30_C Kraft BY (version 2) (version 2) | ecosystem: Environmental > Terrestrial > Soil >...
GGCCGCTCGGGCCGCTCGTTGAATGTTGCTAGAGAATGCCGCGACTCAAGAAAGTGAAGGGCTGGATCAGAAGAAAATAAGAACGTGTCTAGCGGCGAAACCCCAATTAGGGGCACACAGTAAACGTGACAAGAATGCACGTCGTGATCGGCGTTTACCGGGGTAGATGTGTTTTCACTTGCGCTACTGCTTGCCTCGGCAACGACCTCTTGCGTATCGCCGTAACAGGGAGTTACGCACGCCGTTTGCTCTGGAGGGCAATACACACTTACAACGCCCCACGACGCTTGAAGCGGGAGCATGACGAGAAGAAAGAGGAGAAGCAGCTTTTTCATTACGTGAAGGATTGTACCGGCTACAAGCTTAGCCAGCAAATTCCATGTCAATGCGGATGTGCCTTTGTCGGTGGCATGGCCAGCTCGACCAGTGTGGCGCGGCCTGCCGGTAATGGCTCATGATGAACGGGTAGAAGCTGAACACCGTTTGCAGCTCGACCAAGTGCTCACGTCCGCTCTGCTTCTCCTGCCCGTAGCCATCCCAGCTTCCCGCGCCCGACCCTGACTTGTCGGCGATCACTTTCCAGTAGAGGCAAAACCAGAACAAACGGATCGGTCAGCGTAAGGGCCGCGATGCCCCAGTGCTCATCACTGAACGTGTCGGCTCGGTCGGCACAGCGCGCTAAGAGTCTGCCATGAATCAACCCCGAACGCGTCCCGACCGAGACACACCTGCCGATCACCGGTTATCTGTGGACCGCACTGGCCGTGCTCACTTAGCCCTGCTATTTGCCGATTCTCGCCATTCTGGTGGCCGGCACGTCGGCCGGTGCCTTCATCGGGGAGCACTGGGGCATCGCGGCCCTTACGCTGACCGGCTTGCTTGTCTTGTCGGTGACGCGGCTGCTGCGCGCCTTCAGAGGTAGATCATGAGTGATTCCCAACCAATTGAATGGAAAGGAACTCAAAGTCCTCCGAATGAACTTACAGAAAAGTAATTTAAGCGTATGGCGTCTGTCGAGATTGCGTCGGTAGAATTGCGTTCACGCTTTAGGCAGCTACTCAATTTCAATTGAGGATGGTAGGAGCCATTAAGCGAAGTGAAACTGATTTATAGGAGTAATTATTATGCGAATTTCTCGTATACACGTCATAGCTGCATTCCTGCTCTACGGCACTGTAACGGCCGTTGGTGCGCAGATGCATCAACCAGCTCAAGCTACTCAAGAAAGTAACTATAGTACCGTGAATGGCTATGGAGAGCCGAAAACGCGTTCGGAAGTGCGTGCTGAAGTAGAACGACAATCTGCTATGTAGCGCCGTTGGCCAAACCTTTCTTCGCGATGGGATGAACGAACGGCACCCCGCATGACTGAAATTAGAACAGAAGAGGCGTTCACGCAACAGCTCGCTGGCGCAGTCGTAAAGTCCATCGTCAACTAGCTCTTCCAATCTCACCACACACTTGGCAATTGTTCATCACATACCATTCCTGTGTATCGGGCTGTCGTAGCGCTCGACTGGAGTGCCAATGCTGTTGTCTTCTGGCTCCCGATGCCTGGCGTCGGTTTGAGTATGCCTGCGCTCAGGCCTGCTCGAGCGTCATGGTCATCGACTTTATCTTTAACTTAACAATGGCCGTAATCAATGAACGCTTTAGTCAAGTTCTGTTCTCCTGAGCCTAGCAACGGTGCCGCGATGACGCTGTCAATTGTTGTGCCACTCTATAACGAATATGAAGTGATAAACCTGTTGTATGAGCGGCTGAACGCGATACTTTCCACACTGGACATTTCCTGGGAACTGGTACTGGTGGATGACGGTAGCACCGACGGTACCGCCAGGGCCATGGAACACCTCACGCAAATGCATCCTGCTGTCATGGCCGTGTTCCTGAACAGGAACTTCGGCAAGGAAGCCGCGCTGACTGCTGGGCTGGATCACGCGCAAGGCGACGCGGTCATCATCATAGACGCTGACCTGCAAGACCCGCCGGAGCTGATTCCGCAGATGCTGGCAGCCTGGCATGACGGTGCCGACATCGTCTGCATGCGGCGTCGTTCACGAGCAGGGGAAACGTGGTTCAAGCGCATCAGCGCGCATCAATTTTACCGCTTGCTCAATGCGATAAGCGATGTGGATATTCCTGAAGATACGGGGGATTTTCGGCTTTTGAGCCGGCGTGCGGTCGAGGCGCTGAGCCAGTTGAACGAACGCAAACGGTACATGAAAGGCCTGTTCGCATGGATAGGTCTACCGACTACAGTGATCGAGTATGACCGCATGCCGCGCGCCGCGGGCACGACAAAGTGGGATTATCTGAACCTGTTTGGCCTCGCGCTTGAAGGCATCACCTCCTTTTCGGTAGCACCGCTGCGTCTAGCCATGGGGCTCGGTTTGCTCACCGCGCTCGCAGGCATTCTGTTTACTTTTTGGATAGTGGTCAAGGCGTTGGTGTTCGGGGAGCCCGTCCAAGGGTATCCATCGTTGATATCGATGGTCACCATATTGGGCGGAGTCCAATTGCTATCCATCGGATTGCTCGGCGAATACATCGGCAAAATTTATTACGAAACCAAGCAACGTCCCGTGTATCTGGTGCGGGATGTGCACCGGCAAGGCAAAGAATCCGCACAGGCAAGTGCGCAAACAGCATCGATGCATGGCAGAAAGGCAAAGCATGCGGCATACCGTTGAAAAATGGGCGGTGCTAATACTAGTACTCCTCCTGCCGCTGCTGTCCATGGCAGTGCTGCCCCTTGCAGATACGTCGGAGCCACGTTATGCCGAGATCGCCCGTCTGATGGTGCAAACGGGAGACTGGATCACTCCTTGGTTCAGTCCAGGAGTACCGTTCTGGGGCAAGCCACCCCTGTCATTCTGGGCGCAGGCTGCCTCGATGCAGCTGCTGGGCAGCAGCGAATTCGCCGTGCGCCTGCCATCTTGGCTATGCGCGATTTTCACGACATGGATTTTGTTCCATGGCCTGTGCAGGTTGTACGGGGTTTCTCTGGCCTTGTGGACCGCCATCATCTATAACAGTTGTGCCTTGGTCTATATCGCTTCGGGCGCAGTGCTGACCGATCCCTTTCTCGCGTTAGGAACGACGCTGTCAATGGTGTCGTTTGCACTCATTAGTCAAGGTGTGCCTGTTTCTAGGCTATGGGGATATGGCTTCTTTGGGGGCCTCGCAATCGGCTTGCTGGCGAAGGGGCCGCTGGCTGCGGTACTGATTTTTGTTCCTGTTATGCTCTGGTCGTTCTGTCATCGCAAAACGCATGCGGTGTCCAATCGACCGCCCTGGCTCAAGGGTGGCATGCTTGTTGCCGTGGTCTGCCTGCCCTGGTATGTTCTAGCGGAACTCAAGACACCGGGCTTTCTTGATTATTTTATTGTGGGCGAACACTTTCGCCGCTTCCTCGACGCTGGCTGGCAGGGGGACCTGTACGGAACGGCCCATCAAAAGGCATATGGGACGATATGGATCTACTGGCTCCTTGCAACTTTCCCCTGGGGCGTGATGATGCTGGCGACAGTGGCCTGCGCGATACGGAGCGTGCGCTTTCGCCTAGCGCTCAAGGCCATGCTGGCCGACCCGCTGCGCATCTATTGGCTTTGCTGGGCGTTGTTTACACCGGCATTCTTTACCTTGTCAGCTAATATTCTATGGACCTATTTGTTGCCCTCGCTGGCAGCATTCAGCGTCCTGGTTGCGCTTTTGCTGGACGAGCTGCGTAGACAGTTCACTTTCTCCGCGCGTAGTTGCCTGCCGCTTGCTGGCGTCGTGCCGCTTGTCGGGCTGATGCTGACGTTTGTGATGTATGCCAAGCCGGACATTCGTAATTCAGAGCGCACACTGATCTACTATGTTGCGCAACAAGCCGCCCCTGATGTGCCTTTGGTCTATCTCGGCGAGCAACCATTTTCCGCGCTGTTCTATTCTAGGGGCAGGGCTGGCAGGATCAGCAAGGCGGCCTTGCCGGAGAAGCAGTCATCAGGTGCCTCCTTTTATCTGGCGATTCCCAAAGCGGAACAGGCTGAAGTGGCACGCATCGTTGGCGGCCCCCTGCAGGTACTTTTCCAGAATCGCCGCCACGTGCTGATCAAACTGCCCAACGCGGGCGCTCAACTTTCTTCTACCAACGATAAACAAGCGCTTATCAAGGGCTGATGCAATGAAGGTAATACTTTCGGAAACGAAACTAAGGGAACAACTGCTGGACCAGTTCCTGCACTGTCATGCGGTTGCCATTCGCCAAGGCCACCGTCTGGTGTTGTCGCCACTGTAATAATGACCTCAGCAGACATCGACAAACGGTATTCGAGTTCAGGACACTTCTCTTATTTCTTTCGAATTCGTAATCTTCCTGTCGGAGAAAAGACGTGTTTGCTTTACTACAATTACCTTAAGGCATTTGAAGCTTCCTTGAGGCGGCAGTGTGCGCTATTGTCCGGCGAACTTCCTATACCTTTGAAGGATGATTGTAGGGTCTCTCCTCACCCTCTTAATCATCATCGCATCTTCGAATGCCAATTTTAAGACTTTCCGGTAGCAAGAGCAGAACACGACAGCCAACCAAGCCGCATTCATAGACGCACCACGACAGCAGTTGATTCTTTCCCAGCACTGTTCAAGTACTACCTGCGTTGCGCTCAGTCGGCTACCAGCCCCCAGTAACGTGCAAAGAAACAATGCTCAGCGCTTCCGGGAGTCGGCCTGATACGTAAGAGAAAACGTAATTGAATCGTCGTTTACAAAACGGTTGAAATAGTTCAATGCATGGAACGTGGATACCCAAGGAGTAGTAGAGTTTAATGGCCACTGATTCAAAATCTATTCGACGTTGGCTTTCCAAGTGGCTCGCCATTCAAACATTTCTAGGACTTGGAGCGGTATGCGTCACGGTGTATGTCGCGACGAGTGCACATTTAACAATCCAAAAAAATGCAATGCTCGCGCAAAAAATTGAGGTAATTCGACATCTAGTTGCTGAGAATGCTACTCTGGGTGACTCGGATTTTCTACGCCATAAGCTGAGTGATTTTTTTTACGGAAGGCCCGATTTCTCCTTAATACTTGAAATTGACGGAAAAAAAGAGGTCTATGGAAAAAAATTGGAGAGAGGCGAACGCACTAATGAACGCGTAGTAACGTTCTCGCTTCCTAGCCCTCGACCCGAGATTCCTATGACGGCACAGCTAGTTCTCGATCTCTCTTCTTACATTAGCCTACAGCAGACGCTTGCGTTTGCGCTTTTCATCAGTGCTCTGGGTGGAACGTTGCTTGTATCCGCGATGGGCGCTCTTCTGGTCAGACGGGCGTTAAAGCCGGTTGAGGAACTGGGCCGGCAAGCTAGGCGGCTTTCACCCGAAAGAATAAGTGAGCGCTTAAGTCCGGTAGGCCAAGCAGAGGAAATCCAGCCGCTAGTAGGCCAATTTAACGCTGTTCTTGATCGCTTAGAGAATGCGTACGTATACATGGAAGGATTCAATGCCGACGTTGCACATGAGCTTCGCAATCCCTTAACAATCTTAATCGGTGAAACGGAGCTAGCGTTGAGCTCCGGTTATGTTGCTAGCGAGCTCAGAGAGATACTCGGGTCGCACCTTGAAGAACTGCATCGTATGGCTCGGATAATCACCGACATGCTGTTTCTCTCACAAGCTGACCGTGGTGTTCGCCTTCGCGGCGAATTCACAAATAGTGTAGCAGCCACGATCATAAAGATCATGGAATACTACGAGGCAGAAGCTGCAGAGCTAAATGTGAAGCTTTCGCTTGTTGGCGATGCGCAAGCAGAGATTGATCGAACGTTACTTCAACAAGCGGTCTCTAACCTAATTTCCAACGCTCTCCGCTACTCCGACAGATCGAGTGAGGTCATCATTAACGTTTCTGTCCATCCAGGCGAGACGATAGTAGAGGTTTCCAATATGGGAGAGCCGATTGAAGAAGAACATCTACCTAAGCTATTCCAGCGCTTCTTTCGTATCGCTGACGAACCCGGTGCAAGCGGTATCAATCATTATGGCCTAGGTCTATCTATCGTTGCAGCTGTTGCAAAGATGCACGGGGGAAGAAGCTTCGCCAAGTGTGTAGGTCGCAAGACCACGATAGGATTCAGCATCGCAAACTCAGCCTGTCGTTCGATTGATGGCAGTGAACTGGAATCGACAAATATTGAAGGGCCTGGTACGAAGTTGGGCACTAGCTGTAACGCCTAGCAGGCTCAGAAGCAGCGCATCACAAGCGTAACCAAAACAGAGCGGGATAGATTCTCTATTCCTACACAGGGATTGTTAAAGATCCCCAACTGTGGAAGTTGAAGCCCATTTCCCGCTTCCAGTTTTTCAGAATATGAGGCTTTACTCTTGCATGGCCTCCACTTAATTACTTTTTGCGAAGTTCTAGCACGTAGCCCATACCGCGAATCGTATGCAAAAGCTTTTCCTCAAATGGATCATCAATTTTACCCCGTAGCCTTCGGACGGCTACCTCTACAACATTGGTGTTGCTATTGAAATTTATATCCCAAACTTTCTCAGCCAAATCAAGGCGGGAAAAAACCTCGCCCTGCCCGCGCATTAGCAAGGCCAATAGCGCGAATTCCTTAGCCGTTAGATCCAACCTCATGCCTGTCCGAGAAGCACGACGGCGAAGCAGATCAAGCTCCAAATCGGCGACGCGAAGCATATTGGTCCCTGGGATCTCGCTGGCGTCATGACTACCTCTCCTTCCTAAAGCCAGAACACGAGCCAAAAGCTCGGACAGGGCGAAGGGTTTTATCAAATAGTCATCTGCCCCTTCGCGAAGCCCCTTCACCCGATCCTCGACCTTGCTTTGAGCGGTTAGCATAAGAATGGGTACTCGACTGTTCTTTCTCAACTCGCGCAAGATGGAGAAGCCATCGATGTCAGGGAGGACCACATCCAGTAGTATCAAATCGTACTGGGTTTCCCTCGCAAGATACAGACCATTCATGCCCTCTAATGCGACGTCAACCACATGATTGTGTTCTGTCAGGGCCCGCCTCAAATACTCAGCGACCTTGTACTCGTCTTCTATTACCAGAATTTTCATGCGCTTTAGAGGCTTCAAAAGAGGGTTAGGGCAAAGCTCCTATGTTTGTATAAGAGCATATTTCCCCAGGTTGACATAAGGTATCGGAATTCATATCTGTCCCCAACAGGGAACGCGCGTCGTGGGTTGCTAACTAAAGCAGTTTATGCAATCAAATCCGTCAGTTCTCGGTCCATGCAATTACGAATTTGTAATGCTTCCGTCCAATACGGTATAGCGCCCCACTTGGGTGCTGGTACGCAGCATTAAAGCAAGGCGACACGAAGGAGCCATAAGCACCGACTAGTATCTATCTTTATCTGAAGGGCCGGATCCAGAATAGGCTATCTAGAGCCAAAGTCGACGAAGATTCCCTCGAATTTATTTCAACGAGGAGACGAGACGCCGAGGTGCTGCTTCCGCGTCGTGCCATGTGCGCTCGCGTTTTAGCGGCATCCGCTATGGCCGCATGGCTCAAGCTCCGGCGACCAGTAGCCTCCCCGCTCATGGTTATGTCGGGCATCCGTTGCTGAGCCATATCGCAACCGCCAAGAGTAGATCCATGCTCACGATGGCATAGAGATCAGCGAAAGCACTCTCGGCAATTGGCGCGAAGCTGCATACCCGGCCACGTTCCTATAGCTTTGCTCATGCCGGGCAACGGTAAAGTGCGCGAGGCACGCCGTAGTGTGGGATGGTCGACCTCGCCGCGATACCATCGCGTCCGAGGCTCGCAATCGAAATACAACGACGTCGCGGAGGTTTGACTAGCCGGTTGTAACTGTGAGTACGCGCCCTTCTGACCGAGTCGACAGGCTGTAAAAGCGAAACAGGCCTCGACCATCAATACGGTATTGATAGGCCGTATGATGAGTCGATATCCCTCGCGTCTAAATCGCTACATTCCGTCAACCTATGGAGATGGGTCGTAAGTAGCCTCCGGGAGCATCGACAGAATTTAGGTTTCGTCATGTCATAAACCATTCAAGAATGCCCGCACCTCAAAGTGGGTCAAAGGTAATGACCATTAACCTCGTCTCCCCGAGCTTACGAAAAAGTAATTTGGCCGTTTGATGTTTGTCGCGTTCGCATAGGTAGAATCCTGCTTTATACGTTAAGTGCTTGGCACACTGCAATTTAGGTGCCCACTAGCACCGACCAACCTGAGTTGGATCTATGGGAGCAATTGTTATGCGCATTTCCCGAATGCTTGCCGTGGGTGCATTCCTACTTACTGCCGCCGCAACGGCAGCCAGTGCCCAACAAGCCCAACAAGCCCGCCAACCGGTCCAAGCTGCACCATCTGGCACTGATCAAAGTATCGCGGATGTATACGGAAAGCCAAAGACGCGAGCGGAGGTGCGCGCTGATCTGGAGCTCTGGAAGCGTTCGGGGGTCAATGATTTCTGGAAGGGTCGGCATCCACCGAATACCTTCAGCCGTAAGTACCGAGAGGCGTATGCCGAATACGTCAGAATGCGCTCAGGCCCGGAATATCAACAAGAAGTAGAACGACAGTCTGCTATGTAGCACCGTTGACTGAGTCTCTCTCCGCGATGGGATGGGCTAGGGTCGCCGCGCGTGATTGATTAAGATCAGTTGTGCGCGGTTTTTTTTTTGCCCGTGGATATGCGGAGAGTTGTTAAAAAAAAGCTTTAAGACGTGGTGCTCGCGGTTCACGTAATTTCCAGCCCCCCGTTGCCAAGCGGCACAACAAGCAGGGCATGTCTTAAACTTTGGTCTCGAAAGGACTCGACGCACTTACATCATTTTCAAGATAAGCCCCCCTGGCGGCTGGGCGCGGGCGGCTGCGCCATCAGTCGCAACAGCGGCAGCTCAAGCGTGGGAGCCCAGGCGACACGGGCGTTCTTGTTGGCAAGCGCCACCGCAGTAATGTTCTTATGTCGTCGACCTGTAAACCTCAGTATCCAGCTATTGGTCGCCGGCTTGTTCTGGGCCACTCGAAGCACCGAACGTTCGCCATGCACCAGCGGGGTTCGCAAGTACCCGAGCTCCCCGACCTGGGTGTCGATCACCTGAAGGTGATCGACACCCAGGCGCGCGATAAGCTGCCCAAAGCTGATGGAAGATCATTCCCACCATCTTCGATGACCTCCGGCATCCGCGTGTAGAGGTGACTAATTCCTTGTGGGATCGTGATACCAAACTCAGCTAAAAGGCTCCGGATCTGGTTGGCCTGTGCGGCGCGTGCCTTCACAAAGCCCTGACGTGCACGGTGCACACTGAGGCTTGCCTGCTGGCTTGAGTTCCCCAAAGGATCATAGGCATCTCCGGAAGTGTGACCGCTTCGCAAATCGCCTGGCATCGGCCGCAGCGTTCTTGTTTCGCTTCAGATAGGGCTTGACGTACTGCGGAGCGATTAGCCTCACATCATGGCCGAATGCCTGCAGTTTCCTCGGCCAGTAGTGGGCGCTGCCGCAGCCTTCCATGCCGACCACGCACGGAGTGAAATTTGCAGAAAAGCGAGCACCTCGGCACACCGCAGTTGCCGACGTAACACAGCCTTGCCTGCGGCCCCGAAAGACGAACACATGACTACTGAACGGATCTTCTTCAAGCTTCGCCTGTAATCATCCATAGTATTGGGAGATATCCCAAGTAGCCTGCAAGCTTTGCGTTGCGACACGCCATAGGCGATGCGTACATGGATGGCATCCACCGGTCCTTCTGAAGTATGCCAGCCCAGGCAAAAAAGGGACTTCACTGTACGATTAAGTGACTCAAATTTGCTTTGTACAACCCCAACGAGCTGGGTCAGTTCTGAGCCTACTTTTGGCAATGTGTCGCTTTCATGCGACAGGTAGTGACTGAGTGGGCGGATTCTTACTCACTCGCGTTCCGTCATTATGCCCTCTCTCGATTTGAATAAAACATCTCCATAGCTCGGCTAGCGGGCGATGCCGCTTCTTAGTGGCCGCCAAGGGTGCTGAATGCTTACGGTAAAGCGACTAATTTGTAAGTTTAAAGTTCGCAAATTGTCGATAACTCACGTTTACGCTTTCTTGGACGAGGCCTGCGGAATGTCCATGGTAATCCTAAAGCCTAAGGATTCCGTCAGCATCGCATTCTGTCGAGTATTGCAAAACATATGGAGTTATTACTATGAAGAAAACGCTTCTCGTAGCCGCGTTAGCCACAGTTTCTTGGGGCGCCGCGCATGCTGAATCGTCTGTGACCCTCTACGGTCTCATCGATGCGGGCGTAGGGTATGCCAAGGTAGATGGTTCATTCACGGATCCCACGACCGGTCAGACAGTGAACGCCAAAGGAAGCCGCATCGGCATGACCGATGGGGTCACGGCCGGGTCCCGCTGGGGCCTTCGCGGAAGGGAAGACCTTGGAGGCGGTCTTTATGCAACCTTCCAGCTGGAGTCTGGGTTTAGCCCCCGTACTGGTACGTCGACACAGAACGGCCGTCTATTCGGCCGGGAGGCTACCGTGGGCCTTGCCAGCGACAACTGGGGGCAAATGAAGATAGGTCGTCAGTACAACATTGCGTCTAGATACTTCTATAGCACCTTGGGTGCATCATTCGGAGGTGGCTTCACCCAGCTGAACATGGGGTCTGGGCTCGGGTTTAGCTCTGGAAATTTCGTCCGATACGACAACTTGGTCACATACGAGACCCCGTCGGTTGCTGGATTCACATTGGGAGTTGGCTATTCTTTTAGCGCAGACGACTCACGGGCAAACCAAGTCGGATTCGAGACTGCAGACAACACACGCGCCATATCCGTGGGTCTTCGATACGGGAATGGCCCACTGAGCGCATTTGTCTCGTACGACCAGCTGAACCCCTCCAGCAGGCTCAGTGAAGCGCAAAGGGATGCCACGCCTCGTTCATATCTTGTGGGCGCAGCATATGATTTTGAAGTGGCAAAACTTGCATTAGCGTATGGTCGCACGACTGACGGTTGGTTCGGCGGCAGCGGCCTTCCGAATGGTGGCAGTATCGGAAACTTCACCGGGGTGCCAACGAATGCCTTTGTCGATGGATTCAAATCAAACTCTTACCTTGTGGCGCTATCCGCACCAGTTGGCGCGTCCAGTAGTGTATTTGGCTCTTGGCAGCGCGTGGACGCGAATGACGATCGTTTGACTGGCGGCGACTCCACGAGCAACACGTTTGCCCTCGGTTACACATATAATTTGTCTAAGCGTTCTGATCTATATGCTTTGGCAA
>Ga0182736_1003202_pt1 | contig 11259 bp, 9 predicted proteins | sample eDN5th30CKraftBY_FD_128882 | JGI IMG/M metagenome (GOLD analysis project Ga0182736, IMG submission 128882) | Enriched backyard soil microbial communities from Emeryville, California, USA - eDNA 5th pass 30_C Kraft BY (version 2) (version 2) | ecosystem: Environmental > Terrestrial > Soil >...
GGCGCCCCCGGCAGGATTCGAACCTGCGACACCCGCTTTAGGAGAGCGGTGCTCTATCCCCTGAGCTACGAGGGCCTTGGGGGAGACTACCTGCAGCCCGCACGACGCTCGGCGCCTACTGCGTAGGAGCGGATCCGCGAGGTCACGCGGGCCGGGGGATCACGGCCGAGTCGGATGTTGCGTCACGGCGTGTAGAGCAGGATGACGACGCCGTTGCCGCCGTCGGCGCCCGGCTCGAAGGTGGCGCCGCGGGTACGGGTGGGGTCGGCGTAGGAGTCGCCGGCACCGCCGCCACCCCCAGCGCCGCCGAAGCTGTTGCTCTCGCCGCGGCCGCCGCCGTGCGCGTACCCGCCACCGCCGCCGCCCCCACCCCCGCCGCCGAGCAACGGCGGCTTGGCGCTGTCCTCCCCGTCGGCGCCGCGCGGCTTCGACTCGTGCGCGCCGTCGCCACCGTGGCCGTAGATCCCCTGTCCTCCCGAACCGCCGTGGGCCCCGGCCCGGCCGGGGCCGTAGCCGGCGGAGCCGCCGTTGCCGCCGCGGGCCTGGGGCGCGAAGTAGGTGGAGCCGCCCCCGCCGCCCCCACCACCGGCGACGACCAGCCTGGTGCCCGCCGCGTCGGTGATGGAGCTGGCCCCTCCGCCGCCCCCGCCGTTGAAACCGGTGAAGGTGTGGGCGATGCCGCGGCCACCCCCGTGGGCATCGCCGTATCCGGCGCCGCTGTTCCCGTCGCAGCCGACGGTCACCGTCAGATCGGAGCCGGCCGGCGCGATCGTCGCCGCGACGCGCGCGCCGTAGCCCGGACGCCCGGACACGCCCGGGTCGGTGGGGATGCCGCCCGCCGCGCCGACCACGATCGCGTCGACCGAGGTCACCGTCGTCGGCACAGGCCAAGCCTCCTTGCGGTGCGTGCAGTGGAAGACCGCGGCGGTGAGGTGGGTGCTGAGCACGATGCTCCCGTCGCCGTTGCCGGCGACCCCGTCGAAGGCCAGCAGATGGGCACCTTTGCCGACGAACGACTCGCCACCACCACCGCCACCGCCCCCGCCGCAGGTCAGCGTCCCGTCGCCGGAGTAGCCGGCGGTGCCGCCGTGCGGGTATCCGCCCCCGCCGCCCCCGCCGCCCCCGCCGCCGAGGACGAAGTTCGCGACGGCGCTGTCCCCCTTGCCGGAGTGGGCCTTCTCGCCGGAGCCCCCGTATCCGCCGCTGCACCTGTAGGGGCTCTTGCCGCCCGAGTAGTTGCCGTTGCCCTGCTGGCCGTTCTGCGCCGGCTTCCCACCGGAGCCGCCGTGGCCGCCGCTCCCGGCACGCACGATGGTCGTGGTCGCGCCGCCCCCGCCGCCCCCGCCGCCGCCCCCGGCGACGACCAGCGGCTTGTTGTCGGACACGATGGCGCTCGATCCGCCGCCGGATGCGCCGCCCTGCGACGAGGACGACGTGGCGCCCCCGCCGCCGTGCGTGTAGCCGGCCTGCGGGTCGCGCCGGCCGATCCAGAGCTGCAGCTGCTGTCCGTGGTGGACATCGAGCTGGGCGATGACCTGGCCGGCGCCACCGCCCTCGCCGCCGTCCGGGTCGTGCCCGCGCGGTGTTCCGCCCTGGGACCCGGTGACGATCGCGGTGAGCCGGGAGATGCCCGGCGGGACGGTCACCGTGGGCAGCTCGCCCGATCCGGTGTAGGTGCAGCTCGTGGACGACGCGAGATCGCACGGCGCGGACGTCTGCGCCGCGGACGTCACGGGCAGGGGCACCGGAAGGGTTGCGGCGGACGCGGTGGGCGCCTCCAGCCCGGCCGCCGCCAGGATCACCGACGCGGTCACGACGGCCACTCGAAGCGCTGCGCTCATCGCCCGACTCCGCTCGGCTTGTGAACGCGCCCCCGGCACGCTTGGCGGAACGATAGGGCGTTGCCGCCGGTGGGAGCACTCGCGTTCACACCAACGAGTGGCGGGTCCATGGCTGCCATCCGGGTGCCCGGGCTCGCCGGCTCCACCACCACCGAGGGGACCTTCGGATGCTCGTCAGGCTTCGGCGACCAGGACGACCCCCGGACCGATCTCCCCCTCGGCGGGGAGCCGGAGCTCGGCTTTCGGCGTCAGGCCCGTCTGCTCGATCAGGGCGAGCAGCTGGTCGGGCTGCCAGAGGTGGGTCGTCCAGCGCACCGCGACGCCGCCGTAGGCCTCGGTGCGCTGGACGTCGCCGTCGCCGACGTGCGTCGCGACGATCAGCTGACCGCCGGGCACGAGCGCTCTCGCGAAGGCCGACAGGACCTGGGGGAGGACGTCGCGGGGGAGGTTGAACAGCGACCACCAGCCCAACAGGCCGCCCCACGACGCCTCGGCGAGGTCGAGGTCGGTGGCCGAGCCGACGCCGAACGTGCACTCCGGGTGCAACCGCCGCGCGTGCTCGATCATGCGGGGGGACAGATCGACCCCTGAGACGTCGAGGCCGCGTTCGGCCAGGTAGGCGGTGATCGTGCCGGGTCCGCACCCGACGTCGAGCACCGGACCCAGACCCCCGACCGCGTCGGCGAAGACGTCCATCGCGGCGCGCAGCCACGGCTGGTGGCGGATGTCGCCGAGGCTCGTCGTCGCGATCATGTCCACGTAGTTGTCCGCCACCCGGTCGTAGGAGTCGCGGACGACGTCGAGATCGGCAGGCTGCGTCAGGGAGGGCACGCGGACAGGGGTATCACCCGGGCCCGACGGTTCCGCCGCCCCGCGCCCGCAGCGTCAGCACGGTGATCTCCGGCGGCGACCCCACGCGCACGGGCGGGCCCCAGAACCCGACGCCGCGCGTCACGTAGAGCCAGGTGCGTCCGACGCGGGTGAGCCCGGCGAGAACGGGCTGGTCGATCAACGCGACGGTCGTCAGCGGCCAGAGCTGGCCGCCGTGGGTGTGCCCGGAGATCTGCAGGTCGACGTCGGCGCGCGCGGCCTGGTCGACCATGACGGGCTGGTGGGTCAGCAGCACGACGGGCTCGTCGGGGCCGCGGCCGGCGAGCGCGGCGTCGAGGTCGAACCCGTGCCCCGGGACGTCGGAGCGGACGGCCGTGCGGTCGTCGCAGCCCGCGATGTGCAGGACGGCGCCGCCGCGGCGGACGGTGACGCGTTCGTTGCGCAGCACCCGGACGCCGAGCGTCGGCAGGTGCTCCACCCATTGCGCCGCACCGGAGTAGTACTCGTGGTTGCCGGTGACGAAGTAGGCAGGAGCCTGCAGGTCGCGCAACGGCTCGGCGTAGGGGCCGAGCGTCGCGACGTCGCCGTCGACGAGGTCTCCGACGATCGCGACGGCGTCGGGCGCGGCGGCGTTGATCGTCGCGACGAACCCCGCGAGATCGGCGCGGCCGACCAGCGGCCCGAGATGGACGTCGCTGATCGCGGCGATGGTGAACCCGTCGAAGGCGGGGTCGAGGCGGTCGAGCAGCAGTTCACGCCGTTCGGTGCGGACCCGGCGGGCGGCGACGGCCCCGTAGGTCACCGTCCCGAGCGCGACGACGGCCGCCGTCCCCGCGAGCACCCGGGAGAGGAAGCGGCGTCGTTCCGGGTCGGGGGCGCGGCCCGCGGAGCGCAGCCCGAGCCGGACCAGCTCGCCGACGACCAGCACACACGTCGCGTAGAGGACGACGGCGAGCCACAGGTAGCCGGCCGTGTGCAGCGGCCGCGCGGCGCCGGGGTCGAGCGCACGCTGGGTGGTGAACGCGGCCGCGACGGCGAGGCCGAGCAGCACGATCACCGTCGCTCCGATGCGCCGGGCCCGCCTGCCGTCGAACACGTCGTGCACGGCGCGCCGGTACAGGTACACGTGCGTCACGACGACCAGGAGCAACGTGAGCACGGCGAACACCGGATGATCCTCGCGTATCCACCACGTTGCGGCGAGCTCGACGGGTCGGGCCTACGCTCGCCGGACATGACGACCGTCGCGTTGCTCGGCACCGGGATCATGGGCGCGGGCATGGGCCACAACATGCTCGCCGCCGGCCTCGACCTGCGGGTGTGGAACCGCACCGCAGCGAAGACGAAGCGGCTGGAGGACGAGGGCGCGCAGGCCTTTGCCGAACCGGCCGACGCGGTGCGGGGCGCCGACGTCGTCGTCACGATGCTGGGCGACGCCGACGACGTCCGGGCGGTCATGGACCGGGCAGCCCCCGGCCTCGCCGAGGGGCAGGTCTGGGCGCAGATGACGACGGTCGGCGTCGAGCCCGTCGGGACGCTCGCCGAGTTCGCCCGCGAGCACGGCCTGGTGTTCCTCGACGCGCCCGTCCTCGGCACCCGTGCGCCCGCGGAGAGCGGCCAGCTGCAGGTGTTCGCGGCCGGACCGGCGTCGGCCCGCGAGGCGATCACGCCGGTGTTCGACGCCGTCGGCAGGCAGACCGTCTGGCTCGGCGACGACGGGGCGCAGGCGGCGGCCAGCCGGTTCAAGCTCGTCGCCAACAGCTGGGTGCTCGCGATCACGGCCGCCACCGGCGAGACGCTGGGACTGGCGAAAGGGCTGGGTGTCGACCCGCAGACGTTCCTCGACGCCATCGAGGGCGGCCCGCTCGACCTGCCCTACCTGCGGGCCAAGGCCAAGGCGATCCTCGACGACGACTGGACGCCCAGCTTCTCGGCGGCCAACGCGGCCAAGGACGCGGGGCTGATCGTGGACGCCGCGACCGCCGTCGGTATCCGGCTCGACGTCGCCGCCGCCACCCGCGACCGGCTGCTGCGGGCCTGCGACCTCGGGCACGCCGACGACGACATGGCCGTCGCGTACCTGGCCGGGTTCCCGGACGGCCACCCCACCAGCGATTCCGACGAGTAGCGCACAGACGCCTCTCAGGCGCCTCTCAGAAGTCCGGTTCAGACTGGTCTCATGCGAATCCTCGTCGTGGACGACGACCGGGCCGTCCGTGAGTCACTGCGGCGCTCGCTCGCGTTCAACGGCTACACCGTCGAGCTCGCGGGCGACGGCCAGGCCGCCCTCGACGCGCTCCAGGCCTCGCGCCCCGACGCGATGGTCCTCGACGTGATGATGCCGCGGCTCGACGGCCTCGAGGTCTGCCGACGGATGCGTGCCGCGGGCGACGAGCTGCCGATCCTCGTCCTCACCGCCCGCGACGCGGTGTCCGACCGGGTGGCCGGGCTCGACGCCGGCGCCGACGACTACCTGCCGAAGCCGTTCGCGCTGGAGGAGCTGCTGGCGCGGCTGCGGGCGTTGCTGCGCAGGCGCACGCCCGACGAGATCGCGGCGGCCGCCGCGGGTGCGAGCAAACCGCTGGAGTTCGCCGACCTGTCGCTGGACCCCGACACCCGTGACGTCCGCCGCGGCGACCGGCCGATCAGCCTGACCCGCACCGAGTTCTCGCTGCTGGAGCTGCTCCTCGCGCACCCGCGCCGGGTGCTGACCCGCGCGCAGATCCTCGAGCAGGTCTGGGGCTACGACTTCCCGACCACCGGCAACGCGCTCGAGGTCTACATCGGCTACCTGCGTCGCAAGACGGAGGCGGGCGGCGAGCCCCGGCTCATCCACACCGTCCGCGGGGTCGGCTACGTGCTGCGCGAGTCGCCGCCGTGAGCCGCGCCGGGGTCGCCGACCGCGTCGCCCCGGCCACCAGGAAAACTGCGTCGGTGCGCACCCGGCTGCCTGCGCTCGAACGCATCTCGCTGCGCGCGCGCATCGGGATCCTCGCGGCGCTCGTCGCCGCGGCGGCGGTCGTCCTGGTGTCGGTCGCGGCGTTCCTCATCGTGCGCGCCAACATCCTCGCGACGCTCGACGACAACCTCCTGCAGCGGGCGTCGGCCGCGGCGCAGAGCGAGCTGGCCGACCCCGCGTCGCTCGCGGGCATCCCGCCCGAGGTGCTCGGCGCCGCCGACATCCGGATCGCGCTCCTGCAGACGGGCGGGGCGGGCATCCCCAAGGCCCTCTCGGCCGAGGGACCCGCGTCGGCGCCGCCGTTGGGGGACGACGAGATCGCCGTCGCGCGCGGCGAGGATCCCTACTCCGTGCGGACCGCCGACTCGCCCGACGGCGCCTACCGCGTCGTCGCCGTGCAGGCCGGGCAGGGTCGCGCGCTGGTCATCGGGCAACGTCTCGCCCCGACCCAGGAGGTCCTCACCAAGCTCGGCATCGCGCTGCCGATCATCGGCGCGCTCGGCGTCGGGGTGGCCGCGGCGGCCGGCGTCGCCGTCGGGCGTGCGGGCATGCGGCCGGTCCAGCGGCTCACGAACGCGACCGAACGCATCGCCGCGACCGGCGAGCTCGACCCCATCCCCGTCAGCGGGTCCGACGAGCTCGCCCGCCTCACCCACAGCTTCAACGAGATGCTCGGCGCGCTGGCGGCGTCGCAGGAGCAACAGCGCCGACTGGTCGCCGACGCCGGGCACGAGCTGCGGACACCCCTGACCTCGTTGCGCACCAACCTCGAGCTGCTTGCGGCGGCCGACCAGCCGGGCGCGCCGCTCCTCCCGGAGTCCGACCGCGTCGAGATACTCGACGACGTGCGCGCCCAGGTCGCCGAGCTGTCCCAGCTGGTCGGCGACCTCGTGGAGCTCGCCCGCGACGACCCTCCGCGCGTGATGGCCGAGCCGGTCGAGCTGACCGACGTCGTCGAACGGGCGCTGGAGCGTGCGCGGCGGCGGGCGGGGGACGTCGAGTTCGACGTCACGCTGGTGCCGTGGACGACGGTCGGCGACGCGACCGCCCTGGAACGCGCCGTGCTCAACCTGCTCGACAACGCCGCGAAGTGGAGCCCGCCCGGCGGCCACGTCCGGGTCGAGATGAAGCCGATCGACGACTGGACGGTCGTGCTGGAGGTCGCCGATCGCGGACCCGGTATCGCCGACGAGGACCTGCCGCACGTGTTCGACCGCTTCTACCGGGCCGACGGTGCCCGCACCATGCCCGGCTCCGGGTTGGGGCTGGCGATCGTCCGGCAGGCGGCCGGACGGCACGGGGGAGCGGTGTGGGCGGGGCGGGCGCCCGAGGGCGGCGCGTTGCTTGCCCTGCGGTTGCCCGGCAGGCGGCCGCCGGACTGAGCCGTGCAGTGCCGGTCTCGCGCTCGGCGGCGGGCGACCCGTCGCGGCGCGCGGGGCGTCGAGGGCTCATAGGCTGTCCCCAGGTTCGCGACACGGGGGCACCAACATGGCGAATGACGGGGCCGGGGCGTCCGGTCCGCACCGGGACGATCCTGCGGCCGGCCCGCAGGTGCCCGGGGACCCGACGCCGCCCGAGGGGACCCCTTCGGCCCCGGCCGGCCCTGCCGACGGCACGCACGCGCCCGCGCACGCCATGGGGGTGCCGCGGCCCGATCCCGATCCCGTGACGCCTCCGTCGGGGGCAGCGGTCGTGGGGCCGCCGGCCGGGGTCGCGGAGTCCGGCGTCCCGGCGGCCGGGGTCCCTGATCGAGGGAGCGCGTCAGGTTCGGCAGGTGCGGGGTCGTCGCCGGATGGTGCGACGACGGTCGAGCCGGACCCGGTCCCCCCGGGCGTGGGTGAGCCCGGTGCCGGGGTCGACCTGTTCGCCGAATCCGATGCCGCGGGAGTCACCGGAGCCGCGGCGGCCGTCGATCCGCACGCGTCCGGGGCGTCGTCGGCGGCGGACGCGGGCGTGAGCCGCTCGGAGCGGACCGGCCCGACGTCGCCCGTCGCGGCACCGGCCCAGCCGCCCGACGCCGCCCCCGGCCGTGCCGAGGCGCCGCAGCGACCATGGAACGCGCAGCCACCGGCGTCGCAGCCCGGGCCGTGGCCGACAGGTCCGGCACGGCCCGGGTCGTGGCCGACCGGTACCGCGCAGTCGGGGGCGTGGCCGTCGAGTTCGTCGCAACCCGTTGCGGCGCAACAGGGCGGTCGGCCCGACGACACCGTGCACCTGTCATCCGGACCCCGGCATGCCGGGCCGCAGCCGCCGTGGACCGCGGGCGACCAGAGCACGCGCACCCCGCCCGAGCCGGGCCGTCGACGCGGCGGGCTGATCGCGGGGCTCGTCGCGGCGCTCCTGGTCGCCGCCCTGCTGGGCGGGGGGGTCGGCGGCTGGGTCGGCTACCGGTTGGCCGACCGCGGGCAGCCGCCCGCGGCGTCGGGAAGCGTGCTCGACCAGCCACTGCCCGACGTCGACGCGAACCCCGCCGCCGCAGGTCCGGTCGAGGCGGTCGCCGACCGCGTCCTCCCGAGCACCGTCCAGCTGCGGGTCACCGGGGTACGGACGGAGGGCGAGGGCTCCGGCATGATCCTCAGCGCCGACGGGCTCATCCTCACCAACAACCACGTCGTCGCCGACGCGGCCAACGGCGGCACCGTCACCGCCGTCTTCCAGGACGGGCGCAGCGCGCCGGCGACGATCGTCGGCCGTGACCCCAGCTCCGACGTCGCGGTCGTCCGCGCGAGCAACGTCTCCGGACTCACGCCGATCGAGCTCGGCAACTCCGACGGCGTGCGGGTCGGCCAGCCGGTCGTCGCGTTCGGGTCGCCGCTCGGGCTCGGCGGCACTGTCACCACGGGCATCATCAGCGCACTCGACCGGGCCGTCGGCGTCGGCGGCGACGCGCTGTCGGGGTCCGACCCCACCGTCTTCAGCGCCCTGCAGACCGACGCGGCGATCAACCCCGGCAACTCCGGCGGCCCGCTCGTCGACATGCAGGGCCGGGTCATCGGCATCAACTCCGCGATCGCGACGACGGGCTCGCAGGGTGGCTCGATCGGCGTCGGCTTCGCCATCCCGGTCAACTCCGCGAAGCGGATCGCGCAGGAGCTGGAGACGACGGGCCGCGCCACCCGCGCCGTCCTCGGCGTCGGGGTGGCCGACGACCAGACGATCACCGGCGCCCGCATTCAGAGCGTCGTGCCCGGTGGGCCCGCGGACGCGGCGGGGATCAGGCCGGGCGACGTCGTCGTGAAGTTCGGTCAGAAGCAGATCGTGACGGGTCTGGACCTGCAGGCACAGATCCGTTCCGCGGCGCCCGGCGCGGTGCTGCCGGTGCAGCTGAGCGACCGGACGGTGCAGGTCACGCTGGGTTCGGCGACCGGATGACCGACACCCGTACCGGCTCCCGGACCCTGCGCGCCGCCGGATCCGGGGCGCGCGGAGCGTCCCGCTACGGTGACCATATGGAGATGGCGCCACCCCAGATCGGCCGGGCCCTCGTCGTGATCGTCGACGACCGCGCGAGCCACGGCGAGCGGGAGGACGCGACGGGTCCGCTCGTCACCGAGCTGCTCGAGGAAGCGAACTTCGTCGTCGACGCGGTGGTGATCGTTCCCGGCGAGTCCGTCGCCATCCGCAACGCGCTCAACACCGCGGTGATCGGCGGCGTCGACCTCGTCGTGACCGTCGGCGGCACCGGCGTCTCGCCGCGCGACGTCACGGCCGACGCCACCGCCGGTGTGCTCGACCGTCCGATCCCGGGCATCGCCGAGGCCCTGCGTGCCTCCGGGCTCGCCGCCGGCGCCGTCGACGCGGGGTTGTCGCGCGGGCTGGTGGGCGTCTCGGGCAGCACACTCGTCGTGAACCTCGCGTCGTCGCGAGCCGCGGTGCGCGACGGCATGGCCACCCTCACCCCGCTGGTCACCCACGTCATCGCGCAGCTCTCGGACCTGGATCCCGACTAGGGGTCCGACGGATCGCCGTCGATGGGCTCGGTGATCCGGGCGGTTCGTGGCAGGGGCGGAGCCGGGTCGGCGTACACGGTCGTGTTCGGGCCCGGCGGGGCCCGCCCAGTGGCTCGGCGACCCGCGTCGACCCGCGCGCCCGCAGCCACCTCGGCGCCCTACACCTCGCCGCCCTACACCTCGCCGCCCTGCGCACCCGGCTTCCATGACCCGGCGGACACGTCCTGGAGGTCGATGACGACCTTCCCGTGCACGTGGCGGCCCGCCTGGAGCTCGACCGCGGCGCGGATCTGCTCGACCGGGAAGCGTGCGGCGATCGGCACCCGCAGGCGGCCCGCCGCAACCAGCCCGGCGACGTCGTCGAGGGCGCTGCGAGGAGCATTGGCGCCGTTCGCCGCCGTGATCCCGTCGATCCGGGTGGCGATGGTGGTGATGCGCTCGTCGGGCACGCCGAGCTCGCGTGCCGCGTGCGCCGTGTCCGTCCCGTGCAGGTCCATGGCCGCGGTGACGCCGGCGGGAGCCAGCGCTCGGACCCGCTCGACCAGGCCGTCGCCGTAGGCGACCGGCTCCGCCCCGAGGGCGCGCAGGGCATCGGCGGAGGTTGCCGACCCCGTCCCGATCACCCGCGCGCCGGCGAGGCGCGCGAGCTGGACGGCGAACACGCCGACCCCGCCTCCCGCGCCGCCGATGAGCACCGTGTCACCCGGACCCGGGTGGACCACGGCGAGAGCCGCGGCCGCCGTGCGGCCCGCGATGGCGAGGGTGGCAGCGGTGTGGTCGTCGACGCCGGCCGGGGTGCGGTGCGCCTCGCCGCCCACCGCGATGGGCCCCGCCTCGTCCACGACGACATAGTCGGCGACCGCGCGGGACAGGACGCCACCGAACACCCGGTCTCCGACCGCGAACTCGCTCACGCCGTCACCGACCTGGTCCACGATCCCGGCGTAGTCGGTGCCGAACCCGCACGGCAGGCTCAGGCCGAATCGCGCGGCGGTCTCCGCGTCGGAGGTCATGAACCAGTCCATCGGGTTCAGGCCGGCCGCGGTGACCCGCACGCGGATCTGTCCCGGACCGGGCTGCGGCACGGGTACCTCGCGGACGCTCAAGGCCTCCGGTCCGCCGAACGACTCGAACCGGACCGCCCGGCCCGTGGTCGCCGATGTGATGACGCTCGGTTCTTCCATGCTCCCTCGTCTCCGTAGCAGCGCGTGAAACGTCGACGGATCACGCTCGTCCCCGTGATCTCAACGTAGCGGAAGCGGATAGTCATCCGCTTTTGCTGCTGCAAGGACCCGGAGACCGTGCCCGGCAACTGGCTGGCTCTCGAAACCGTGAGTGGCGATGGTCGCTCTAGCGACCATCGCCACTCACGAGGGTTTCGGCGCGGGTGGCGACCCCGGAGGTCACCGGGTGCGACCAGGGCAGCGGCCGTCGGGGTCGGCCGTCGGCCTCAGGGCCGGTCGGCTCCGGGGCTGCCCGCAGTCCTCGATCCCCGCGGTCGGGAGGCCGGCCGCTCGCCTGCACGGGACGGCCGGGCTCGACGAGGCCGGCCGCATGCGGCGTAGCGTCGTCGAACGCGGCTTCTGCCGATTCGACACCGGCGGCGCCCGGCAACCAGGCCTGCACGTCGGCTCGTCGCCCTGCTCGCCCGGCTTTGATGCTCCGTCCGACACTCCCC
>Ga0182736_1003203_pt1 | contig 11259 bp, 5 predicted proteins | sample eDN5th30CKraftBY_FD_128882 | JGI IMG/M metagenome (GOLD analysis project Ga0182736, IMG submission 128882) | Enriched backyard soil microbial communities from Emeryville, California, USA - eDNA 5th pass 30_C Kraft BY (version 2) (version 2) | ecosystem: Environmental > Terrestrial > Soil >...
ACCCGACCCCGAGATGCCGTGCGCGGGCAGTATGTGGCGGGCGCGGTCAACGGAAAAGCGGTTTCCGCCTACCGCGACGAGGACAAGGTGGCCCCGGACAGCGAAACTGAGACGTTCGTTGCCGTAAAATTCCTGATAGATAATTGGCGTTGGGCGGGGGTGCCATTCTATCTGCGGACTGGCAAAGCTCTGCGCGCACGTAAAACGGAGATTGCAATTCAGTTTAAGCAGCCTCCTCACGTTTTGTTCCGTGACACGCCAGTGCGCGATATCGTCGCGAACAGACTGTTGATTCATATCCAGCCGAACGAGGGAATCTCACTAGGGTTCGAGGCTAAAATTCCCGGGCCGAGCGTTCAACTGAGAGAGGTCGATATGCGCTTTCGGTATGTCGATACGTTTAGCGCGCTGCCGAATACCGGGTATGAAACGCTTCTCTACGATTGCATGATGGGCGACGCCACGCTGTTCCAACGAGCGGATAACGTCGAAATCGGTTGGCGCGTCGTGCAGCCATTGCTCGACGCGTGGCGAAACGGGAATAGCACGGTCTGCTTATATAAGGCAGGGGACGGGAGCGGGCCTATCGAAGCTGATGAATTGCTGGCCCGCGATGGGAGGAAATGGTTTCCGCTCGTTTGATGATGGGGTCCGGTAGGCTCAAATGAGTACAACGTGGCCTGCGCGATGATATTCTGTAGAGATGGGAGGCATCATGGCATCGAGATATCGCTTATGCAGTTTCGTGACCTGTCCATGGGTTCAACGTGCAGCGATCGTTCTTCAAGCGAAGGGAATTGCGTACGACATCGAATATATCGACCGAGATAACCGGCCCGACTGGTTTTTGGCGATTTCGCCGCATGCAAAAGTGCCAGTGCTGCTCATAGATGGCAGCGACGCTTTGTTCGAGTCGAACGCGATTGCGGAATATCTGGATGAAGCTGGCGGCGTGCAACTCCATCCCAGGGAACCGCTTCTCCGTGCCCGTAACCGCGCATGGACCGATTTCCTGCCCACATTCGCGAGCGCTATAACGGCTGCTGCCTATGCGAATGACGAGAAGACGTTTATCGAAAAGGCGGAGTCCATTGCGCCACGTTTCAAGCTTATCGAGGATGCGCTTTCAAAACGCGCTTCGGAGGGACCGTTTTTTAATGGGAAGGAGTTTTCGTTGGTAGACGCAGGTTACGCACCGTTCCTGCAGCGCTACACGTTCATGGATCGGTTGCGTCCGGTAGGGGTTATCGAGCAGTTTCCCAATCTTGATAGATGGCGTAACGCCCTGCTTGACCACCCTCCGGTTCAGCGTTCGACCGTGCCGGAAATTGAGGTGGCATGGCGTGAAAATTTGGTGCGTCAGAAGCGCTGGCTCGCGAGCTTTCTCGATCGTGCGGCGGCCGCCCAATAAGACGGCTGCCGCCGGTTCACTCAATTGTTGTCATCGCAATTCACGGGTTGCCCCTAATCTGATTCAGGCTTAGATTTGATCTAAATAATCGGTCTAAGGGAGAACACGCATGTCGGCGAACCAGGATAGGGATGACATTTGCCTCGTGGGTGCCGGAACGCCCATGGGCAATTTTATGCGCCAGTACTGGATTCCTGCGGCTATGTCGTCAGAGGTTCAGGCAGATGGTGCGCCGGTTCGACTCGTGCTGTTGGGGGAAAAGCTGATTGCTTTTCGGGATAGTAGCGGTCGTATCGGTATTATGGATCATCGTTGTCCGCATCGTTGCGCCTCATTGTTCCTGGGGCGCAATGAGGAAAACGGTATTCGTTGCATCTATCATGGCTGGAAATTCGATACAGACGGTAATTGCGTGGATATGCCGAGCGTTCCAGCGCATCAGGACTTTAAAGACAAGGTTCATGCGAAGGCCTATAAAACGGCTGAGCGCAATGGACTGGTCTGGGTGTTCATGGGAGATCAGTCAAAAATTCCAGGTCTGCCGTCGATAGAGGCCAACCTGGTTCCCGAAGACGATGTAAACATCGTCTTTACCCAGCGGGAATGCAACTGGATGCAGGCGCTGGAGGGGGATATCGATACATCTCATTTCGGCTTCTTGCATGCAGGAAGCCTTGAGCCGGATGATTTTCAGGACGATCACCCGATGCGGCATACGGTGGTGAATCGTGCGCCCGAATACCACGTGTCCGACGCCGATTGGGGAACCACCTACGCTGCTTATCGCAAAGATTCAAACGGCGAGATGTCCTGGAGATTTGCGAACTTCCTTTTTCCATTCTGGGCGCAGACGCCGAATGGTGATTTTCACACGATGGTGACAGCCCGCGCATGGGTACCTATGGACGATACCCACACCATGGCGATTAGTATTTCACGGGGTCGTCAACGTACTTCCTTCTCGAGCATGCCGTTGAAGAATGGCAAGCAGATGCCAGGCTTCAAATCCAAGATTGATTATCTGCCCAATACTACAGATTGGTATGGGCGCTGGAGGCCGGTTGCCAATCAACAGAATGACTACCTGATTGATCGCGACGCTCAGCGTCGGAACGAGATCTACACTGGAATCACGACCGTATTCCTTCAAGACCAGTCGGTCACAGAGAGTATGGGTGGAGTGACGGATTGGTCGTTCGAGCATTTGGCGCCAAGCGATCATATGGTCGCCCGGACACGCCGTCGCATTGCGCGAGCTGTTCGAGCGTTCCAGGAGGACGGGGTGACACCCCCAGGAGTTGAAGACCCGGAGGTGTTCTGGAAGGCACGGAGTGGCTCGTTCCACACACCGATCGATGCGGAATGGCTTTCCGCCTACGATGAGCACCTTCAGGTTTCGAACCGGGTCGCCAGGGACTAGAACTTTATTTGTTCAGTATGAAGTCTAGTTACAAATCTGAGTCGATGCCGCCGTGGTTTCAATCGCGTCGGCATCGATGATCGTCTGTGTTTAGCAGTGATCTTGAGTTCATTCAGGCCGTGATACGTCATAGGATGAGTGGATGCAGCCTCTCCTAGTAAGAGAGGCCTTCTCATTGCAACATGGTTCACTGCTCTCGATTGCTCTCTGGCTGCTAAGTGTGCCGTTGGTACATCGCATCTGAATGCTCTTCTTCCGATATTTACAGATGTGAGATTGGCTAAGCTGTCTCGCGACCTCAACGGCTGATCAATTCATTCGATAAGTAGCAAAAATTAGACCGACGGACGTCTATCAGTCTCTGATTGCAACATTGGGACGGCACGTCAATCGCTTGGAATCAGTGCACGGGATCGAGGCTGCTACTCTGCCGGTGCAGGTTGCGGTGTTCCGGAATTGTGCGTAGATTGAGGGCGTTTGCCAAGTAAATGAGGAATATGCAGAAGGAATTGTGACAGGCGTTCCATGTAGAGGTAAAGAACGGGCGTTATGAACAGCGTCAACGCCTGCGATACGATGAGGCCACCGACCACAGCAAGTCCAAGTGGCTGCCGCAATTCGGCGCTGGCGCCATGTCCGACCGCGATCGGTAAAACCCCCATAAGCGCAGCAAAGGTCGTCATCATAATGGGCCTGAACCGCATAAGGCAGGCGCGATAAATGGCGTCCTGTGGCTGAGCGCCTTCACGTTGGAGAACTAGCGCTACGTCGATCATCATAATCGCATTTTTCTTGACGATACCGATGAGCATTAGAATGCCGATAAGAGCAATAACGCTAAGATCCAGTCTGAAAATATACAAAGTGAGGAGGGCACCTAATACTGCAGACGGCAATCCCGTTAAAATTGTAAGTGGATGGACGAAACTCTCGTACAAAATGCCAAGGACGATATAAATAGCGAGGATCGCGGCTGCGATCAGAAGCGTCTGATTGGCCAGTGACTGCTGGAAAACCTGAGCGGTTCCGGCAAAGCTGGTCGTAACGGCACTCGGAAGGCCGATTTGTTGTTTGAGAATTTCCGTTCTTGCAACGGCGTCTCCTAGGGAAACGCCTGCCGGCAAGTTGAACGATAGGGTCACCGCGGGGAGCTGACCGAGCTGGTTGATCGTCAGAGGGCCTGCAGTGCGTTCCACGGTAGCAAATGCGCCGATTGGAACGAGCTTCCCACTACTGGAACGAATTTTGACGTCATCAAGTAGGGCAGGTGTCCATGGTATGCGCGGATCAAACTCGAGTAAGACCTGATTGCTATCGCCCGTCGCGTAAATGGTTGAGATTTGAAGTGTGCCAAATCCGGCATATAGTGTCGATCTTAATTTACTGGTGCTGATGCCGAGTGCGTTAGCTTTATCCTTGTCAATACGCAGTGTTGCCTGAATGGCGTTGTCCTGAAGGTCGCTATTCACATCCGCAAATTTGGAATCATGCGCCATTGCATCCCGCATCTTCGCGGACCAGGCATAGAGTTCCTTCTGGTTGAGGCTCTGCAAGACGAATTGATACGCTGCACGAGATTGTCGCCCTCCAACGCGGATATTCTGCACTGGAATCATATATGTGGTAATTCCGGGGATACGAGACAGCTGTCGCCGAAGATCACCCATCACGATATCGAGATTCGGCCTTTCATCCTTCGGTTTCAATTCGATGAACATCCGCCCCGAACTGAGCGTCGTAAATCCGCTAGCGCCAATGTTTGATGCAACATGGGCGATGTAGGGTGAAGCGCGGAAGATGGTCTCGACCTTGGCCTGTAAAGTGACCATGTCCTGATAGGATACATCCGGTCGAGCTTCAGTGGTAACCTGCAGTTGTCCGATATCTTCCTGGGGGAAAAAGCCTTTCGGGATTACATAAAACAGATAGGCGGTCCCTGCGACTGTCCCCAGAAACAAAATCAGCATCAGCGGTTGGAGGTGCAAACTCAGCCGCAATCCCGCTGAATAGGCCGTCAGCATGGCGTCGAAGAAGCCTTCAAGAATGCGGTCGAGCCATCCAGGTTTCCTCGTGTGATCATGATTAGCCGGCGCTTTCAGCAGACGCGAGCAAAGCATCGGGGTAAGCGTCAATGACACGAAAGCCGATGCCGCCAGCGAGGTCGTGACCACGACCGCGAACTCAAAGAATACCCGACCTACAACGCCACCCATCAATAGAACAGGTATGAACACAGCGATGAGTGAAATGGTAATGGAAACAATAGTGAAGCCGATTTCACGACTTCCCTTCAATGCTGCTTCGAACGCCCCAAGGCCATCTTCTTCCATATGCCTTACGATGTTTTCGAGCATCACAATGGCATCGTCGACGACCAGTCCAACCGCCAGTGTAAGTCCAAGTAACGAGATATTGTCGATCGAGAATCCAAATAGGTACATGCCGCCCAGCGTGGCGATCAGGGAGATCGGTACAGCAAGGCTCGGGATAATGGTGGCGGTGACGCGTCGGAGAAATATGAAAATCACGAGAATGACGAGGGCGATCGTCAACGCGAGCGTGAATTGAACATCTTCAACCGCGGCTCGTATCGATTGGGAGCGGTCGTTGATCGAACTGATCGTTGCCTCTGATGGAAGTTCCTTTTCAAACGTCGGTATCATCGCTTTGACGCGGTCGACGACCTCAACGGTGTTTGCGTCCGGTTGGCGTTGGATCGCCAGCAAAATGCTGCGCTGACCGTCATTCCATGCGCCGGTTTGCGTATTCTCGACAGAGTCGATGACGTGCGCGACATCGCGCAATCGAACGGATCTTCCGTTTCTGGTTGCTACAATGAGGTTGCCAAACTGTTCCGCGTTGGAGAGTTGCGTTTCTGCCTGGATGGTCAGATTTTGGCGCGGTCCCTGCACCGTACCGACGGGCGTATTGTCGTTCGCTGCGCTGACAGCAGTTTGAATCTCGTCAATCCCGATACCGCGCGATGCGAGTTCATTCGGATCGATCTGAATTCGAACGGCAAATTTCTGGCTACCAAAAACGCTGACCTGAGCGACGCCGCTAATTGTCGACAGTGCCGGCGACATGACCTGTTGTGCGAAATCGTCGAGCTTCGACATGGGTGTCGTCGAGCTTTTTATCGCCAGCAATAGAACCGGAGCATCGGCGGGGTTGACTTTACGGTAGCTCGGCGGGTCCGTCATATCCGGGGGCAGTCGGCGTAGCGTGCGCGCAATTGCTGACTGCACATCGGCCGCCGCTGCATCAATATTGCGATTGAGATCGAACTCGATCGATATCGAAGTAAAGCCTTGGGCGTTGGTGGTCGTAATGGACTGAATGCCGGCAATCGTCGCGAACTGCTTGATCAGCGGAGTTGCGACCGCGTTGGCCATGGTTTCGGGAGATGCTCCCGGCAGGTTGGCCGAAACATTGATGACCGGGAAATCCGTGCGAGGCAGGGCGGCTACTGGCAGGAAACTATAGCTGAAAAGGCCGCCCAGTATGAGAGCGGCCGACATCAGGATCGTCGCAACCGGGTGACGAATGCAGAATTCAGAGACGTTCATAGGTTGCTGCCGGATTCGGTCTGGACAAGACGTTTGGCCTGGTCCGTGGGGGCAGGCATCGGCTGGTCCGCCACGCGGGTACCCGAACTGATACGAAGCTGCCCTTCGACGACGACCCGTTCTCCGCCGGAAAGTCCGGAAGCGATCGCGGACTGATCCCTATCGGTCGCCGCAACCGTAACAGGCCGCCTTTCAACCGTCTTATCGGGTTTGATCACATAGACGAACATGCCGGTCTGGCTTGCCTGGATCGCCACAGAGGGAATGACGGGTACATTGGATAGATTGCCGAGCGAGATTTCCACGTCCACATACTGGCCCGGCCAGAGGGCGAGATTCTCGTTCGAGAATTTGGCCTTGGAAAGAATTGTACCAGACGATGTATCGACCGTGGAATCAACAAAATCCAGGAGGCCGCTCGCCTTTGGCTCGGTTTGCCCCTTAACGAAGACCTTCACTTCAGCAGGAGATGATGAATCAACGGCCGCTCTTAAAGCACTCAATTCTCGGTCAGGCAGGGAGAAGGAGACCCGGACAGGGTCCATTTGGGTGATGGTGACGAGACTCGACGCAGAGTCATTGCCTTTAACGAGGTTACCTGGCGTGACCTGGATTGATCCGAGCCGACCGCTGATAGGCGCGCGAATCTGCGTATATGAGAGGGTAAGCTGATCGGTTAGGAGTTGGGCTTGATCAGCGGCAAGGGTTGCTTCTGCGGATCTGCTGTCTGCTGTGGCCTGATCGAGTTGTTGCTGCGTGCCAGCACCTTTCGACGTCAATTCCTGGGCACGCTTCAGATCATTCTGAGAGCGCGTTAGAAGCGCCCGGTCTTTCGCGATCGCCGCCTCGCTACGGGTGACGGCTGCATTTGCCGCGCGATCGTCGAGGACAAACAGAAGGTCGCCTTCCTTTACGAACTGGCCATTCTGAACTTTCTGTTCCCGCAATTGGCCGTCGATCCGAGGTCTAACGACGACGCTCGCTACAGGTTCAACCCAACCAATCGTGCGCCGACGAATTGGGAAGTCATGCTGAACGGCCTCTGCGGTTAGCACTGGGACCGGCGGAGGAAGGCGCGCAGGCACCCCATTGGGTGACGAGCCCACTGAAGCTTGGTTTTGAGCGACCAGCTCTTGAGGCGCGCTCGCGGTTTCGGCAGCCGGTGCGACTTGATCTTTGGCTGTAGCGGCTGCTTTGGCGCCGACGGCATATTCGCGCCACCCCCAAATGCCGGCGGCCACCACTCCCGTGGCAAGCACGAATGCGAAGAGCGATTTTGAGAGCTTCATGTTGTCACGCGGTCAACCCAGTTGAACTGATACGCACGGCATGCCTGATCCCCGCGCCAACGGATCTCATTTGTCCAATTTTCCCCAGCAAGGACATTTAGCGTTCTTTTGATACCATTCTATAGAAAAACGGCGCTGGTGCGACTGGAAAAGCATATGATCCAACGTGGCAGCGGGGGCCCAGCGTGATGCGGCGTATCAAAACTGCGCGATCACATGTGCGTTGATGTCGGTCGAAGGTCACAACCCGTCGATTGTGCCATTTTCAACTTTCCTGATGGAGCAGGCTGCCGTTAAAATCACGGTTGAAGCGCGATTGGGAGCACGTGATGGCTGTATTCGGAAAAGCGCAGTACATTAAGCGTGTGGAAGATCAGCGTTTGCTGACTGGACAAGGTGGTTTTGCGGATAATCTCGTGGTGCCCGAAGCCGTGCACCTGGTGCTGCTACGCTCCCCTCATGCACATGCTCGGATCGTTGGGATCGATGTGGCGGCCGCGTCGCGCGCTGCTGGGGTGGTTGCCGTTTACACCTGGGAAGACATGGCGGCCGATGGCTGCGGTGCTTTCGGATTTCCCGCCATGTTTCCGAACATTGACGGCAACGATCCTGATCTGCCTGCCAGCACGCCTCTGGCAAATAGAGAAGTCCGTCACGTTGGGGAGGCCGTAGCTGCGGTTATTGCTGACACTCGGGCTCATGCTCTTGATGCAGCCGATCTGGTTGAGGTTGACTATGAGCCGCTCTCTGCGGTGATCAACATAGAAGAAGCTACGGCACCCGGGGCATCGCAGGTGTTTGCGGGCGCACCGGGCAATCTTGCCGGCTATAACCGGATTGGTGACGCAGATCGTGCTGCGGTGGCGTTCGCAGCCGCTGCGCGAATAGTGAAGCTCGACATCCGGCACCAGCGCTTGATCGTGAATGCGATGGAGCCTCGGGCTATCACCGCTGAGTATGCGGCCGACAGCGGCCGAATAATTATCAACGAAGGTAGCCAGCAGCCACAGCAAGCGAGAGACATCTATGCGGATGTCGTCCTCAAAATGCCCAAGGAGATGGTTCGCGTCCTTGTAAAGGATATGGGTGGCGGCTTCGGCATGAAGACCGGGGTGCATCCGGATGAGGCTGTATGTGCCTGGGTGTGCAAGAAGCTTGAAAGAACAGTGAAATGGCGAAACGATCGCGCAGAAGAATTCATGGCAGCGAATGCCGGCCGGGATCAACACCATGCGGTGGAGCTCGCGTTAGATGGAAATAATCGTATACTAGCGCTTCGTATGGAGGCATGGGCAAACATTGGCGCCTATCCTACACGCGCGGGCGTAATCATTCCTCTTCTGATCGGGCCAAAGGTCATGACGGGTACATATAATATACCTGTCATCGATCTGAAATTGAATTGCGTCATCACAAATACTACTCCAATTGCGGCTTATCGGGGTGCAGGGCGTCCTGAATGCATTTTCGATATCGAACGGCTGATGGATACCGCAGCGAGGGAAATAGGGGTGGATCCTGCCGAGCTGCGACGGATTAACTTCGTCAAGCCCGATGAAATGCCCTACACGACGGCCGGCGGCGAACAATATGATACCGGTGACTTTAACTTGTTTCTGGACAAGGTTCTGCTTGCTTCGGACTGGAGCGGTTTTCCGGCCCGTAAGGCCAAAGCCAAGGAACAGGGCAAATTATATGGTCGCGGCCTTGCGTCATATATCGAATGGACCAGCGCCGGGGTGTTCTCAGAAATGGCGCATTACGAAGTGCGTGCCGATGGCAAGCTGATTATCTGGATGGGTATCCAGGCGATGGGGCAGGGCTTGCAGACGAGCTTTACCCAACTTGCATCGGAGCAACTCGGCATAGATCCTGACAGGATCGAGATTGCGATGGGCGATTCTGATACCGCCTCGGGGATCGGATCGATGGGTTCGCGTTCGGCTTATATCGGCGGTTCTGCAGTTCAGACCGGGTCGCAGAAGTTAATCGATAGGAGCAGGGAACTGGCGGCTGATGCGCTGGAAGCTGATGTTAACGACGTGACCTATGATGCAGGTCGCTTCAAGATCATCGGTACTGACCGAAGTATCGATCTTTTCGAACTAGCGGGAAAGCAGCCCGAGGAGAGAATCTATATTGAGAACATCAATACAGTGGATGGTATAGCCTGGCCGAACGGCTCTCACGTGGCGGAAGTCGAAATCGATCCGGAGACGGGGAAGGTCGAGATTGTGCGCTATACGACTGTGGATGATGTCGGGCGCCCAATTCATCGCCCTATCGTTTTCGGCCAAATTCATGGAGGTTGTGCCCAAGGTATCGGGCAGGCCCTCATGGAGGAGGCGGTCTATGATTCTGGTAGCGGTCAACTACTGACTGCGTCATTCATGGATTATACCATGCCGCGTGCGATCGATTTTCCTGATTTCAATAATCAACTGGACGATACCGTGCCGGCTAAGAACAATCCCCTCGGGGCCAAGGGCGTTGGAGAGTCAGGTACTGTGGGGTCCGCGCCGACAATCGTGAACGCGATCATGGATGCGCTTTGGCCAATTGGTGTGCGCAACATCCAGATGCCGGCAACGCCGTTAAGGGTTTGGCAGGCGATTCAGGAAGCGCCAACCCGGGCGGTTTAATCGTTGATGCCGAGGGCGCTGGTGACATCGCAGTGTCCTCGACTGTCATTGTATCGCCTGGTCGAGAACGCGGGCAACATGGAGTGCCTCGCGTCCGACTCCATCATATATCTGGTGGCGGCAGCTAGTGCCGTCGGCCACGATGATGTCGTCTGGGCCTGCCTTACGTAAAGCGGGAAGCAACGAAAGTTCAGCCATCGCTTTTGAAGCTTCAAAGGTTTCCGCGCCATAACCAAAAGCGCCCGCCATGCCGCAACAGCTTGAGTCGATTGTTTGGACTTTTAATCCCGGAACAGCTTTCAGGACGTTTTCGATAGAACCCATCGCATCGAAAGCCTTTTGATGGCAGTGACCGTGTAAATGAGCGGTTCGTCCGGACAGGTTTGTAAGAGGAAGTGTTGTCACGCCAGTCACGAGGTCGGCGGCTAGAACTTCCTCAAACAGAAAGGCTTTTTCGGCGAGAGAGACGGTATCGTCGTTCGGGAGAAGGACGGTAAATTCGTCTTTGAAAGTGTATAGGCAACTCGGCTCAAGCCCCACGACGCGCGCTCCCTTTAGGACGAAGGGCAACAGTGTGTCCAAGGTCCGCTTTGCTTCCTTGCGTGCTTCGTCAGTGAGTCCCGCGGACAGATAGGTTCGGCCGCAGCAAAGGGGGCGTTGCGTTCCGTCCACGGGAGTCACCCGATGCAATCGATATCCCGAAGCGGTCAGTACGCGCTCCGCTGCCTCGAGATTTTCGCGTTCGAATGCGCGATTGAAGGTGTCAGCGAAAAGAACGAGGTCGCGGCCATCGCCCTGAACGTCGTCGGCGATTCCTGGCTTCCTGAGGTCCTGCCAAGGTTTTCGCCATTTCGGTAGCGAGCGACGCGCACTCAAGCCGAGCCAACGTTCACTAAGTGCTGCCACGCCCGGAATACGATCGCGAAGA
>Ga0182736_1003204_pt1 | contig 11256 bp, 8 predicted proteins | sample eDN5th30CKraftBY_FD_128882 | JGI IMG/M metagenome (GOLD analysis project Ga0182736, IMG submission 128882) | Enriched backyard soil microbial communities from Emeryville, California, USA - eDNA 5th pass 30_C Kraft BY (version 2) (version 2) | ecosystem: Environmental > Terrestrial > Soil >...
GATGCGCGCCGGCAGGCCCGTGATCGTCCACGGCGACGGGACGAGTCTGTGGACGATCACCCACTCCGACGACTTCGCGGTGGCGTTCACCGGCCTGCTCGGCAATCCTGCGGCGATCGGCGAAGCGTTCACCATCACGGGCTCGCACGCGCCGTCGTGGAACCAGATCTACGGGTGGCTCGCGCAGGCGGCCGGCGTCTCGGAGCCCGACATCGTGCACGTCGCATCGGACACGATCGCGGCGTTCGCTCCCGCCCTCGGCCCGACGCTCATCGGCGACAAGGCGCATTCGATGCTCTTCGATGACTCCAAGGTCACCGCGCTGGTGCCCGAGTTCCGTACGACGATCACCTTCGACGAGGGTGCCCGCCGCATCCTCGCTTACTACGACGCGCACGCCGAAGAGCAGCGCGTCGACGCCGAGCTCGACGCCGTCTTCGATCGCATCGCGGCCCACGCGCGCTCGGCCGGCTGAGGCACGCGAGCGTCGCGGCGCGGTGCAGGGATGCCGCCGCCCGTCGGCCTACTTGACATGAGAGAGTTCTCATCTAGGGTCGAAGGGCACCGCCCTCGCCATACCCGACGGGGACATCCGATCCGCCCGATGCTGGAGTCGCCATGCGCCCCTCGCTCACGCCGCCGCCGGCGTCCAAGAAGAGCTCCCGTGTGAAGAAGAAGGGGCTGCCGGCATGGGCGTGGGTGCTGATCGCGCTGCTGGGACTCGCGATCGCGGTCATCCTGTCGCCGATCTTCGCGGTGCTCTTCCTCATCGTCCTGATCACGGGCATCGTCGGGCTCGTCCGCAGCCGACCGACCTGGCTGCGCTTCCGCAGCCGAAAGGCAGCGGGCTGGGTCACGGCCATCGCCGCGGTGGGGCTTCTCCTGACCGGCAACGTCGCGAACGCCATGCTGAACAGCCAGCGAGCGCCCGAGACCACCGCGACCGCTGAGACGCCCGTCGCGTTCGCGCCGCAGGCCACGTCCACGCCGACGGCGGCGGTGCGCACCCCTTCCGCCACGCCGACCTCGTCGCCGACGCCCACGCCGACACCGACACCCACGCCCACTCCCACTCCCACCGAGACGCCGGTCGAGGTCCAGTCTGTGAAGAGCGGCGACACGATCGTCACAAGTGAAGGAACCGTCCGACTCATCGGCATCGAGATACCCGAGAAGGGCGAGTGGGGCTACGACCAGGCGAAGAAGAAGCTGACCGCGTTCCTCGCCGGCGGCGCGGTCACCCTGCTGGCGGTCGATGGCCTCGGCGACACCGATGCCGATGGCAATCTGCTCAGGTATGCGCGCGTGAACGGCAAGGATGCGGGGGCATACCTCCTCCGCACGGGGTGGGCCGCCGCCGGCGATGACGGTTCGCACCCGCTTCAGGCCAAGTACATCGACTCCGATGAGGCGCACGACATGCCGGCCAAGCCGAAGCCCAAGCCGAAGCCGAAGCCCAAGCCGGAGCCGAAGACCGACCCGCGCTTCGGCACCTGCAAAGAGGCGATCGCCAGCGGCTACGGCGACTACCGGAGCGGCGTCGACCCCGAGTACGACTGGTATCAGGACCGCGACCACGACGGCATCGTCTGCGAGAGGTGACCCGCCATCACCCCCGGTCGTACGCGTCTACCAGCAGGGGGCCGCGGATATCGCGCAGCCTGTCGACGAGTCGGCCGAGGGCCGTGCGGTTCCAGCCGCTGAGTGAGAGGTCGTAAGGGCCGATTGCCTCGAGGCGGCCCGTCCGCAGCCGCACGACCTCCCAGCCCACGGCGCGGAGTGCGCGGTCTTTGCGGCGGTCGGCCTCTTCACGCTTGCCGACGTGCTCGAGTCCGTGGCGACCGATGGAGTCGTACTCGATCGCGACGCGCAGCTCGGTGAGGACGATGTCGGGCCACACCTCGAGGTGGTCGAAGAAGGGGCGCGCCACCCGTACTGCGTTGAGTCCAGGGGTGAGCTCCAGCCTCTCGAAGAGGTCGGCTCTCAGCCGCGCCTCGACAGCAGAAGCGGGTCTCGGTGCGCACTCCGACACGAACGGCTCACCGGCTGCCAGGTCGGGGGTCTTCGCGCACAGCCGCTGCCGCGGTCGAGCGGGCCGCGCACGCAGCAGGGCGGGCGCCTCGGGAAGGAGCGCGCCGCCCGGCTCGGCCACGGTCTCGCGCATCGGCAGGGCCAGGATGCGGCGCGGGTTCGCGCGCTCCGCGCATTCCGGGCACCACGCGCTGCGCCGCCGTTCACGGCCGGGCCGTGAGCGCTGCTCGTCGGGCGTCGCGACAAAGCGGTGCCCCGACTCACACTCCCACTGCAGCAGCACGTCGGCTGCGGGCGGGATCTGGCTGAGTGCGATGCCGGCGTTGAGCTCCGGGTGGTACTGGCGCACCAGCGCGGGGTACGCCGCCCACGCCTCGCGGTAAGCACCCACGGGGTAGGGCTCGGCGAGTCCCTTCGACCACTGCCGGCGTGACCACCACGCCTGGATCCTCTCTGCCACCCGCCGAGGATACGAGCGACGTCCGACATGACCTGCCGGATCGATCCCCGATCGAGGCGTAACCTGGAAACGCCTCCGAATCTGCCCCGGTTCTCCCCTTTTCCTGCCCTCGGCTCTTGCCTTGCGGCTCTCTTGCCGCGATGCTTTCTGCAGGCACCACCCCCATCCCCCACCCGCCGCTCTGCGGCATCCCCCGGAAATGATCAGAACAGCACTCTCGCTGCTGCTCGCCGCGACGCTCGTCCTTCCCGCGTCCGCCGCTACCGCAGCCTCCCCCGCCCCCACCACCGCCCTCGCCGCAGCCACGGCGGTGACCGAATACACCGCGAAACCCGCCGCCGTCGACAAGGCCTCCGTCATCGGCTGGGGATGGGCCAACGGCGCTGCGACCCTCACCATCGACTGGGCCGCCGCCGCTCGCGCGACCAGCTACGAGGTCTACGCCTCGACGGACTACGACGCCGTGCGCACGATGGCCAAGCCGACGAAGGTCGTGACCTCGTCCAAGGCGACCATCGGCGGCCTGAAGCCCGCCACCCGCTACTACGTGGTCGTCCGCGCCGTGAACAACGTCGGCCACTCCGGCTTCTCGAGCCGCGTGAACCACTTCACGCCGCCCACAGAGAAGGCCGCCGGCACGACATGGCAGACCTCGAAGCCGGCTGACATGGGCACCGTCAAGGCGATCGGCGGCACCTGGACCGAATCGGGTGCCACCCTGACGTTCGACTGGGCCGCCGTCAAACGTGCGACCTTCTACCGCGTGTTCGTCAGCACCGACCCGGACGCCGTCTTCGAGATGGACACCCCGACCAAGATCGTCACGTCGTCGAAGGCGACCATCGGCGGCCTGAAGGCCGGCACGAAGTACACCGCCCGCGTCGTCCCCTCCAACAACGTCGGCAACGGCGGCGGCGCCCCGCGCGTCTCGGCCACGACGCTCACGCAGGGCGCCACCTGGCAGAAGACCAAGCCCGCGCGCGTCGGGCTCGTCTCGTTCACGGGCGCCTCCCTCAAGGCCGACGGCGCCACGCTCACGGTCGACTGGGGCAACGTCGCGCGCGCGAGCAGCTACCAGGTGTACGTGTCGACGAGCTACAGCGGCGTGATGGACGTCAAGACCCCGAAGGTCACCACTACAAGCTCGAAGGCGGTGCTCCGCAAGCTCAAGCCGGGCAAGAGCTACTTCGTCCGCGTCGTCGCCGTCAACAACATCGGGCGGGGCCTCGGCTCTTCGCGCGTCGGGCACACGACGATCGCCGATGAGGCCCAGCTGAAAGGCGGCGAGCCCCGCTACGCGATCATGAGCTGGAACGTCTGCTCCGCGAAATGCGCCAACATCTCCGGTCGCACCCGCCTCATCAATACGCGCATCAAGGAGCTGAAGGCCGACGTCGTCGGGCTCCAGGAGGCCTCGCGCTACAAGAAGGCGCCCAAGGGCTACAAGTTCGCCGTCAACGGGCAGAACGACATCCTCTATCGCGCCTCCACCTTCTCGAAGGTCGGCAAGAAGAACGGCGTCGCCACCACCGGCTCCAAGCGGTTCGCCTCGAAGTACGCATCGTCCGGCCACGGCGTCGCATGGGCCACCCTCAAGCACGAGTCCGGTCGCTACCTCGTCGTGTTCGACACGCATCTCGTCGTCGGCAAGAGCCGCGCCCTGACCAAGCAGCGGCAGTACGAGGCGGATCGGATCACGCCGTACGTCAAGGCCGTCATGAGGAAGCTCGCCGCCGCCAACCCCAAGCTCAAGGGAGCCGCCACGGTCGTCATCGGCGACTTCAACACGAACCTCTCCGTGTCGGGCGACAAGACGATGAGCATCCTCAAGGGCGACGGGTGGACCGACGCCTTCATGCAGGCCCGGTCGCTGACCCGCCAGCACCACAACACGGCCAACCCCGACAAGAAGACCAAGCCGGTCATCGGCATCAAGTGGGGCTCTCACGTCGACATGGTGTGGGTCAAGGCCGGACGCACCGTCATCACGTCATGGCAGAACGCGGGAAAGATGAGCGGCAGCCGCTACGTGACGCCTCTGCCCTCCGACCATCACCCGATCCTGGTCAAGGGCGTCTTCACCTGATCGACTCTCGGTCGCACTGACGAAGGGCTCCGGCACTGCGCCGGGGCCCTTCGTCTTCGCATGTCACTGTGTGACGCATCCGACCCCGCATCCTGCGGTCACGAGCGGCACGCCGCCTATCGTGAGAGAGGCGCCCCGAGACCCTCGGGCGTGACGAGGCGATGACGGAGGACCACCGTGGCGCAGCGCTCAGCCCACCCGGCGACGGAGGTCGTGATCGTCGTCGGCAACCCGAAGCCGGCGTCCCGCACGCGCGAAGCGGCTGAGCTCCTGGCCGCCGCTCTCACGGGCGGGGAGGAAGCCGAGGTCATCGAGGTGTCGGAACTGGGACCCGAGCTGCTGGGCTGGGAAGGCCCGGCGGTCGGCGAGGCGAAGGCCCGCACGGCATCCGCGAGGCTCGTGATCTTCGCGAGCCCGACTTTCAAGGCGACCTACACGGGTCTGATCAAGCTGTTCCTCGATCAGTTCGACGGGCAGACCGGACTGGCCGGCGTCGTCGCGGTGCCGCTGATGCTCGCCGCATCCGACCGGCACGCGCTGGCCGCCGACCTCACCCTGCGTCCCGTGCTCACCGAGCTCGGCGCCCTGGCCCTGCCTGGCCTCTGCCTGAACGACAGGACCTTCCGCGACGACGGGGCGATCGAGCAGTACGCGGCGCGCTGGTCTGGCCAGCTCGCGCGCCTCGCTCAGCCGCAGCGGTCAGCGGAGACCACGGCCTGAGGCGCTCAGAGACCCCAGACGTGGTGGACATGCCATCCGTCCTCGGCGGGAAAGACGTCGAACACGACGCTCAGCCCGCTCTCGTCGGTGCCCTGGAACCGCCAGCCGTAGAACCCGCGGCCGGTCTCGGGCGAGGCACTCCACACGCTGTCCCGGAGCCGGGTGGGCATGTCGGTCACCAGCCAGCGGCGACCCGCGTAGAACATCCGCGACGGAAGATCGTCGGTCATCCAGATGGTGACCTCGGCGTGGGCTTCGGTGTGCGGAATGGAGTGAGGCATGCCTCGAGGATAGAGAACGGATGTTCGAATCTCAATCCCTGCCGCAATCACTGAGAGGCGAACAGAGAATCACGCGCCGACGCTCACGCTGAAGCCAGCGAGGGGCCCCGGCGAGGCGGTGACTCGCCTCGCCGGGGCCGCTCACCGTGCGGCGCTCACTCTGCCGCTGGCACCCGACGTCGGCCGCGGATCGCGAGCCCCACGAGCACCAGCGTGCCGAGTCCGAGCAGCCCGCCCGCCGCGATGAGCACCGCACGCAGGCCATCGTCGTCGCCGCCCGTCTCGGGGAGGGTGTGCACAGACGCGACGGCCGGCACTGCGACGGTGACGGTCTCGTCGGGCTCGCCGCACGCGCCCTTCGACACCTCCCGCCCGAGAGCGTCGACAGTGGTCTCGACGAACCCCAGGCGTGTGCCGTCGGGGAGGTCCGGCACGGTGAACGCCTGCCCCCGTTCGCGCAGATCGATCGTCATCCCCTCGCGGAACATGCCCCCGCGCAGCACGACCGGCTCACTCGACCAGACGCGCGTCTCTTCTGTGCACACCGGCTCCGCGTCCTCGCTCCACTGGTAGAGATCGACCACGACAGACCCGCCCGCGGGCAGAGCGCCCTCGAGCTTCACCGTGTCCCACAGCTGCTCGCCCGGGTTCACCGATGATCCGCCTGATTCGGCCTGGGCGAGAGTCGTCGCCTTCATCCCGAACGTCGTCTCGTTCGGGATGCCGCATTCGCCTTCCACGACGACGTGCGGCGGCTCGCCTTCGGCCCCGGGGATCGATCCCTGCTCGACCCACAGCGTCATGCCGTACGTGTCGACGGGCACGTCGGGCGACCGGTACTCGCCCGGCTCGGTCACGCGCTCGGGATCGCCGCGGTTGTCCCACACGAGGTTCTCTTGCGTGCAGAACCCCGAGAAGTCGCCCCGACTCGTCGGCCACACGGGCAAGCCGTCCTCACCGAACGGCACGTCATACGCGGCGAAAGAGAGGTCGAGGCCGCCGTCGGGGAGCGTTCCCGAGACGAGGGCGACGTCGGACATCGTCTCGCCGGGCGTCACAGACGGCTGCGCCTTCGTCTCGATCTCGGGAAGCGCGATGCGCTGTGTCTGCGTCGGCTCGGCGATCAGCTCGCTCGACTCGTGGACGAAGCCCGCGACAGCCGGGGGCTGCTCGGCTGCGCGCACCGCCCACCGCCACGTCATGCTTCCGCGCGCGTCGGCGGGAACGGCGAGGTCAGCGAACTGCTCGGCGTCTTTCGCGTAGTAGGTCCCGGGCTCCGTGACGGTGAGACGGACGGCGCCGACCACCACCGCGCCTTCGGGGAGCTCCTCGACCGGCTCGCTGTCGACGACGGATTCCGGCAGATGGATGTACTCCCCCGTCAGCACGATGGGGATCCCGCCATTGCCGTCGGACGCCCGCAGCCAGTGACCGTCGGCCTCGACGATGACGGCGTCGTCGCCACGGCCGTTCAGCGGCACCTCGGGCGACTGCACCTGCGACGACAGCGCGATGCGCATAGGCGCGATCGTCGTCTCCTCGGGCATCCCGAACGGGTGCATCCACGCGTAGTCCTTCGGCAGGAACGCACGGGACGCCGCCGGCGTCGTCTTCGGATCGTACGCGGCGACGAACGTGTAGTAGCCGCCGCGCTCGATCCCGCGGATCTCGGCCGTGAGCGGCTTCTCGGGGTCGGTCACGAGCACGGTGGTCTCTCCGGCGACCGGGGCGTCGTCGGGCACGTCGTCGACCTGCGCCTGGGCCGCGTCGTACGGACCGTACGCCGTCACGGAGAAGCCGACAGCGACAGGGCGCCCGTCGATCGTGGCCCACGGGTTGCGCAGCCCGTCGGCATCCGCCGCGACGGAGAACGTGAGCGTGTCGCGCAGCGTCTGGCCCGACGCGAACTCCGCGGCCTGGCTTGTGAGCACGGGACGGAACTCCGCCGTGCGGGTGCCGTCGTCGCGGCCGGTGCCGCGGAAGGGCGACACATCGGCCGTGCGGCCCTTTGCGATCATGCGCTGCGCGGGATTGCGCCACAGCTCGACCTCGGCGAGGTAGCCGCCCTTGCCGGGAGGCGTGAACTCGAACTCGCCGCTCACCCGGTAGCGCTTGCCGTCGCTCGGGGGCACGGCGCGAACCGCGTAGGTCACGCCCTCCTTCGCGCCGGCGCGGGTCGCCTTGCCGGTGTCGGCGAAGACGCCGTTGGTGAGCGTGATGGTGCCGGTCGAGCCCGCAGTGCCGTCCATGACGACGGTGCCGCGGTAGTTGTCCCTGCTGTCGATCTCGAACACGAGCTTCCCCGAGCCGCCCGACGCGGTTCCGGTGCCGGCCTTCGTGCTGTGCGCCGTCTTCAGCAGCTCGAGCGCGCGGTCGCGCACGCCGCGCCAGCCGCCCGCCGCGTTCGGATACGTCGTCGACAGCACCCACTCGATGTAACGGCCGAGGTCGCCCTTCGGCCACGCGGCCGAGTTCGGGTATCGGTGCGTGCCGTACATGGCATCCGGGTCGAACACGTGCTTGATGACGAAATTGAGCGCGGCGGCATCCCGGTCGCTCTTGTCGTCGATCTCGTGCAGCGCGCGGTTGATCCCCGCCAGCAGGTCGCCCGAGACGCCCTTCCAGGATGTGCGATAGCCCTGCCGCTGGTCGTCGCCCGTCGGGAAGTCGGTGCCCGGATCGGTGCAGAACACATACGTGCCGTCTGCGGTGCGCATGCTTCCCTGCCACCCGATGACGGCGCCCGAGAGGTCTCCCACCCCGTAGGCGTCGGTCGCCGCTACGGCGGGAGGTGTGGTCGTCACCCCCGCCACTCCCGTCATCGTGATCGCGAGGGCGGCGACCGCCGCCATGCCGCGCCTGAGCTTCTTCGAGAATCTCCGCGTCCGCGAGGGACGCGAAAGACTCGTCCGCTGGGTCATCTCTCTCCTTGACCGGGGCAGGTCAATGGGCGTCGATGATCCCAGCGCGAAGGACGCTCTGAGTGTCACATCCGGCTGCTTGCGTGCGGAGAGGCCTCGAATGCCGTGCGGGATCTTCCGTCACGGTGGCCCCTGTAAGTGCGCGTGAGCCGGATGCCGCGCGGCCCTCAGCGACCGCACGGCATCCCCGGCTGAGAGAGACAGTCGTCAGTCGCCCGAGATCATCGACACGGCGAGCTCGGCGACGCGCTTCGTGGCCGGCGACAGCAGCGCGCCCTCGCGGTGGATGAGGGCGATCGTGTCGTAGAAGGGCTCGGCCATGGGGAACACCCGGACCTCAGAGGGGAACCCGGGCGACTCCGCGACCGCTCTGGAGACGATGGTCTCGACCGATCCGCCGGAGACGAGACCCAGTGCGGTCTCTACGTGCTCGACCTCGATGGCCGGGTCTATGTCGAGTCCCTTGAGCCTGGCGCGCTCCCGCAGTTGCTTTCGCGTCGGGTCGGACCAGCCGGCATATGCGTCGTAGAGCACAAGGCTCGCCTGCGCGATCTCCTCGATGGAGACCGGTCCGGCGTGCGCGTCGCGCGTCGTGGACGCGTAGAGCACCTCATCCCGGCGAAGCGGTGTCACGGTGAGCCCTTCGGATTCGACCGGGAGCACGACGAGCCCGGCTTCGACCTCGCCGTTCGCAACCGACTCTGCGACGAGGGCGGAATTGAGACCGACGAGTCGCACCTTCACGCCCGGATACTGCTCATGGAACTCGCGGGCGAGGCCCGAGAGCTCGTAGTACGCGGCGTTGCGCAGCACGCCGAACGTGCACGTTCCGCCTTCAAGCGAATGGAGCGCGCGGACGGCCTGGAGCCCGTTGCCGAGCGCCGCGACCGCCTGCTCGGCGTGCTCGCGCAGCTCCAGCGCGGCAGCGGTCGGCAGGAGCCGGCGGCCGCCTCGCACGAAGAGCCTGACGTCGAGCTCCTTCTCAAGGCGCGCGACCAGCTCCGACACCGATGCCTGCGAGATGTCGAGCTCGATCGACGCGGCGGTGAACGAGCCGAACTCGAGGGCGGCGAGGAACGCGCGCAATTGGGTGAGCGTCATGGACCGACCTTCATCTATAGGGAAATCCTATGTCTATCCCAGGATAGGCCGCCCTTGTGTTATGGAAAACTCCGCTCGTACTGTGGCGACCATGCGTTATTCAGCTCCCGTCCTCGCCAAGCTTCAGGGCTCCTTCCGCCACCTGAAGACCCCGCTCATCGACGCCCCCGCGGCGCAGCGCGACCCCGCCGTCATCCAGACGGTCAGCGAGATGCTGGGAGACATCGAGCGTCGCGGCCTGGACGCGGTGCTCGACTGCGCGCGCCGGCTCGACCGCTACGACGGCCGCGACATCGAGCTCACGAGCGCGCAGATCGCATCGAGCGGCGACCGGCTCCCGGCCGACCTCCGCGAGGCGATCGAGCTGGGCTCGGAGCGCACCAAGGCCTTCGCCTCCGTGCAGCGCGCGAGCCTCAAGGACTTCGAGACCGAGCTCGTTCCCGGTCTCGTGACCGGCGCCCGCTACATCCCCGTCGGACGCGTCGGCGCCTACCTGCCCGCCGGCCGCTTCCCGCTCACGGCATCCGCATTCATGACAGTGGGTGTCGCGAAGGCGGCGGGCGTCCCGACCGTCATCGCGTGCACGCCGCCCCAGCCTGACGGCGCCGCGAACGACGCCGTGGTCTACGCCGCGCACCTCTCCGGCGTCGACCGCGTGTTCGTGCTGGGCGGCGTGCAGGCGCTCGCGGCCATGGCCTTCGGCCTGCTCGGCGACCTTCCCGTCGACATGCTGGTCGGCGCGGGCAACGCGTACGTCGCTGAGGCGAAGCGCCAGCTCTTCGGCACCGTGGCGATCGACCTGCTCGCCGGCCCGTCCGAGGTCGCTGTCATCTCCGACGAGACCGCCGACCCGGAGCTCGTCGCGGCCGACCTGCTCGGTCAGGCCGAGCACGGCCCCAACTCCCCGGCCGCCCTCGTGACGACCTCCGAAGCCCACGGCCAGGCGGTCATCGAAGCGGTCGACCGTCAGCTCGAGACGCTCTCGACCGCCGAGATCTGCGGCGCCGCGTGGCGCGACTACGGCGTGGTGACGGTGGCCGATGACCGCGAGACGGCCGTCGCGCTCATGGACGACCTCGCCCCCGAGCACCTCGAGGTCATCACCGCCGACGACGAGTGGTACCACGACCGCCTGTCCAACTACGGCTCCCTGTTCATCGGCCCGTGGAGCACGGTGGCGTACTCTGACAAGGGAATGGCCGGCACGAACCACGTGCTGCCGACCGCCGGCGGTGCCAAGCACAGCGCCGGGCTCTCTGTCTCGCGCTTCCTCAAGCCGCTCACGTATCAGCGGATCGCCAAGGACGCGACCCCGCAGCTCGCGCACGCCGTGCAGACGATCTCCGATTCGGAAGGCATGGCGGCGCACAGCGCGACCGCCACGATGCGTCTCGACCGCCTTCAAAGCGAGTAGTCGAACCGGAGGCGGCGTCCCCCGGCGGCGCGGCCTCATTCCCGAGAGAGGACAGGAGCGCCATGAACGACGCCACGACGCCCGAGGCCGGCTCGCGAAAGCTCGTCGTCGCCGCGGTGAGCACCCCGGTCGTGCTCGGCGACGTCGAAGCGAACCTCGCGGCGATCGCTGAGGGAGTGGATGCCGCCCTCGCCGCCGGCGCACGCCTCGTGGTGCTGCCGGAGCTTGCGACGAGCGGCTAC
>Ga0182736_1003206_pt1 | contig 11246 bp, 7 predicted proteins | sample eDN5th30CKraftBY_FD_128882 | JGI IMG/M metagenome (GOLD analysis project Ga0182736, IMG submission 128882) | Enriched backyard soil microbial communities from Emeryville, California, USA - eDNA 5th pass 30_C Kraft BY (version 2) (version 2) | ecosystem: Environmental > Terrestrial > Soil >...
AGCGCGGCGGAGGAGGGGAAGGTCACGAGCGCCGGCCTGTCCAACACGCTCTTCTTCAACGTGGGCGCCTCCGTCGTCTTCTAACCTGCGAGCTGGCAAACAAGATGAAGACCTATCTCAATCGCATCCTCGCCGGGCTTCTGGCCGCGGCGATCCCCCACCTCGCGCTGGCGCAGGACGCCCAGACCGGCGAACTGCCCCCCGGCTTCGTCGAGGTCTCCGACAACGTCACGAGCCCCAACCTCCGACTGCACACGGTGCAGAAGAAGGAGTTCTCGGACGCCGGTTCCCACGAGGTCGTGCTCTACCCGGGCATCGTGCAGCTCAACACCAAGTTCACGCAGCACGTGGGCTTCGGCGGGCAGTACGTCTACCACCTGCACGAGAACTTCGCGCTGCAGGCGATGGCCCAGTACTTCTACGTGAACCAGCAGGTGGCCTTCGCCGACGAGCTCATCGGAAGCGCCAAGGCGCAGGCCAAGGCGGCGACGAACCTCACCCTGCAGTGGGCGACCACCGCCGGGTTCGAGGTGACGCCTATCTACGGAAAGTTCTCGTTCTACGAGGGCGCGATCGGCCACTTCAGCGTCGTGCTCTCCGGCGGCGCCGGCATGGGCGGCACCCGGATCCAGCTCACCGGAGCCGACGACCGCACCTTCGGCGAGACGGGCAACAAGTTCGTCGGCCAGGTGGGCGCGGGCTTCCGCGTGCGGATCAACGACTCGTTCCTGGTCCGCCTCGAGTTCCGCGACCTCGTCTACACGGCCACGGTCGATTCCATCAACGGCTGCTCGCGTGAGGACATGAGCGCCCTGGACAGCAAGAGCGGCGAGTACAGCGGGTCCTGCAAGGCCGAGTCGTTCCGCGCGGCGGACGGATCGCTGAACACGCAGGGCCGTCTGGCGAAGGACATGCTCGATGACATGTCCTCGGACGTGCTCAACAACCTCGGCGTCTACGGCGGCGTGTCCTATTCCTTCTAAGATTCGAGGATCGAGAACTCAGATGACGCTCAACGTTCGCAAGATCATGACGGGGATCCTCGCCGCGGCGCTCCTCGCGCCCGGGGCCGCGTTCGCGCAGGCCGATCTGACGCCCGCCATCCGCGCCTACAACGAGAATCGCTTCGACCAGGCGGCGGTCTACCTCTACGACTTCATCGCGCAGAGCGGCCAGGACGCCAACCGGGCGAAGGCCGACTTCTTCCTCGGCCAGACCGTGGAGAAGATGGGCCTCCTGCAGAGCGCGATTTTCTTCTACGCGGAGATCGTGAAGACCGGCCCGTCGCACCCCTTCTACATCCCGGCGGTGGAGGGGCTCGTCGACGTCTCCGAGAAGCTCGAGGACGACCTCTTCATCCCGTCGCTCCTCAACAAGGAGTACAACGACGACTTCCAGCGGCTGCGGCCCGAGTACCTCCACAAGGTGAACTACCTGGTGGGCATGGTCTCCTACCGCAACTCGCAGCTCGAGGACGCCGAGGCCTTCCTGTCCGTCGTCCCGAAGGACAGCGCCTACTACGCCCGCGCCCGCTACCTCCTCGGCATCGTCGAGATCCAGAAGGGCAAGAGCGCCGGCACGATGGAGGCCGTCGACGAGGGGTACCGCAAGGCGAACCTCTTCTTCGAGGAGGTCCTCTCGCTGAAGTCGACGCTGGCGCTGCAGTACACCGACCTGCAGGACCTGCGCGACCTCTCCAAGCTCGGCCTCGCCCGCGATCACTACGGCCTCGGCAACTTCGGTGAGGCGGTGCGGTTCTACGAGCAGGTCCCGCGGTTCTCGCCGTACTGGGATCAGGCCCTCTTCGAGAACGGCTGGGCCCGGTTCCAGAACGAGGACTTCGGCGGCGCCCTCGGCACGCTGCAGGCGCTCCACGCGCCGCAGTTCGCCGGCTCCTTCCAGCCCGAGTCGTGGATCCTGAAGTCGACGATCTACTACCACGCCTGCCTGTACGACGAGGCGAAGGAGACGCTCGCCACCTACGACTCCAGCTACCCGCAGATGGTGAAGCAGGTGCAGCCGCTCCTCGAGCGCGACGAGCAGTTCGGCTTCTACTACAAGCTGGTGAGCGATCCCGGACAGCGGTCCCGGATGCCGCGCGCGGTCTACAACTACCTCGCGGCCAACAAGCGCATCCGCAGCTTCGGCAAGTACATCGCGTCGCTCGAGAACGAGAAGGCGACGATCGGCTCCGTCCCCGCTTTCAAGAACTCGGCGCTCCGCACCGAGCTCACCACCATCGTCGACCAGCAGCGCAACATGCTGGAGAACGTGGCGGGCAAGTTCGTGAAGGGCCGCATCTCCGACGCCATGTCGGTGGTGAAGCACTACGAGAACCAGGCGAAGATCATCCGCTTCGAGACCTCGAAGGCGGAGAAGAAGCGGCTGGAGTCCGGCGCGGACGTGATGGGCGAGATGGCGATGCAGAGCCTCGAGCGCCCGGTGATCCCCGCCGAGGACTGGGAGTACTGGAACTTCCAGGGTGAGTTCTGGATCGACGAGATCGGCTACTACCAGTTCACCCTGAAGTCCGGTTGCGCCGCTCCCAAGGACGAGTGAGACCCGAAGGCCGGGCGCGCTGGCGTCCGGCCTCCCCAACGCCATCCGCACGAGAATCCCAAGGGCCGGGCGCGAGTTCGTCGCGCCGTCCTCGGAGGAACCAGATGAAGGCATTGTTCCGTTTGCTGGCGATCGCCGCCGGCGCCTCCACCATGGCAGGTCCCCTGCTGGTCGCCGCCGCGCCCGCCGCGAAGCCCGGCGCCAAGGAGGCCGCGAAGGGCGGGGCGAAAGCCAAGGCGCCCTCCAAGCCCGGCGCCGGTGAAGAGAAGCAGGAGGAGGCGATCGCACCCGCCACCTTCGCTTCCGGCGGCATGGAGCTCGAGGAGAGCAAGCGCACCGACGAGGCCGACCGCAAGCGGGACGAGGCGATCGCCGAGCTCAAGGACATCATCCGGACCATCGAGCCGGGTGACCAGCGCAGCGAGCTCCTCTTCCAGCTCGCCGAGCTCTGGATCGAGAAGTCGAAGTTCGTCTACTTCCGCGAGTTCGCCGCCCACGACGAGCGCTACCGGTCGTGGCTCGAGTGCGTGAACACGGAGGGACAGTCGTCCTGCGCCGCGGAGCCCAAGCTCGACAACCACCAGTCCGAGCTCTACCGCACCGAGGCGCTGCGCCTGTACGAGCAGATCCTCAAGGACTCGCCGACCTATCCCCGCAAGGACGAGGTCCTCTTCGCCCTCGCGACGAACCTCTACGAGAAGGGCGAGAAGCAGTCGGCCATCGAGCGGCACCGCGACCTGGTCACCCAGTACCCGCGGTCCAAGTTCGTCGGCGACTCGTACATCGCCATGGGCGAGCACTACTTCGCCTCGAACGATCTGGGCAAGGCGACGTCGGCCTATACCAAGGCCCTCGAGGCGTCGGCCACCGAGCCGCGCATCTACAACTTCGCCCTCTACAAGCTGGCGTGGTGCGCCTACAACGGCGGCGACCACAGCGACGCCCTCAAGAAGTTCCAGGAGGTCGTCGATCGCTCCGAGGCGGGCCGCACCAAGAACGAGGTCGCGCTCAAGGGCGAGGCCCTGCGCGACATGGTCATGACCTGGCAGGCGCTCGGCGCCGTCCAGGAGGCCAACGTCTACTACAAGAAGAAGACCTCGAAGGCCGGCGCCCGCCGCTACTTCTCGATGCTGGCGAACAAGTACTTCGCCGACGGCGTGCACGACCACGCCATCGAGGCCTTCCGGCTCCTCATCGACGAGGAGCCCCTCGAGGAGCGCAACCCCGAGTACCAGTCGAACATCGTCCGCGCCTACGAAGGTCTGCGGCAGCGCGACAAGGTCCTCGCCGAGATGCGGGTCCTCGTGACCAACTACAAGCCGGGCTCCGCCTGGTCCGTGGCGAACAAGGACAACGAGCGGGCGCTCCGCAGCGCCTACGACCTGTCCGAGGGCGCCATGCGTGAGCTGGTGACCGACTACCACCAGGAGGCGCAGAAAACCAAGGAGGTCAAGACGTACCGCCTGGCCGCCGAGATCTACAAGGAGTACCTCGACTCCTTCGCGGAGAGCGAGAGCGCCTACAACCTCCGCTTCTACTACGCCGAGATCCTCTGGACCCTCGAGGAGTGGGAGAAGGCCGCCGAGCAGTACGAGGCCACCTACCAGAAGGATCCGGACGGCAGCTACTCCAAGACCGCCGCCTACAACACGCTGCTCGCCTACGAGAAGCTCATCGCCATCGACAAGGGCGAGCTCGAGCGCGCCCAGCTCCGCGACGACCAGAAGGTCGACGAGAAGAAGGGCAAGGGCAAGGCGGAGAAGGCCAAGAAGATCCAGGTCGTCCAGGTGGACAAGGACGTGAAGGAGGAGGTCATCCCGAAGTGGGAGACCAAGATGATCGAGGCGTGCGACCGCTACGCCAAGATCGCCGCCGCCGATCCCCGCCTGGCCGCAGACGAGATCAACGTCCTCTACAAGTCGGCGTTCATCTACTACGACCGCAAGCACTTCACCGAGGCGGCGAACCGCTTCGGCGACATCATCCTCAAGTGGCCGGACGACGCGCAGGCCCGCAAGGCTGCCGACCTCTCGCTGAACATCCTCGAGGTCAAGGAGGAGTGGTCCGACCTCGCCCGCCTCTCGCGCGCCTTCTACGGCAACAAGAAGCTCGCGAAGCCCGGCGAGAAGTGGACGCAGGAGCTCGCCAAGATCATGGAGGGGTCGCAGTACAAGTACATCGACCTCGTGGTCCTCCAGAAGGAGAAGAGGGACGAGGACGCTGCCACCATGTTCCGCGACTTCGTGACCGAGTTCCCGAAGTCCGACTACGCGTCGCAGGCGCTGCTGTACTCGATGGAGATCTACACCAAGGCCAACAAGCTCGATCAGGGCATGGTGGTCGCGGAGAAGATCCTCGCCGACTACCCCACCAGCACGCACCGCCCCGCGGCGGTGTGGGCCCTCGCGAAGTTCAACGAGCAGACCGCGAACTTCCAGAAGGCCTCCGACTACTTCCTCCAGTACGTTCGTGAGTGGGAGGAGAAGGTCGGCCTCCGCGCGGATCCGAAGGCGGATCCCAAGAAGAAGGTGGCGCTCAAGAAGCCCGAAGACGTGATCAAGGCCAACTCGGCCGACGCGACCAAGGCGTCCGACGCCCTCTTCAACGCCGCCCTCTGGACCGAGGGTCGGGGCGAGTTCGACACGGCCATCGCCCTCTTCCGCGAGTACGTCGAGAAGTACGGCTCGGTCCCGAACGCGGAGCCCGCGGCGAAGATCGCGTTCCACATCGCCGACATCTACAACCTCCAGCACGACTGGACCCGCGCCGAGAAGGCCTACGAGGACTTCGTCAAGACGTACGAGAAGAAGGCCTCTGCCGGAGACGTCTTCTACGCCCGGTACAAGCGCGCGCGGGCTCTCGAGCAGATGAAGCGCAAGGACGAGGCCAACAAGATCCTCGACCTCTGCGCCAAGGAGTTCCCGAAGCTCTCCGCGGACGAGCGCGGGAAGGCCGACTACCGCGACGCCTACGCCTACGCCCAGTTCACGATGATGGAGTCGAAGTGGAAGGCGTACACGGCGATCAAGTTCAACAACGTCCGCAACCTGAAGAAGGACCTGGCCGAGAAGATGAAGGCCACGCCTGCCCTCGAGGCGGACTACACCGCCGTCCTCGGCATCGGCTCGGGCGACTGGGGCATCGCGGCCCTGACCCGCATCGGCATGATGTACCAGGACTTCGCCCGCAACTTCGTGGAGTCGCCGGATCCGGTGGGCCTCGACTTCGAGCAGCTCGACATGTACCGGAGCGAGCTCGAGAACCGCGCCTTCCCGCTCGAGGAGAAGGCGATCGAGGCCTACGAGAAGGCCCTCGACAAGTCGTACGAGCTCGGCATCTACAACGAGTACACGCTCGCGGCCCAGGACGCGCTGAACAAGTTCAAGCCGGGCGAGTACGGCGAGATCCGCCAGGCGGACTACACCGGGTCGGAGTTCTTCTCGCGGGCGCCTGCGGCGCTCACGGTGGACGCCACCTTCGGTTCGTCGATGCCCGCGGCGAAGCCCGCCGTCGAGCCGGCGGAAGACGTGAAGCCCGCCGATGGCGCCTCCGAGGAGGCCCCGAAGACCGAGCCGGCACCCGCGAAGAAGAAGGGTGTCCTGATCCTGGACAAGGCCGCGGCGAAGTAAGGACCGCTCTCACTCGCAAGGTGGGCGGGAGGGATCCCGCCCACCCCACGGGATGGAAATGTTCAATCGCAAGATCCTGATCGTCACCACGTCGGCAGCGCTCGCCTCGGCCTGCGCCAGCGCCCCCGCCCCGCGCCCCGAGACCACGCAGGTGGTCCAGGTCCGGGAGGAGACCGCCGAGGAGCTCTTCTCCAAGGGCGTGGACGCCATGAAGACCGAGGACTGGGAGGCCGCCAAGGCCGCCTTCGCCAAGGCAGTGGAGCGAGACCCCAAGCTCGCCAACGCCCACTTCGACCTCGGCGTCGTCGCCGAGAAGCAGGGTGACCTCGCCGGCGCCGAAGCGGCCTACAAGGCGGCCCTCGCCGCTGACCCGGCCCACCGCGGCGCGCTGCTGAACATCGGCCAGGTGCTGCGGTTCCGCGGCGCCTTCGCCGAGGCCGCCTCGCTCTACGAGAAGGCGCTCGAGGCCAACGAGTTCGACGTCGACTACCTCAACAACCTCGCGGTGCTCTATCGCCTCGAGAAGCGGTACGACGACGCGGTGGGGGCCCTGCGCAAGCTGCTGTCGCGCACGCCCAAGAACCCCGACGCCTACAAGAACCTCGGCCTCGTCTATCTGGATCAGGGCAACTACCGCCTGGCGGAGTTCGTCCTGGCCGAGGCCCGTCGCCTCGACGAGAAGGACGCGGGCGTCTTCAACAACCTCGGCCTCATCGCGCTGCACAACGGCGAGCGCCGGCAGGCCCTCGGCCTCTTCTCCAAGGCTGTGGAGCTGGATCCCAACTGCTACTCGTGCCGCATGAACGTGGGCGCGGTGGCGCTGGCGTTCCGCGACTACACCGCCGCCCACACGATGTTCTCGAAGGCCGGCGAGATCGAGCCCAACGCATTCCAGGCCCACCTCCAGGACGGCTTCGCCCTCCAGGGCAGCAAGAAGGCCAAGGAGGCCGCCGAGGCGTTCGAGCGCGCGCTCAAGCTCCGGGCGGGTCAGCCCGACGCGCTTTACGGCTTGGCCGAGCTCTACTACGGCCCGCTCGCCGACCTGAACCACTCGAAGGAGCTGTTCAACCAGTACCTCGCCACGGGCGACGCGGCGAAGCGCGAGCTGGCGCAGCAGCGGCTCCAGATGATCGACATGAAGATCCAGATGGGCCAGAAGGCCGCCGAGCAGGAGGAGCAGAAGCCTGCGATGCGCAAGTCCTCCGGCGGAAACACCGATCTGGGCGACATGGACTTCATCCCCGACGCGGCCGACGACGGCGGAGAGCCGTCCGGCGAGGCGGAAGCGCCGGCGACCGAGGAGCCCGCCGCGCCGGTCGCGGGCGAGGGTGACGCCGCCGCTCCGTGACGGACGGAAGCCCCGCCGGCTTGTGATTTGCGCCCCGGCGGGGGTTGGCAGCAGGGGTAGGGGCAGGTAGACTGCCCAAAGACGCTTTGCCTTCGAATCGTCCGATGAGAAGGCGAGAATTTCTGGAGATTCCCGAGGGCCGCCTGGGCCCCGGGGGTCGACGAAGCAGGATGGGACGAGCAGCAGGAGCTTTCGTCCCGAGCAGGAGGTGCGAGATGGTGAAGGGACTGGTCGCTGCGGTGCTGGGCGTCGGACTGATCGGGGCGAGCGCGACGGCGTATGCCCAGGATCGCGTCATCCAGGAGGCCGACAAGGTGGTCTACAAGAAGACCACGGTGGTCGACTTCAACGACGTCACCCTCGAAGGCGAGCTCACCAAGCCGGAAGGTTCGTACATGATGAACCGGGCCCGGTCGAACTTCAAATCGCTGATCCAGCTCCGCGGCGACTTCCTGCCCGAGCTGCAGAAGAGCGTGGACAACCTCTAGGCGCGTGGTTCCGAGGCGCTCGCCCGTGAGGCGAGGAGGCGCCCCGGTCACTCGCACGAAACGTTTGTAGGGCCGCTGCGGCGGACGAAGGCACGACCGCGCTCCGGGAGAGGGCGCGAAGGGAGCAACCATGGCAGCGGAAAACGCAACGCGCGCAAGCTCCAAGGCGGGACGGGACACCCTCCTCGGCGGGATGCGCGGACGCAACGCCTCCTCGCTCTTCTACGAAGAGCTGCCGGCGGAGCAGAAGCCCACCTCGAAGGAGCGCGCCCTCGACGTCGCCATGATCTGGGGCGACACCATCATCGAGGCGGCCCAGTTCCAGGGCGGCTCGATCACCGTCGGCAGCGGCGACGGCAACAGCTTCAAGGTCTACCTCGAAAACGTCGACAAGCACGTCCTCGCCACCATCTCGGGCGACAAGGCGCAGCTGTCCGCGCCTCCGGGCGGCGAGATCATCGTGCGCCGCGGCGGCCGTGACGAGCGCGCCGGCGCCTCCGCCACCATCGGCTTCGAGGAGCGCGCCCGTATCCGCATGGGCTCGGTCGAGTTCGTCGCGCGCTTCATGAAGCCCGACGAGAAGACCAAGTCCGGCTTCTTCGAGGGCATGGATCTCTACTTCACCAAGATCCTCTCGATCGCGGTGATGGTCCACATCGTCCTCCTCGCCGCGCTGATGATCACGCCGATCTCGAACGAGCTCCTCGCCGAGGATCTCTTCAAGAACAACGCGCGGATCCTGCAGACGCTCCTGCACCCCCCCGAGCCTCCAAAGCCCCAGCTCGACCTCTCCGGAATCAAGGAGGGCGAGAAGCCGAAGGACGAGGAAGGCAAGTTCGGCAAGGTGGAGGAGCAGAAGAAGGAAGCCGATCCCTCGAAGAAGGGCGCGCCCAAGGTCGACGCCAACAAGCGTGAGGAGGATCGCAAGAAGATCCTCTCCGCCGGCCTCCTCGGCGCCCTCGGCTCCGAGAGCGACGCTGCCTCGAACATCTTCGGGCCCGGCGGTCTCGGCACCGGCATCAACAACGCCCTCGGCGGCCTCCAGGCCGGTGCGGGCCAGGGCGACGCCCACGGCGTCGGCGGCCTCGGCTCCCGCGGCGCCGGCCCCGGCGGCGGTGGCACGGGCCTGGGCCTCGGCGGCCTCGGCACCAAGGGCGGCGGTCGCGGTCGCGGCGGCATGGGCAACATCGACCTGGGTGGCCGCGGCAAGGGCTCGACCCGGATCATCCCCGGCAAGACCACGGTGGTCGGCGGCCTCTCCAAGGAAGTGATCGCCGAGATCATCCGCAGGCACTGGAACGAGATCAAGTACTGCTACGAGAAGGAGCTCCAGAAGGATCCCAACCTCCAGGGCAAGGTGGAGGTGGCCTTCACCATCGACGCGACTGGCGCCGTCTCCGAGGCCGCCGCGTCGCAGGACACCGTCGGCTCCAACGGCGCCGTCGGCCAGTGCATGGTCCAGCGCATCCGTCGCTGGAAGTTCCCCGAGCCCAAGGGCGGCGGCCAGGTGATGGTGAACTATCCCTGGGTGTTCCGCGCGGCGGGCGCCGACGAATAGCGTTCATTCGGGCGGCCGCCGTCGGGTCTCCGGCGCGGCCGCCCACTTTCCTCCCAAGGCACGACTCGACCCATGAAGCTCCTCCGGCCTCTCCTCTCCGTCGGTCTTGCGCTCGCGTTCCTCGCGCCCGCAGCGGCCCAGGCCTCGACCCCCCTCGCCGGCGTCCCCACGCAGATCCGCCGTGGCTTCTTCACGGAAATGGACCTCGGCACCTTCTTCACCATGGGCGGGAACCCGGGCGTCTCCAACGCGCAGGTCTACGTGTCCCTCGGCCTCGGGTACGACGTGCTCACGGTCGACGACCACTTCCTCGCCGTCGGCCTCGGCTTCTCCCAGGCGGCGTCGGCCGGCTCGTGCTTCGGCACCCCCACCGACTTCGACAAGAAGACCTGTGTCACGCCGGCGACCGCTGGCCTCCCCCAGGATCAGGCGGAGGCCCTCTCGGACAACTGGACGGCCCAGACGGTCGAGGGGACGGTGCTGTACGGCTACCAGGTCGTGCCGCGGCTGATGCTCACCGCCCGCGCGCTCGGCGGCGTCGCCTTCATCGACCCGATGGCGTTCGCCGACACGTCGAACCCCGTTCCGCTCCTCGGCGGCGGCGTCGGCCTCGAGTACGCCACCCAGTTCGATCACTTCTCGCTCGGCCTCGACGCGGCGATGAAGTACTTCCTGGGGCCGAACAAGGCCGGCGTCTCCATCGCACCGCGCGTGAAGTACACGTTCTAATCCGCGCCACCATCGCTGCAGACGATCGATGCCTCGGCCTCCACGCCGGGGCATCGTCGTCTCCGGGGATCGGGTAGGCTCCAGGACCGCATGAGCACCTTGCTAGCGAGCACCTCGCCCGGCGCCTACGAGTCGGCGACGCCGATGATGCGCCAGTACCTCGACACCAAGGCGCAGGTGCCGGACGCGATCCTCTTCTTCCGGCTCGGCGACTTCTACGAGATGTTCTACGAGGACGCGGTCGTCGCGTCGCAGGTCCTCGAGATCGCCCTGACCTCCCGCTCGAAGGCGGGCGACGAGCGGGTGCCGATGTGCGGCTTCCCGCACCACGCGGCCCGCGGCTACGTGGCGAAGATGATCGCCCAGGGCCACAAGGTGGCCATCTGCGATCAGTTCGAGGTCCCAGGCAAGAACGGCAAGGCGATCATCCGGCGGGAGATCTCCCGCGTCGTCACGCCGGGCATGGTGCTCGACGACGAGATCCTCGACGCCCGGGCGGATCACTTCCTCGCCGCCGTCGCGCCGGCGGAGGGCGCCTTCGGCCTCGCGCTCCTGGACGCCTCGACCGGCGAGTTCCGGGCGGCGCAGTTCGCCGGGCTCGAGGGGCTCCTCGCGGAGCTGGGGCGCTCGGCGCCACGGGAGGTGATCCTTCCGCCCGACTCCGGCTTCCTCGCCGAGGTCCGCGCGCGCTGCTCCGGCGCGCTGGTCCAGGAGCACGGCGACGCCGGGATCTTCGAGCCGCGCCGGGCGGCGTCGCGCCTGTGCGGCCAGCTCCGCGTCCTCACCCTGGACGGCTTCGGCCTCTCGCCTCTCCCCGCCGCCACCGCCGCCGCCGGCGCCGCGCTCGCCTACCTCGCGGAGACGCAGCGCTCCGGCGAGCCGCTCCACGTCGACCGCGTGCAGGTCTTCCATCCCGAAGGCCACGTCGTCCTCGA
>Ga0182736_1003208_pt1 | contig 11236 bp, 14 predicted proteins | sample eDN5th30CKraftBY_FD_128882 | JGI IMG/M metagenome (GOLD analysis project Ga0182736, IMG submission 128882) | Enriched backyard soil microbial communities from Emeryville, California, USA - eDNA 5th pass 30_C Kraft BY (version 2) (version 2) | ecosystem: Environmental > Terrestrial > Soil >...
AAGTTTGAGCGGACCAAGCCGCACGTAAACGTGGGCACGATCGGTCACGTGGATCATGGCAAGACGACTTTGACGGCGGCGATCACGACGGTGCTGGCGCAGGCGTTCGGGGGCGAGGCGCGGGGCTACGCGCAGATTGACGCGGCGCCGGAAGAGAAGGCGCGCGGGATCACGATCAACACGTCGCACGTGGAGTACGAAACGAAGGCGCGCCACTACGCGCACGTGGACTGCCCGGGTCACGCGGACTATATCAAGAACATGATCACGGGCGCGGCGCAGATGGACGGCGCGATCCTGGTGGTGTCGGCGGCCGACGGCCCGATGCCCCAGACGCGCGAGCACATTTTGCTGAGCCGCCAGGTGGGGGTGCCGTACATCGTGGTGTTCCTGAACAAGGCGGACATGGTGGACGACGCGGAGTTGCTGGAACTGGTGGAAATGGAAGTGCGCGAGCTGCTCTCGAAGTACGATTTTCCGGGCGACGACACGCCGATCATCACGGGCTCGGCCAAGCTGGCGCTCGAGGGTGACAAGGGCGAGTTGGGCGAGCAGGCGATCCTGAAGCTGGCCGATGCGCTGGACACGTACATCCCGACGCCGGAGCGCGCGGTGGACGGTACGTTCCTGATGCCGGTGGAAGATGTGTTCTCGATCTCGGGTCGCGGCACGGTGGTCACGGGGCGCATCGAGCGCGGGGTGGTCAAGGTGGGCGAGGAAATCGAGATTGTGGGGATCAAGGACACGGTCAAGACGACGTGCACGGGCGTGGAGATGTTCCGCAAGCTGCTGGACCAGGGTCAGGCGGGCGACAACGTGGGTGTGTTGCTGCGCGGGACCAAGCGCGAGGACATCGAGCGTGGTCAGGTGCTGGCCAAGCCGGGTTCGATCAAGCCGCACACGGACTTCACGGCCGAGGTGTATATTCTGTCCAAGGAAGAGGGGGGTCGTCACACGCCGTTCTTCAATGGGTATCGTCCTCAATTTTACTTCCGCACGACCGACGTGACGGGCACGATCGACCTTCCGGCGGACAAAGAGATGGTGCTGCCGGGCGACAATGTGTCGATGACGGTCAAGCTGATTGCGCCGATCGCGATGGAAGAGGGGCTGCGGTTTGCGATTCGCGAGGGCGGCCGTACCGTGGGCGCCGGCGTGGTCGCCGCCATTATCAAGTAGGCTTAACGGCCCGCCTGGCGAAAGCCGTCGTGCTTTCGCCTCTTTCGTTCTTTAGGAAACACCATGAAAAACCAGAAAATCCGCATCCGCCTGAAAGCGTTCGATTACAAGCTGATCGACCAATCGGCCGCCGAGATCGTTGAAACGGCCAAGCGCACGGGCGCGGTAGTACGCGGTCCGGTGCCGCTGCCGACGCGCATCCGTCGCTACGACGTGCTGAGCTCGCCCCACGTCAACAAGACGGCGCGCGATCAGTTCGAAATGCGCACCCATCAGCGCCTTATGGACATTGTCGATCCTACGGACAAGACCGTCGACGCATTGATGCGTCTGGACCTGCCCGCGGGTGTCGACGTGGAAATTGCGCTGCAGTAGTACACCTGCAGTCGTCGGCCGGTTTTTGCAAGCCGGCCCGATGTGAAGGCGCCATGCTTTTCAGCATGGCGCTTTTGCATTGCGCGTGCGGCGCGCGGCGTGTAAAGCGCCGCGCGCCGCATCCTGCTTGAGCGGCATTCCCGGCGGGCTTCGCGCCACCGCCATCGGCCGCCGTTGTGGCGGGTCGCGCCGTTTCTACCGTCCAGGCTCTTCGGCCAGGATCGCTCATCCGAGTGCGCCGCTTGCCTGGCCTTGCTGCCGCTTGTCCAGATGCGTGGCGCGACCGGGGAAAAGGTGATGCAGGCCTATGGCCTGCGCTTTACAGCGTGCCGGGGTAGGCGCCGCCGTCCATCAGGATATTCTGGCCGGTGATGAAGCCAGCATGGACGCTGCATAGAAAGGCGCACATGGCGCCGAATTCGGGGGGCTGCCCAAAGCGGCCCGCCGGGTTCTTGGCCAGCCACTGCCGTTCGATTTCTTCCAGCGGCTTGCCCGACATGCCGGCCGCGGCCTTCTGCGTGGAGCGCAGCCGGTCTGTATCGAACGAGCCGGGCAGCAGATTGTTGATGGTGACATTATGGATGACGGTGGTGCGCGCAAGGCCCGCGACGAAGCCCGTCAGCCCGCTGCGCGCGCCGTTGGACAGCCCCAGGATCTCGATGGGGGCCTTGACCGAGCTGGAGGTGATGTTGACGATGCGGCCGAACTTTCGCGCCGCCATGGCGTCGACGGTCGTCCTTATCATCTCGATGGGGGTCAGCATATTGGCATTGAGCGCGGCGATCCAGTCGTCACGCCGCCAGTCGCGGAAATCTCCCGGCGGAGGCCCGGCCGCGTTATTGACGAGAATATCCGGGTCGGGGCATTGCGCGAAAATCTTCTCGCGGCCCTCGACCGTGGTCACGTCGGCGGCAATCGTCGTGATCGTGGCCGGCAGGCGTTCGCGCAGGCGCTGCGCGGCCGCCTCCAGGCGGGCCGGTTCGCGCGCGACCATGACGATGTCGACGCCGGCCTCCGCCAGCGATGCCGCGCAGGCATGGCCCAGGCCGGCGCTGGCTCCGCAAACAATGGCTGTACGGCCTTTTATCCCCAGGTCCATGATCCCGTCCTATTCAAAGCGTGCCTCGACTATACCGTAGGGTTCGAATACCGCGTCAATCCATTGATTTCTCCGGTAGCCTTTGACTTGCGGCGGGGGCGGTGGAAAGTTCGAGGCGTTGCCGCCCGGACCGTTTCCTCCGCCCCCGCCGCGAGGCCCCGCCTTGCGAAAATATATGCGTTTGCGGGCCGTGTCAATCGGGTTCGGGGGCAATTCAATACGAACCGCCTCAAGACGGACCGCCGCATCCCGGCCGCGGCCGGTTAGCCATATCCCGCCCCGTCGTCTAAAATCGACGGCATCACTTCATCGGGGCGGGCCTGTACATGAAATTGCTCTCGTTTGTCTGTGGCGTCGCGGCGTGCCTGGGATTTTTGCACGCGGCGCCGGCCGCGGCGCAAACGGGGGACTGCAATGGCGGGCAGGCGGTCAAGTTCGCCGGCCAGACCTGGGAAAGCGCTTCGTTCACGACGCATGTGCTGGCGCAGTTGCTGCAGGACGGATACGGCTGCAAGACCGATATCGTTCCGGGCACGCCGGCCGCGACCGAAACGGCGCTGGTCCAGAACGACATCCAGGTCATCGCCGAGGAGTGGCAGGGCCGCTCGACCATTATCGAAGACGCCGTCAAGGCGGGCCGCGTGCAGGTCATCGGGGACACCTTGCGGGGCGGCGCGCAGCAGGGCTGGTATGTGCCGGACTATGTGGTGCATGGCGATCCCGCCCGCGCAATAGCGCCGCAGGCGCCCGGCCTGGCTTCGTGGCGGGATCTGCCCCGCTACAAGAACCTGTTTTCCGATCCGGAAGAGCCCTCCAAGGGCCGGTTCCTGAACTGCCCCGCGGGCTGGACGTGCGAAACGTTCAATACGCGTTACCTGCAAGTGTTCGACCTGGAAGATGATTACACGAACTTCCGCGCCGGCACCGGCGCGGCGCTGGACGCGGCAATCAGTTCGGCCTACGACCAGGGCAAGCCCATCTTGTTCTACTACTGGGAGCCGGCCGGCCTGATGGCCAAATACAAGCTCTACAAGATCGGCATGCCGCCGTTCGATCCGCAATGCTGGTCATATCTGGTGTCGGGCGACGGCCAGCCGTGCGCCAGCGGTTTCCTGGTCGCCAGGCTGGGCATCGCGGTCTCGCGCGAGTTCGCCCAGGCCAACCCCGAGTTGATCCGCTTGTTCAGATCGGTGCAGTTCGAGCCCGACCTGTTGAACCAGACCATTTATGCGATGACGAGCCGGAACCTGAAGGGGGCCGAGGCCGCGCAGCAATTCCTGCGCGACCATCCCGATATCTGGACGGCGTGGCTGCCGGCCGACAATGCCAGGCGGGTCAGGCGGGAGCTGGGGTTGCAGAACGAATTGCCCGGCTCGCAGGCCTTTTCCATTTTTCCGCAGTTATCGATCTCGGACTATGTCAACCAGACGCTGATGGCCGCGGTGCAGCGCTACGGCGACGGCTTTCGCAGGGCGAGCGACTTCATCCTGAAAACAGTTCTGCTGCCGGTCGAGCAGGCCCTGCAGGCGGTGCCGGCGGCGCTGCTGCTGTTGCTGGTGGGAGCGCTGGCCTGGCATGCGACCCGCAAGCTTTCGCTTGCGGTGGTGTACGTGGCCTGCCTGTATGCCATAGGCGCCTTTGGCTTGTGGGACAAGCTGGTGCAGACCTTTGCCCTGGTCCTGGTGGCCACGGTTTTTTCTATTGTCATCGGCATACCGATAGGCATCGCTTCCGCTCGCGGGCGCTGGCTGCGCAGGGTGCTGACGCCGGTGCTCGATGTCATGCAGACACTGCCGAGCTTCGTGTATCTCATCCCGGTCCTGATGTTTTTCGGACTGGGCAAGGTGCCTGCCCTGTTCGCCACCGTCATTTACGCGGTGCCGCCCCTGATCCGGCTGACGACGCTCGGATTGCGGCAGGTGGATCCGGCCATCATGGAGGCGGCCCAGGCTTTCGGCGTGACGCGCTGGCAGATGCTTGTGCGGGTCACGCTGCCGCTGGCCCGCCCGAGCATCATGGCCGGCGTCAATCAGACCACCATGATGGCGCTGTCCATGGTGGTGGTCGCCTCGATGATCGGCGCCCGCGGATTGGGCGAGGATGTGCTGGCGGGCATCCAGACCCTGGACGTGGGGCAGGGGCTGCAGGCGGGCATCGCCATTGTGATCCTGGCGATCGTCATTGACCGCATTACCCAGGCCTACGGGCAGTCGCGGCGCGCCGTCCGCAAACGGCAGCAGAAAGAGAGTGCGAAATGACCGAAACCAAAATCGAAGTGCGCGATGTCTACAAGGTGTTCGGCGGCGACGAGGACAGGGCGCTCGCCCTGCTGCGCCAAGGTGCGGACAAGTTGGCGGTGCAGGCGGAAACGCGCAGCAACGTCGGGCTGGCCGGCGTCGACCTGCGGATCCCGGCGGGAAAGATCACCTGCATCATGGGGTTGTCGGGGTCCGGCAAGTCGACCCTGGTGCGGCACCTGAATCGCCTGATCGATCCGTCGGCGGGCCAGATTCTTGTCGATGGAAGCAATATTCTGGACCTCAGTCTGCGGGACTTGCGCAATCTGCGCCGGAATACGGTCAGCATGGTATTCCAGGCCTTTGGCCTGCTGCCCCACATCACCGTGATCGACAATGTCGCGTTCGGGCTGCATGTGCGTGGCGATCCCAAGGAGCAGGCGCGCAAAACCGCGGCGTCGTGGCTGGAGCGCGTCGGTCTGGCGGACTATGCGGCGCATTACCCGGACGAACTCTCGGGCGGGATGCGCCAGCGCGTGGGCCTGGCCAGGGCATTGGCGATCGATGCGGAAATATTGCTCATGGACGAGGCCTTTTCCGCGCTCGACCCCCTGATCCGCTACGATATGCAGGATCAGTTGCTGGGGCTGCAGCAGCGGTTGCGCAAAACCATTGTTTTCATCACCCATGACATCGACGAGGCCCTGCGCCTGGGCCAGCATGTCGCGATTTTGCGCGATGGCCGGCTCGTGCAGGTGGGTACGCCCGATGAAATAAAGAACCAGCCCGCCGACGACTATGTGGAACGCTTCATGGTGCGGCGCGCGCCCGCCTGAATTGGCCGCCCGTTCGCGGCGCATCCATGGCCATGGGGCTGGTCCGCGGCGGGCACGCCGCGCCGGCACAGGCGGCCTGTTCGCCGCCGGGCGCCGGACGCCCGCGGGCGGTTGCCTTTGAGGCCGGCCTGTTGTCCGCGCCCTACGTTTGGGCCGTCGTTGGCTTGCGCCGGTGCGGCTTGCCATGCTAATATCCGAAGCTTGGCTTTAAAAGCCGGGTTATTAAAAGTATCTTCGTACCGTTGGCATCCCAGAAAATGGGCGCGCAGCGGTATTTGTAATTAGCCCCGACCAATCGTAGTCGGGAATGGAGAAAACGATGTCGAACTCGACACCCGTGCCTGCCGCTTATCGGCTGGGGCTCGTGGGGCGTAAAGTCGGCATGACCCGCATTTTTACCGATGATGGCGAGTCCATCCCGGTGACTGTGCTGGACGTGTCGAACAATCGCATTACCCAGATCAAGTCGCCGGAAACCGATGGGTACGCAGCCGTACAAGTTGCCTATGGCAGCCGCCGCGCATCGCGCGTGGTCAAGCCCGTGGCAGGTCATTATGCCAAAGCCGGCGTAGAAGCCGGCAGCATCCTCAAAGAATTCCGCCTCGACCCCGCCAAAGCGGCTGAATATACAGCCGGTTCGGTCGTGGCCGTCGAAAGCGTGTTCGAAGCCGGACAGAAAGTGGACGTCACGGGCACGACCATCGGCAAGGGTTTTGCCGGCACCATCAAGCGCCACCATTTTGCCGGCCAGCGCAATTCGCATGGCAACTCGCTGTCGCATCGCGTGCCTGGCTCTATCGGGCAGGCCCAGGATCCGGGGCGGATTTTCCCCGGCAAGAAAATGGCGGGCCATCTGGGCGACAAGACCCGCACGGTCCAGAACCTCGACGTCGTGCGAGTGGATGCCGAACGCGGGCTGTTGCTGGTCAGGGGCGCCGTTCCCGGCCACAAGAATTCCGACATCGTCGTGCGTCCCGCCGTCAAGACACCTGTCAAGAAGGGGGGCTGACCATGGAACTCAAGCTTCTTAACGACCAGGGTCAGTCTTCGTCGACATTTGCCGCGCCCGATACCGTCTTTGGCCGCGATTTCAACGAGGCGCTCGTCCACCAGGTGGTGGTCGCGTTCCAGGCCAATGCCCGCAGCGGCAACCGCGCCCAGAAGGGTCGCGACACCGTCAAGCACAGCACTAAAAAGCCGTGGCGCCAGAAGGGCACCGGCCGTGCCCGTGCCGGGATGACATCCTCGCCGATCTGGCGTGGGGGTGGCCGTGCCTTCCCCAGTTCGCCCGACGAGAATTTCAGCCATAAGGTCAACAAGAAAATGTATCGCGCCGGTATTCGCGCGATCCTTTCCCAGTTGGCGCGCGAAGGCCGCATCGCCGTGGTCGAGTCGTTCGAACTCGAATCGCCCAAGACCCGGCTCGCCGCGGCCAAGCTGAAAGACATGGGCCTGGAGTCGGTGCTTATCATCACCGACGCGCTGGACGAAAACGTGTATCTCGCTACGCGCAATCTGCCGCATGTCGCTGTGGTTGAGCCGCGTTATGCCGACCCGCTGTCGTTGATCCACTATAAGAAAGTGTTGATCACGCGGTCGGCTGTCGCTCAGTTCGAGGAGATGTTGGGATGAATGCCGAACGTTTAATGCAAGTAATCCTGGCGCCGGTCGTGACTGAAAAAGCCACGTTCGTCGCCGAAAAAAATCAGCAAATCGCTTTCCGCGTCGTGGGTGACGCCACCAAGCCTGAAATCAAGGCGGCCGTCGAGCTTCTGTTCAAGGTCGAGGTCGAGTCGGTTCAGGTGTTGAACCGCAAAGGCAAGGAAAAGCGTTTTGGCCGTTTCATGGGTCGCCGCCGCAATGAGCGCAAAGCGTATGTATCGCTCAAAGACGGTCAGGAACTCGACTTTACGGAGGTGAATTAAATGGCACTCGTAAAAGTCAAGCCGACTTCGCCCGGTCGCCGTGGAATGATCAAGGTGGTCAGCGCCGATCTGCACAAAGGCGCGCCGCTGGCATCTCTGCTCGAAAAGAAAATACGTGGCTCGGGCCGCAACAACAATGGCCACATCACCGTGCGCCATCGCGGCGGTGGTCACAAGCAGCATTACCGCATTGTTGATTTCCGTCGCAACAAGGACGGCATCCCGGCGAAAGTCGAGCGTCTTGAGTACGATCCCAACCGGACCGCGCACATTGCGCTGCTGTGCTATGCGGATGGCGAGCGCCGTTACATTATTGCTCCCAGCGGGCTGGAATCGGGTGCGACGTTGATGTCGGGCGCCGAAGCGCCGATCCGCTCCGGAAATGCCATGCCGATTCGCAATATCCCGGTGGGCACGACTATTCATTGCATCGAGATGCTGCCGGGCAAAGGGGCGCAGATGGCCCGTTCGGCGGGCGCCTCGGCGGTCCTGCTGGCTCGCGAAGGCACGTATGCCCAGGTGCGGCTGCGCTCCGGTGAAGTGCGCCGCGTCCATATCGACTGCCGCGCAACCATCGGCGAGGTGGGCAATGGGGAACATAGCTTGCGTCAGATCGGCAAGGCCGGCGCGATGCGCTGGCGCGGCGTTCGCCCCACCGTTCGCGGCGTAGCCATGAACCCGGTGGATCACCCGCACGGCGGTGGCGAAGGACGCACCGGCGAAGGGCGGGAGCCTGTCAGCCCGTGGGGAACCCCGGCCAAGGGTTTCAAGACCCGCCGCAACAAACGGACGAACAATATGATCGTCCAACGACGCAAGCGCAAGTAAGGGGCGAACATAATGTCACGTTCGATCAAAAAAGGTCCATTCGTCGACGCGTATCTGATCAAGAAAGTCGATGCCGCCGTCGAAACCAAGGACAAAAGGCCGATCAAAACCTGGTCGCGCCGTTCAACAATCCTGCCCGAATTCATCGGGCTGACGATTGCCGTGCACAATGGCCGTCAGCATGTTCCCGTTTACATCAACGAGAACATGGTCGGCCACAAGCTTGGCGAGTTCGCGCTGACCCGTACGTTCAAGGGTCATGCGGCGGACAAGAAGGCCAGGAGATAGGCGATGGAAACGACAGCTATCATTCGTGGAGTCCATATTTCGGCCCAGAAGGCCCGTCTCGTCGCGGACATGATTCGCGGCAAGAGCGTGGCCCAGGCGCTGAATATCCTGACCTTCACGCCCAAGAAGGCCGCGGGAATCCTCAAGAAAGCCCTTGAGTCCGCGATCGCCAACGCCGAGCACAACGACGGCGCCGATATCGACGAGCTCAAGATCACGACGATATTCGTCGACAAAGGTCAGTCGATGAAGCGTTTTTCGGCCCGTGCGAAAGGTCGTGGCAACCGTATCGAGAAGCAGACTTGCCACATTGTGGTCAAAGTCGGCGCCTAAGGAGTCACAATGGGACAGAAAATACACCCGATTGGGTTCCGCCTCGCGGTCAACCGCAACTGGAGTTCGCGCTGGTACGCCGACGACAAGGCCTTTGGCGGCATGCTTGGCGAAGATATCCGCGTGCGCGAATATCTGAAGAAAAAGCTTAAAAGCGCATCGGTGGGCCGTGTGGTCATCGAGCGTCCGGCCAAGAATGCGCGCATCACGGTTTATTCGGCCCGGCCCGGCGTCGTCATCGGCAAGCGCGGCGAGGACATCGAAAACCTCAAGGCCGACCTGCAGCGCCTGATGGGCGTGCCGGTGCACGTCAATATCGAAGAAATCCGCAAGCCTGAAACCGATGCCCAGCTGATTGCCGATTCGATCGCGCAGCAGCTGGAAAAACGCATCATGTTCCGCCGCGCCATGAAGCGCGCCATGCAAAATGCCATGCGCCTGGGCGCCAAGGGCGTGAAAATCATGAGCGCGGGACGCCTGAACGGGATCGAAATCGCCCGCACCGAGTGGTATCGCGAAGGCAGGGTGCCCCTGCATACGTTGCGCGCTATCATCGATTACGGTACGGCCGAAGCGCAAACCACATACGGCATCATCGGCATCAAGGTCTGGGTCTACAAGGGCGACATGCTGCCCAACGGCGAAATGCCGCCGGAATCGGCTGCCGCGCCGCGCGACGACGAGCGTCGTCCCCGCCGTGCGCCTCGTGGCGAACGTCCCGACGGACGCCGCCCGGCTGGCGGCCGTGGTCGCGGACCGGCGGTGGCCGGGACGCGCAAGCCAGACGCCGCGCCGGCGCCTGAAGGAGAATAATCATGCTGCAACCATCACGCAGAAAATATCGCAAAGAGCATAAAGGCCGCAACACGGGCCTGGCGACACGCGGTGCGCAGGTATCGTTCGGCGAATTCGGCCTGAAGGCCACCGGCCGTGGCCGCCTGACCGCGCGTCAGATCGAGGCCGCGCGCCGTGCCATCAACCGCCACATCAAACGCGGCGGCCGTATCTGGATCCGCATCTTTCCCGACAAGCCCATTTCGCAGAAACCGGCGGAAGTACGTATGGGCAACGGAAAGGGCAATCCTGAATTCTGGGTCGCAGAAATTCAACCCGGCAAGGTGCTTTACGAAATGGAAGGTGTAAGCGAAGAGCTTGCCCGCGAAGCGTTCCGCCTGGCCGCCGCCAAGTTGCCGATTTCCACGACGTTCGTACAGCGTCATATCGGCGCTTAAGGGGACACCATGAAAACCAGTGAACTCCGCTCCAAGAACGCTGCCGAGCTCAAGCAAGAACTCGAGAGCCTGCTGAAGGCGCAATTCAATTTGCGCATGCAGCGTGCGACTCAGCAGCTTTCCAATACCAGTCAGCTTGGCAACGTGCGCCGCGATATCGCGCGCGTGCGCACCATCATGACCGAGACCGCAGGAAAGTAAAATGAGCGAAACTCAAAATACCCAGGAAGCCAAGCGCCAGCGCACGCTGGTCGGCAAGATCGTCAGCAACAAGATGGACAAGACGGTGGTGGTCAGCATCGAACGCCGCGTCAAGCACCCGGTGTTTGGCAAAATCGTCGTGCGCTCCAACAAGTACAAGGCGCATGACGAAACTAATCAGTACAACGAAGGCGATGTGGTCGAAATCGCCGAGGGCCGCCCTATCAGCCGCGACAAGTCGTGGACGGTGGTGCGGCTGGTCGAAGCCGCCCGCGTCATCTGACCCCGGGCCCCGGCCGCAAGGCCGGCGTCGTTGATGCCGGCTATTTGTCGGACCCGGCCTGATGCAGCATGCGCCCAAGGCGCCCCGCGTGAATCGGGGCGCCTTATTTTTTCGCCTCGTCCTTCAGCTCGCGCCTGAGGATCTTGCCTACATTGCTGCGGGGCAGGTCGTCGCGAAATTCGACATAGCGCGGGACCTTATACCCGGTCAGCAATGTGCGGCAATGCTGGATCAGGGCTTCTTCGGTCAGGCGGTCGTTCTTGCGGATCACGAACAGTTTGACGACTTCGCCCGAGTGCTCGTCGGGAACGCCGATGGCGGCCACATCGAGCACATCGGGGTGCTGGATGGCCGCTGCCTCGATCTCGTTGGGATACACATTGAAGCCCGACACCAGGATCATGTCTTTCTTGCGATCCA
>Ga0182736_1003209_pt1 | contig 11236 bp, 11 predicted proteins | sample eDN5th30CKraftBY_FD_128882 | JGI IMG/M metagenome (GOLD analysis project Ga0182736, IMG submission 128882) | Enriched backyard soil microbial communities from Emeryville, California, USA - eDNA 5th pass 30_C Kraft BY (version 2) (version 2) | ecosystem: Environmental > Terrestrial > Soil >...
GGTAGCTGCGCTCTATGCTCGGCACGAGGTCCGTCCAGAACGCCGTCTCGGCCTTGTCCCGGGCGCCATCCACCCACCAGCATCCGCGGCAGCCCGGCATCACGATAATCGTCGGTGGGATCTCGCCGGCCTGGATCATGCGGTCGACCGTCGCCTTGATCCCGCCTTCGCTCGACCAGGCCATCTCGTCGCCGCCGGCCCCGTGCAGAAGGTAGAGCACCGGATAGTGCAGATGCCCGCGGCTATAGCCCTCGGGCAGGTAGACCATGTACGGAAAGGCACGTCCGAGCGTGGCTGACGGCACGCTCTCTCGGGAAATCAAACCTTCGGCGCGTGCTGCTGAGCAGGCACAGAGCAACACGAGCAGGAAGCCCCAGATGCGACGCGACATTACGGCAAGCCCCGACGGCTGACAGCCTGCGAGCAGGGTAGTACCTTGCAAACTACACCGCAAGGTACTCACTTTGCACGCGCGAGCGGAATATTGGCGGCGTGGTGAACATGAATTCGCGCCGATACATCCCCGTCACGATGTATCGATCGTCCGAGTTCTTTATTTTTGCTTGTCTGGAGCCTTATCCGGAGCCCAGGGGCCCTGCATGGCCCCACCTTCGCCACCGACGCCGAGGGACTTCTTGTCCTGCGCATTGCCGGGTTTCGCGAACAGACCGACGGCCAGTGTGCGGCTGAGGAAATCGGCGAGGCAGTTGGACCCCACGTCGGTGAGGTCGGACTCGCTCGGCGGCTCGTCCTGTTGCCGGCGGGCGCGATCCAGAGCCTCGATCGACTCGTAATGGCCAATTCTCAGGATGCCTTCTTCACGCACCACGTCGCGGATGGCTTTGCGGATGCGCTGGAACGCCTCGTTGCCGGCCAGCGCGCGTTGGTAGCGCAGACCGATCAGCACCACATCGACGTTGTGGGCCCTGAGCCAGCGCACGGTTCGCGTCAGCGTCTCCTTGAGCTCGTTGGCTGGCGTCAGCGCCAGCGCATCCGCGACGCCGACCTGCCAGAAAACGAGGTCCGGATAGACCAGAGCCACCTCCGTCTTGATCCGTCCCGCGCCATCCCGCGCCAATTCTCCCGAGACACCCCTGTCGATGATCTCGACATCCACGCCCTTGACCGTGTTCTCGATCATCTTCACGACCAGCGCATAGTGACCGAGCGTCTGGTCCCTGAGTGTCAGCGGGGTCGCCCCCATGGCGAGCACCCGCAAGCGCTTGCGATCGCGCAAAGCCTTGGCCGCGTGCGGAAGCTGGACTTGACCAAATCCCACCTCGGCCGCTTCCGAGCACAAACGCTGCAACGTGCTGGGCGCACCGCCGGAGGGCGGCTGTTCCGGCGGCTGTTGCTGCTGCGCGATCGCAGCGGTCATGGCGCCCAGATATGCGAGGCAGCACGCGACAAGGACGGAAATGCGCATTGAATTGCCTAGTCCTTCCGCGAACGCCATTCCGATAACCACGCGACGAGGCTCAGGACCGCGATTCCCGAACCGACCAGCAGCGTATCGACCAACAACCCACCACCGTAGGCAAACCTCACGATCTGCCCGGCCAGGCTCAACACCGACCCCACGCAGAACACCGGAAGCGAATTTCGTCCCAACAGCGAGAGAAAACGCACGAGGTTGGGAAGGACCTGCACAATATAGGGATAAGCCGCAGACATGACGGCAATCAAGGCGAGAAACTGAATAAGCCGAATAGGTGTAACGAACGTCTTTCCAATGAGGAAAAGCAGCTTCGGCTCCGGGACGATCGTCGGATCCCACCAAAGATTGAACCAGCTCATGATGCCGAGGACGACAACGATCGGCGCAGCGACCAGGCGCAGCCACCCGATATTCCGTTTGGCCCAGCCGCCCGGCCCCCTCTCTCGGCTCATCGAGAAGCCGAGCACGAAAATAAGCTGCCAGCAGAGAGGATTGAAGAACCACTGGCCTTCGACAGGCCATGTGGGAACGGTCAATCCAAAAACAAGGCTGACGAGATAGATCGCCACCGACAAGGGCAGCAGCAGACTGGGCGCGTAGCGATGAATGATAGCCACCGACGGGGCGATCATCAGCAGCACGACATAGAGCGGCAGGATATTGAAGTAGCCGAGCTGGTGGCTCATCAGCACCAGCCCGATATGCGCCCGAACAGGGTCGTAGAAAATGGCCGCCGCGTTATGCCATTCGAGAAACAAAGGGTTGACGAGAAGCAGCGCCGCCGCCGCGAGCATCGCGATGGCAAGCAGCGCGATCGCCATCTGGGCGACGTAGAGCGTTATCGCTCGACCGAACAGCCGATAGAGCAGGTCGCCAGTCGGCCTCGGGTCCTCCGGCGGCCCGACGACGTGACGAAGCGACCAGCCGGCAAGGAACACGAATAACTCCGCCGAGTCGGACAGCGAGATGTTCTTGTGCGTGAAGTGCTCGTAGACGTTCTGCGGTATGTGATTGATAAAAATTGCGATCAGCGCATATCCGCGCCAGAAGTCGACGGCATTGACTTGGCGCTGCATCGAATACCCCCGTGAACACGCGTCTAGCTATCCGATGGAACCGACCTTGGGAAGATCATCGATGCGGCTGAGCGCAAAGTCGATGGTCGTGTGGCCGGCATGCTCAGCATGGCAATTGGGCTTCACGCGGGCCGCCTGACCAAGCTACGCTGGCGCGACGCTAACGCACACTTGCGAAGGTCGGAGCGCTTCGGGATGACGCAGCAGTTGCCGCTCGCCGGCTTGAAGGTTCTCGACGTTGCCTCGTGGATCGCGGCGCCGGCGGCTGCCGTCGTGCTTGGCGATTGGGGCGCCGACGTCATCAAGATCGAACCGCCCGGTGACGGAGACCCGCATCGTCATAACGGTGCCAGCCTGACCAGCGTACCGCGCTCGCCGGTGAACTATCTGTGGCACCTGGACGCCCGCAATAAGCGCTCGGTCGCGCTCGATCTCAAGCACCCGGAAGGGCGCGCCGCCCTCGATCGGCTGATCGTCTGGGCCGACGTGCTCATCACCAACTTTCCGCATCCGGTCCGCGAGCGCCTGGCGATCGGGTATGAGACGGTCCGCACCGTCAACCCGCGTCTGATCTACGCCTCGTTCACGGGCTACGGCGAGACCGGTCCAGACAAGGACAGGCCGGGCTTCGATTCGACGGCCTATTTTGGCCGCTCCGGCATCTCGGACCTTGCCCGCTACGAAGGACAGCCGCCGGGCGTGCCGCTCCCCGCGCAAGGAGACCGCGCCGCGGCGATGGGCTTGACGTCCGGCATCCTCATGGCCCTCTTGCGCCGGCATCAGACGGGAGAGGGCGGTCTCGTCGCGACATCTCTCTATGCCAACGGCCTCTGGTCCAACGGCATCATGGCGCAAGCCGCGCTGCTCGATGCCTACCTGCCGCCGCGCCCTCCGCGCGAGACACCCCGAACCGCACTTTCAAACTATTACGAGACGAAGGACGGGCGCTGGATATTGCTCACGATCATCAACGAGGAACGCATATTCCCGGCCCTGTGCCAGGTGATCGGCAAGCCGGCGCTCGCCGATGATCCGCGCTTTGCAACCACGCTCGAACGCCGGCGTCATAGCGGCGCACTGACAGCGATCCTCGACACCGCCCTGCGGCAGCGGGACTGGTCCGATTGGCAGGAAGCGCTTTCCGCGCACGGCATCACCCACACGCTGATCGGCCGGGCGAGCGACATTCCCGACGATCCCCAGGCGGTCGCTGCCAAAGCCGTTGTCGAGACCGATATTCCAGAGATGCCGCGAACCATCGCATCTCCATTCGACCTGGAAGGTCTCGCGCCACGCCGCGCGGGCGCCGCACCCGCCGTCGGCGAGCACACCGACGCCGTATTGACCGAAGCCGGGTTCTCGGGCGCCGAGATCGCCGCACTGAAACGGAGTGGCGCCGCAGCATAATCAGTGGAGGCTCAGATGACCGGCAGACCTCTCGCCAGCAGACGAGCGTGGCTCGCGTGCGCGCTGTTGCTCCTGCTCGCGGCACCATGGAGCGAACCGGCACTGGCCGCAGTCGATCGCTGCATCGCCATCGCGCAGGCTCCCGGACTTCGCCTCATCCAGCTCGCACGCTATCAGGCAGCGGCGCTCAAACCCGGCGACGTCAGCCTGACCTACGTCGGACATTCGACATTTCTGATCGAAAGCGCAAAGGGCGTCAGCATCGCCACGGACTACAACGACTACGTCCGCCCAGCCATCGTCCCCGACATCGCCACCATGAACCGAGCGCACACGACGCATTTCAGCCATTCGCCGGACCCCTCGATCCGCCACGTGCTGCGGGGCTGGAACCCGCAGGGAGGGCCAGCCATGCACGACCTCAGCGAGGAAGACGTGCGGGTTCGCAACGTACCGACCAACATCCGGACTCACGACGGCGGCACCGATGAATTCGGCAACTCGATCTTCATCTTCGAGATCGGCGGCTTGTGCATTGCGCACCTGGGCCACCTCCACCACACCCTGTCGCCCCAGCAGATCGGGCGCATTGGACTGATGGACATCGTGCTGGCCCCGGTCGACGGCAGCTATACGCTCGACACCCCCGGCATGATCGAGGTTCTGCGCGACTTGAAGGCGCCGCTGGTTATTCCGATGCACTATTTCTCGAGCGCCACGCTCGGGCGCTTTCTCGATGCCGCCCGGTCCCATTTCGAGATCAAGACCAGCAACGACCCCGCGATCGTCGTGTCCCGAGCCACCCTCCCGGCGAAACCGCAGATTCTGGTCTTGCCGGGCCATTAGGCCCGCTCGCCCGGCCGGAGACCATGCGCGCGCCCGGCGTCGACATGGCGATCCGGCCCGCCTTATCCGTCGATGAAGCGCAGCGCGGCATCGGCCACATCAATCTCGCGGCTCCGGAAGAAGTGATCCGCGCCGGCGACGACCACGAGCTGTGTTGGCCCCGTCAATCCCGCGCAGAGGGCTTCGAGCTCCGAAACCGGCGAATGCTGGTCACGATCGCCACTGACCAGCAGAGTCGGCTTCGCGACCGTCTTGAGAAATGACACATCGCGCGTCGCGATCGGCAAGGCGACCCCGATAAGCTTGTCGACCCGGGTATCGTCGGCGCCGGCACGGAGACCGACCATCGAGCCGAACGAATAGCCGGCCACAACGATCGTTTCGAACGCCTGCCGCTGTAGCAGGCATGTGACCGCGGCCTTTACGTCCTCGATCTCGGCGACCCCCTCTCCATGCGCCCCGCTACTGCCTCCCACCCCGCGAAAATTGAAGCGAAGGGTTGCATGCCCCGCTCGCTGCATCGATACCGCCATCGCCTCGACGACGTTGTTGTGCATCTCCCCGCCATAGAGCGGATGCGGATGACAGAGCACGATCCCGATCCGGGCCCCCGGCTCGGGCAGTGAGATGAGCCCCTCGAGAACGAGATCCTCGACTGGAAACCTGATCTGCTGCTCCACGTGATGCGTCCTCCATCTGGCCGGTTTCTGGCGCCATCGACCGCCACAGCGCGCCTTTGGCCGATTGGCGAATGCCTCTCGGCCAAGCTCGATCCCACCGCCGATCGACCCTCATCCGGACCGATTAGTGAGCTATTCAAGTCACTTCACAGCCTCGCGATTGCCTCTTCTTTCGGCGCAGCCTGCCCTCATATTCGGCCCAGGGCACAACGATGCCCCTTCGCCCCTTGGTTGCAAGGGGCCGCAAACCAACAAGATCGATCAAGGAGCACATCATGAAGATCATTGCCGCAAGCCTTATGGCGATGGCCCTGCTGTCCGGCGCCGCGCAGGCGCGGGTCACGGACACTTATTTCGAGGATCTCAACAGGACGTCGCCGCACGCTGTATTCGACGATCTGAATGAGAGCGCCCCGCGTTCGACGTTTGACGATCTGAACGAATCCGCACCCCGCTCGTCCTTTGACGATCTGCGCGACTCCGCCCCGCGTACCCCCACGAGCAGCGAGGCCGGAGATCGCGGGTTGGTCGGCGAATAATCTCGGGCACGCGCCCTCCTCTGGGTCAATGCTCCCCGGAACCTGCGGGACCGGGGCAGCAGGCCCTCAACGCGCACCCGCCGCCCGGCGGATCTCGGCATCGGTCGCGCCGGTTGCACAAAGTCCGACCAACTTGAGCGCAACCATCGACAAGCCGTGGTGATCCGGCCCGCGCGCCGTCGCTTCGATCAGCTCAGCGTGATGCCCGGCCGCTTTTAATTGGACGGCGAAGCGCTGCTGCTGGGGGAAGGGCGTCACCTGATCCCCGCGATCGCCGAGGACGTAGATGCGCCGCTCGGTATCGCGCCGGACATCACCGATCCGGTCCATCACATCGAAATTGTCGGACAGCACCGCCGGATGCTCGCGGTGCACCCCCACGAGCCCTTGCCGCGCGGAATGCCAATCCAGCATAGCCGCGAGATCGTACCCGCCCGATGCCGGCACCGCGCATGCCACATGTGAAATGCCAAGCGTGAGCAATCCGCCAACCAGGGTCGCGCCGCCGGATTGTCCAGCCAGCGACACGCGGTCGATACCGAACTTGTCGCGAATGGCATCGACCGCCGCCCTCATCACGAGATATTCGCGATCCCTGCGCCGATCTCCATGATTGCCGGTCGAACCGAATGTGCCTGGGCGGGCAACCAGAACGTATGGCATGCGGTAGGTCGCCGACAGCCCCTCGAGCGTACGCCGAAGCGACGTGAGATGCTGCCCGAGCTTCCGGCTGTTACGGCGATGGCTCGGCGGAATGTCGCCCTCGAAAAAAAGCACGGCCTGCTTTGCCGCCGACAGATCCCCCGAAGCGTAGAAGGCAATGCACTCGCCACGGCCTTCCACGTCCACCCACACGTGCCCGCCGCCGAGCTCGCATGCCTCGGGAACGCCGGCCAGCGCATCCGCGCCGCCGAGCGTGGCCTCTCCTGAGCGCTTGAAGCGGACCGCGCTGTCCCCCGACGCAGCGGAGAGCAGCAGAAGCGTCATCGCGAGAAGGCCGCTGACCGCGCTCCGGCCAAGGCTCCGAACGGGCCCGGTGGCTACCCTCCCACGACGTCTTCCACGGGTCCCGCTCGCCATGCGCAACCTTTCAGGTCAGTCCTGATAACGCGGCCTGCGCTTTTCGAGGAAGGCCGTTCGCGCCTCCACCGAGTCCGGATGATCGCCGAGCTCAGTCGTCATATACTGCTCGTACCGGTATCCGTCGCGAAGGCTCATGTCCTCGATCGTGTTGAGCGTCCGCTTGGCCAGACGTATGGCCGCCGGGCTCTTGGCCGCGATTTCGGTGGCCATCTTCATCGCGAACGGCATCAGTTCGGCCTTCGGCAGGCAGGCCTCGACCACGCCCAGCCGGAAGAGCTCCGCCCCCGGCACGCGATACCCGGTCAACATCATGCGCCGCATGGTCGAGTGCGGAAACAAGCGTTGCGTGTGCTTGCCACCGCCCAGAAGACCGACATCGATCTCCGGCAATCCGAGCGACGCCTCCTCGGCGGCAATCAATATGTCGCAAGAGGCCACCAGGGCCAGCCCCGCGCCGAGGGCGGCGCCATTGACCGCGGCGATCACGGGCTTCGTGCATTCGCGAATGGCATGATAGCTCTCGCGCGCCCGGCGGTTGTGTTGCCAGCGCTCGCCCGCCTTCGATCGGTCCGGCCGCGACTTCAGGTCGGCACCGGCCGAGAACACTTTCCCAGCCCCCGTCAGAACCGCCACGCGAACGTCGCGCCGATCCGAAATCATATCGAAGGCGTAGGCCATCTCGACGTTGAATTCGGCGTTCTGAGCGTTCACCGGCGGATTGTTCATGGTCACAACGGCGACGCCATCCGCAACGGTGATGTCTATGAGCTTGAGATCCATGGCTCCCCTTCATTCGGTCTCATATACGACAAGGCCCGCATCATAGGCGCGATCAAGCCGGTTTCGAAGGGTTGAACCGGCCCGGCCGCCGCACATACAGCCTTTCTTGCCCCGCTCACGACCCGACCGGGGCTGCGATCACCCGAGCACGGGCGGCTTGCGCTCCGGCCAGCCCGTTTCGCGCTCGTAGGCAGCAGCCATGTTCAGCAACGTGGCCTCCGCGAACGGCCGGCCGACGAGTTGAAAGCCGACCGGCAAGCCGTCTCGCGTGAACCCGGCCGGCACCGACAGACCGGGAAGACCCAGATAGTTGATCGGCCACGTGCAGTGATTGATGGAGTTCAGAACCTCATTCATCCGCTCGCCATCCCGTACGTCGACGTCGGCGATCCGCGGCACGGGAAATCTCAGCACGGGCAGGAACAGGACATCCGCCGCCCCGAAGACATCGTCGACGAACGCTTTCACGATGCGCGGCCGCACCTGGATGGCCTTCAGATACTCCACGGCCGTATAGGCGTAGCCATGTTTCATGCGTGCCGGGATCAATGGCGCGTACGCGTCGTGCCTCGTCTTCAACCATTCGTCATGAAGCGTGCAGAACTCCGAACCGATGATGATGCTGCCGAGCCCGCGCATCTCCTCATGATAGGGGACCTCCCGGCGAGCGATCGAAACATCCAGCTTTCCGAAGATGCCGAGTGCCGCCTCCAGCAGATCGCCCACCTCCGCCGTCATGCCATCCCAGTAGTGATTGGTGGCCACTGCGATCTTCAAGCCGGATGCCCCGTTCCCGAGATCGGCCTCGTAATCCGGGACGGGCGCCGCTGAACAGGTGGCATCGTTCGGGTCGGGACCGGCGATCACGTTCATCATGCGGGCGCAGTCCCGCACCGTGCGGGCAAGCGGACCCAGGCAGTCGAGAGAGAACGAGAGGCCCATCGCGCCATGTCGTGGCACACGTCCCTGGGTGGGCTTCAGCCCGTAGATGCCGCACACGCCAGCCGGCAGCCGGATCGACCCGCCCGTGTCCGAGCCGAGAGAAGCGTAGGTCAACCGGCCGGAGACAGCCGTGCCCGATCCCGACGACGAGCCCCCCGTCATATGCTCGGTGTTCCACGGGTTGCGCGTCGCGCCGAAATGCACGTTGACGCCCGTCGGCCCGTTCGCGAACTCGGACATATTGAGCGCACCGACAGTCGTCGCGCCCGCCCCGTCGAGACGCTCCAGAACCGTCGCCAGGACATCCGGAACGAAGTCGCGCCGGATCGCCGATCCGCAGGTTACCGGTACGCCGGGTCGATAGAACATGTCCTTGTGATCGAGTGGCACACCATGCAGCGGGCCCACGCTGCGGCCCGAGGCGAGCGCGTCATCCGCCGCTTTCGCGCGGGTCCGGGCCGCCTCCTCGTCGATGCGGATATAGGCATTGAGCTTCGGCTGCGCGCCCTTGATGCGCTCGAGCACCGCCTCGCAGACCTCGCGCGACGACACCTTCCGGGCCGCGATCGCATCAGCGGTCTCGACCAGGGTCCAATCTGCGACAGACGTCATCGGCGATGCTCTCCCAGACGTCGCATCTCGACGTCGAACGATTGCGGCTCCGTGTCGAAGAGTGATCCGCGAACGGCTTTGTCGAGCGCTTTCAGCGATGCCGCAACCGTCTCATTGATCCGTTCTTCGTCCGCGGCTGAAACGGAGATGCCCGCTTGCCGAACCAGTTCAGAGCGCTGTTTCATGGTTCCCTCGACGACGCATCAGCTCATGGATCGCAATGCCGATCCAGGCTGCTCCGCGTCAGCGTACCGGCCGGCAAACGAGTTGTCGACCGGGCGGCGTCGCGCGCCGCTTCGAGACAGGGAAACGATGACTTAACTCTTGGGTTTTCTAATTCGCGAGCGCTATCCCTGAAATCCGCCGCGCTCCAGGAAGTCCGCCTCCTCGGGCGTCGTGATCCGGCACAGCAGCGGATTGCGATGCGGGAAGCGACCGAAGCGCCGGATGATATCGCGATGCCCCTCCGCGTGGGCGAGCCACGGCTGGCCGAGTTGAGCGTTGAGACGCACGGAAAGATCCTGGTCGCGGAGATCCTCGGAGTGCGCGAAGGGCAGACAGAGAAACAGGCGCATATCCGCCTCGATGGCGTCCATATGGCCGGCGTCGAGCGCCTGCCGGGCATAGAGCCGCGCCAGCGGATCGGTCGCATACATGTGCCCCGTGCCGCGAAAGGCGTTGCGCGGAAACTGATCAGCGAGGATCAGCAGCGCGAGGGCCCCGTCCGGCGACGCCATCCAGTCGTCATGCCGCCGCGCCGCGACATCCATGTGGAGGTCGAGATACCGGTCGCGAAAGGTGCGATCGAAACGCTCGTCGGGCTCGAACCAGCGCCCCTGCCGTCCGGCCTCTCTCCAGAACGCGACGACGTCGGCACTGCGGCGATCCCGGACCCCGTCTCGCGCCATGCTCGCGGCAACCATCACGAGGATCCTCCTTCGGATGAGCCATCCTTGCGCGGCGCATTGCCGTGGATGAGATCGCGCCCCGCATAGATGCCGCCCGCGGCCTCCAGCGTCAGGCGTTCGCCATCACGGCGACGCACGTCTTCCAACACGCGGCCACGCTCCTCGTCGTCGACGGCCATCATCTCCAAGGCTTTCTCGCCAAGAGCCAGCGCCGATTCGAACGTCTCGCGGATCTGCCACGCGACACCCGCATGGATGAACTCGACAGCGTGCTCCCGATCGAGCGAGCGGGCGAGCACCGGGACGAGCGGAAACTCCGCCTTGGCCAGCTCCGCGATCTTCAGGCCGACCTCGCGATCGTTGACCGCAATGATGATGAGCTGGGCATCGTGCGCACCGGCGGCGTGCAGGATATCGAGACGCGCCCCGTCGCCGTAGTAGACCTTGAAGCCGAAATCCTGCGCGTCCCGGATCGCGTCCGTGTCGGTCTCGATGATGGAGATCGAGCATCCACTCGCCAGCAGGGGCTGACTGACGATCTGACCGAAACGGCCAAAGCCGATCAGAAGAACGCTGGCGGACAGGTTCTCGGCTGCCTCGACGCCGTCCATCGAGAGCGTGGACTTCGGCACCAGCCGATCGTGCGCGATGATCATGAGCGGCGTCAGCGCCATCGAGACGATGATGGTCGCGGTGAGGATCGCATTGGCCTCCGCATCGATGATGCCGACGGACGCGGCCGCCGCATAGAGCACGAACGCGAACTCGCCGCCTTGAGCCATGAGCACCGCCCGCTCGATCGCCTCCCGGTTTTCGGCACGGAACAGGCGCGCGATCACATAGATCCCGAGCGTCTTCAGCACCATGTACGCGACGACGGCCACGGCGATCAGCCGCCAGTTCGCGAGGATCACCGACAAGTCGA
>Ga0182736_1003210_pt1 | contig 11235 bp, 8 predicted proteins | sample eDN5th30CKraftBY_FD_128882 | JGI IMG/M metagenome (GOLD analysis project Ga0182736, IMG submission 128882) | Enriched backyard soil microbial communities from Emeryville, California, USA - eDNA 5th pass 30_C Kraft BY (version 2) (version 2) | ecosystem: Environmental > Terrestrial > Soil >...
GGCGTGATCTCGATCTCGACGCCGAGCTTGTCGTCGGGACGCTCGTCCTCGTCCTCGTCGGGCTCCGCGGCCGCGGCCTCCTCGGCCTGCGCGCCGCCCAGCACCGGGCGCGGGCCGGCGTCCTCGCGCACGAGCCGCAGCTGGCCGCGGCCGCCCGGGAACATCTGCGCCACGACCTCCTCGAAGTTCTTGGCGGCGGCGGCGAACGTCTCCTCGAACGCCTCCTTGATGCGGCGGTCGGTGTCGCGGATCAGCGTCTGCAGCTCGCGCAGCGCGGTCTCCAGGTCCTGGCGCTGCCGCTCGAGCTCCTCGACGTGCTCGAGCGCCTCCTTGTACTCCTCCTGCGCGAGCGGGTTGACCGGGCCGAGCTGCTCGCGGCGGCGGCGCAGGCGCTCGATGCGGGTGTCCAGGCCGGCGCGCTCGGCGTCGGGGAGCGGTTCGTCGGCGGGATCGGGCGCGAGGCCGAGCTTGTCGGCCAGGCGGGTGAGCTCGCGCTCGGCGTCCGTGGCCTGGTCGCGCGCCTGCTGGGCCTTGACCTCGCCGCGCGTGACCTCCTCCCCGCGCTGCTTGAGGCGCGCGTGGACGCGGGACTCCTCGGCTGAGCAGTCGCGCAGCTCGGCGGCGAGCTTGTCGCCCGCGGCGCGGTCGGCGGACAGCTCCGCTTCGAGGACCTCGACGCGCGTGGCGACGGCCTGGGCCGCGCCCTCGAGCGCGGCGGCGAGGCGGTTGGCGGCCGGCAGCAGCTGCTCGTCGCGCTGCAGGCGGCGGCGCTCGTGCTCGAGCCGGCGGGCGCGCTCCTGGCGCTCGCGCTCGGCGCGCTCGGCGAGCCGCTGCTCGGTCTTGATCGCCGACTCCACCTGGGCCTTGCGCTCCGCGCTCGGGCCCTCGTCGGGCGCCGCGCGGCGCTGCTGGATCAGCCAGCGCGCGTGCCGCTCGGCCTCGGCGGCCTCGTCGCGAGCGCGGGCGGCGGCGCGGGCGTCGCGGTCGAGCGCGTCGCGCTGCGTGTCCGCCTCGGCCACCTCGGCCTGCGCGCTCTCGACGTCGGCGAGCGCCGCGCGCTCCCGCTGCGCGGCCACCTCGACCTGCTCGACCAGCGCGTCGCGGCGGTTGCGCTCGGCGAGCACGCGATCGGCGCCGCCGGGCGCGACCTGGCGCAGCTCGCGCGTCGCGGGTGACCACACGCGCCCGTCCTTCGTGACCGCGACGCCCGCGAAGCCGGGCGCGAGCCCGTCGACGTCCGCGACAACCCAGACGTCGCGCAGGACGGCGGCCGCGAGCCGCTGCGCCCCCTCGTCCCCGGTCGCCTTGACGTGCGCCGAGAGGGGCTCGGCGCCGGGCGCGGGCGGCGTGGGGTCGGCGGTCGGCGACGATGGCGCGGCGGCCGGCGACACGGCGGCCGACGGGGACGCCGGCGAAGAAGGCGCGGCGGCCGGCGACACGGCGGCCGACGGGCCCGCCGGCGACGATGGCGCGGCGGCCGGCGGCACCGGGTCGCCCGGCGCGGGCACGATCACGGCCGCGCCGCCGTCCTTGCCCGCCCGCGCGAGCAGGGTCGTGCCCGACGCGAGGTCCGGGGCGACGGCGGCGCGCAGGCGTGGACCGAGGGCGGCGGTCAGCGCCAGCTCGAAGCCGGGGGCCGCGGACAGCGTGTCCGCCAGCGCGGCGGCGCCGCCCGGGGCGCCGGCGTTCGCGCGCAGGAACTGGTTGACCTTGGCCAGCTCGGCGCCGGCGCGGGCGGACTCCCGGCGGGCCAGGTCGGCGGCCTTGTCGAGCTCCCGGCGCGCGCGGCGGGCCGCGTCGGCCGCGGCTTCGCCCTCCGCGCGGCGCCCGTCGGCCGCGCGGGCCGCCGCGGTGCGCTCCGCGACCAGCGCGCTCGCCGCCGAACGGCGCTCCTCCAGCTCGGCCAGCTCGCGCTCGAGCCGCACCCGGTAGTCCTGCGCCAGCTCCTCCAGTTCGGCCCGCAGCGCGGCGATCCGCTCCGCCGCGCCGTCGTCGCCGCTGTCCGCCGCCGCGTCCTCCTCCAGCCGCGCGATCGCGCCGCGACGGCGCGCCGCGCGCTCGGTCAGCTCCGCCGCCAGGCGCTGGGCGGCGTCCAGCCGCATGCCGATCCGCTCGCCGGACGACCGCGCCGAGTAGAACCGGGAGGACAGCCCCTCGCGCGACGACGAGCGCGACGCCAGCGCTTCCTCCGCGGCCTCGCGGCGCGTGCGCACCGCCCCCAGCTCCGCCTCGGTGTCCGCCGCCGCCGCGCGCGCCGCCGCGACGGCGGCCTCCGCGGCGGCCAGCGCCGCACGGGCGCCGCGCGCAGCGTCGCGCGCCAGCGTCCAGCGCGCCTCGTCGAGCTGGCGCTCCAGCCGCTCGTGCAGCTCCGCGGCCTCGGCCTGGCGCTTCAACGGCTTCAGGCGCGTGCGCGCCTCGCGCTCGACGTCGAGCGCGCGGTCCAGGTTGTCCTGCGTGCGCTCGAGCTTGAGCTGGGCGCGGCGGCGGCGCTTGCGGTGCTTGCCGAGCCCGGCCGCCTCCTCGATCAGCATCCGCCGGTCGCGCGGCTTGGAGGTCACGATCGCCTCCACGCGCCCCTGCGAGACGACCGAGTGCATCTCCTTGCCGAGCCCCGTGTCCGACAGGATCTCGATCACGTCCGCGAGCCGGCAGCGCGCGCCGTTGATCCGGTACTCGCCCTCCCCCGCGCGGTTGAGCCGGCGCACGATCGAGATCTCGCCGACCGGGAGGTCCAGCCGGCCCGACCCGTTGTCGAGCACCACCTCCACCTCGGCGTCGGCGCGCGCCTGCACGCCGTGCCCGCCGGCGAAGATCACGTCCTGCATCGACTGCCCGCGGACCGCGACCGGCGACTGCTCCCCGAGCGCCCACAGCACCGCGTCCGTGATGTTGGACTTGCCCGAGCCGTTGGGCCCCACGATCACCGACACCCCGGGAGAGAACGTCAGCCGCGTCCGGTCCGGGAAGGACTTGAAGCCCTTGAGGCTGATCGAGCTCAGGTGCACGGCGTCAGCCCAGCGTTTCCAGGGCGGCTTCCGCGGCCGCCTGCTCCGCGTCCTTCTTCGAGCGTCCGGACCCGTGCGCCAAGGCCTTCCCCTCGACCATCGCCACCACCTCGAACGTCCGCTCGTGCGGCGGGCCCTCCTCGGCCTCGATCTCGTAGGCGACGGTCGCCCCGCGCCGCGCCAGCCGCTCCTGCAGCGCGGACTTGAAGTCCGCCGGGTAGGCCAGCGCGCGCTCGATCTCCGGCGTGAACGCCTCGACGACCGCGTCCGCCACCTCCAGGTACCCGAACTCGAGGTAGCACGCCCCGATCACCGCCTCGATCACCGAGGCCAGCACGCGCTCCGTGCGCGCCAGCTGCTCCGTCGCCGGGCCGGCGACCGACTCGGGCGCCGCGGCCCGCAGGCGCTCCGGGATCCCGAGCCGCTCGGCCACCTCCCGGCACGACCGCCCCGAGACCGCCTGCGCGCGGATCTTCGTCAGCCGCCCGGCGCCGTGGGACTCCGGCTGCAGCCGCGGGTACAGGTGCGTCGTGACCGCGAGCGACAGCACCGAGTCCCCCAGGAAGGCCAGGCGCTCGTAGGAGTCCGCCCGCCGTTCGGTCCAGGACGAATGGGTGACCGCCTGCCGGGCGAGGTCGTCGGGCAGCCGTTCGAGCAGATCGTGGAGCTTGCGCAGCGGTCAGGGCCTCGTCGGGACGTTGGCGAGAACGAAGTCGATCGCCTGGGCGACCGTCTGGATCTGCGCCGCCTGCTCGTCGGACATCTTGACGCCGTACTGGTCCTCCAGCTCCTGCACGAGCGTGTAGAGGTCCAGCGAGTCCGCGGACAGGTCGTCGCGAAAGTGGGTGGATTCCTGGATCCGCTCAGGATCGAGCGCCAGCTCGTCGGCCAGGTGCGCGCGGATCAGCTCGAGGACTTCGTCGCGGGTCATCACTCCTCCGGCACGCTACTGGCCGGCTCGGACGCCTTTCGCAGCGCGCCCGCCGCCGCGAGCCGCTCGTGGGTCCGCCCGGCCACGTCCTCGCGCACGCCGCGGGCGGCGACCTCGATCGCGCGCTGGAACCCGCGCGCGCCGAACGAGCCGTGCGGGACGACCGCCAGCCGCCGCAGCCCGAGCAGCACCGCGCCGCCCTGCTCCTCGGGCGAGATCTCCGACCGCAGCCCGCGCAGCGACGGCCGCAGCAGCACGCCGCCGAGCTTCGAGCGCCACGACGACAGCGCCGCCGTCCGGACCGCGCCCAGCAGCGCCGCCGACGCGCCCTCCATGACCTTCAGGGCGACGTTGCCGGTGAAGCCGTCGGCGACGATCACGTCCGCATCCCCGGTCCCGATCGCGAACCCCTCGACGTTCCCGACGAAGTTCAGGCCTGCGGACCCGGCCAGCAGCCCGTGCGCCTCGACCACGGTCGGCGGCCCCTTGGTCGCCTCGGTGCCGTTGGAGAGCAGCGCCACGCGCGGGGACTCCACGCCCGCGACGGCCTCCATGAACGCCGCGCCCATGTGGGCGAACTGGACCAGGTGCTCGGGCCGCACCTCGACGTTCGCGCCCGCGTCGAGCAGCAGGAACGGCTTGCCCGGCACCGGGATCATCAGCGCCAGCGCGGGCCGGTGCACGCCCCGCGCGCGCTTGAACGTGAACAGCGAGGCGGCCAGCGCGGCGCCGGTCGACCCGCCGCTGACCAGCGCGTCCGCCTCCCCCGCGGCGACGGCGGCGACCGCGCGCACGATCGAGGACTCCGGCGTGCGCCGGACGGCGCGCGCCGGATCGGGGTCCTTGGCGATCGAGACGGGCGCGTCGACGACGGTGACGCCGTCGCCGACGTCGCCGATCTCGGCGGCGGGCCCGTACAGGACCACGCGGACGCCACCCGCGGCTGCGCGGGCGGCACCGCGAGCGACCTCAGCGGGGCCGAGATCGGCCCCGTTGACGTCTACCGCGACAGTGATGCGATCAGTGGTCGTGATCGTGATCGTGGTCGTGCACGTGCACGACCTCGCGACCGCCGTAGAACCCGCAGTGCGGGCACACGCGGTGGGGACGTCGCGGCCGGCGGCACTGCGGGCAGCTGTTCACCGACGGCGCGGTGATCTTGTGCTGCGCCCGTCGCTGCGAGGTACGCGCGTGCGACTGCTTCTGCTTGGGGACGGCCATAGTCGGCGCGGAAGGATAGCGACTAGTCGAACTTGAGCTGGGACAGCTTCGCCCAGCGCGCGTCCGGCTCGGCCTCGTGGGCGTGGTCAGGGTCCGCGTTGAGGTTCGCGCCGCACTGCGGGCACAGGCCCGCGCAGTCCGGGCGGCAGGTGATCTGCGCCGGCAGCGCGAGCGCCAGCGCGTCGCGCGCCCAGCCGGACAGGTCGAGCTCGTCGGTCAGGTAGGGCGAGGTCAGCTCCTCCCCGCCCCCGGGCTGGTGGACCTCGTAGGCATCGACCTCGAACGTCGGCCCCGCGGCCTCCAGGCAGCGCATGCAGGGACCGTCGAGTGTCGCGCTGAAGCGCAGGCGCAGGGCGTAGCCGTTCCCGGTCGTGCGGGAGACGTCGAGGCGCACCGGGATCAGCTCCGGCTCGACGGCGTAGCGCTGGCCGCCGTAATCGAACGGGGCGACGTGGACGTGGAGGTCGAGACGCCGGCCCTCTCCGGAGGTGAGCCCGAGGCGCGCCAGATCGTAGGTGTCCGTGCGCGTAGGCATGCAAGAGAGTCTATTTCGCCCTCCGTCCTCGCAAGCTCGGACCTCGGACGACGCTACATCGCCTTTAGCTCACGTTTAAGGACCTTCCCCGTGGCCGTTCTCGGGAGCTCGGCGACGAACTCCACGTCACGCGGCGCCTTGTAGCCCGCGAGGTTCTCCTTGACGTACGCCCGCACCTCGGCCGCGGTCAGCTCGCCGCGCTTGACGACCACCGCCTTCAGGCGCTGGCCGAAGCGCTCGTCGTCGACGCCGAAGACCGCGACGTCGGCCACCGCGGGGTGCGCGTGCAGCAGGTCCTCGATCTCCGACGGGAAGACGTTCTCGCCGCCGGAGACGATCATGTCGTCGTCGCGGCCGTCGATGAACAGGCGGCCCGCTCGGTCGAAGTGCCCGACGTCGCCGGACGACAGCAGGCCCTCGAGCTCGTCCTTGCCGCCGCCGCCCGTGTAGCCCTCGAAGCGGACGTCGTTGCCCACGTAGATCCGCCCCGTCTCCCCCGGCGGCACCGGGAAGCCGTACGTGTCGAAGATCTTCACGACGCTGCCGCGCGGCGGGCGGCCGACGGTCCCGGGCGTCTCGCGCAGGTCGCGCGGCGTGGCGATCGTCGCCCAGGCGACCTCGGTCGAGCCGTAGAGGTTGTAGAGGTTCTCGCCGAAGTGGTCCATCCAGCGGGAGCTGATCGCGCCCGGCAGCGCGGAGCCGCTGACCGGCACGGCGCGCACGCGGGACAGGTCGTAGCGGTCGAGCACCGCGTCGTCGAGCTCGAGGATGCGCTGGATCATCACCGGCACGACCACCAGCGCCGTGCACTCGTGCTGGGCGGTGAGGCTGAGCGTCGCCTCCTCGTCGAACTTGCGCTTGAGCACGATCGTGCTCGCGAGGCTGATCCCGAGCGCCCACTGCGCGAAGCCCCAGGCGTGGAAGAGCGGCGCGGCCAGCATCGTCTTCTCGCGCGCTCGGAGCGGGATCACGGACAGCAGGGCGGCGATCGGGTCGATCGACTTCGGCATCGACCGCGCCGCGCCCTTCGGGGTGCCGGTCGTGCCGGAGGTGAGGATGATCGCGCGGCCCTGCTGCTCCGGCGGTGGCAGGGACGCGGGGCTGCTGCCCTCGATCTTGGCCTCGAGCGTCGGGTCCCTGGTCCTGTCGTCGTGCCAGGCGACGTAGCGCTTGCGGCGGAACGCGGCGTCCTTGAGGACGTCCGTGAACTCCTCGTCGAAGACGACCGCCTTGGGCTTCTCGCGCTTGGCGACGTCGGCCAGCTGCGGGCCCGAGAACGCGGTGTTGAGGAAGAGCGCGTGCGCGCCGAGCTTCGAGCACGCCAGCGTCGCGTCGATCCAGCCGCGGTGGTTGCGGCACATGATCGCGACGCCGTCGCCGGGCGCGATGCCGTCCGCCGCCCAGGCGCGGGCGAGCGCGTTGGCGCGGGCGTCGAGCTCGGAGAAGCTGAGCGTGCCGAGCTCGTCGATCACGGCCGGCTCGCGCGGGAAGTTGCGGGCGGCGGCCGCGTAGCCGGCGGCGGGGGTGGTGCCGAAGCGCAGCAGCGCGAGCGCGGTGTGCAGGACGCGGTCCGGGCGCTCAGGGTGCACGACGCCCGCGCGCGTGAGCGTCACGAGCGTCTGCAGCTTGCCGATCACGGCAGCTTCATACCCGCCGGGAGCTCGCCGTTCTCGATCAGGCGGCGGATCTCGCCGGCGCGGCGCGGGTTCAGGTAGACGTGACGCTGGCCGACGCTCGGCTTCTCCTCCAGCAGGCCGGCCTGCAGCAGTGCCTCGCCAACGTCCTGCGCGCGGGCGCGGTCGTTGCCCTTGAATCCGCGCGCGAGGTGGGTGAACTCGGTGTGATAGCCGCCCCACTTGCCCATGCCGTCGAGGCGCTGGAGGATCCGGCGGGCGACGCGCAGCGAGGGGTCCGGGTCGTTGTGGGGCGTCGGGATCGCGTCGCTCGGGTCGAGCAGGGCCAGGACGGCGTCCTCGAGCTCGTCGAACGCGCTCGCCGGATGGCCGCCCAGGCGCGCGACCGCCTCGGCGATCCGCAGCGGGTGGCGCGCGCCGATCGGGGGCTTGAGCGCGATCTCGTCGATCACGCCGGGCGGGAGCGCGCAGGCCTGGGCGCGCAGCCGGTCGATCTGGTGGGCCTGCTCCTCGAAGGCGAGCTCGACCAAATCGGGGTCGAGCGCGGTGGCCGGGTAGGCGAGGACGAGGAAGCCGCCGGGGAGCTCGCCGGCGGTCAGCTGGAGGTCGTCGGCGCTGAACGGCGGGCCCGGCTCGGCGAGCTCGACGAGCGTGCCGGCGACGGCGGCGACCAGCAACCATTCGCGCTCGCTGACGGTGTCCGGGTCGGCGCGCAGGGCGGCCGACGCGGGGGTCGCGGCGAGCAGATGGTCGTGCTGGGTGGCGATCGCGACCTCGACCGGGGTCTCCTTGCCCGAGCGCGGCTTGGCGAGCTCGGCGCGGCCGAGCTTGAGCGCTTCGGTGAGCACCTCCTTGAGCCGTGCGGCGGCGCTGGCGGGCGCTTGGGCGCCGCCGCAGGCGTCGAGCTCGACCTCGAGGGCCGTCATCCGATCTACCGTACCGGCATGGGTCTTCGTCGCATCCGCGTGGTCGCTTCGGGGCGTGTGCAGGGCGTCTTCTTCCGGGAGTCGACGCGGCGGGAGGCGTCGCGGCGCGGGGTGTCGGGGTGGGCGGAGAATCGTGCGGACGGGACGGTCGAGTGCGTCTTCGAGGGCGCGGCTGAGGCTGTCGCCGCGCTGGAGGCGTTCGTGCGGGAGGGGCCGGGGCAGGCTCGTGTGACGTCGGTTGTCGTGGAGGCCGAGCCGGTCGCGGGGCTCTCGGGGTTCTCGGTCCGCTGATTCCGTCGGGTGGCGGGCGTACCGTGGTGTGCGTGGAGGCCGCCACACCGCTTCGCCATCCCCGGGTCCACGTCCTGATGGGGCGTGTGATCGTCGAGAACGTCGTCGTCGACGACCCGGCGACGGCGTCGTTCGTCGACGCGCGGCTGGAGGCGGGCGAGGACCCGGTCCGGGTGGTCTCGGACGCGATCGAGATCGGGGCGCGGGTGCTCGAGCGCGAGCAGCACGCGGTGGACGCGTCCTTCGTGCGCAACGAGTTCGAGAAGGTCTCGCGGGAGGTCGAGGGGGCGTTCACGGACCGTGCCCGCGTGGTGGCCGAGTTCTTCGGGTCGAAGGTCGACGAGGTCTTCGGGGCCGAGAACGGAGTGCTGGCGCGCGAGCTCGCACGGCTGTTCGGGGACGAGTCCTCAGCCGCCGTGCAGCACCAGCTGCGGTCGGTCATGACCGAGCAGTCGGCGCGGATGCGGGAGGACCTGCTGCGGCAGTTCTCGTCCGCGGACGGGTCGAACCCGCTGGCGGACTTCAAGGCGGCGCACCTGCGCGCGGCGCGGGAGGCCGCGGCGCGGCAGGAGACGCAGCTGGAGAGCATGCGGTCGGAGATGGTCGCCTTGAAGCTGGAGCTGGCGTCGCTGCGGTCCGAGCGGGAGAAGGCGGCGTCGGTGGCGGCCGAGGCGGCGCGCGGGACGGCTAAGGGGCGGCCGTACGAGGAGGCGGTCGCGGAGGCGGTCGACGCGATCGCGCACGGCATGGGCGACGATTGCGACGCGGTCGGGGACGTGCGCGGCGCCGGTGGGCGCAAGGGCGACGTGGTCGTGGACATCGAAGGCGCCTCGGGCGCCCCGCGGGGGCGGATCGTCTTCGAGGCCAAGCACTCCCGCCGCTCGCGGTCGGAGGCGCTGGTCGAGCTGGGCGCGGCGATGGAGCAGCGGGGCGCGGACTACGGCGTCTGGGTCGTGCCCTCGGCGTCGCTGCTGCCGGCGCGGGCGGTCGAGCTGCGGGAAGTGGGCGGGGACAAGCTGTTCGTGGTCTTCGACCCGGACGAGGGCTCCGCGCTCTCGCTCCAGGTCGCGTACTCCCTGGCCCGGGCGCGCGTCCTGATGGCGCGCGGGGGCGTCGAGGGGCTGGACTCGGCGGCGCTGCGCGCCGAGGTCGAGCGGGCGCTGGGCGCGATGGACGACGTGCGCCGGATCAAGCTGCATCTGACCAACGCGGCCGGAGGGATCGAGCAGGCGCGGGCGGTGCTCGAGTCGATGGTCGAGCGGGTCCGGGGGCATTTGGCCGCGCTCGACGAGCTCGTGGCGGCGGGGGCGAACGAGTAGCGACGAGCCGCGCGTGTCGGCCGCGCGGACGTCGCCCGGCTCTCCCCCATTTCGGGGGGGTGCACCAATCTCCTGTCGCCTCAGGCAAGTAGATCGCAGCACCCCCCGCCCGCCGGCGCCCCCGCGCGACGCAGAGATCCGGCGCGGCGAGGGCTGACGCTCCCCCTCACCTGCGCCGTTCGCTGGCGCCCCGGCGCGGCGTGAGTGACGGACGGCCGGCTACTCGCCCGCCACGGCCAACCGCGCGAGCGCCAGGACGCCGTCGCGCGAGGCGGCGGAGGCGTAGAAGCGCTTCGCGTGCGCGAACAGGGCGTCGGGGACGCCGGTGGTCGCGACGAGCTGCGGGCCGGAGAGGCCCGCCCAGGCGGCCGGGAGGTCGCGGCGGTTCTCGAACTCGCCGAGCGCGCGCGGCACCGCCATCAGCGCCCAGCCGTCGCTCTTCGGATACACGACGTACAACGCCGCCGGCGCGGCGGTGACGACGGCCTCGTGCCAGGGGAGCTTGCGGTCGAGCTCGATCACGCGCGGGTCCTCGGCGCGGGCGATCGCCTCGCGCACGAGGGTCTGGGCACGCTGGAACGCCCGGGCGCCCGCCAGCTCGCGCTCGAGGACGCCGGTCGCCCAATCCACGGCCTCGAGAAAGCGCGCGTCCTCGTCCGCCTGCTCGTCCCAGAGCACGTTCATGGCGGCGATCGCGCCGCTGACCGACAGCGGGCGGATGCCCTCGACGAGCGCGGTGGAGATCGTCTGGCCGGTGTCGTTCGCGTCGACGCCCTGGACGAGCCGCTCGTCGATCGCCCGCGCAGCGTCCTCGGACCCGGCCAGCGCCGCGCCGTACTCACGCCAGACGAGCCCGAAGCTCGCGTAGCGGACGCCGTTCGCCCGCTCGCCCGCGCCGCCGCGCTGGTGATGGTCGAAGTCGCCGCTCGCCGCGTCGAACCGCCCGCCGACGTCGACGCGGAACGCGGCCTCGGCGAGCCGCGCCTCCTCGCGCGTCCGCACGACCTCCAGCGCCCCGTGCGCGAGGCCGAGCACGGCGACCGCGAACACGTCGTCGGCGTGGAAGCCGCCGGGATGGGTGGCGACGCGCGTCATGCGGCGCGCGCCTCGAACGCCGCGTGCTGCTCGGCCGCCAGCTCCCAGAGCCGGGCCAGGCGCGGGCCACCGACGGTGATGCCGAACGAGGACTCGAGCGCGGACGCGAGCTCGTCGCTGGACGTCAGCAGCCGTCGCGTGTTCACGTCCGGCCCGCGCGCCGTCAGCGTCCGGGACCGCAGCGTGACGATGCGGTCCTCCAGCGGCCGCTGGACGACCAACGTGCGGACGAAGCTCGACGCCGGATCGGACGACAGGCGCCGGTGGTGCGCCGCGAA
>Ga0182736_1003212_pt1 | contig 11231 bp, 8 predicted proteins | sample eDN5th30CKraftBY_FD_128882 | JGI IMG/M metagenome (GOLD analysis project Ga0182736, IMG submission 128882) | Enriched backyard soil microbial communities from Emeryville, California, USA - eDNA 5th pass 30_C Kraft BY (version 2) (version 2) | ecosystem: Environmental > Terrestrial > Soil >...
ACGGTGTCGCCGACCTTCATGAAGGGCGTCGAGGGCTTCCCGTTCTCGATGGTCTCGATCATGCGGCGCTCGGCGAGGCACGAGATCCCGCGGGCGCGATCGAAGTTGGAGATGGTGCCGCTGCCGAGGAGGGTGCCGGCGGTGAAGCCGCGGGTCTTGGCGACGTGCGCGAGGAGGTCGTGGAAGGAGAAGTGCATCTCCGGGCCGGCGTCCGTGTCGCCGACGAGCGTCCCGTTGTGCGTGGTGCGCAGGCGCAGGTGCAGGCGGCCGTCCTTCCACGCGGAGCCGAGCTCGTCGGGCGTGAGCGCGAAGGGCGCGAGCGCCGTCGCCGGCTTCGACTGGAAGAAGCCGAAGCCCTTGGCGAGCTCGGGGGGGATGAGGTTGCGCAGGGTGACGTCGTTCACCAGGGTGACGAGGCGGACGTGCTTCCCAGCTTCGGCGGCGGTGGTGCCCTGCGGGACGTCGCCGAGGATCACCGCCACCTCGGACTCGAAGTCGAGTCCCCACGCTTCGTCGGCGAGGAAGATCGGCTCGGTGGGACCGAGGAAGCGGCTGGAGCCGCCCTGGTACACGAGGGGATCGGTCTCGAGGGTGGCGGGGGGCTCGGCGCCGCGCGCCTTGCGAACCAGGATCACGTGGTTGAGGAAGGCGGAGCCGTCCACCCACTCGTAGGCCCGCGGCAGCGGCGCCGCGAGGGCGGCGACGTCCAGCGGCTCTCCCGCGAGCTCCTTCGATTCGAGCTTCGCGGCGAGGGCCTGGAGGGCGGGGGCGGCGCGATCCCAGTCGTCGAGGGCGGCCTGGAGGTTCGGGGCGATGGCGGTCGCCCGGGCGAAGACCTGGTTGTCGCGTCGCACGACGACGAGGGCGCCGTCGCGGGTTCCGTCTCGGAGGGTGGCGAGCTTCATCGAAGGATCCTCGGAAGGCCTCGCCGCGAAGGATGGGGGCGATCGGCCGCCTGCCGCTTTTCGGCCGGGGCTCCCTTCGTGTCAAGGGCGGCCGGTCCGGGTCCAGGTCACCCGGACCACGGCGCCGCGGCCGCCGTCGATGCGGTGCCTCACCTTGACGTCGACGGTTCCACTCTCACCGGTGCCGTGCAGCAGGATGGCGGGGACCGCGTCCGTCGTTGCGTCCTCTCGCTCGACGAGGTAGCCCCTGCCTCGAAGGTCCGCCTCGTAGAAGCGGATCACCTCGAGGGCTTCGCCCGTGGTCTCCAGGCGTACGAGGTGCCCTCCGGACACCGCGCCCTTCGGCTCGACGACTGCGGTCGGCTTCGAGTCCGGAAAAAGGGAGACGGGAAATCCCTCTGGGATCCGCCCGTCCAGGCGGACCATGCCTCCCTTCCCGTGAACGACGAGTCCACTCTCCGTAGAAGGCCGTTCGCCCTCTCTACAGGCGGTGCCGCAGATCGTGGCGAGGACCACACCTGTCGCGAGCAGCGTCGTCGAATCGCGCATTTGCATCCCCCGATACAGCGGACGGGATGCTAACACGGGGGCCGGAGCCCCCGTGAATCGTGAATTCGGGTGACGCGCCGTGTCGCGGGTCAGGACCCGGCGTTCATCAGCATGCCGGCGCCGATGCCGAACATCATCGCGGCGAAGCAGCCACAGACCATCACGGCGATGACCGGCAGCAGCACGGCGAAGATCGCGCGGCCGCGCGTCGTGCGGTGCAGGTTCTCGACTGCGATCACCTCCAGCACGACGACCCAGATGCCCGCGAGGCTGCCGACGAGGGGAATCCAGGCGAAGACCGTCGGCCCCGTCGAGTACGCGACGGCGCGGAACGTGGCGTCGAACCCCTGGGTCGCGGCGCCCGTGATCATGGCGCACACGTGAAGCACGGCTGCCGTGATCCACACCGAGACGGTGGTGAGCACGGCGAGCCCGATGGCGAGGGGAAACACGCCGACGTGGCTGCCGCCGTTCCAATTGCTGCCGCCGAAGAGCGCGAGCCCGATCACCGTGAGGATCGCGCTGGGGACGCTCAGCAGGACCGCGTAGCCCCACGCCGGCCCGATGGGGCCCGGGGCGAGGGTCGAGAAGAACTCGGTCGGCTGGAAGGTGGAGCGCTTCCAGGTCTCGAAGAGGGCGGGGAAGAAGCCGAGCTGCCGGCGCATCTCCCACGGAGACGGACCGAGAGGTCCCCGCGGGCCGCCAAAGCCGCCGTGGGGCGGGCCTCCGAAGCCGCCGGGAGGCGGGCCACCGTAGCCGCCGGGAGGCGGGCCACCATGGCCGCCGGGAGGCGGGCCACCGTAGCCGCCGGGAGGCGGGCCACCGTAGCCGCCGGGGGGCGGACCACCGGAGCCGCCGGGAGGCGGGCCGCCGTAGCCGCCCGGAGGCGGGCCACCATCGCTGCCCGCTGCGTGAGGAGAACCGTAACCGCCGGCAGGAGGCGCGCCGTAGTCGACCGGAGGCGGCGTACCAGCCCCACCAGGAGGCGGCGCGGCGTGGCCGCCCGGGGGCGCCGGCGGCGCGAGCCAACCGGGCGACGGCTGGCCACCGTCGTCATTCGGACGAGGCGGGGCGGCCGCGCCGGCGGAAGGCTGTGGCGCCTCGGGGACGTCGAGCTCCGCGCCGCACCGGCGGCAGGGCTGCACGCCGGAGCGATCGGTCTCGAACGAGCCCTGGCACCAGGGGCACTTCACGAGCATGGCACGGCCTCCCGGGGGCGGTAGCCTATGGTTTCACCGCCAGTCGTCAGACGGCGGCGTCGGGCCTCGTCGCCGGCGTGGCGGTGGGCGCCTGCTCGATGCGCATGCCGTAGAACGACCGGCGCACGAAGAAGAGCGCGACCGCGAAGAAGACCGCCGCCAGCACGAACGTGACGCCCCGGGGGATCAGGGCTTCGCCTGCCGCGTCCGTGGCCACCGCGAGCTCCACCGCGAGGATGCCGAAGAGCGACGAGAACTTGATCACCGGGTTCATGGCCACCGACGAGGTGTCCTTGAACGGATCGCCGACGGTGTCGCCGACGACGGTGGCCGCGTGCAGCGGCGTGCCCTTCGCCTTGAGCTCGACCTCGACGACCTTCTTCGCGTTGTCCCAGGCGCCGCCGGCGTTGGCCATGAAGATCGCCTGGAAGAGGCCGAACACCGCGATGCCGACGAGGTAGCCGATGAAGAAGAACGGATCGAGGCAGCCGAAGGCAAGCGTCGTGAAGAAGATCGTGAGGAAGATGTTGACCATGCCCTTCTGGGCGTAGCTCGTGCAGATCTCCACGACCTTCTTGCTGTCGGAGACCGAGGCCTTCTCGGCGCCGTCGAGGCGGATGTTGTTCTTGATGAACTCCACCGCCCGGTAGGCGCCCGTGGCGACCGCCTGGGTGGCCGCGCCGGTGAACCAGTAGATCACCGCGCCGCCCATGATGAGGCCGAGGAGGAACGGCGGGTGGAGCAGCGAGATGCTGCCGCTGATCTCGGCGAGATCCACGCCCTTCACCTTCGTCAGCATCATCACGATGGAGAAGATGAGCGTGGTCGCGCCCACCACCGCGGTGCCGATGAGCACCGGCTTCGACGTCGCCTTGAAGGTGTTGCCGGCGGAGTCGTTCTCCTCGAGGTAGTCCTTGGCCTTGTCGAAGTCGGGCTCGAAGCCGAACTCCTTCTTGATCTCCTGCTTCACGCCGGGGAGCGTCTCGATGAGCGAGAGCTCGTAGACGGACTGGGCGTTGTCGGTGACCGGGCCGTAGGAGTCGACCGCGATGGTGACCGGGCCCATGCCGAGGAAGCCGAAGGCCACCAGGCCGAAGGCGAAGACCGCCGGGGCGACCATCATGTCGGCAGGGAAGAGCGTGCTGATCCCGTAGGCGCCGGCCATCAGGACGACGATCACGAGGCCCATCCAGAACGCGCTGAAGTTGCCGGCGTTGAAGCCCGCGAGCACGTTGAGCGACGCGCCGCCCTCGCGGGAGGCCGTGACGACCTCCTTCACGTGGCCGGAGTCGGTGGAGGTGAAGGCCTTGATCACCTCGGGGATGAGGGCGCCGGCGATGGTGCCGCAGGAGAGGATGCCCGCGAGCTTCCACCACATGGTGCCGTCGCCCATGCCGCCGAGGAGGGCGTACGAGAGCGCGAAGTTGCCCACGATCGAGACGATCGAGGTGAGCCACACGAGAGCGGTGAGCGGCGCCTCGAAGTTCATCTTGGAGGCGTTCGCGTAGCGGCCCTTCGCGATGGCGCCGTTGATGAAGTAGGAGACCGCGGACGACGCGATCATCAGGGCGGCGACGGCGAAGATCCAGACGAGGAGCTGCACCTGGATCTGGGCGGCGCTCACGGCGAGGAGCACGAAGGTGACCAGGGCGACGATGGTGACGCCGTACGTCTCGAAGCCGTCGGCGGTCGGGCCCACCGAGTCGCCCGCGTTGTCACCGGCGCAGTCGGCGATCACGCCGGGGTTCCGGGCGTCGTCCTCCTTGATGTTGAAGATGATCTTCATCATGTCGGAGCCGATGTCGGCGATCTTGGTGAAGATGCCGCCGGCGATGCGAAGCGCCGACGCGCCGAGGGAGGCGCCGATGGCGAAGCCGATGAAGCACGGACCGGCCCAGTCACCGGGGACCAGCAGGAGGATCCCGAACATCAGGATCAGCTCGATGCTGAGGAGCGACATGCCGACGGCCATGCCGGAGCGGAGGGGGATCTCGTAGGTGGGGTACGGCTTGCCCTGGAGGCTGGCGAAGGCCGAGCGGGAGTTCGCCCAGTTGTTGATCCGCATGCCCAGCCAGGCGACGCCGTAGCTGCCCGCGATGCCGAGGAGGCTGAAGAAGAGGATCAGGGCCACCTTGGCGGCGCCCATGTGCTGGATGAAGCCGAAGTAGAACGCGATGATCGCGCCGACCATCACCTCGAGCTTGAGGATGAACTTCCCCTGGGTCTGGAGGTAGGTCTTGCAGGTCTCGTAGATCAGCTCCGAGATCTCGCGCATGGCGGCGTGGGCCGGCAGCTTGCGGACGCTGGACGCCATGGTGAGACCCATCACCAGGCCGAGCACGGCGATCGCCAGGCCGATCCAGAGGATGGTCGTGCCGGACATGCCGACGAGCTGGACGTCGTCGAACGACGGCAGCTTCAGATCGGCCTCGCTCGCGTGGGCGGTACCGGCGGCGAAGAGGGGAAGGACGAGACCGGCCGCAACGCCTGCACGGCGCGCGAGCGAACGACCCAGGGCGGGGACGTGCGAGAGGAGCATGGTCTGCGGACACTCCGCTGCAAGCGCTTGCAGCAAAACGGCTCACGAAGGAGCCCGTTGGGGATTTTCGGCTCCCTCCTAGCACGCCGGGCATGAGAAATGCCAGACAGTCCAGGCGCCAAGGGCCGCCCGCCCGTTTCCTTGGACGGCCCCCCGGGAGCCGGCCGCAGGGCCCCCCGCAAGCCTCCGAAGCAGAGGCGGTGCCTACATCATCCAGCCGCCGCCAGAGCCGCGCGAGACCTCCAGGAAGACCTGCGCCACGGTCTCCGAAACCATCTCGAGCCGCCGCAAAATCCGCGGCTCCTCCAGGAACTCCTGCCGAGTGCGATGGTCGACCAGGACCGCCGCGCCGACGAGGTCGGCGAGTCGGCCGGGCTCCGATTCACGGATGCAGGCCTCGGCGAGGGGGCTCGCGGCGTTGTCGGGGAGGACGCCCGCCAGGTCGACGACGAGCTGCCGCAGGCTGCGGGCGGCAGAGACGGTGGCAGCGCGCTCGCCCGGATCGTCGAGCGGCCGAATGGCCTCTGCGCGAACGATCCGATAGGGCTCGTCCCCGTCGCGCTCCTCGACGATCCGTGCCCGGGCCACGCCGTGGACGATGATGTTGTAGCGACCGTCGGGGAGGAGCTCGGCGGCCTGCACGTAGCCCACGCCCAGGCACGGGTGCACGTCGGGCCGGCCCTGGTACGAGGCCTCCCACCCCGGCGCGAGGAGCGCGATGCCGAGTACGCGGTCGCCCGCCATGACGTCTGCGATCATCTTGCGGTAGCGCGGCTCGAAGACGTGGAGCGGGAGGTGGCCGCCGGGGATCAGCACCGACGACGGCAGCGGAAAGATCCGCAAAGAAGGCAGCGCCCCCTCCACCGCTCTCCACTCGATCTCGTCTTCGTCGGGCACGGTTCCCCCCGCGAAAGGGAGAGGCGAAAGACGACGAAGGCCGATCCGGCGCGGATGCGCCGATCGGCCTTCGTCGGACCAGGGGGCCGGAAGGGCTCTAGCCCTCCGACGCCTCGTCCTTGGCGGCGGTCGCCGGAGCGCCGCCCCCCGCGATCACGGCGAAGTTGATGTTGAAGTACCCCGCCTGGTTGGCGCTGTACATCACCTTCTTGATGATCTTGAAGGGGACCGTCCGGTCTGCCTGGATGTTGATGTCGCCCTTGAACTCGCCGGCGGCGCCCGCCTGGCGGAGGACGTCGAAGGCCTTCTTCTGGTCGCGGAGCTTCTCCTCGAGCGCCTGGATGTTCCAGAGCTCCTCGCGGGAGACGTCGTCCACCTGCGCCACCAGGGCGCCTTCGATGGAGATGTCCTCGTTGGAGACCTGGACCACCGGCGCGCGGACGATCTGCTCGTAGTTCGCGGCCTCCGGCATCTTGATCTTGTCGGTCATGAAGAGCAGGTCGCCGTCGGCGGAGAACTGCTGAATCAGGAACACGACCATCAGCACGAAGATGTCGATCATCGAGGTCAGGTTGAGCTCGAGGTTCGTCCCCTTCTTGCCCTTGCTGAACTTGGCGCCGAAGACCTTCGACCTGCTGAGCCGCTTACCGGGCCGCTTGCCGGGCTTGACGATCACGTTTTCCATGTTGGCGCGGGACATCGTCGTTCCTCTTCTCTCTAGCCCAGGGCCGCGGTGACCGAGACGTCCGGCAGCTGCGCTTCGAGGCACTTGTCCACGGCGACCACGAGGTTCTGGTACTGGACCGAATCCTCTGCCGCGACGGTGATCGCCCGCTGGTCCGGGTTGTCCTTCTTGATCGCCTTCAGCTTCTTGGCCAGCTCGGCGGTGTCGTAGTCGTCGCCCTTCTTCGGGATCTCGACCGACTCCGGCCCTGCGGCGAGCAGGTAGCCACGCTCGGTGAGCGTCAAGGTGAGGGTGAGGGTCGGCTTCTGATCCGGAGGGGTATCGGAAGGACCGCTCGGCGCCTGCGAGACCTGCAGCTTCCCGATCTCGGTCCAGACGGCCGTCATCATCAGGAAGGTGATCATCATCGCCAACATGTCGATCATCGGCACGAGGGGGATGACGAGATCGACGGACTTCTTACCGCCTCCGCCGCCCGAATCAACGCTAACGCCAGCCATGGTTCCTCACTTCGCGTCGAGAGCCCGCTCGAAGAGCATCCGGCTCCGACTGCTCGTGAACGCTACGCGGGTCTTCCTCTTTCACGAAGGCGGCCGTGCGCACGTGGCGTGCGGCCGCCTTCGACGTCGGAGGTCGACGACTCGAATCAGTCCAGGTTCTCGATGTTGGCCGGGATCTTCATCTTGTCCTTGTTGGCCACCACGAGGTTGAGAAGACCGACCGACGTCTCGTTGATGTCGTCGAGCATGTGCTGCGTGCGGCCCTGGAGAATCGAGTAGGACAGCAGCGCGGTGATGGCGACGATCAGACCGAAGCCGGTGCAGTTCATCACGTGCGCGATACCGGCCGAGAGCAGCGCGGCCTTGTCGGCGGGGTTCGCGGCGCCCACGCCGCCGAACACCTCGATCAGACCGTAGATGGTGCCGAGGAGGCCGAAGAGCATGGCGGCGTTCGAGAACATCGCCAGGTAGGCGGTGCGCTTCTCGATCCGCGGAGCCTCGCGGAGCATCGCCTCGTCCATCGCCGCCTGGACCTCTTCCGGACCCTTCGGCACGTTGATGAGGCCCGCCTTGACCACCGCGGTGAGCGGGGTGCGCTTCTGGCCGGCGACGAAGCTGATCGCCTTGTCGAGGTCGCCCGCATAGATGTGCTTCTTGAGGCCGCGGAGGAAGGCCTCCTTGTCGATCGACGCCTTGCCGAAGAGGACCATGTAGCGGTCCACCGCGATGGCGATCACGAACACGCCACACGCGGCGATCGGATACATACCGAAGCCGCCTTCCTCCCACCGGCGAGCGAGGGTGCCGAAGACTCCCTCTCCTGCATCCGATGCCGCCAGCACCGGCAAAAGGCTACCAAGCAGACCCATTTGTGAGACCTCCGAACAGCCCCCCTGCCCTCATGGCGAGGGGGTCCGCCGCACGCGAGGGGAGCGGCGGAAACTTGGTGGAACTCGAAAGCGCGGGGAACGAGAAGTTCCACGGATTTCGAAACGGCGACCACGAAAATGCGTTGGACCCTAGCATCGGCTCTTTGGGACTGTCAAGCAGCGGAGGGGTCGGTTCCAACGCGATTTTTCCAGCAAATTCGATCATCTACGCCACGACGCGGCAAGCGTGGGACGCCGCTTTGGAGGCGGCCCTGACCCGTCGAATCGTGGGAGTGGGAAGCATCTCCCCAAGTCGCCTCGGAGCGCAAGAGGGGATCGAACGAGATCGTGAAACGAGCGCATCTTCCCCGCGCGCGCCGGGCCCCGCGGACGCGGATGCGCGCGCCCGTGCGAAGTGCGAAGAGGCTGGAGGGATCACGAGCGCGGGTCGCTCGAGCGATCGATGTCGACGATCCGCGCGTCGCCGACGTAGGGCGTGGTCTCGTAGCGGATGATGCGCGCGATCTTTTTCACGATCTGCGCCATCCGCTCGGCCTCGCGGTAGATCACCGCTACCTGGTGCGCGGAGGGATCGGTCTCGGGCACCCGGCGGTTCAGCAGCTCCGCGTAGCCCATCACCGCGGTCAGCGGCTGGTTCAGCTCGTGGGCCGCCGCGCCGGCGAGCTCCACGATCATCGCCTGCCGCGCCGACTCCTCCTGGCGCTCGCTCATCAGCGCCTGGAACCGCTTGCGCTCGGTGACGTCCCGCACGGAGAGCAGGAGGATGTCGTCGCGGAGCGGCGCGCCGCTCACCTCCAGGAAGAGGGCGGCGCCGTCGTGGCGCTTCGCCTCGACCTCGACGTTGCGGATCGGCTCGCCCTTCGTCACCCGCTCGAAGAGCGCGCGGCACTTCGACTCCTCGAGGCCGTCGAGCACCTGCTCGACGCGCTTTCCCCGCGCGGCCTTGGCGTCGAGGCCCAGGATGGCGAGGGCGGCGGGGTTGAGCGAGAGGAGCCTGCCGGCACGCGCGTCCACGAGGACGATCCCGTCGGTGACGTGCTCGTGGATCTCCTCGAACTGCCGCAGGTCGGCGAGCTTGGCCTCCGCCTGCTCGACGCGCACCCGGATGTCGTCGACGGAGCGAACGTTCCGCAGGGCGACGGCGGTGGCGTTGGCCACGGTGGTGGCGAAGTCGATCTCCCGGGCCGAGAGGGTCTCGGACGCCGAGCGCAGGAAGAGCACGCCCAGCACCTCGTCCTCGAGGGCCAGCGGGAGCACGAGCATCGTGCCGATGCCCGCCGCGGTGATGGCCTCCTTCACGGGATCGAGGAGCGGGTGCCGCTCGGCGTGCTCGATGACGAGGGGCCGGCGGGTCCGCAGCGCCTCCTGGATCTCGGGATACCGGGAGAGCTCGAGCTTCATCCGCACGAGGCCCGGCTCGTCGCTGGTGGCGAGGACCGTGCCGCTCCTGCCGCGCGGATCGGTGAGGACGAGGGAGCAGCGGCGCAGCTGCAGCTCGGCGGCGAGGGTGCCGGTGACCTCCTCGAGGAGAGCGCCGGCGTCCAGCGCGCCGGCGAAGCCGCGGGTGAGCTCGACGAGGGTGTCGAGGTCCTTCTCGCGCTGACGCAGCTCGACCCGGCCTTCCCATTCGCGGCGCTGCACGATGAGGCGCCAGGGGAGGTCTCGGTCGAGGTGGGAGTCGCGGACGAAGTCGTTGGCGCCGGCGCCGATGGCGTCGCGGATGGCGGCGTCGTCCCGATCGCCGACGAGGGCGATGACCGGGAGCTGGCCATACTGGGGATCGCAGCGGAGCGACGCGAGGGTCCCTGCGCCGATGGTGCCGCCCAGCCGCATGTCGAGGAGGAGCAGCGCACCGTCGGCGGCGGCCCCGGGCAGATCCTCGCGATCGATCGCCCGCGCGTCGAACCCGTCGCGGTCGGCGAGGAGGATCACCCGCGCCGCGATCTCGGCGCGATCGGTGCACACCAGCAGGAGCGGGCGGCGATCGGCATCTGGCGACGGGACGGCGAGCACGCCACGACTCTAGCACCATCCGGGCGGCCGGTCGCCGGCCCGCCTGTGGACCAGGGATCTCAGCGCGCCGCCATCCACGCGGCGAGGGCCTCCTCGCGGACCCGCCGCGGCGCCACGCCCGCCCGCGCGGCGGCGGCGACGCAGTCGTCCCACTCGGGCGCGGCGTTGAAGACGGTGGGACCGGCGAAGCCGATCTTGATGCGGACGGGGCCGAAGGCGGTCTCCACCTCCTCGAACCGCCGCTCGAGCACGTCGCGCTCCACCGCGTGGTGGCGGATGCCCAGGGTGGGCGTCTCCCGGAAGAGCGTCGCCGCCAGCGAGCCCCGGAGCGCCGACGGCGTTAGGACGCCGAGAAGGTGCGCGGGGCGGCCCTTCTTCATGGTCACGGGGGCCACCCAGGCGTCGAGGGCGCCCGCCTCGAGGGCCGCCTCGATCGCCCGCGCCAGGACCTGGGGGCTCGCGTCGTCGAGGTTGCACTCCATGACCAGGAGCTCGCCCTCCCCGGCGCCCTCGTTCGCCAGCGTGGCGCGCAGCACGTTGGCCGCGTCGGGGAAGTCCTTGTGGCCGATCCCGTATCCGACGCGCTCGGGGACGAACTCCGCCGGCAGCCCGGGCCGCGTGAGCGCGGCGAGGATCGCGGCGCCGGTGGGCGTGGTTCGCTCCCCTTCCCCCGCCGAGCGCACGGCGCGTCCCCGCAGGATCTCGAGGGTCGCCGGAGCGGGGATGGGGATGGGGCCGTGCTGGCTGCGCGCGATGCCGCTGCCCAGCGGCGGCGGCGACGCGTGGATCCGATCGATCCCCAGCTCGTCCAGCGCGAGGGCCACGCCGACCACGTCGACGATCGAGTCGACGGCGCCCACCTCGTGGAAGTGCACCTCCTCGGGCGTGGTGCCGTGGACGTGCGCCTCGGCGACGGCGATCCGCTCGAAGATCGCCATCGCGCGCGACGCGGCGCCGGCGGGCAGTCCCGCGTCTTCGATGAGCGCGCGGATCTCCCGCCACGATCGCGCGTGCTCCTGCGCCTCGACGCGGACGTCGACGCGGGTGCCGCCGA
>Ga0182736_1003213_pt1 | contig 11229 bp, 12 predicted proteins | sample eDN5th30CKraftBY_FD_128882 | JGI IMG/M metagenome (GOLD analysis project Ga0182736, IMG submission 128882) | Enriched backyard soil microbial communities from Emeryville, California, USA - eDNA 5th pass 30_C Kraft BY (version 2) (version 2) | ecosystem: Environmental > Terrestrial > Soil >...
CCGCAAGGCCGCCCGCGACGCCAAGGCGCAGGCCAAGGTCGCGGGCCGGCAGGGCGGTGGCGCGGGCAACCGCAGCCGGCGCGCGGGCGACGGCGAGACGCCGGAGACGGTGCTGGGTCGCAATCCCGTCGTCGAGTGCCTGCGGGCGGGCGTGCCGGCCACGGCCCTGCACGTGGCGGTGGGCGCGACCGCCGACGAGCGGGTCAAGGAGGCCGTCCACCTCGCGGCCGACGCGGGCATCTCGATCCTCGAGGTACCGCGCAACGACCTCGACCGCATGGCGGGCGGTGCGCTGCACCAGGGTGTGGCGCTCGTCGTGCCGCCCTACGAGTACGCCCACCCCGACGAGCTGCTGGAGGCCGCGGTCGGCTCCGGCCGCCCGGCGCTGATCGCGGCGCTCGACGGCGTCACGGATCCGCGCAACCTCGGTGCCGTCGTCCGGTCGGTGAGCGCGTTCGGCGGGCACGGCGTCGTCGTCCCGCAGCGGCGTGCGGCGGGCATGACGGCCGTCGCGTGGCGGACCTCGGCGGGTACGGCGGCGCGGCTGCCGGTCGCCAGGGCGACGAACCTGACCCGGACGCTGCAGGAGTACGCCAACACCGGTCTCATGGTCGCGGGGCTGGCCGCCGACGGCGACGTCTCGATCGACGACTTCGACCTCGCCACCGACCCCCTCGTCCTCGTGATCGGGTCCGAGGGCAAGGGCCTGTCCCGGCTGGTCCGCGAGACGTGCGACGTCACCGTGTCGATCCCGCTGGCGCGGGAGGTGGAGTCGCTCAACGCGTCGGTGGCGGCGGGCGTGGTGCTCGCCGAGGTCGCGCGGCGCCGCCGGGTCGGCTGACGTCCCGCCGCCGACGAACCCGCACGTCGCCCTGCCGAAGGACTGCGCCGACGAGACCGCGCGCAACCTCACGGTCGTGTTCGCGCGCGTCGACGACGCTGAGGTTGCGCTCGACCAGACGCCGCGCGGCGACCGGCCGATCGGGGACGGGGGCGCGCCCGCGGCGGCCGGCCGATCGGCGACCGCCCGGCCGTGGGGCCGATCAGCCCGTCCGGACCTGGCCCCGGGCCCTGCCGATGATGCGGCACACCAGGTAACCGAGGAACGCGATCGTCGCGACGTATCCGGAGATCGGCAGCCCGGGCGCCAGCGAGAGCACCGTCCCGCCGACGAGTGCGACCTCCGCGATCACCACGGCGAGCACCGTGGCCACGACGGGGCTCGCCGTCACGCGCGCGGCCGCGGCGCCGGGGATGATCGTCACCGACAGCACGAGGATCGCGCCGACGATCGGCACCGCCAGCGCCGTCACCAGCGCGATGAGCACGGCGAACAGCGGCGAGAGCAGCCGCACGGGCACCCCGCGCGCGACGGCCACCTCCGGGTCCGTGCTCGCGAACAGCAGCGGCCGGTAGATGACGGCCATCGTGGCCAGCACCAGGATCGTCACAACGACGAGAACCTGGAGGTTCGTCGAGTCGACCGACACGATCGAGCCCGTGAGCAGGCCGAACTTGTTCGACGCCCGTCCGGGGTAGAGCGCGAGCAGCAGCACCCCCAGCCCCAGCCCGAACGCGAGTACGACGCCGATGACGGAGTCGCGCTCGCGCTGCCGCAGCCCGAGCAGGCCGAACACGAGCCCGGCCAGCACCGACCCCGCGACCGCGCCGACGCTCACGCTGACCCCGAGCAGCAGGGCGGCGGCGCCACCGGTGAACGCCAGCTCCGACGTCCCGTGCACCGCGAACCCCATGCCGCGGGCGACGATCAGCGGCGCGAGGACGCCCGCGACGAGCCCGAGCAGCGCGGCGGCGAGCAACGCGTTGCGCACGAACGGCTGGGCCAGCAGGTCGCCGGTCCCGTCGAGGCTGAAGAGCTTGCCCAGCACGTCGTTCGCAGTGGCGTCCATCGGGCTGTTCACCGGGCCGCTCCGCCCGGCGCGGGGACGACCGCGTCGTGATGGTGCCCCGACTCCTCGACCCCGACGACGACCAGCCGCTCCCGCACCCTCAGCACCTCGACGTCGGTCCGGTAGAGCTCCGAGAGCGTCTCCGACGTCATGACCTCCTCCGGCGTGCCGAACCGGAACCGGCCGTCGACCAGGTAGAGGACCCGGTCGACCAGCGGCAGGACGGGGTTGATCTCGTGCGTCACGAACACGACGGCCGTGCCCGCGTTGCGGCGGCGCTCGTCGATGAGCCGGCTGACCGTCCGTTGATGGGCGAGGTCGAGGGAGAGCAGCGGCTCGTCGCACAGCAGTACGCGCGGGTCGCCGACCAGCGCCTGTGCCACCCGCAGCCGCTGCTGCTCGCCCCCGGAGAGCCTGCCGACGGGCGAGCGGGCGTACCGGCCGGCCCCGACGGCGTCGAGTGCCGCGTCGACGCGGCGGTTCCGCTCGCGGCGGCCGCGCAGGCCGAGCCCGAGATGGTGCCCGTCGAGCCCGAGCCCGACGAGGTCGCGCGCCCGCAGTGGCAGGTCCTCGGGCAGCGCCTTCTGTTGCGGCACATAACCGATGCCCTCACCGCCGCGGCGGGCCGGGTGCCCGTCGACGAGCACCTCACCCGCGTCGAGGGGCTGGAGGCCCAGCAGCACGCGCAGCAGAGTCGTCTTGCCCGATCCGTTGGGCCCCAGCACGGCGACGAACTCGCCCCGTGGGATCTCGAGGTCGAGCTCCTCCCACAGGGTCCGGGCGCCGAACCGGACCGTCGCGCCCCGCAGCGTCACCGCCGCGGGCTCGCGGCCGTCGACGGGAGGCGGGCCGGTCATCGCACCTTCCCGGAGAAGGGTCATCCGAGCGCCCGGGTGAGCGCGTCGATCTGCTGGGACTGCCACGAAACGTAGTCGGTGGTCCCGGCAGGCAGCGTCTCGGTCACCCTGACGACGGGGATCCCGGCGGCGGTGGCCGCCTGCTCGACCTGGGTCGTCGACGGGCTCTCGGTCTGCGCGTTGGAGACCAGCGCCTTGACGGACCGGTCGCGGAACAGGGCGAGGGTCTCCTGCAGGACGGCGGCCGGTGGGTCGTTGCCCTCCTCGGCGGCCTCGGAGAACTTCTCGGGCGTGACGTTGCGCAGCCCGGCCGCCTCCAGCAGGTACAGCGGGACGGGCTCGGTGATGGCGACGGCCGCGCCGTCGTGCCGGGACTTGACGGCGTCGAGATCCGCGGTGAGCCCGTCGATCCGCTGCGAGAACGCGGCGGCGTTGGCGGTGTAGGTCGCGGCGTCGGCGGCGTCGATCCGGCCGAGGTCGGCGGCGAGCTCGGTGGCAAGCCGCTTCATCGTCGGCAGGTTGTACCAGACGTGCTCGTTGAACTCCTCGCCCGCGGGCACCTGTTGCTGCAGGCCCGAGAGCTGGGCGACGTCGATCGTCGTCGGCTTGCTCTCGGCGGCGTCGACGAGCTTGGTGGCGAAGTCGTCGTAGCCCGCGCCGTTGACGACGACGAGGGCGGCCTTGCTCACGGCCAGCGCGTCCGCGGGCGTCGTCTCGTACTCGTGCGGGTCCTTCGCGGGGTCGTCGATGATCGAGGTGACGTCGACGTGGTCGCCCCCGACGGCCCTGACGATGCTGCCGTAGACGTCGGTCGACGCGACGACGGCGACCTTGCCGTCCGCGTCGTCCGCGGCCGTGTTCGTGGATCCGCCGCTGCCACAGGCGGCGAGCGTGGCCGCGGTGAGGAGGAGGCCGCCGATCGTCACGGCGGTGCGGCGCAGGTGCATGTCGGCTCCGTATCAGCGAATGCGCATATTTGTATTGAAAACCATTGTCAATTCACTCTACAGTGTGGTCCCCGCCGATCAAGCCGCACGGGGCCGCCCTTTCTTCCCGCCGTCGCCGTGGTTAGCTTTGGAAGATGTCTCAGCCGAATGCGCGCAGGCCTGCCACGCTGGCATCCCTGGCCGCGGAGCTGGGCGTGTCCCGCACGACGGTCTCCAACGCCTACAACCGCCCCGACCAGCTGTCGGCGACGTTGCGCGCCCGCGTGCTGGAAGCCGCCCGCCGACTGGGCTACCCGGGGCCCGATCCCGTGGCCCGGTCGCTGCGCACGCGGCGCGCCGGCGCCGTCGGGCTGCTGCTCACCGAGGCGCTGTCCTACGCCTTCCGCGACCCGGTGGCCACCGGCTTCCTCGAAGGCCTCGCGCTGGCCTGCGAGCAGGCGGGTCAGGGCCTGCTCCTGATCCCGGTCAGCCCGTCGCAGCCCGACGTCACGACGGTCCACCAGGCGGGTGTCGACGGGTTCGTCGTGTACTCCGTCCGTGAGGACGACCCGCACTTCCTCGCCGTCCTCGAGCGGCCCGTGCCGACCGTGGTCTGCGACCAGCCGGTGGGCATCGACGGGGTGGACCGCGTCGGGATCGACGACCGCGCCGCGATGCTGGGGATGGCGCGCCACCTCACGGGGCTGGGGCACCGTCGGATCGGGGTGCTGTGCATGCGGCTGGCCCCCCAGCCGAACGACGGCCCGGCCGACCTCGCGCGGCAGGGCGCCACCAGCTACCCCGTGCAGCGGGCGCGGCTCGGCGGCCTGCGCGAGGGTTTCGCCGAGGTCGGGATCGACTGGGCGGACGTACCCGTCCACGAGCGGTTCGACCACTCCGTCGACGCCGGCGAGTCCGCCGCCGCCGAGCTGCTCGCCGCCAACCCCGGGATCACCGCGCTGGCGTGCACGTCGGACATCCTGGCGTTGGGTGCGCTGCGGCACGCCACCGCGCGCGGCCTGTCCGTACCCGAGGACCTCACCGTCACCGGGTTCGACGGGGTGCCCGAGGCGGAGCGGGCCGGGCTCACGACCGTACGGCAGCCGGTACGGGAGAAGGGTCAGGTCGCGGGCGAGCTGCTGCTGGAGCGCGGCGAGCGCAACCGGCCGCGGCAGGTCGTGCTGCCGACGGAGCTCGTCGTCGGACACACGAGCAAGGGCCCGCGGGAGTCTCGGTTCTTCTCCGGCTGGTGAGCCAGCTACGCCTCCGCGCGGCCCGCCGCGTCGCGCCGGGCGTCGAGCAACCGGGTCAGCACCTCGGACATCGCCGCGGGGTCGGCGACGCGGTGGGACGCGGCCGTCGGGCCCTCGCCGACCTTGATGCCGACGTCGCCCGGGTGCAGCCGGGCGAACGCAGTCTCGTCGGTGACGTCGTCGCCCGCGAACAGCACGACCTCGGCGCGCGTGCGCTCGCGCAGGACGTCGATCGCGGCGCCCTTGCTCACCTCGACGACCGCCAGGTCGATCACGGCCTTGCCCTCGGTCGGGTCGATCCCCGGCGCGGCGGCCGGGCCGCTGCGTACCGCGGCGAGCACCCGCTCGGCGACGGCCGGCTCGGCGTTGCGCACGTGTACGGCGGCACCGGCGGGCTTCCGCTCCAACGCCACACCGGGCTCACCGTCGACCAGCTTCTCGAGCTCGGCGATCAGGTCCTCCCGGCGACGGCGTTGCGCCTCGTCGAGGAAGCCGTCCTCGGCGTCGGAGAACTCCCCGCCGTGGCTCCCGACCAGAACGGCGGGCGGCCCGAACCCCGAGACCGCCCGCAGATCGGCGAGCCCGCGGCCGGAGACGAGCGCGACCGTGGTGCCCGCCAGCCCGGCGAGCCCCGCGATCGCGCGGGCCGAGGCGGGCAGTGGGCGCGCCGCCGACGGGACGTCGACGATCGGGGCGAGCACGCCGTCGAAGTCGAGCGCGACGAGCAGCCGCTCCGCGCCGGCGAGGCGGTCGAGCGCGGCGTCCAGCGGCTCAGGCATCGGCGGGCGACGGCAGGCCGAGGGCGTCGAGGAACGACCGCGCCCACCTGTCGACGTCGTGGGTCATCACCTGGCGGCGCAGCGCCCGCATCCGCCGGCGGTTCTCCTCGGCGGGGGCGTTGGCGGCCTGGGCGATCGTCGCCTTGATGCCGTCGGTGTCGTGCGGGTTGACCAGGTAGGCCTGCGTGAGCTCCACCGCCGCCCCCGCGAACTCCGACAGCACCAGCGCGCCGCCGTGGTCGTAGCGGCAGGCGACGTACTCCTTCGCGACGAGGTTCATGCCGTCGCGCAGCGGGGTCACCAGCATGACGTCGGCCGCGAGGAAGAACGCCGCCAGCTCCTCGCGCGGCAGCGCCTGGTGCAGGTAGTGCACCGCCGGATGGCCGACGCGGGCGAACTCGCCGTTGATCCGGCCGACCGTCAGCTCGATGTCGTCGCGCATCTGCTGGTAGTGCTCGACGCGTTCACGGCTGGGCGTCGCCAGCTGAATCATGACGGTGTCGTCGGCATCGAGGGTCCCCTCGGTGAGCAGCTCGTGGAACGCCTTGAGCCGCACGTCGATGCCCTTGGTGTAGTCGAGGCGGTCGACGCCGAGCAGGATCCGGCGCGGTTCGCCCAGGTCGGCCCGGATCTCCGCGGCCCGCTTCTGCACCGCGTCGGTGTGCGCGAGGCGGTCGAGCGCAGCGGAGTCGATCGAGATCGGGAACGCCCCGACCTTCACGAGCCGGTCGCCGACGAGCACCTCGTTGCGCCCGGCGCCCGCGCGGGCGTCGGCCAGCCGCGTCGCCAGCCAGCGGAAGTTGCGCGCGCCGCCGGAGGTGTGGAAGCCGACGAGGTCGGCCCCGAGCAGCCCCGCGACGATCTCCCGCCGCCACGGCAGCTGCATGAACAGCTCCGTCGGCGGGAACGGGATGTGCAGGAAGAAGCCGATCCGCAGGTCGGGCCGCAGCTCGCGCAACGCCGCGGGCAGCAGCTGCAGCTGGTAGTCCTGGATCCAGATCGTCGCGCCCTCGGCCGCGACGGCGGCGGTCGCCTCGGCGAACCGCTGGTTGACCTTCACGTAGGCCTGCCACCAATGCCGATGGAACGCCGGTGGCGCGACGACGTCGTGGTAGAGCGGCCAGAGACAGCCGTTGGAGAAGCCCTCGTAGTACTCCTCGACCTCGTCGGCGGTCAGCCGCACCGGGTGCAGCTGCAGCCCGTCCTCGACGAGCGGCTCGACGTCGGCGTCCGCGAGGCCGGGCCAGCCGACCCAGGCGCCCTCGCGGCTGCGCAGCATCGGCTCCAGCGCGGTCACCAGGCCGCCGGGGCTGCGCTTCCAGCGGGTGGAGCCGTCGGGCAGGCGCTCCAGGTCGACCGGGAGCCTGTTCGCGACGACGACGAACTCCGCACCGGGCAGCTCGGACTCGTCGGCCGTGTGGACCGCCACCGTTCCTCCTCGACGGGCGCGGCCGGGGGAGCCGCGGACCCGGCCCTGAGATTACTGGCGCTCCGCGTCCTGCGGGTCGTTCGTGAGCGCCGGAACCGGCGTCGGACGCGGCTGCCGGTGACGGTCGCGGGTGATGAACTCGCCCAACGCGACCCCGGCGGCCAGCGCCAGGCCGATCGCGAGCGCGAGGGTCACCGTGACCAGTCCCTCGGCGACGCCCTGCACCGCGAGCTGGTAGAAGCCGCGGTAGGCGGTCAGCCCGGGCAGCAGGGGCGTGATGCCGGCGAGGGTGACGACGAGCGTCGGCACCCTCGTCGTGCGCTTGAGGAGGCCCGAGAAGACCCCGACCACGATCGCGGCGACGCCCGTCGCCGCGATCGGCCCGGCCGCGGCGACGTGCGTCAGCAGGATGTAGACGCCCCACCCCGCGGCGCCGGCGGCCCCGGCGAGCGGCAGCGTCCGTAGCGGTGCATAGCCGGCGAGCGCGTAGGCCGCCGCACCGACCGCGCCCGCCGCGACGGAGATGCCGAACTGGCCCGCCGAGGCCGACACGTCGCCGGAGACCTCCAGTACGACGCCCACCTGGAAGCCGACCTTCAGACCGATGACGACGCCGGTCAGCAGCCCGGCCGAGAGCAGCCCGATCTCGGCGACCCGGCCGGCCGCGGTGACGTAGTACCCGGTGATGGCGTCCTGCACGGTGCTGACCACCGACAGCCCCGACAGCAGGACGGTGATGCTCGCGGCGACGACCAGCGACGGCCGCGCTCCCGGCGGGAACGCCCCGGCCGCGAGCAGCCCGACCGTGCACAACGACGCCAGCAGCCCGCCCACGACCTGCTGGAAGAACGTCGGGAGCTGCCAACGGTTGAGCAGCCGCCCGGCGCGGTCGATCAAGCCGGTCACGACGAACGCGATCAGCCCGGTGATCGGGGCGCCGCCGAGCAGCACCGCGATCGCCGCGGCGAGCAGCGCCCAGCCCGCCGTCGCGACCCAGCGCGGGTAGGGATGCGCGGCCTGGGTGGCCGTGGAGAGCGCCGCCGCGGCCCGCCGCACGTCGAGCTCCCCGGACTCCAGGTTCGTGACGATCTCGCGCACCGCCGCGAGGCGCGTGAGGTCCAGGGCCCGGTAGCGCACCAGGCGCATCGACGTCACCGGCGGCGCGACGCGGCCGCGATGGCAGCACATCGTGATCGAGGTGAACGTGATGTCCACGTCGACGGCGGGCAGGCCGCCCGTCCTGGCCACCGACAGCATCGTCGCGGTGACCTCGTCGACGCTCTCGCCCGACGACAGCAGGACCTCGCCGATCCGCATGGCGAGGTCCAGGACCTCCTGGACGCGGGAGTCGTCCGGCACCTCCGGTCCGACGACGAGCATCGGCAACGTCGGCGGTCCCGCGGCGAGCAGCCTGCGGGCGTCGCGCCGCAGTGCGCCGCGCAGCCGCCGGGTGAGCCGGTCGGCCGGACCGTCGAGGTGGCCGGCCACGTCAGCGGAGGAGGTGGGGGGCGGGCGCGGGCACGAGGGCCAGGGTAGGGACTCGCGCGGATCTTCTCAGCGGCTGGTGCGTCTGCGGTAGCAGGCGGTCGCGAACGCGAACGACACCGCCAGCAGCCCGACCGCCCAGACCGGCCCGAGCCAGCTCGCCGAGCCGATGGGGGTACCCGTCAGCAGACCGCGGACGGCCTCGATCACCGGCGTGACCGGCTGGTGTTCACCGATCGTGCGCAGCACCGCCGGCATCGTCTCGGTCGGGACGAACGCGCTGCTCAGGTAGGGCAGGAACAGCATCACGAAGCTGAGCGCGCTCGCCGACTCGACGCTGCGCGCCAGCGTCCCCAGGCCCGCGGCCAGCCATGACAGCGCCAGCACGTACAGCAGCACCAGCCCCGCCGCGAGCAGCCAGTCCACCGGCACCGACCGGAGCCGGTCGATCATCCCGCCGTTCATGTCGTCGGCCACCGCCATCGCGGTCGACGCGGCGCCGTACCCCGCGCACAGCAGGATCGTGCCCGGCACCACGTAGGTGACGTAGGCGGTGCCCGTGTGGATCGCACCGCCGAAGACGTACACGAACATCGCCATCATCAGCAGCGGCAGGACCACGGACATGATCATCGTGTCGACGTTGCGCCTGGTCAGTCGGATGCTGCGGCCGATCATCGTCGAGGTGGCGGACAGCGAGACGGCGGACGGAGAGGGCAGGGCGGCGGTCATCGGGGATCTCCTCCACGTCACGCGGGGACGTGGTGGGCTCGTCGAGGAACAGCAGGCGTGGTGCCGGCGACGAGGCTCACTGCGAGGTCGAGGCGTCGCCGCAACCCGCCCGAGTAGGTGACGACGCGCCGGTCGGCGGCCTCGGTGAGGTCGAACCGGTCCACAGGGCGGCGGCGCGTGTCGCGGCGCCACGTCTGCCCAGCCGCAGGAGCCTGCCGATCATCGTCAGGTTCTCCCGGCCCGTCTGCTGGGCGTCGACGGCCGCGTACTGGCCGGTCAGGGCGATGACCTCGCGGACCTGCCACGGTTGGGTACCGACGTCGAACCCCGCGATCCGGGCCCACCCGCCGTCCGGTCGGGTCAGCGTGCCGAGGATGCGGACCGTCGTCGTCTTGCCCGCGCCGCGGGCCACGACCGACCCGCACCGTCGAGGAGATCGTCCGCGCCGCCGTCGAGATCGCCGACGCCGACGGCCTCGCCGCGGTCTCCATGGCCCGTGTCGCCGAACGCCTCGGCAACGCACCCATGGCCCTCTACCGGCACGTCCGCAGCAAGTCCGAGCTGTTGATCCTGATGGCCGACCTGGCCATGGAGGGTCCGCCACCGCTGCCCGCGGGCGGCGGCTGGCGCCCCGCCCTCACCGCGTGGGCCGCGGCGTGGTGGCGCTGTACCGCGCCCACCCATGGGCGGCGACGCTGCCGTTGACCGGGCCGCCCGTCGGCCCCAACAACCTCGCCTGGTTCGACGCCGCCCTCGGCGCCCTCGACGGCACCGGCCTCGACGCCGGCCACAAGGTCGCCCTCGTCATGGGGCTGATCACCTACGTGCAGGGCGAGATCCGGCTGACCACCGATCTCGCCGCCGCCTTCGCCGACGATCCCGCGGCCTTCGGCGCCCGCTACGGCGCGGCCCTCAGCCGTGTCGTCGACCCCCGCGCCCTCCCCGCCCTCGCCGCCGTCGTGGCCGCCGGAATGTTCGACGTGACCGCCACCGACTTCTGCGCCGACGTGGCCGCCGACTTCGACTTCGGGCTCGGGTGCTACCTCGACGGCGTCGCGGCCGTCATCGCCCGGCAGGGCACGGCACCGGGCCGACGCCCCGCGACCGGCGCGCGACGCCCCCGCCTGCGGCCACTAGGATTCGGAGGCTCCAGCACCCGCCGGTGTAGCTCAGTGGTAGAGCAACCGCCTTGTAAGCGGTAGGTCGTCGGTTCGATCCCGACCTCCGGCTCCATCCTCGACGACCGAACGGCGTGCTGACGGCGGCCGGGACGTGGCTCAGGGCTGGTACGGCGGTGCGACGCCCCAGCCCCAGCGCGGGACCGGCGCGTGCTCGACGACGTCGGTGGCATCGCCGGAGTTGTGCACGGCCAGCCGGGTGCCCCACTCCGCGTAGCCCATGATCGCCGCACGGAACTCGGGGTCGTCGGGCAGTCCGGCGTCGTCGGCCGCCTGCGACAGGAGTGTGACGAAACGCAGTCGCTGCTCGGCGGTGATGTGGAGGCCGCGGTGTTTGGCGAGCATGTGCTCGTACCCGCCCAACTCGTCGGTGTAGCTCGCCGGGCCGCCCATGACCTCGCACCACCATGTCACGACGTGGCGGCGGTGCTCGTCGGTGACCAGACCCTCGAAGACGGGCGAGAGCAGCTCGTCGCCCTCCACCAGGTCGTAGAAGGTGTTGAGCCAGCGCTCGAATCCTGCTCGCTCGCCGCCCCACACGTAGATCGTCGGCGTCTCGTCGGTCACTGGTCCACCCTCTTCTGTGCGGGGGTCATGAGGGCCTCTGTGGTAGGAAACGGTCGGGAGCCGGGGTGACGGCCCGCGTCGGTCGCCGTGAGACGGCCGCGATGACACTGCCG
>Ga0182736_1003214_pt1 | contig 11227 bp, 6 predicted proteins | sample eDN5th30CKraftBY_FD_128882 | JGI IMG/M metagenome (GOLD analysis project Ga0182736, IMG submission 128882) | Enriched backyard soil microbial communities from Emeryville, California, USA - eDNA 5th pass 30_C Kraft BY (version 2) (version 2) | ecosystem: Environmental > Terrestrial > Soil >...
CCGCCGCGTCGCGCTCGTATCGCTCGTGCCGATCGCGCTCGGCCACGCGGCGTCGGTCGCGCTCGTGCTCGCGGGCGCGCTCACGCTCGGCGCGGCGATCGGCCATGACCTGCTCGCACGCGGCTGCGGAGCGCTGCTGATCGGCTGGGGCGTGTGGAGCGCGTGGCGCGGGCATCGCGGACGCCCGACCGTCGGCATGCGTACCGGGCTGGCCGGTCTAGCGTTATGGTCCTTCATGATGTCGAGCGCGCACGGCGCAGGTTTGATGCTGGTGCCGGCGCTCTTGCCGTTGTGCACGGGCGCGATGCCAAAGACGGCTTTCGAAGCCAGCGCACTCGCGTTGACCGTGCATACCGGCGCGATGCTCGCCGTCATCGCGACGATCTCCATGTTCGCGATGTCCCTTCAGGAACGCGGCGGACTCGGCTTTCTACGCAGCGGATGGATCAACGTCGACTGGATCTGGAGCGCGGCATTGATCGCGTGCGGCTTATTTCTGTTCGTCTGACGCGGAGTCCTGCACGCCGAATTGCATTTTGCATACGTTATGCGCGATGGCATTTTGCATGCATCGCGCATAGCACAGAATTCAATCGCGGCGCGACACTTCCTCCGGACTCGGCAATTCGGCGGTGGTCCACCCTCCGCCCAGCGCCTTCACGAGAGCGACGCTCGCCGCCATGCGGCGCCGCTCGATACGCACCGCCGTGCGTTGATCCGACAGCACGATTGCCTGCGTCACCACCACGCTCAGATACGTGATCGCGCCGTTCTCGTAGCGATTGCTGACCTTGCCGAGCGCGCGCTGGGCGGCATCGACGGCATCGCGTTGTGCTTCGCTTTCGCGGCGCAGCACTTCCAGCGCATTCAGGTTGTCTTCCACTTGCCCGAACGCGGTCAGCACGGTTTGCCGATAATCGGCGACCTTCTCGTCGTAGTCAGCGCGCGCCGCATCGCGAGCCGCCGCGCGACCGCCGAAGTCCAGCACCGTGAATGCGAGCTGTGGCCCGAGCGACCAGAATCGGCTCGGCGCTTCGAGCCATGAGCTGAAGCGCGTCGCCTCGAGACCGCCCGTCGCGGCGAGCAGAAGGTTCGGAAAGAACGCCGCCGTCGCCACGCCGACGCGCGCATTCGCCTCGGCCACGCGCCGCTCCGCCGCCGCGATATCCGGCCTGCGCTCGAGCAACGCGGACGGCACGCCGGGCGGCAGCACCGCGAGCGCCGCCGACGGATGCGGCGAATGCGCTTCGTTGAGCGGCGCGACATCGAGCGTAAAACTCGACGGACTCTCGCCGACGAGAATCGCGATCGCATTGACGAGGCTCGTTCGCGTGGTCTCCAGATCGATGAATTGTGCCTGCGTCGCGCGCAGTTGCTCTTCGGCCTGCGCGACATCCGATTCCGCCGCGACGCCGCCCGCAAAACGATCGCGTGTAAGCGCGAGCGCCTTCTCATAGGCTTGCAGCGTCGCCTGCAACAGCCGTTCTTCTTCGACGATGCCGCGCAAATCGAAGTAGTCGGTCGCGAGTTCGGCCTGCATCGACAGAATCGCGCTGTGCAGATCCGCGGCGCTCGCCTGCGCTTCTGCGCGGCCACCTTCGACAGCACGCGAGATGCGGCCCCAGAGATCCGGCTCCCACGAGATCTGTGCGTCGATCAGATAGTCGGGCACGGTCACGCCCGCGCTCGATTTGTACAGGACGTTCGACGATACCCGCGACTGATTGAATGCGGCATTCGCCGTGATGGTCGGAAAGTACGCCGAACGCGCCTGCGCGGCCGCCGCACGCGCTCCACGAAAACGCGCGGCGGCCGCGGCCACGGTCTGATTCGCTGTCGCGACACGTTCTTCGAGCGCGTTCAATTGCGGATCGCCATAGACTTCCCACCACGGCGCGCGCGGCTTCGCATCGGCGGGCTGCGCAGGCTTCCATTCTTGCGATGCCGACGCAGGCGCATCGAGCGGCATCTGCGACTTGTACGCAGCAGGCGTAGAAGTTTCGGGCCGCACGTAATCCGGCCCGACGGCGCAGCCGCCCAATGCCGCGATAGTTAGCGATGCAACTAATTCGAGCGATGCGCGCCTCATCACGACTCGCTTCCTTCAGCCTTCGCTGCACCACCGCTCGCGGCGTCGCTCGAACCCGCGCGGCCGATACGCACCGCCGCGCCATCGATGATCGAATCGGGCGGATTGACGATCACGCGCTCATCGCCATTCAATCCGGAGACGATCGACACACGCGTGCCGTAGTCGGTGCCGAGCGTGATCGGCAGAAGCTTCACGCGGTTGTTCGCATCGACGCTCGCGGCATGCACGCCATCCGGACGGAACAACAGCGCATTGCCGGGCAGCGTGTATGAAGGACTCGCGCTCGTGAGACGAAAGCGCACTTGCGCATACGCGCCCGCAAGCAATTCGCCCGCCGGATTCTTCACATCGACTTCGACGCGCATCGTGCGCGCGACGGGATCGACCGCGCCCGCGGTACGCACCGTGACGCCGTCGAACTTGCGATTGCGCTCTTCGTTGAGCAGCAACTCCGCGGGCAAACCCACCGTGATCATCCGCGCATACGCTTGCGGCACATCGACGAACACACGCAACGTCGACGCATCCTGAATGTGGAAGAGCTCGCGGCCGGCGGCGCCGCTGCCGGCGTCGATCAACTGACCGACATCGGTGTTGCGCGCGGTGACGACGCCATCGAAGGGTGCATAGATCTTCTGGAACGACACGAGTTGTTCGAGCCGCGACACGTTCGCCTGCGCCGCGTTCAGCGCCGCTTCCTTCGCGAGCATGTCGCCGTTCTTTTCATCGGTCTCCTGGCGCGACACCGAGTTGTTCTTCAGCATCTGCGCCCAGCGCTCCGCAGTCGTCTTCGCAAGCAGATAGTTCGCGCGCGCCGTTTGCGCATCGGCGCGCGCCTGACGAAGCTGATCGTTGATTTCGGGCGCATCGATCTCCGCGAGCAACTGGCCCTTCTTCACCTTCGTGCCGATATCGACGGTCCAGCGCTTCAGATACCCATTGGTGCGCGCGAAGATCGGCGCATCGGAGAACGCGCGGATATCGCCTGCGAGCACGAGATCCTGCGAGGCCTTCATGCGCGTCGGCTTGATGACCTCGACCGTCTGCAAGCCGTGCTCGTTCGCATCGCGTTCGAGTTCCGCGTGCGCAGCGCGGCGCGACAGGATTCCCTGCGCGATGAGCGCGACGACGACCACGAGCGCGATCACGAGCCATAAGCGCCCTCGCCGCCTGTTGCCCGATCGTTGCGACAACTGCTCTTCCATTCTTGCTCCGCCCGCTGTTCGATTGTTTTATTGCGCCGCTTTCCGTGCCGCCGCGCCCGGTCCCTTGCCGCGTGCTTCCATGCGCCGATAGACGATCGAAAACACGACCGGCACGAAGAACAGCGTTGCGATGGTGCCGACCATCAGGCCGCCGATCACCGCCCGCCCGAGCGGCGCATTCTGCTCGCCGCCTTCACCGAGCCCGATCGCCATCGGCACCATGCCGATCATCATCGCGAGCGCGGTCATCAGCACCGGCCTGAAACGCGTATAGCCCGCTTCCAGCGCGGAGCGCACTGCGTCGCCATGTTCGGCGAGCGCGGCGCGCGCGAAGCTCACCACGAGAATGCTGTTTGCCGTCGCGATGCCTATGCACATGATCGCGCCGGTCAATGCGGGAATCGACAACGTCGTATGCGTCAGGAACAACATCCACACGATGCCCGCGAGCGCGCCCGGCAATGCGGTGATGATGATGAACGGATCGAGCCACGACTGGAAGTTCACGACGATCAGCAAGTACACCAGCACGACCGCGAGAATGAGGCCGAATGCGAGACCCGAAAACGATCCGTTCATCGTCTCGACCTGGCCGCGCATTTCGATCGTCGAGCCTTTGGGCAATTCGCCGCGCGCTTCGTCGATAATGCGTTGCACGTCGTCCGCCACTGCGCCGAGATCGCGCCGCTCGGTGGTCGCATAGAGATTGATGGTGGTCTGCGCGTTGTAGTGATAGACGACCGCATCGCGCGCGCTGCGCGAAAGCGTTGCGAGCGCGCCGAGAATATTGGTCTTGCCGCTCGACGATGTCACCGGAATGTTCGCCACCGATTGCAGCGAGTTCATGTCGTATTGCGGCGCCGTCGTGATGACGTTATAGCTCACGCCATTCACCGGATTGAGCCAGAACGTGGGCGTCGTCTGCTGACTGCCCGACAGCGTGATGAGCAAGTTGTTCGCGACATCGCGCTGCGTGAAGCCCGCTTGCAACGCCTTCGTGCGATCGACCTCGACGTTGATCGCAGGCAGATCGGATGGCTGCTGGATGCGCGCATCGACGAGACCCGGCACGCGGCGAATCTTTTCCAGCATGCGATTCGCCAGCGCGCGATTGCCGCGCACATCGCGTCCGGTGATCGCTATATCGATCGGCGCGGGCACGCCGAAGTTGAGAATCTGACTCACGATATCGGCGGGCAGGAATGAAAACGTCACGCCGGGAAACTCCTGCGGCAGGCGCTTTCGCAACTCGTGGATATAGCCTTCTGTCGGCGCGTGATCTTCGTTGAGGCTGATGAGCACGTCGGCATCGGCGGAACTGACCGTGCCCGTGTTGTTGTACGAGAGATTGATACCCGATACCGGCAAGCCCATGTTGTCGATGATCGAGCGAATCTCGCCGCGCGGAATCAGTTGCCTGATGCGTGCATCGACGCGATCCGTCAGCGCCGCCGTTTCCTCGATGCGCGTGCCCGTCTTCGCGCGCATATGCAGCGCGATCACGCCTGAATCGATCGACGGAAAGAAGTCGCGCCCGAGGAACGGCGCAAGCCCGAGCGACAGCAGGCAGCACAGCAAAAACAACGAAGCGAAGCGGCCCGGTTGCGCGAGCTGCGCTTCGAGAACGCGTCGATAGCGATGGCGCACGGACTCGAAATGACGCTCGAATGCGAGATGAATCCGCACGAACGGATTGCGCGAGCCTTTCATCGATTCGACATCGCCGCCCATGTGCTCGTGATGACGCAACAGATACTTCGCAAGCGTCGGGATCAGCGTGCGCGAGAAGAAGTACGACGCGAGCATCGCGAACACGACGGCTTCGGCCATCGGCACGAACAGGTAATGCGCGACGCCCGTCAGCAGGAACATCGGAATGAACACGATGCAGATAGAGAGCGTCGACACGAGCGTCGGCACGGCGATCTGCTGCGCGCCATCGAGAATCGCATGCTCCAGTTCCTTGCCCTGCTCCAAGTTCTGGCTGATGTTTTCGATTGCAACTGTCGCGTCGTCGACGAGGATACCGACCGCGAGCGCGAGGCCGCCGAGCGTCATGATGTTGATCGTCTGCCCGATCGCGGAGAGCGCGACGATCGACGTCAGCATCGAAAGCGGTATCGAGATCGCGATGATGAGCGTCGCACGCCAGCTTCCCAGAAACAGCAGCACCATCAGCGCAGTCAGGCCCGCTGCGATCACCGCTTCACGCAGCACGCCCGACACCGACGCGCGCACGAAGAGCGATTGATCCGCAACGGGCTCGATCTTCAGCGACTCGGGCACCATGCCGCGCAAGGTCGGCAACAGGTTCTTCACGCGCGCGACGATATCGAGCGTCGATGCATTGCCGCTCTTGTTGATCGTGAGTAAGGAAGCGCGGGTGCCGTCCACCCGCACGATATTGGTTTGCGGCTGGAAGCCGTCGCGCACATGCGCGACGTCCTTGATATAGATCGTGCCGCCAGGACCGGTGCGGATCGGTATGTCGTTGAGTCCTTCGATCGAGCCCGGACTCGCGTTCAGGCCGACCGAGTATTCCGTTGCGCCGATCTTCGTCGTGCCCGTCGGCAGAATCAGATTCTGCGCGCTGATTGCATTGACCACGTCGGTCGGCGCGAGGTTCTTCGCCTGCAGCTTGCGCGAATCGATATCGACCATGATCTGCCGCTGCTTGCCGCCATAAGGCAATGGCACCGAAGCGCCTTGCACGGTCGCGAGCTGCGTCTTCAGAAAGCTATTGCCGAAGTCGTAGAGCTGCTGTTCGCTGAGTTCCGACGACGACAACGCGAGCCGCAGAATCGGCACCGTCGATGCATTGAAGCGCAAGATATTCGGCGGCGTGATGCCGGGCGGCAGCGAGCGCAATTGCGTTTGCGAGAGCGCGGTAATCTCGGCGATAGCTTCATCGACATTCGCATTAGGCTGAAAGTAGATGCGAATGACCGCAATGCCCGGCAGCGATTCCGACTCGATGTGCTCGATGTCGTTGACCGCCACCGACAACCCGCGCTCGTAATTGAGCGTGATGCGGCGCTCCATTTGATCGGGCGGCAGGCCCGTATAAGACCAGATAACGCTGACAACGGGAATATCGATATTCGGAAAGATATCGGTCGGCGTCCGCACGATGACGAGCGGACCGATGATCAGCAAGAGCAACGACAGGACGATGAATGTGTACGGGCGCTTCAGCGCGAGTCTGACAATCCACATCTAGGTTTCGCCTGCCCCGTTCGTTGTTCGTTATTCGAATGCTATGCGACGACACTGCGCCCGAAAACGCAAATGCACTCGATACGATGACACAACTGAAGCTTACAAAACAATTTGCGCAAACGGTTGCGAGGGTTTTTTCGGAATGATTTCTGCAGAAGAATGCGGGGCCGCACCGAAAACGGAACGCGCGTTCCAATTGTTGGAAATGAATTGCGCCTCGCAGAGCGCGAGGCGCTTGGCGATGCGGAAAGTTATGCCGCTACGGGACGAAGATCGAGTACGCGCTTGGCCTTGCCGGTTGCCGTCGTCGGCAGTTCGCCGGAATCGAGCACGCGCACTTGCGTCGATACGCCGACCATCGTCTTGACGCGATGCTGAAGTTCGCGCGAGAGACCGGCGCGGTCGCTCTCGTTCAGCGTTGCGCAGACTTCCGGGCGTGCTTCGACTGAGACGGACAGCGAATCCATGTGGCCGTCGCGCGACACGCACAACTGATACTGGCCGCTCAGGCGCGGAATCGCAAGGATCAACTCTTCGATCTGGCTCGGGAACACATTGACGCCGCGAATGATGAGCATGTCATCCGAGCGGCCCGTGATCTTCGCGAGGCGACGCATCGAGCGCGCGCTCGGCGGCAGCAACGAAGTGAGATCGCGCGTGCGGTAACGGATCATCGGCATCGCTTCCTTCGTGAGCGAAGTGAAGACCAGTTCGCCCGTGCTGCCTTCCGGAAGCACTTCGCCCGTCACGGGATCGATAATCTCGGGATAGAAATGATCTTCCCAGATCGTCGGGCCATCCTTCGTCTCGATGCATTCACACGCAACGCCCGGACCCATGATTTCCGAGAGGCCGTAGATGTCGAGTGCCTGTATGCCGGCACGCGTTTCGATCTCGCTGCGCAATCCCTGGCTCCATGGCTCGGCGCCGAAGATGCCGATCTTGAGCGACGTGTTCGCCGGGTCCATGCCCTGCCGTGTCATTTCATCGAGCAGATTCAGCATGTACGACGGCGTGACGAGAATGATCTTCGGCGCGAAATCGCGGATCAGTTGAACCTGCTTTTCGGTCTGACCGCCTGACATCGGCACCACCATGCAGCCCAGACGTTCGGCGCCGTAGTGAATGCCGAGACCGCCGGTGAAGAGACCATAGCCGAACGCATTGTGCAGCGTGTCGCCTCTGCGCCCACCAGCAGCTCTGATTGAACGCGCCGTGACGTTGGCCCACGTGTCGATGTCTTTCGCGGTATAGCCGACCACCGTCGGCTTGCCCGTCGTGCCGCTCGATGCATGCACGCGCACGACCTGATCGCGCGGCACGGCGAAGAGCCCGAAGGGATAGTTGTCGCGTAGGTCGGTTTTCGTCGTGGTCGGAAAACGCGCGAGATCGGATAGCTCGCGCAGGTCGTCTGGATGCACGCCCGCAGCGTCGAAAGCACGGCGATAGTGTGCGACGTTTTCATAGGCGTGACGCAACGTCCACTTCAGGCGTTCGAGTTGCAGTGCCTGAAGCTCGTCCCGGCTCGCGCGCTCGATCGGTTCCAGTTCGCTTTGCTGTGCAATGGATTGAACCACGGTTGTCTCCTGCATGAATGCTCGATGAATGAATGATGCGTCTTCGCTTCAGTGAAAGCGCTGGCCCGAATAACGCAACGCCGCGATGAGCGGCGATGCGCGATAACGGTCTTCGCCGTAATGCGCAGCGAGATGAAGCAGCACGTCGTGAACGCGGCCGATGTCGATGCGTTCGCCCCACGCGAGCGGTCCGAGCGGATAGTTCACGCCCTTCTCCATCGCGAGGTCGAGATCGGCGCTCGTGCAAACGCCTTGATTCACGGCGTCGGCCGCTTCGTTGACGAGCATCGCGACGGTTCGCATCACGGTCATGCCGGCGACATCGTTCAATGGCACGACTGCATAACCGGCTTGCGCCAATGCGCCGGCTGCCGCAGCGTAGGCTTCGCCGGAGCATTGACGCGCGTGCGTGAGCGCCACGCTTTGCGCGTTCGCATAGTCGAGCGCGAGATCGATCAACACGATGTTGTCGATGCCGAGCGCATGCGCGCGTTCCGTCGCCGTGCGTCCATCGGTAAGGAAAAGATACGCATCATCGATTTGTGCGATCAGTCCGGGCATGTCGTTTCCAGCGACGCTCGCCGGCGCGATCCGCGCTTGCAGGCGTTCGTATAAAGGCACGCTTTCTCCGAGCACGATCTTCGAAGGCGTATGAGCATTCGTTTCGATGCGCGCGACAGGCTTCGTGGCATCAGCGCCATAGTCATAAAAGCCACGGCCGGTCTTGCGACCAAGAAAGCCCGCATTCACCAATTCCTGTTGAATCAGCGAAGGCGTGAAGCGCGGATCGTTGAAGTACGCGTTGAACACCGATTGCGTCACGGCGAAATTCACGTCGTGGCCGATCAAGTCCATCAACTCGAATGGACCCATTCTGAAGCCGCCCGAATCGCGCATGACGGCATCGATGGAAGCGGCGTCAGCGCCCTGCTCGTTGAGCACGCGCAAGCCTTCCGCATAGAACGGCCGAGCCACGCGATTGACGATGAATCCCGGCGTCGATTTTGCATGTACCGGCGTCTTGCCCCATGCCGCGGCTGTGGCATGCACGGTTTGTGCGACCGCATCGGATGTTGCGAGTCCGTGCACGACTTCGACGAGGGCCATGAGCGGTGCCGGATTGAAGAAGTGCATCCCGACCACGCGCGACGGATGCTTCAAGGGCGCCGCGATCGCGGTGATCGAAATGGATGACGTGTTCGTCGCGAGCATGCACTCGTGCGTCACGATGCTTTCGAGCTCGATGAACAGCGCGCGCTTGAGCTCGAGACGTTCCGCAATGGCTTCGATGACAAGCGATGCCGTGCGCAAGTCAGCGAGACTCGTAACGACGCGCACGCGATCGATTGCTTGCTGTCCTGCGGACTCTTCGAGGTTCTTCTTGTCGATCAGGCGCTGCACGTTCGCCGCGATTGCATTGCGCGCCTTGTCGAGCGCTTTCGCATCGAGATCGTAAAGCAGCACGGTGTGCCCCGCGAGCGCTGCGACCTGGGCAATGCCTGCGCCCATCGCGCCGGCGCCGATCACGCCGACGATCGCCGATGTCTGAATGGCCTGTGTCATGTCCCCAGGTCCCTCAGATGCGCTCGATTGCGATCGCGATGCCCTGACCCACGCCGATGCACATCGTGCATAGCGCATGGCGCCCGTTGCGGCGCTCGAGTTCGTACATTGCGGTGGTGACGAGGCGCGCACCCGATGCGCCGAGCGGATGACCGAGCGCGATGGCGCCGCCATTCGGATTCACGCGCGGATCGTCCTCGGCAAGGCCCAGTTGACGAAGCACCGCGATGCCTTGCGATGCGAAGGCCTCGTTGAGTTCGATGACGTCGAACTGATCGAGCGTGAGGCCTGTACGTGCAAGCAGCTTCTTCGTCGCGGGCGCGGGGCCGATGCCCATGATGCGCGGCTCGACACCCGCCGTCGCCATGCCGATGATGCGCGCGCGCGGCGTGAGTCCATGGCGCCTCGCAGCATCCTCGTTCGCGATGATGAGCGCGCATGCGCCATCGTTCACGCCCGATGCGTTGCCCGCGGTCACGCTGCCGTCGGGACGCACGACGCCCTTCAGCTTCGCGAGCGATTCGAGCGAGGTCTCGCGCGGATGCTCGTCGCGATCGATCGCAATCGCTTCGCCCTTCTTTTGCGGCACATTCACCGCGACGATTTCCTGTGCGAGCGTGCCATCGGCCTGTGCGCGTGCCGCACGCTGCTGGCTGCGCAGCGCGAAGCGATCTTGCGCATCGCGCGAAATGTTGAAATCGACCGCGACGTTCTCCGCGGTCTCCGGCATCGAGTCGACGCCATATCGCACACGCATCGCGCGATTGATGAAACGCCAGCCGATGGTCGTATCGAAGATATCAGCCGAACGCGAGAATGCGCTCGATGCTTTACCCATCACGAAAGGCGCACGCGTCATGCTCTCGACGCCACCCGCAAGATACAGCGAACCGTCGCCGGCCTTGATCGCGCGCGCGGCACTGCCGACCGCGTCCATGCCCGAGCCGCACAGACGGTTGATCGTCGAGCCCGGCACGTCGATAGGCAAACCCGCGAGCAAGCTCGACATGCGCGCGACGTTGCGGTTATCTTCGCCAGCCTGATTCGCGCAGCCGTAGATCACATCGTCGATCTGCGTCCAGTCCACCGACGCGTTGCGCTTCATGAGCGCGGTGATGGGCACGGCGCCGAGATCGTCGGCGCGGACGTCCTTGAAAACGCCGCCGTAGCGGCCGAATGGAGTACGAATCGCGTCGCAAATGAAGGCTTCAGTCATGACAAGTCTCGATGTGGAGAATGATCGATCGCAGCGAAGCCGCGCAATAGTTGCATTGCTAACGACTTCGGCGCTTGAATAGATTTGGAATCGCTTCGGCTTCACGCGCATCGTTGCGATGCGCGACTTTCTAATGAATCGGGACGTCGCTTACCGCTCGTCGAAGCTCACAACCACGCGCTCGCTCACCGGATGGCACTGGCAGGTCAGCACGAAACCCTCATCGATCTCATGTTGTTCGAGCGTGTAGTTCTTGTCCATCTTCACTTCGCCTTCGAGCACTTTCGCGCGGCACGTGCAGCACACCCCGCCCTTGCACGCGTACGGCAACGCGAGCCCTGCCTTCAGACCGACA
>Ga0182736_1003216_pt1 | contig 11226 bp, 9 predicted proteins | sample eDN5th30CKraftBY_FD_128882 | JGI IMG/M metagenome (GOLD analysis project Ga0182736, IMG submission 128882) | Enriched backyard soil microbial communities from Emeryville, California, USA - eDNA 5th pass 30_C Kraft BY (version 2) (version 2) | ecosystem: Environmental > Terrestrial > Soil >...
CTGCTTCGTTGCTGGAAAGCGATATGCGGAGCTGAACGGTGTTGAAATGTCGCTTGAGGAGCTAACGAGCTATCCTATCATTCTATTTTCTCGTAACAGTCGTGCGCGGATGGCGATTAATGAGCTAGCGCAAGGCTATAATATAGAGCTAAAGCCAGCTATTGAGGTTGGTAGCGTTGATTTACTTATCGAGCTTGCTCGTCGAGGAACGGGGATTTCTTATGTTACACGCGAGTTTGTGTCGAAGGAGCTGGAGGAAGGCTCATTGTTCGAGATTAAGCTCGATGTGCCGCTCCCTCCATCCCGCGTCGGCATTATGAATATGCGAAATGTGCCGCTGTCTACTGCTGCAAGGAGGTTTGTGGAGCGATTCGGGGCTTCGGAATAAGGCTTCGGAATAAGGCTTCGGAATAAGGCTTCGGAATAGTTCGCTCTTGCAGTCGCTTTTTAAATCCTGCTGCTTCCCTTGTAATCTTAGTTGAAGCAGCTGGATTTAAAGGCGACCCACTCCGTTTTCCAGAGCGATCTATTCCTCAGCTGGAGTATTTTTAATTTGGTGGTATTTCCTCGAAGCTATCAGCGCTTCAATGGAGGCTTAGGGTTAGTTCGCTCCTTCAGTCGCTTTTTAAATTCCCGCTACTTTCTTAGTATTCCTTATGCTTTTACAGCATCTACAAGCTTCTTTGCCTCTAGCAATGACATGTCTGTTTGTTCTCTTACATATTTCACTACTTTTACCTCACCAATTGAATTTATTTATTCTTTTATTGAGGCAAGAAATTGGTCATTATAAATCTATAATGATGTAGATGATAGAAATTCATATACTTTCCTATCAAATCCCTTAATAGAATAACCCATTATTGTTTTTACTTTCAATTCGATATTCCCTTTCGTTTTGTTTATATACGAATTGTCATCTAAAATAGTTTAAATTATATATAATATTCACACCAAAATTATATGATTAACAAACTTTGCATACAAATTTAATTCATGAAAATAAAAAAACGTCTTTTCCTACAATGGCGCTATTACACACCTATTAGGAAATGACGTTTTATGATCGTATTTGACTCTCGATTAACCCAATTCTTCCTTTATCTTAAAGCTGCGTGCCCAGTACAGCACTGGCGTTGATATAACGGAAATAATGAATTTGAAAATATACGTTGTAAATACAATCTGTAACCATTCGTTAAACGTATAAAGTCCGATGAATGCAATCGCACAAAAGACGATGGAGTCAACCAGCTGACTAACGCCCGTGCTTACATTCGTACGAATCCAAAACTGATTGCTTGCGCCAAATTTGTTGCGGAGATAACCATAAACCCGAACATCAAGAAATTGGCTAATTAGATATGCAAGCAAGCTACCAATAGCAAGACGCGGCATTAAGCCAAATATCGTTTGTAGCGATTCTTGGGCAAAATCTGTTTCCTGCGGTTGGAATTTAAGCACCATCTGCATAATGATCGTCGAGGCAATCAGCGTGAAAAAGCCAAACCATATCGCCTTGCGCGCAGCCTGTGGCCCATACTTCTCATTTAGCATATCAGTACTCATGGAAATCGATGTGTACATCGTGTTGCCGAGCGTCATAATAATTCCAAACGAAAATAGTGACAGCTCGATAGTTTTTGTTACTTGAATATTTGCTATTACCGTTGCAAAGCCGATCCATGCATATAAGCCAACTCGTCCAAAAAAGCGATAGCATGCGAGAAACAGCGCAAAGTTGACCGCAATAAAAAATATTCCCCATCCTAAATTAAACATATTATTCCTCCTTAGTTTTGGTTACGCGGGATGGTTACGAACCGCGGGCCATTCTACTTAGCTTCTCTTTCAAGCATTGCCCTCAAAGCAAACGACCATCCATTAGAATAGCAGACATTTCGCAAAAAAGAAATGGTGAATTAATGTAAAGCGTAACCCATTAATAGCGCATATGTGACAAATCACTTACAAAGTGCTGGTAACTGCAACGAATCTAGTATGTCCTAGTAAATGAGGTTTACAAAAGCAACTAAACAAACTATAATGAACGTGTGTAAACGAACAAAAACGAACATTTTGCGAGGTGCGAATAATAATGGAAATTAGACATGCAACAAACCCAGTTGATGTACAACGTCTGAATACTACTGAACTACGTGAGCGCTTTTTAATTGAAAACCTATTCGAAGCTGATAAAATTAATATGGTGTATAGCCATCATGATCGTATGATCGTTGGCGGCGCTAATCCAATCAATGAGAAGCTTGAGCTTGCTGATGCTGAAACATTGAAAACTGAGTATTTCCTAGAGCGTAGAGAGGTTGGCTTTATTAACATCGGCGGTCCTGCAATTATTGAAGCAGACGGTGAAAGCTACGAATTGTTGAAGCTTGATGCACTTTATGTTGGTAAAGGCACTAAACAAGTATTGATCTCTAGTAAGGATGCAGCAAATCCTGCAAAAGTTTACTTTACTTCTGCATTGGCACATGCTACATTCCCAACAACGAAAATCGAGCTTGAAAAAGCTACACCTAACCATCTTGGTTCTAAAGAAACTTGTAATGAGCGCACAATCTATCAATATATTCATGAAGGTGCAGTGCAAAGCTGTCAGTTGATGCTTGGTGTTACATTGTTGAAGGATGGTAGCATCTGGAACACAATGCCTGCACATATCCATGACCGTCGTATGGAAGCTTACTTGTACTTCGATATGCAAGCAGATACTCGCGTATTCCATTTCATGGGTGAGCCTAACGAAACTCGTCATCTAGTAGTGTCCAATGAGCAAGCGGTTATTTCACCAAACTGGTCTATTCACTCCGGCGCTGGTACAAGCAACTACTCATTTATTTGGGCAATGGCTGGAGAAAACTATACATTTAAAGATATGGACATTGTTCCAATGAGCACGCTTCGTTAAGAGGCTGCATCTGAAAAGTTAGTCCATGCTTACGATGTGCGTTTCACTACGCACGAAACGCTTGAGGAGGTTACAGTGTGTTAGCAGCAACAAGGCATAAATTAATTTTGGAGCAGTTGCAAAGCGCGGGCTTTGTGAAGGTTTCCGAGCTAAGTCAGCAATTCAACGTTACGGAAAAAACGATTCGTGAGGATCTTATCAAGCTGGAAAATAAACAATGGCTAAAACGGATTCATGGAGGTGCCGTTTTCGTTGAATCTTCTGAACAGCCTGATTTTGCCTTAAAGCTGCCTAACACTGTTAACCAAAACGAAAAGCAGTGTATTGCTAGCTATGCCGTCAACCACATGATCGAGGAGCATGATATTATTGCTTTAGACAGTGGTAGCACGACATTAGAAATTGCCAAGCAATTAAGCAATATACCGCTAACAATCATTACTAATGATCTGCTCATTATTCGCGAAGTGATGGCTAAGGATCAAATTAAGCTGGTTGTGCCCGGTGGTTACAGTCGCCATAACCTGCTTATTCCATCTAATCCGATTGAATGGGTTAATGAATTGAATATTTATAAGCTGTTTCTATCGACATCTGGTATTCATCCAAGCTATGGTTTATCGATATTCTCATATGAACAGCTTGCCGTTAAAAAAAGCTTCATCCACGCTTCCAAGGAAGTGATCTGCGTCGCCGACCATGGCAAATTCGGTCGTGGAGCGCTGCATACCTTTGCACAGCTTGAACAAATCCACAGCTTCATTACAGATGAGGGCATTGCGCCAGAAGTAAAGGAGCAAATGGAGCAAGCAGGAGCAACAATGATCATTTCCAATCAAAATACAACTGTATAAGGAAGGAATTACTATGAATCTGTTTAATCTTGCAGGAAAAACCGCAATTGTAACAGGAGCGGCACGTGGTCTTGGACAAGCAATCTCTGTCGGACTTGCAGAAGCAGGCGCTAATGTTGTTATCGTTACGAATGCATCTCCAGCTGAAGAAACATTAGCTCTAGTCGAAGCTACTGGTCAAAAAGGAATTATTGTTAAGGCTGATGTTGGTGATCAAGCGCAATTACCAGGCATTATCGAGCAAGCGAAGCATGCTTTTGGCTCAATCGATATTCTTGTCAATAACGCTGGTATCATTCGTCGTACACCTGCTGCTGAGTTTTCCTTTGCAGATTGGCAAGCAGTGCTTGCTGTTAACCTAGACTCCGTATTTACGCTTAGCCAGCTTGCTGGTCGTGAAATGATTGCACAGGGCAGCGGTAAGATTATCAATATCGCCTCTATGCTTTCTTTCCAAGGCGGTATTAATGTACCTGCTTATACAGCAAGTAAGCATGGTGTTGCAGGTATTACAAAGGCATTTGCCAATGAATGGGCGTCTAAAGGTGTTCAAGTCAATGCCATCGCTCCTGGCTACATGGCAACTGACAACACAGCAGCATTGCGTGCTGATGAAAATCGTAACCAGCAAATTCTTGATCGTATCCCAGCTGCTCGTTGGGGCACGAATGATGACCTTAAAGGTGCTACAATCTTCTTAGCGTCCAGCGCTTCTGACTATGTCAACGGACATATCCTGTGCGTTGATGGCGGCTGGATGAATAGATAATCAATTGCATAAGTTATTAGGCGGATATAATCAATAAGCCTAGCCTATAATTCGACAATTGTATACTAAACGGCGGAGCCTTCACTTCATCAGTGAGGGCTCCGCCGTTTTTAATATGACCACATACTTCAGACAAGATTATTGTAAGACTTTCTTCAATCGAATAACATTCCAAGAGGCTTTACTTAAATTAGCACTTACATAGCCATCCTTAAGCTCAGATGCACCGTTAGAATGCGGTCTAACCTTCTCCTCCAGTGCTGAGTTAGAAGCTTTAAGATCGTCATGTGCTAATACGATGTGCTCAACAATTCCATATCCTTCAAAGCTGCGAACATCGCAGGATAGTAGCATGTCGTCACTTAAGTGACGATTAAGTGCGAAGATCGTTACCTCTTCCTTCTCTTCATTGTATACAGCAGCACTATCTAAGTAAGGAACATCTGTGTAGTCCTGTGCGTCGTATTTCGGAGAATCCACGATCGGCAATAATGATACACCTCTACCGTAAATTGAAGCATGCAGGTATGGATAGAATATTGTTTGCTTCCAAGCCTTGCCGCCTTCTTCCGTCATAATTGGCGCAATGACGTTAACGAGCTGTGCCAAGCAGGCCATCTTCACACGATCCGCATGGCGAAGCAATGTAATAAGCATACCGCCAACTAACAGGGCATCCTCAAAATTATAAATATCCTCAAGCTGAGGTGGAGCAATTCCCCATGGCTCGATTTTACGATCTTGATTGTTAGAATGATACCATACATTCCATTCATCAAAGCTTAAGTACATTTTTTTCTTGCTGCGCTTCTTCGCTTTAATATAATCGCAAGTCGCAGTTACGGTATGAATAAAGTGATCCATATCCATCGTTCTCGCCAAATAGTTCGCAGAATCACCATCGCGGTTGCCATAATATTGATGCAGTGATACGAAATCACTCACCTCATATGTGTGCTCAAGCGTTGTTGCTTCCCATTGTGGGAAGGTTGGCATACCAGTGCTAGAGCTTCCGCAGGATACTAGCTGAATATCTGGATCGATTAAGCGCATCGCTTTTGCTGTCTCGTATGCTAAACGACCATATTCCTCCGCTGTTTTCTGTCCGATCTGCCAAGGACCGTCCATTTCATTACCGAGGCACCATGTTTTAATTTTATGTGGTTCCTTATAGCCATGCTTAATGCGCAGATCACTCCAATACGTACCGCCCGGATGATTACAGTACTCAAGCAAATTTCGTGCTGCGTCAACCCCTCTTGTACCAAGGTTAACCGCCATCATTACTTCCGTACCAAGCTCCTTCGCCCACTGCGCAAATTCGTTCGTACCAACAAAGTTCGGCTCCACAACACGCCAAGCAAGCTCCATACGTCTAGGGCGCTCTTCTACTGGACCTACACCATCCTCCCAGTTGTAGCCAGAAACAAAGTTACCACCCGGATAGCGAATAATCGGCACCTGCAGCTCTTTAATTAAATCCTTCACATCTTGACGGAATCCATTGGCATCTGCAGTCGGGTGCTCAGGCTCGTAAATTCCTCCATAAACGGCACGACCAAGATGTTCGATGAATGATCCATAAATTCTCGGGTCTACCTCGTCAATTTTAAATGCTCTATCAACAATCATTTTCGCCTTTAATTCAGATGATACCACTGTAGGGTCATCTCCTTTCAATAGTTAAATGATTTTGGATGATTACGTTTTCACAAATAAAATAGCATATTCTGTAATACTTGTAAACATAAAAATATAAATCGGTTAATAAAAATATAAATTCATTAGCAAACTCAATCTAAATTAAATTCAATTTCATGCCTAATCAAATTCACTTCGATCCAACAAGCAGATCCACGCAAACAAAAAAGCATGCGCTAGGCATGCTTTTTAACTAATCCATTTTTGATTAAATAGTAGTGAATAAAGTAATCGACCGCTCCGATAATGAGGCTCGTAAGCAGTGCTCCCCATACCGTAACATATGCACCTTCGAACATATTGGCAACGACATAAAGAAATACCCAGTTAATGATTACGTCAGAAAAGGTGCTAAGCCACAGCGTTCCTTTACGCAAAATAACGTATTCCACAAGCACGCCAACAACTGCTGCCAATAAACCGACTAAGATCGGCTCATAATAGTGTTCAAAATTAACATTAGCGAAAAGCCATGCGGCTAATAGCGCACCTAGCGGGAAAGTAACTATTTTAAAGAATAAACTTGTCATGACTAATCTCCTTCCTTTACCTTAGAGGTGGATGATGTTAGTCATGTGAAGATTTGCCTAATTTTATGCTTCTTTTTGTAAATTTTCACGCCAATATTTCTTTTGAATTTTCAGAAAATTTCCCAATTTACTAGCTTGCAGAAAACGCGAGGATTGCTGTATTATATAGGTAAGCACAAATAGCCCTAACCCATTATTAGGAAGGACAAGTTATTCAATCAAGCGGCAACTTGACTGATGACGTATGCTATTTGTATGCACACCAACTTAATATCAAGGAGGCGTTTTACATGGCTAAAGATGTACTATGCGAAGTTAACTCTTGTCGTTTTTGGGATAGTGGCAACAAATGTGGTGCCGAAACGATTTACATCGTATCCAAAAAGGAAGCAAAAACTTCATCTGAAACAGATTGCAAAACCTTCGAAACTAAATAGCTCTTTAAGATTAAGGAATACCCCACGTATTCCTTTTTCTTTTCTCATTTTAGCAAGAACGATAATTATTATCAAGTGTTATTTGATCATTCTCCAGCAAATTTCAACAAATGCATTCAATTTCCTGGGCAAAAAAACCAGCCCTCTATGTAATCGTGCTACAAAGGACTGGTTATCTGCAACCATTCTATATCAATTAGTATGAAGCCCCTCTATTACCAAGCGTACGCTTTCGGTGCTGCGCCACCAGGTCCAGGGAAAATTTCATCTAAACGCTGCAACGTTGCCTCGTCTAATTTCAATTCTACCGCTAATAGACTCTTCTCAAACTGCTCTAATGTACGGCAGCCGATAATCGGACTCGTTACGGCTGGCTGATGCAATAGCCAAGCTAGCGCGACAACATCCTCAGATGAACCAAGCTCAGCAGCGAGCTGTGCGAAAGCTTCAAGCTGTGGACGAAGCTTCTCAATTCGTTCTTGATTGCCCGCGCTGCGACGACCAGTCGCCTTCAACGCATTGCCTCCAAGCATACCACCATCAAGCGGACTCCAAGGAATAACGCCTAATCCTAGCGCTTGTGAAGCAGGAAGCACCTCCAGCTCAGGCAAACGGCATAGTAAATTGTATTTATGCTGCTCCGATACTAGACCAAGATGACCTCGTGCTTTCGCCTCACCTTGTGCTACAGCGATATCCCAGCCGGCAAAGTTACTTGAACCAACATATCCGATCTTTCCTTGCTGCTGTGCGATCTCAAAGCCACCCCATAGCTCTTCCCATGAAACGGAGCGATCAACATGATGCATCTGATATAGCTCGATATGATCTGTTTGTAGTCTGCGCAAGGAGCCCTCGAGATGGCGACGCAGCTTATATGCTGATAGTCCAGCGCCACTATTAGGTCCATCATTCTTATCGCTCATATCGCCATAGAACTTAGTAGCAAGCACCGTTTTCTCTCTGCGTCCACCACCAAGTGCAAACCAATTACCGAGGATTTCTTCTGTTCGACCAGCGTTTTCACCCCAGCCGTATATGTTAGCTGTATCAAAAAAATTAATTCCCGCATCCAAGGCCGCATCCATAATTTTGAATGCCTCTTCTTGAGATGTATCAACGCCAAAATTCATCGTACCCAAACATAATCTGCTGACATTGAGTCCAGAACGACCAAGCTTCGTATATTGCATTGTCATACTCTCCTCTTCAGATAAAAGTTAAGTTAAATTTAACCAATTCAACCTATCCTTCAATCATAATCCCTTTGCCAGCATAAAGTAAATGTCATGAGCACGGTTGTCTATGTCATATTGTTCAATTTTGGGTATTAATCTGCACATTCCCCATACTGATCGTCGCAACATCACTGCATACGAAGGCAACCTTGGCACTTAGCTGGATATTCTCCAGATGAATATGATCCAGCTTCTGCTCAGGCAGCCCCTTAATCATAATCGCCGTTTGTGCTCCCTCTCCTTTAATATTACTGAAATAAATATGATTAAAGTCTGACGGCACTACCGTTTTCGGCACAACTGTACTGAACTCGTAATACATATTGATTTGAATCGCTTCTTCTCGTACATCGTTAATCTCGATATTCTCAAACCAAATATTTTCAACGTACCCACCACGACCACGCATCGACTTCAAGCGAATCCCTTTGTCACCGCCGATGATATTGCAGTTATAGGCATACACATTTCGCACACCACCAGACATCCCGGAGCCGATAACCAGTCCGCCATGCCCTTCTTTCATCGTGCAATTGCGAATGATAATATTTTCGCAGGGCTTGTTAACGCGCCAGCCATCTTCATTCATCCCTGAATTGATCGCAATACAGTCATCACCTGTCGCAAAGCTGCAATCCTCAATCACTACATTTTTACAGCTATCTGGATTAAGGCCATCCCTGTTATGACCATTACTAATAATGCTAACTCCGCGCACAATTACATTTTCACTGTATACAGGATGAATCATCCATTGCGGCCCATTCACGACTGTTATCCCTTCAATAAGAACATTGCGGCAATGGATTGGCTGGATAAATGATGGACGTAGCGCAGCCTGCTCCGTACCGTATACGCGCTGCTCTACAGCTATTCCTTCGCTTTCAGCATAACATAGTGAGTTCGCAGCCTCCTGTTGAAGCTTCTTCCAATGCCACCACGCCTCGCCATTTCCAACTAGCTTTCCTGCACCGGCCACACCGACATTTTCACAACCATTGGCATAAATGAGCGGAGAATAATTGTAGCATTCCATCCCTTCCCAGCGTGTAAATACAACAGGCAAATAATCCTCGTACACCGGGCTAAAGGAGATGGTAGCGCCTTCTTCAAGCCATAATAATATATTGCTGCCAAGATGAATCGGGCCAGATCTCCACTCCCCTTGTGGAATAACAACTTTACCGCCGCCTTGCGCAATACATGCATTTACAGCACGTTGAATAATCGACTTGTCACGATTAGGCTGAGTTCCTTCCACTGCAAACTGCTGTATCGAAACGATATTATCTGGAAAGCTCGGTGTTACAATCTCCTCCATCGGAAAAGGTGCTCCGTAGCTATTACGATTACTCATCAAATGTCCCTACTTTCTAAATGTGAGCTTTACGCTAATCCCATGAGCGATAAATACGACGTACCTCACGGAATGACTGCTTTGGCTTGCGATACTCATTGACAAGCCCTTTATTATTAAAGCTTCTCGCGCGATCTCTTAGAATCGTGCTCTCGCTTTTCAACTGCCCGCGAACATCGGCAAATTGCCAAATATACGTGCCACCAATTTTGTGATCGTTGCGGAATATTTCTAGCGCCTCGGTAACGATTTGCGCCTGATAGTCTTCACTGAATAATCTCGGCTCCCAGCCCACATCTCCTGCAATCCCCGCTCCGCCGAACTCCGTCATCAGCACTGGTCTATCCCCAGCTCCCATCGCTTCAGCACGTTTATGAAATTGTTCCAGCATATCTTTAAATTGTTCTGTTTTCCCTTCGTACCAGCCATAGTATTTATTAATACCGATCACATCAAATAACGGCAGCAGCACATCCTCTAGCGGATGCATTGTTGCAAAAGTAACTAGTCTTGAGTTGTCTAAGCTCCTTACAAGGTTTACTAGCTTCTCTGTCATGTGATAGGCATCGACAGTACGAGAATCAATTTCGTTATGAACTGACCAGAAGATGACGGATGGATGATGGTAATGTGTATGAACCATTTCTTCTAGCATCGTGAGCGCGCGCTGTTGGAATAGCTCTTCCTTTACCGTATCATTCGGCAAAAAAGCGCCCCACATCGGAATTTCGCTCCAAAATACTAAGCCATGCTCATCTAGCAGGTCGAGCCAATATGGACTTTGCGGATAGTGAGCCCCCCGAACGCTATTACAGCCAAGCTCCTTAATAATTGCCAAATCCTTATGCATTAATTTTTCTGGGAAGGCAAAGCCCCACTCAGGATGCTCCTCATGACGATTGACCCCTTTCAAATAAACAGGCTCGCCATTAATCAAGATGCGATGATCCTTCGTTTCAATTTTCCGGAAGCCGATTCGCTCCACTTTGTCATCCTCTTTCGTGCGCACCTGAATACGATACAGCTCTGGCACCCCGACATTCCATAGACGAACAGCCTGCCACTTAAGAGGAATCGTACAGCTATAGATTTCCCCTGCCTCAACGGTAATTGGCTGGCGATATAATTCTTGGTTTTGATCCGCTTCATGGAGCGATAGCTCTGTTGTGATGCTTTTCTTAGCTAGTGAGCGAAGCTTGACCTTAACGCTTAGATCAGCATCATTGCCCGCTAGCTCATAATCTATTTTGATTTGTTCAATATACAGCTGAGGTAAATATTGAAGCTCTACCGAGCGAATGATACCGCCATAATGAAACCAGTCTACTTGCTCAGTAGGAATGGTCAGCCTGTCCAACGTACTATCTGTTCTAACAATTAGTTCATGATCCCCTGCCTTAAGCTCAGGCAC